>QWCW01001364.1_pt1 | contig 15467 bp, 14 predicted proteins | sample 1972691 | NCBI WGS metagenome assembly QWCW01 (sample SAMN09866698, study PRJNA288562) | Human oral metagenome isolate pre2_saliva, whole genome shotgun sequencing... | reverse complement strand
CGGGTTACATTGGGAGTGACGGCCCCGTATTAGTCAGTAACCCGAGAAAGATTCGTTCACGTGATGTTCTGGTGAGCGTAGTCGCTTTCCTTTTACTCTGCCTATAAATCTTTAAGGCATGCCATTTTTCTGTGAACTAGGCTCATTGTGTTCATCGCAATTCTTGGGCGCTATTTTGACGCGCCCTGGAAGGAGCAAAGCATGACAACACACAAAATACCCTGGAGAATCTACGTAGCCCTTATCGGCTCTCTGGTAGGTACAGGAATATATTCCTTCGCTCTACCCATTGCGATTCTCGCTAGTACAGGCGAAATTGGGCTGGCTGGCGTAATGGCGGTAGCCATGCAAATCCCCAATATCGCCTTGGCATATCCACTAGCAACCCTATCGGATAGTCTGCCTCGAAAACCTATGATTGTGATTGCCGGGGCAGTAAACATCCTCAGCATCCTTACCTTGGCGTTGATGATTGAGCAGCATATGCTGTCATGGTTCGCCATCGCCGCACTAGGATTTGTGAGTGGTGTCTTCTCCGAGCTGGCTGCTGCCTCAGAAGCAGGATATATTCCGCAGCTTCTCGGACGAGAAAACCTTCTTTCGTACAATGCACGTCGTGAAATTTGCGAGGGAATATCCGCAATCATTGCGCCCCCTACAGCAGGATTTATTGTTCTTGTCGCGGGTGCAACGGTCGGTCTTATCGTCCCGGTGCTCCTTTTCGGAGCGGCAACTATTTCATACGCAACGTTGCCATCCGTAGAGATGGAAACTAAAACTGAGCAACGCGAAACCGCACAACATGGGTTTATTCATCGCATGTTTGACGGTATCCAATACATGTTCTCCGGCGCCCCACAGAGACTTATCCTTGTCTACACGTTCTTCTTAGCGGCAGCTACGGCATCGTATTCACTTATCATTATTTACCGTCTGTATGAGGAACTCACTTTTGAAGCCTCAGTGGTAGGCATGATTATGGCCTGCAGCGGTATCGGTGGTATCGTCGCGGCGCTCATCATCGATCGTTTCCTCTCTTTCGAGAACACACGAGGAATGCTACTGGTTGCCAACGTCGTATCCCTGCTTGGAATACCGCTCGTCACCGTCAGCAATAACCCCGTAGTGCTCGGCGCCCTGCTCTTCATCCTGGACGTAGGATGGGCATCAGCTTTCATCTTCTCCAACAATCTGCGTGACTGCATTACACCGAATGAGCTACTGGGGCGTGCCAGCTCCCTTGACGGTGCCGTGTTTGGATTAGGAACGCTGTACTCCATGGGCGCGGTAGCACTGATGCTTGACCATCTCGGCTCCTTCAACGCTGCGCTTGTCGTTAGTATCCCGGCTGTACTCTGCCTCATCTACACGCTGGTCCACTATAAACAGTTCAAAGTGTTTAATATCGTTGAACAATAGCGAGAACCCGCTACCAACTCATTGACGGAGCAGAGAACACATACAGAGGGAGGGGCGACCCGCCGTCATGGCGAGTCGCCCCTCCCTCTATGGTTAAGCCGCGAACCTCAGAGGAGGTTCAGGCGGGGTGAGATTAGAAGTTGCCCAGCATCTTGGTGACGTCCAGAGCCGCATCCAGCTGCTCCTCAGTCACTTCGCCGCGCTCCACATAGCCCAGAGCCACAACTGCCTCACGGACAGTCACCTTGTGAGCCACCGAGTACTTAGCGATCTTCGCAGCAGCCTCGTAACCAATCAGCTTGTTCAGCGGGGTCACGGTCGACGGCGAAGCCTCAGCCAGGAAGCGGCAACGGTCAACGTTAGCGGTCAGACCGTCAATCATCTTCTCAGCCGAAACGCGAGAAACATTAGCGAGCAGGCGGATCGACTGCAGCAGGTTAGCGGCCATCACCGGGATACCCACGTTCAGCTCAAACGCGCCGTTAGTGGAAGACAGAGCAATGGTTGCGTCGTTACCGATAACCTGAGCGGCAACCATGATGGTAGCCTCACAAATCACGGGGTTGACCTTACCGGGCATAATCGAGGAACCGGGCTGCAGGTCGGGGATGTGCAGCTCGCCCAGGCCGGTGTTCGGGCCCGAACCCATCCAGCGGATGTCATTGCTGATCTTCATCAGGCCGTATGCCAGGGTGCGCAGCTGACCGGAAACCTCAATCAGGCCGTCACGGTTAGCCTGAGCCTCGAAGTGGTTACGAGCCTCGGTCAGGGGCAGGCCGGTCTCCTCAGCGAGCAGCTCAATCACGCGAGCGGAGAAGCCGTCCGGGGTGTTAATGCCGGTACCCACAGCGGTACCGCCCAGGGGAACCTCAGCCACGCGGGGCAGGGAAGCGTTCACACGCTCAATGCCGTAACGCACAGTTGCGGCGTAGCCGGAGAACTCCTGGCCCAGGGTGATGGGGGTTGCGTCCATCAGGTGGGTACGACCGGACTTCACAACGTCCTTGAACTCTGCAGACTTGCGCTCCAGGGACTCAGCGAGCACCTCGAGAGCGGGAATCAGGTCCTTCACCAGAGCCTCGGTCACAGCAACGTGCACGGAGGTGGGGAAGACGTCGTTGGAGGACTGGGAAGCGTTCACGTGGTCATTGGGGTGAACCTCAATGCCCTTGGACTCCAGGGAACGGGTTGCCAGAGTTGCCAGAACCTCGTTCGTGTTCATGTTCGAGGAGGTACCGGAACCGGTCTGGAAGACGTCAATGGGGAAGTGGGCGTCGTACTTACCGGTTGCTACCAGATCCGCTGCGTCGCGGATAGCCTGGGCGCGCTCAGCGTCGAGCACCTTGAGTTCCTCATTGGCGGTCGCGGCTGCCTTCTTCACGAGGGCAAGCGCACGAATATGGGCGGATTCGAGGGTCTGACCCGAAATCGGGAAGTTCTCGACTGCGCGCTGGGTCTGTGCACGGTAGAGTGCATCAGCCGGAACGCGAACTTCGCCCATGGTGTCATGTTCAATGCGGTATTCAATGTTTTCAGCCATATCTCTAGGATAGGCGTTCAAAGTGGCTTACGTCGCCTCGAAAAGGTGTCAAAAGAGGAAAAACGCTCATAAATTTTGCGGCGTGAGAAGGCGTGTAAAAACCCCGCCCCGGTAGATGTGCGAACACGCTACCGTGGCGGGGGTATCCCATAGAAAAATCTGTTGTTAAGTGCGAGCGTGTGGGTTCTCGCGCCAAGGCTCGTAACGAGCAGAGAAGAGGAAATCTAGTCCAGGTTCTCGGCGACCACAACGCGCGGGGGAGTCTTCACGACCACCGGAAGCGCCTGGGTCGGCGGGTTCTGACTATTGTTCTTCTCCTCCGGCAGGGCCAGGTCCTGCGAACTGAACACCAGCTCCGCCTTACCCTCCTTCAGGTGGTAGAAGACACCAATCACGGCGACCTTACCCTCAACCACCGCATCCGAAATGATGTGGGACTGCTCAATAATGCGGATGGCGGTCTGGCGGGTGTGCTCACGCACCATGTCGTTAACGACCGGGTTCTCCGGCAGCTTCGGAGACATCACCGAAGGCAGGATGTGCTGCACCAGGTTACGGATGAAGCCGTGCGGCATCTCACCGGATTCCAGGGACTTGCTGGCCGCAGTCACAGCACCGCAGGAGTCGTGACCGAGAACCATCACGATAGGGGTCTTAAACTCCTCAACCGCGTACTCCAGCGAGCCGAGCGCGGCATTCTCCAGGACGTGGCCAGCGGTACGCACCACGAACGCGTCGCCCAGGCCCAGATCAAAAATAATCTCTGCCGCGAGGCGAGAGTCACCGCAACCGAAAATCGAGGCGAAGGGGAACTGACCCGATGCCAGGTCGGTGCGGCGAATCGTGTCCTGGTTGGGGTGCTCATTGCTACCCTCAACAAAACGGCGGTTACCGTCCTTCAGACGCTTCCATGCTTCTGCGGGAGTCGGTTGGATGCCAGCCATGTGATGCTCCTTAGCGGACAAATACAGATAACGCGTGCCGTCGGAGCCAGCGAATCTGCGAACGGGTATATGGGGCTTCAGGCGCTCGCGCTGAAGCTGAGTTTCTCGCCGGGAGCCTCCCGGAGAAAGAACCTACCTCAAATATGCCTTAAATATGCAAAAAATAGCTAGTTCGGCACGCCTTCACAACGCTCAAAATCAGCGCCTCAGAGCGTACGAAGTGTCGAAGAGAGACGCAGCCCTCACAGATTTGCCGCATCTGCTCACCTTAAAGTCAACACGCACGCAAACTCGTTCAGAACAAGAAAAACGAAGCGCCCGCGCGCTATCCTGAAAGGAGCACTACTGCGTCGGCGACTTCGTGCTGGAAAGAACCAGCCAGCCGACGGTGTATTCAGAAATCTCGAAGGTGAGTCTATGACTACGAACAACAACCACGGCGATCGCAACCTCGCAATGGAACTGGTCCGCGCGACTGAAGCAGCAGCAATTGCTGCAGGCCCCTGGGTCGGCGCAGGCGAAAAGAACCTCGCAGATGGTGCAGCCGTAGACGCAATGCGCTACCGCCTCTCCACCGTCAACTTCAACGGCACCGTTGTCATCGGTGAAGGCGAGAAGGACAAGGCTCCCATGCTGTACAACGGCGAGAACGTCGGCGACGGCTCCGGTCCCTCCCTCGACGTGGCAGTGGACCCCATCGACGGTACCCGCCTGACCGCACTCGGCATGGACAACGCCCTCTCCGTGATTGCTGTGGCAGACGGCGGCACCATGTTCGACCCCTCCGCAGTGTTCTACATGGAGAAGCTGGTCACCGGCCCCGAAGCCGCAGAGTTCGTGGACCTGCGCCTGCCCGTCAAGCAGAACCTGCACCTGGTCGCTAAGGCTAAGGGCAAGAAAGTTAGCGAGCTGACCGTATGCGTGCTGGACCGCCCCCGCCACGCCAAGCTGATCCAGGAGATTCGCGAGGCAGGCGCCCGCACCCGCATCATTCTCGACGGTGACGTCGCAGGCGCTATCGCAGCTTGCCGCGAGAACACCGGCGTGGACCTCATGCTCGGCACCGGCGGCACCCCCGAAGGCGTTGTCGCAGCGTGCGCTATCAAGGCAACCGGTGGCGTGATTCAGGGCCGTCTGGCACCGACCGACGAGGCAGAGCGCGAGAAGGCACTGGAAGCCGGCCACGACCTGGACCGCGTGCTGACCACCAACGACCTGGTCACCAGCGACAACTGCTTCTTCGCCGCAACCGGTATCACCGACGGCAAGCTGCTGCGCGGCGTGCGCTATAGCAAGAACGTTGTGACCACCCAATCGCTGGTTATGCGTTCCTCCTCGGGTACCGTGCGTACCGTTGAGGCTGAGCACCGCCTCTCCCGCCTGCGCGAGATCCTCTCGCACACCAAGAGCCCCGGCGAAGCCTAAGCCTTTGAGGTAGCCCCCAAACATACGGAGCCGCCCCCGACCGAATCACTCGGTCGGGGGCGGCTCCTTATGTTTATCGCCGTTACCGGCAGGTATTAGCGCGAACGCAGAGAACGCAACTTCTCCTTGGCCTTCGACACAGCATCACGAACAGCCGGGCGAGCCTTGTACGCCAGGGTGTAGGCGCGGTAACCCAGCGAGGTCACCGGAACATCCCAGGTACCCGGGTACTCCACGGACTCGCCGCCGAAGGACTTCTTGAACTTCGTGAAACCGGCCCACTCGTGATCCGGCTGATCCTCCGGTGCAATACCGAAGAGGTCAACGTACTTCAGGCCCTTACGCTTGGCGTCCAGGATGAAGTTCGTAACCACCACAACACCTGCACTAAGGTTGCGATGCTCGAAGGAAGCCGCCGCATGCGCGTAGGTGCGGGTGTCGTCCGAATCGTACACGAACGCCGCCGCAATCGGGGTGCTCTCACCGTTCTCGCCTGCCAGCTTCGCGATGTAGAGCGACGCCGCGCCGGCGGGCATCAGCACGCGAGCCACCTGCATCAGGTAGTCGTCGTGCTGACGGTTGAAGCCGTTGCGCTCCGCGGTCTCCTCGAGGAAGCTGAAGAGAATCGACATATCCGCAGGATCGGTTGAAACCTCGACGGTCACACCCTTTTTGTGGAGATTACGATGACGATTACGATAACTGGAACTCATTCCCTTGAGGATTTCGTCCTCGGTGCCCGAGAGATCAATAATCTGCGTGTGCGAAGGCTGCACCTGGCGGGGAGCCAGCACCGCACCGCGACGAGCCAGGAACGCCGCGGCATCCTGGTCGCCCCAAATAGCGGACTCAGTAGGCTCAATGCGCACAAACAGGCAACGATGCTTCGCGGCCTCTTCCTTCAACGATGCGAGCGCCTCGTCAAAAGCCACCGCACTAGAGGCGACCGGTCCGTACGGGCTGTACAGGTAGCGGCCGGTAGCGCCGCCCTCAATAGTCGCAAGGTACGACCAGCCGTTACCGCTCTTGCGAATCACGGTGTGATGATTAGATTCCTGAAAACGTGCCCAAATATCGGACTGAAGAATATTGCTCATTCCTCTAGTGTATCCGAGCTTAGGGAACGTAAGCCTGGGGCTCCGACGACGCTTCGGGTGCAGGAGTGGGGCGGGGTGCGGAAGAGCTCTCCTCCGCCTCGCGCTCAGCGGCTGCCTTAGCCTTCGCCTCGGCAACGCGGGTGCGCAGAGCCGCGCCCTTGTCCATCGCGGTCTGGCGCAGATTCTGAGAGAACTCATGCAGGTCAGAGTGGACCTGCTGAGCGAATGCGTCAGTGCCCGAACCCAGAATACGCAGGGCCAGCAGACCCGCATTGCGTGCACCGTTGATAGACACGGTAGCCACCGGAACACCGGCAGGCATCTGAACAATCGACAGCAGCGAATCCATGCCCTCGAGGTTCTTCAGGCGAACCGGAACACCAATCACGGGCAGTGCGGTCACGGATGCGAGCATGCCGGGCAGGTGAGCGGCACCACCGGCGCCAGCAATAATCACGCGAATACCGCGGCTGTGAGCCTTCTTGCCATACTCAATCATGTCCTCGGGCATGCGGTGGGGCTGGGAAGAATCATAGGGAGACTGAGACATAATCCTCATATCCTTTCAGGATGCGGTGGCGAACCACCATCAATAGGGTGCGTCGGATACGCAGGACTCTCACCCCACGCACCGGCTAAAAATAGGGCTACAGGGGGCGGCCGTCACGCAAAATGGAGGCGGCATTCGCGGCGCTGTGGCGCAGCGCCTCAAGCTCAGCCACCGTGCCAGAAATATTCACGTGACCAATCTTGCGGCCCGGACGAGTCTCCTTGCCGTAGAAGTGGATCTTTGCGCGCGGTTCAGCCGAAAGCGCCAGCGGGTAGACGCCAAAGATATCTTCGTTCTCGCCGCCCAGGTAGTTCTTCATCACGGCAACACCTTCCAGCACGGAGGTATCACCCAGCGGAAGGTCGAGTACCGCACGCAGATGCTGCTCAAACTGGCTGGTCACCGAGCCGTCCTGAGTCCAGTGGCCAGTATTGTGCGGGCGCATTGCCAGCTCATTGATGTAGAAGCCGGCGGGGGAGCCTGGAACCTCGAAAAGCTCAGCCGCCATTACACCGGTCACGCCCAGCTCGGAGGCAATGGTCACCGCAGCGGCTGCGGCAGCCTCAGCGATCTCGGGGTCCAGGTCCTGTGCGGGTGCAATAACCTCATCACAGATGGAGTTCACCTGAATGGTCTCAACGACCGGCCAGGGGCGCACTTCGCCGCTTTCACGGCGAGCCACCAGCGCGGAGAGTTCACGGGTAAAGGGAACCTTCTCCTCGGCAAGCAGGGCGGAGAAATCGGTGCGGGAAGGCAACTGCTCGAACCACGCAGTACTGCGCTCGCGAGCCTCCTCGGGGGAATCCAGAACGAGTACGCCCTTGCCGTCGTAGCCGCCGCGCGGGGTCTTCAGCACCACGGGCCAGCCAATTTCATCGCCGAAGGCGAGCAGCTCGTCCAGGGTAGAAACCTTAGCCCAGCGGGGGTTCGGCAGGCCCAGACGCTCAATAGCGGCGCGCATCAGGAGCTTGTCCTGAGCGTACTGGAGAGCTTCGGGACGGGGCTGAACATTCACTCCCTCCGCCATGAGGGTGCGCAAAAATTCGGTGGGCACATGCTCATGGTCGAAAGTGATGACATCCTTGCCGCGAGCAAATTCGCGGAGGGTGTCCAAATCCTTGTAGTCCCCGACGGGGGCGGTACGTACCGCCGCCACGGCGCCGACGGTGGGCGCCTCCGCGAGAATCTGCAGATCGAGGCCAAGGTTAGTTGCTGCGGGTGCCATCATGCGGGCCAGCTGGCCGCCGCCGATGACACCAATTACGGGTCCAGTCACAGGGTAAGTCACATCACCTAAGTGTACCGGGTTCGGAGTGTTTATGGGAGCAAGACCACATGAAGGTCGCAGAATGGGTTCAACTGGGCTTCAGAGCCCAATATTTGGGCGTGAATACCGGAAGAAATCGTAAAAACCTGCCTTCTGCGCGGTCAGGCAGAGACGAAACTATCAGCGCATGATGAAAAGAGTCACCCGGTAGCTGAGAGGTCTATGGAAAAACTCCCAAAGGGACAAACAACGTACCGGGACTGTACTAACATATAAGAGCTTGTAAAAGAGACCGAAGCGCCACGCAGTGACAACGTAACCAACGCTCACCGTCGCAGCATCGGCACCTTTTTCTCCGATAAAACCCCGCTAGATAGGCCCCGCATGAGCGCACAGACGAAACCGACCATTACCGAACGCCTGAAATCCCTCTGGGACAGCTACGGTATTGAGGTTCTCAAATTCGGTACCGTGGGCGGCGCCGCCTTCATCGTCAACTCTGTGACGGTGTGGGTGCTGATGATGACCATCATGTCGGAGTCCCACACCAAGGCGAAGGTTGTAGCGAGTGTTGTCGCAACCATCTTCTCCTGGCTCATGAACCGCCTGTGGACCTTCCGCGACTCCCGCTCCGAAAACTGGAAGCGCGAAGCTATCGAGTTCGGTCTGGTGAACCTGCTCGGTATTCTCGTCGAAGCCGGCTGTGTGGCATTCAGTACCTACGTGCTGAACCTGCGTACCCCCGAGGCGTCCTTCATCTCCGGTACGATTATCGGTACCATTCTGGGCACCATTCTTCGCTACTTCCTCTACCGCTTCTGGGTGTACGGATCGCACCGCAAGCAGGTTGAAAAGGGCGAAGGCACCGACCACGAAGAGCTCGGCCGCATGTTTGATGAGGCCGCCGCCATTCTCGACGGCGAAGAAACCACCAAGCAGAAGGCACGCTCTGAGGCGGCTGCATCCGAGGCGCAGTCGAAGCCCGGCTCGCAGAACTCCTAAGCTCCTCGGATTGTAGAAGCAGCATAGTTAGAACGTGATATAACGATTCATCCCCCGATACGAACGGTATCGGGGGATGAATCATTTAAACCCCTATGTGCTTGTTGGTGCTGTGTCTGTTGGTACCCTGCGCGGTCGTTAGCCTTCCGCGCGATTTTTCGGGCAACAGGGGAAGGCGCATTATGCGCGGGGAATCTCCACCGCACGCTCAGCAACCATCAGAGAGGCCAGCTGTCCATCCTGCCAGTTGACGCTCGGGTCAGCCACAAACACCGCATGCCCCGAAGCCAAAATAGCTAGCACCTCCAGCAGAGCGCTCAGGGTCGCCTCCGAAGCATCAAAACCGTAGTCGGGGCTCAACTCCAGTGCGAGCGCCCGCTGCCCCGAAGGTAGCGTGTACCCCGCCGTGCGATAGGTCTGTGCCTGCGCAAGAACCTGCTCGTAGGCTTCCGCATAGCTGAAACCCTCAATAATTTCTGCCGAATCATCGGGAAGTAGACCCGAGTACTGGTCGCCAAAGCTGCGCACCAGAGCGCAGTAATCGAGTACCTCCTCGGCGTGCGGAGCCAGTGCCTGCAGATCGCCGGTGTAGGAAAGAGCCAGCGGCGCACGGTCAACCGCCAGAAGGTACGCGGGGTCATTCGTGTAGCCCGCCTCCTGCTCGGTGCAGACCACGGCAACCAGCGGCTCGTCCTGATCGAGGATCGCGCCCACGCGCAGAGCCGCCAGACCCAGAACAATAGTGCGCCAGTGCAGGGGAGCCTGCAGATCAAAACCTTCATCGGGCGCCAGTTCGCATTCTTCAACCAACAGGTTTGCGCTCTTGTCTACCCAGTTCATGAGGACCCTGCCGGAGAGCTCAATACGCTCGCCTGCCGCCGAATACCAGATGAGGGCGGGAGTTTGTTGAGTGCTGAGTTTCTCGAAGAAACGGTTCAGAGTCGTGGGCGCGGACGCGCCGGTGGGGGAGAGAGTAACCATGGGTTTCACTCTACCTCACGGTTCAGAAGGAGCGGAGGCGCAGGGACAATTCCGGGAGCGGAGAGGAGGGGAGGGCCGATTGCCGGGCTAGAAAAGTACAGAAGTAAAGTAAAAACTTCTGATGGTGCTTGAAAAAACCTAATGATGAAAAACCTTTGCACTAACTAAGGTCCTATTTTGAAATAGGGCATGCAGATAAATTGGGAATATAAATGTTTCGCAATAAGCCTGGAAAAATATGCAGAACATGGATGTCAAAAAGATAAACTTTTCTTTTCGAATTTCCTGAAAATTTCTGGGAGTGGGGTTTGGGAGATTCCTGCAGGGGGTTGCACCGCCGACTTCCCTTATATTTGCGGTCAAGATGCGGAATTTGCATTCGGCGGCAAGTGGTCCTGAAAGGGGAAATTTGAGGCTGGCTCAAGATGTGACCAGGGGCAAGTGAAGGGGTGAAAAATATATAAAGGTCAAATTCACATTAAATATGACGCCTGTAACACATACATCTAAACATTGATTAAGTCTAGTTTGACGAAACGGCGTGTCGCACGTCTAATAGATATATAAGCGTGTTTGCTCTGGAAGGGACCGTAGAGGCCAGAGCAAACCATGCCACACCATACACACGAAGATTCCGTCCACGACGGATCCGCAGACTCATTAAGTTCACAATGAGAATACGGAAGGAAAACCCATGGGCTCCTACATTGCATCCGACCGCTCTGTCGCGGCCGCGCGCGCATCAGGCGCTCAGCGCCGTAGCATGAATCCCACTCAGCCCCTCGAAAAAGCCGCCGACGCCTTTCTCACAGAAGCAGAACGAAACATGCCTGCCTGCACCGACGTATGGACCGCCGCGGCAGGACTCTACGGAACCGAAGGCGAAGACGGAGAACTCGCCTGGCAAGCTGAAGCGCTTTGCGCCCAAACCGACCCCGAGGCCTTCTTCCCCGAGAAGGGCGGCTCCACCCGAGACGCCAAAAGGGTATGCGGTGTATGCCCCGTGCGCGAAGAATGTCTACAATATGCAATGGACAATGACGAGCGCTTCGGAATCTGGGGCGGGCTGTCAGAACGTGAACGCCGCCGACTGCGCAAGCAGGCGAGCTAAGCCAGGAAGGTACCATCTACATGCAGACCGCACGACTGTGCTCCCGCCAAACCTGCCAGCGAGAGGCGACTGTTACTCTCCACTACTCCTACGCAGATTCCACGGCACTCATTGACGCGCTCTCTGAATTTCGCGAACCCCACGCCTACGACCTCTGCGACGACCACGCCGCACGACTGACGGCAGGGTTGGCGAGTGGTCTACAAGGTACCCGTCCAGGGTTCGGACACCACCGAATCCTAGAATTCGAACCCAAGAATTTAAACACCCGAATGCAAAGAACCTTCCGTGAATTCATGCGGAAGGTTCTTTGCGTATGAGAAACTGGCAGATAGTACAGACACCCGCAACTCACTCAAACACCATTCACTCGAAAAGAACGCGAGATCCATGAGCAAAGAAACACACCGAGGAATGTGGGGCGCACTGCGCCCGGCCATCCGTCGAAATAGCGCCGAAGAACTCCTCAAAGCTCGCCGAGCAGAGACCGTGACCAGCGAACCGGCACCGCACACCGGAGCCTTCGGACGCATCGTAGCAGACGTACCCACCGTCGCCGAAGAACCCGACCTGCCTACCGGTTCCGTACCCGTTGTCCCCGCACGTAGCAAACTCCGCGAACAGGGCGTCGGCACCCGCGTACGCACCCGCACCAACGTCTCCACCGGCTTCGTGCCCCTCGTGCGCGACTCGCAGAGCACCCCCAAAAACCCGACGCTCAGCGACCTCAACCGCGAAACCATGCAGAGGGCCGCCGAAGCAGAAGCCGCTGCAGTCGCAGAAGCCGAAAATGCGGCCGAAGCGGAAACCGTCGCTACCGCGGAGGCGGCAAGCGCCTCCACCGCCGGACGCAAGTACCGCACCGAAACCACCCGCACCGGTCACACCCACGCGGTCGCAGACCCCCCGCCCCGGATTCCCCGAAGACAGCTACGGCTACTACCTCGTCGAGAGGATGCGCCTGGGCTCCTACGGCGTGGACTACATCAACAACTTCGCGCCGCGAGAATACCTCGCCCGCGTTACCACCGGTGCCGATAATACCCTCGCCTTCACCGAAGCAGAAGTGAACCACATGCACGACGTGAAGTGGGTACTGCTCATCGCCACTGTAGCCGTTGCCGCGCTCTTCTTGGTGACCCTCTTTAGCAGCATTTCCCTGCGTGAGCGCGCCCCCGGAACCATCCGCCGCAGCCTCTTCACCGGCGCGTGGATTACCCTGGGACTCATCGCGGTGCTCGGCGTTGTGGGCTTCTTCGGCTGGGAATGGCCCACCAAATACCGCAAGCTCAAGGCAGAACGCCGCCGCCAGGAACGCCAGGAACTGCGCGTCAAGCTCGCCTCCGCACGAGTCGGCGACAACTAAAAATCATCAGCCACTTCACCGTGCAAACCAGCGCGGAAAGGGCACAACAAAGGGGGCTGGGCTCTACCACACGGTAGAACCCAGCCCCCTTCGCTATACCCAAGCTCGCATTGCTCGCGTCTGAACCCACGTCTAAGACCAGGTCTAAAACCCCAGCCTAAAAACCTGAGCCTAAATCCAGGACTTAAACCACATATGCGAATACCACTGCTCATACGGAATTACCTGAGCAGTCCACAACGGCATAAAGTATGCACTCAACACCAGCACACCCACAAGGTAAATCGCCACCAGCGTCACGCCCAAACGGGCACGCAACACCGAACCGCGAGCACCCGACAGCGCCAGACCCAAAACACCCGCCAACAGCAGAATCAGGAACGGCTCAAAGGACAGAGCGTAGAAGTAGAACATCGTGCGATTCGGGTACATAAACCACGGGAAATAGCCCGCACCGAACACAACCAGCAGCGCACCAAAACGCCAATCACGCTTCAGCACCAAAACCAGAAGCGCCACAATAATCGCCGGAATAAAAGCCCACCAAATCGCCGGGTTGCCGATATTCAAAATAGCCTCGGAACAGGACTTCACGGTACAACCCGAAGAACCCAACTTCGGCGACTCATAGTAGTACGAGGTCGGGCGACCCAAAACCAGCCACTGCCACGCCTGCGAAGAATACGTATGCGGGCTACTCAAACCAGAATGGAACTTAAACGCCGAGACATGGTACTCCCACAAGGAACGCAAATCCTCAGGAAGCCACATGACACCCTTGCCCGGGTTCTCAACCGCCCAGCGGCGGAAATACGCATTCGACGACTGGAACCAGCCCGCCCAAGTGCTCAAATACACCAGCAGACCCACACCAATCATCTGGAAGAATGCGGGGATGCCGTCACGCACCAGTGCCGTCAAACCCCACTTGTTCAGACCCACAATACGGCGAGCATTAATATCCCAGAACACCGTCAGCAGACCCATCGCCGCAATAAAGAACAGCGAATTCCACTTCACACCCACCGCGGCACCGGCACACACACCGGCAGCGAAACGCCACAGGCGCAGACCCATGCTCGGGCCCCACGGCATCGGCGGAAGCACACCGCCATTCTGGCGTGCCGCCTCCGCAATATGGCGCGCCAACACGCGCCGCGCCTGAATACGGTCAAGCACCAGACACGCAAAAGTCGCCAAAATCCAGAACATCTGGAAAATATCCAGCAAAGCCAAACGAGACTCCACCAGCATCAGACCATCCACAGCAGCCAGCAGCGCCGCAATAGTCGCCACCGTCATCGAACGGAACAGCAACCAGCCAACATAGGCAATCAACGCCACCGACAGGGTGCCAATCACCGCAGCAGAAACACGCCAACCAAAGGGATTATTATCACCAAAAATTGCCATGCCCGCGGCAATCATCCACTTACCCAACGGAGGATGCACCACATACTCCGGCGAATCCGTCAACAGACCCGACGGATGACCCGCCGCAAAGGAAGCATTAGCGTCCTTCGACCAGCTCAACTCATAGCCATAATGCACATACGAGTAGGCGTCCTTGGCGTAGTACGTCTCATCAAAAACAATGGCATTCGGATGCGCCAAATTATAAAAACGCAGAATGCCGGCAACCAGTACAATCAATGCAGGCGCCAACCAACCCCAACGCGGGGCACGAATATAGGCAACAGCGAGCGCATCCAGCAGAGAATCGAGGCCGTAACGACCGCGTTCAGACGAAGAACGGGTCGAATCAGCCGAACCAGCCGGAGCGGCAGATGCGGGGGAAAGTAACTTAGGTATCTTCACCCCATCAATCCTAAAGGGTCAGAAGGCACGATGCACCATTTCAGCCCGTGAATGGCTTATATGACGCACCCGGAACCTGGGCCTGACGCAGAGCTCTGACCTGCGCCCCACCCGGCACCGGATTGAGTGCGGGCGTTACACTTAGTGGGTACACGAAGACCAGACACAGACACGAGGCCTGCCATGACCGCACCCGCAGAATACACCGAAGAAACCACCGACCCCTCAGAAACGGTCGAGGCACCCCAGGCTGACACCGCTGACGTCGCTGTCATCTCCGAAGAAGGCGGCGTGCTCATCCTCGGCGGCACCCCCATTGGCAACCTCGCTGACGCCTCCGACCGACTGCGCTCAGCCCTCGCCACCGCAGACCTCATCGCCGTTGAAGACACCCGCAAGCTACGCACTCTCGCCTCCGGGCTTGGCGTGCGCACCCGCGGCCGTATCATCGTCAACCACGACCACAACGAAGCCGAACGTAGCGAAACCATCGTGCAGGCGGTACAGGACGGTCAGCGCGTGCTGTTGCTCTCGGATGCGGGCATGCCCACCATCTCCGACCCCGGCTACGTTGCCGCCGCAGCCGTCGCGGAAGCCGACCTGCCCGTCACCGTTGTGCCTGGCCCCTCCGCAGCGTTGACCGCGCTCGCGCTCTCCGGCCTGCCCACCGGACGATTCACCTTCGAAGGCTTCCTCGCCCGCAAGGGCTCCGAGCGCACCCGCCGTCTTGCATCGCTGGCGGGGGAGGAGCGCACCATGATTTTCTACGAATCCCCGCACCGCACTGCCGCAACCCTGGCAGACTTCGTGCAGATTTTCGGCGCCAACCGCCGCGGAACGGTCAGCCGTGAGCTAACTAAGCTTCACGAAGAGGTTCGACGCGGTACCCTGGCTGAGCTTGCCGAATGGGCTGAGTCTGAACGCGTCCGAGGCGAAATCGTCATTAT
>QWCW01001202.1_pt1 | contig 15471 bp, 9 predicted proteins | sample 1972691 | NCBI WGS metagenome assembly QWCW01 (sample SAMN09866698, study PRJNA288562) | Human oral metagenome isolate pre2_saliva, whole genome shotgun sequencing... | reverse complement strand
GCACCGCCGGTTCCCTTTTCCTTATCACTCACGGAGTCGCCCTCGTAGCGGTAGTAGCGCGGGAAATCGTAGGAGTCGAACCAGGATTCGGACATGGGCATGAGCTTTAGCTCGTTGTTCTCGTCGAGGACGCCTGCCAGTGCCTCACCGAGGGTGCCAGCTACGCCGGAGCGACCAGCGGTACCGCCGGTGACCATGAAACGCATGTCGAGGGTCTTATCGTCCTCGTCGAGGGGCTTGAACTCCTGGTAGGGGCTTGCCATGAGCATGCCGCCCTGACCGGTGTTGTCGGTGCCCAGGTCGCCGCCCGCGCTGCCGCCTGCGGTGGTGGATGCATCGCGACCGTCCAGCGCCACGCGCAGTGCCGGGTTCAGCTGATCCTTGGGCTGGGCGTTGAAGAGGCTCTGGTGGGTGGTGAGGGTGCCCAGCTGCGCGCCGCCGCCGCCAGCACCGGCAACGGCTACGACGGTGACTGCGCCGTCGCGGACGAGCTCGACCGCGGAGGAGCCGCCGCCGGACGCGCCGTACACGTAGCCGCTATCGGTGTCCACTACCTGCGCTGCGCCGGTTGCGGTGCTGGAGCCGGTGGAGTCGCCGCCGGCTGCGTAGCCTTCGCCACCGAGTGCGGGCTCCGCGCCGGCTACGGAGCCGACGCCGCCGTTACCCGCCCAGACGCGCAGGATGTCGCCGGACTTGACCGCAAGAACACCGCTGAGCTGTGCACCGGCACCGCCGCCAGCCAGGGCCGCGTTCGTGACGTCGGTCAGGTATTGGGGAGTGAAGGAAGATGCAGCACCGCCGGCACCTCCCACGAGGTCGAATCGTACTCGTCCAACGCCTTCAGGGACGAGCCATTCGGTGTATGCACCAGCCTTGTCGTCGTAGCCGGTTGCGGTCGGCTTGAGGGTCAGAGCGGGGGAGCAGGTGGGCTCGCCGCTTGCCGCCCATGCGGGGACGGTTGCGCTGGCGAGGATAACGGGGGCGCTCCATGCCGCGCCCTGTACGAGGCGACGGCGTGAAAAGCGTGATGCAGTGTTGTGATGTGTCATATTTGGGGTCCTCCGGTAGTTCGCGGATGCAGCCGCGAAGTGACCTGTGGTTGGTTGCGATACGCCGTGGTTTTTAGTTGACTTTCGAATATTTACGGTGATGTTGAAGTGAATTTTTGAAGTTGAAGTGAAGCAGGAAGCCGAACCGTTTTAGTTGGGCGTTATCGCAAGGTTGTATGCAGTGAATGCACGCCCGTTCCCTGCCGTGAGGCTCCGTACTGCATGGAGTGACGGCAATGCCGGCGCCGATGCCGCAGTTGAGAGCTGGTTGGTTTCTCCTTGAGAGTGGAGGCACCGCTCAGCGGTCACGAGTGTGCACGCTATTGTAGGGGCGAGGTTGCTCTCAAGTTCAAATTTGTGCGTCAAAAAGAAGAAGCTAACGTCAAATTTTGGCGAAGAACCAGAAAATGTTTGCATTAGTGTGAATATTTGTGTATCTTTTTGTCTTTTCCAGCTCTGATTCTGAGGAGGGGTCAGAGCGGTTTTTCACATACACAACAGAGCAAAATCTCAGTCACGAGTTCCAAAGGTTCTTCAGTGTTTGGAGCACCTTTACGCAGGGCTTAGAATAATGATGAATATATGCGCCCGTTTCGCCCTGCTACCGGCAGGGGCGCGGCACGACAGAACGCGGCGCATCGGCACACTGTTAAAGTTCGGCCTAAACCAGCCGACTCCACAAAGGATTTTTAATGACTGAGAACATCAGCAAGCTTCGCATTGAAGGTGGCACTCCGCTCGTTGGTGAGGTTCACGTTCGAGGCGCCAAGAACCTGGTGCCCAAGGCGATGGTCGCAGCACTGCACGGTTCGACCCCCTCGACCCTGCGTAACGTTCCCGACCTGAGTGATGTTGAAATCGTTACCACCCTCGTGGAGCTGCACGGTGCAAAGGTCGACTACGACCGCGAAGCTGGTGTTCTGACACTCAACCCCGCACAGGATGCAACCACCGCCGCAAAGAACGCAGAGGAGATTCAGCTCTTCGGTGGTAATTCCCGCATCCCGATTCTGATGGTGGGCCCGCTGCTACACACCCTCGGTACCGCACGCATCCCCAACCTGGGTGGTTGCAAGATCGGTGACCGCCCCATCGACTACCACATGTCTGCACTGCGCAAGTTCGGCGCAGTCGTTGAGAAGGACGACGAAACCGGCACCACCCTGATCGTTCCCGAAGAGGGTCTGAAGGGTGCAGAGATTGTGCTGAACTACCCCTCCGTGGGTGCTACCGAGCAGGTTCTGCTCACCGGTGTGCGCGCTAAGGGTAAGACCATCCTGCGCAACGCAGCGATTGAGCCTGAGATTATTGACCTAATCGCTGTTCTGCAGAAGATGGGCGCAATCATCTTCATTAACGAGGACCGCACCATCGTCATTGAGGGCGTGGACGAGCTGACCGGCTACGATCACGCGTCCCTGCCCGACCGTAACGAGTCCGCTTCGTGGGCTTCTGCAGCGCTGGCTACCGGCGGCGACATTTTCGTGCGCGGCGCAGCTCAGAAGGATATGACTGCGTTCCTGAACCAGTTCCGTAAGATGGGCGGCCTGTACGAGGTGACCGCTGATGGTATTCGCTTCACCCACCCGGCTCAGCGCACCCCCGGTGCAGAGCTGAAGCCCATCGTTTTTGAGACCAACGTGCACCCCGGCTTCATGACCGACTGGCAGCAGCCCCTCGTGGTGGCGCTGACCCAGGCTAAGGGCGCGTCCATCGTGCACGAGACCGTGTACGAGGAGCGTTTCGGCTTCACCAACGCCCTGAAGCAGATGGGCGCAGATATCGTTGTTATGCGCGATTGCGTGGGCGGCGCACCCTGCCGTTTTGAGGGTAAGGGTTACGGCCACTCCGCTATTATTTCTGGCCCCACCCCGCTGACCGGCGCTGATATTGAGGTTCCGGATCTGCGCGGCGGCTTCTCCCACATCATTGCTGCTCTGGCCGCTAAGGGCACCTCTCACGTGAGTGGTGTTGAGCTGATTGCTCGCGGCTACGAGAACTTTGAGGAGAAGCTCAAGAGCCTGGGTGCCAACTTTGAGGTGCTGGCACGCAAGGCGTCGAAGGCTCCCAAGCCCGATGCGGCAATCGTCGTTGTTGAGCCCGAGGAAGTTGAGGTTCAGGACTAGTGAGCGGACAGCAGGGAAAGCAGGCTCTGCCTGAGATTGAGCCCACCGCCTCCGGCGATGCTCTGTACAAGGTGCTCGGTAACGCTGCGCGCGGGCTGTACATGCTCATCGCACGCGTTGAGATTGCCGGCCGTGAGAACCTGCCCAAGAGCGGCGGGTACATTATCGTGGCTAACCACACCACCGAGCTTGACCCGGTGACCGTGGCTTTCCCTGCTTTCGTTGAGGGCGCCCTGCCGCGCTTCTTGGCGAAGGATTCGCTGTTCCATGCTCCCGTGCTCGGCTACATTATGCGCAAGCTCGCGCATATTCCTGTGGTTCGCGGTTCGGTGGATGCGCGTAAGTCCCTGATTACTGCCCGCAAGATTGTTGAGGCTGGCGGTGCCGTCGTGATTTTCCCGGAGGGCACCACCACCCACGATCCGCAGCTGTGGCCCATGCAGGCGCGTACCGGTGCGGCTCGTCTGGCTCTTGCGACTGGTGCACCCGTCTACCCGGTGGCGCACTGGGGTGACGAGCAGATTCTCGGTTACGTGGATGAGGCTGGCGAGGACGGCCGCATCAAGGAGAAGCGTAAGATTTCGCTGTTCCCGCGCAAGACCGTCCGCGTGAAGGTTGGCAAGGCACTGGATATTGCCTCCCTCGTTGAGGATGCCAGCCCCGATGCTAAGCACACCCGCACCGAACTGGGCGTGGTCACCGACGCCATGCTGGATGCTATTACCGCCGAGCTGGAGCAAATCCGCGGCGAGAAGGCTCCTGAGGGGCGTTGGAATCCGCGCACTAAGCGTCGTGAAGCCCCCGGCACCCCCTCCGGTCCGGTCGGTGGCGCACTCGGCGAACCGGACGAAAAGTAGTATTCCCGCTGGGAATCATATGAGAGCCACCGATAGGTGCCCGACCGGGCGCCTTCGGTGGCTCACCCAAGGACCTCACAAGGAAGAGAGGCTGGTGTTTTCGTGACTTTCTTTGGACGCACCCCCGCAGCAAGCCCTGAATTTACCCCTCCGGCAACCGTACAGTCTATTGCGGTGCTGGGTGCCGGTAGCTGGGGCACCGCTTTCGCTAAGATCGCGGCGGATGCTGCCCGTGAGCGTGGAGATGACACTCGTGTGACCCTCATTGGTCGTGATGAGCAGGTGATGGCTGAATGCGAGCGCACCCGCGAGAACGCCCGCTATTTTCCGGGAATGAAGCTGCCGGACAACATGCACTTCACGGCGGATGCCCCCGCGGCGCTGACCGGCGCCGATATCGTGGTTCTTGCCCTGCCTGCGCAGGTTCTGCGTTCGCAGTTGCAGAGCTTCGCCCGCTATATTGAGCCGAACGCCATGCTGGTGTCTTTGGCGAAGGGCCTGGAGACCGGTACGGGTCTGCGCATGTCGCAGGTCATTACCGAGGAGCTGGAAGAGGCTATGGCTCTGCGCGGTGCTGATGTGCGCGCGATCGGTCATATTCCGCACCGCGTGTGCGTGCTCTCGGGCCCGAACCTGGCGAAGGAAATCATGGGGGAGGAGCCTACCGCCTCCGTGGTTGCGGCTCGTACCCTGCCGGTGGCTGAGTCTGTTGCTCACGCGATTGCGTGCGCGTACTTCCGCCCGTACACCAACACGGATGTGGTGGGTACCGAAATTGGCGGCCTGGTGAAGAACGTGATTGCGCTTTGCGTGGGTATTTGCGAGGGCCGTAATTACGGCGATAATTCGAAGGCGTCCATTATGACGCGCGGCCTGGCGGAGATTACCCGCCTGGCGGTGGCGTTGGGCGGCGAGGCTGCGACGATGAGCGGTCTTGCCGGTATGGGCGACTTGATTGCGACCTGCTCTTCGCCGCTGTCTCGTAACCACACGGCGGGCCGCCTGCTGGCTCAGGGTGTTACCCCTGACCGCCTGCACGAGCATATGAGCCAGACTGCTGAGTCGATTAAATCGGCACCGGTGGTGGCTGAGCTGGCTCGCCGTCACGGCGTGGAGATGCCCATTGTTGAGGCTGTGGTGGCTGTGCTTTCGGGCCGTATTGGCATTGAGGAGTTGGCGCCTCAGCTGCTGGGTCGCCGCCTCAAGCATGAAGGGCATTAAGAGCACGCAATGAACCTGAGCTCGGTAACCACCGCTGTGTTGGGCTCCGCAGGGTATGGGGCGCTGTGTGCTGCAGCTACAGGGTCGGTAGCTCAAAAAACCGAGTGCGATCGCCCGGTATACCTGTGGGAACCCGCCGATATGGGAGAAACCGCGCACCAGCTTCCGGTGACTTACACCACCGATATATACGAGGCTCTTGAGAGTGCCGATATTGTGGTGGTTCCCTGGGGCGAACAGGCTGATTCGTGCCCCGAGGAGATGACGGGGGTCATGGCATTCCGCCGATGGGCATACCTGCTGCCTCAAACCGCTATAGTGCTCGCAGCCGCAGGTTCTGCCGAGGACACCATGAACGTGTCTGAATATCTGCGGCAGATACTGCACACTGAGTTTCCAACGCGGCGTGAACGTGTGGCGGTGCTAACTATTACCGCTCATCATCTGGCGGGTACAGGTGTGATGGAACCGGTAAAAACTCACCCCAGGCGCCCCCGCACCGCCACTCTCACCACCGACGATGCGCACATGCATCAGCTGATTACCGCCTTATTTGATGGGCCTGTGCTGCGTATTCACCGTGCGCCATGACTCCGGTATCTGCGGTTACCGCAGCTTGGGTACTAGTGTCAGAAAGGCCCGTAAGAGACGATACAATGGGCTGTAAGTGGGGCGGGTACGCCCCGAAACGAACAGGGAGAAATATATGACCGAGAAGAAGACCGTCGCCCTGCTGTGCGGTGGCCGCTCCTCCGAGCACCCGATTTCGCTCATTACCGCTGCCGGCGTTCTGGGCGCTATTGACCGCACCGCCTACGACGTCATCACTATCGGTATTACCCGTGACGGCCGCTGGTACCTGACCGATGAGCAGCAGCTCGCTGAGCTGACTGCTGGCACTCGCGGTACCGCAGAGTTCCCCGAGGGTACCCAGCAGGTGTTCCTGCCCATGGGCGCCGGTGATTCCCGCCTGACCCTGGTGGATGCTGAGGGTAACGTTACCCGCACTGCACCGGTAGACGTTGTGTTCCCGCTGCTGCACGGCCCCTTCGGTGAGGACGGCACCGTGCAGGGTCTGCTGGAAATGGCTGACCTGCGCTATGTGGGTTGCGGCGTGACCGCATCCGCTGTTGGCATGGATAAGCACTTCATGAAGGTTGCTTTCGAGTCCGCTGGCCTGGAGGTCGGCCCCTACGAGGTTGTCACCAACCGCCAGTGGGAGCACGAGGACCGCGAGCAGATCCTGGAGCGCGTGCTGAAGCTGGGCTTCCCCATGTTCGTGAAGCCTACCCGCGCAGGTTCTTCCTTCGGTATTACCAAGGTGGATTCGGTGGAGGAGCTCGTGCCCGCGATTGAAGAGGCACGCCGCCACGACCCGAAGATCATTATTGAGGCGGGTATTGTGGGCCGCGAAATCGAGTGCGCTGTGCTCGATGGCCACCACGGCGAGATGCCCCGCGCATCCTACCCCGGCGAGATTGAGGTTGTGGACGAGGACCACGGCTTCTACGACTTTGAGGCGAAGTACGTTTCTGAGTCTTCCGCTGTGACCGTGTGCCCGGCGAACCTGCCGCAGGAGGTGCAGGATCGTCTGCGTGAGCTGGCTGTGAAGGCGTTCCTGGCGCTGGATGGTGAAGGTCTGTCTCGTGCGGACTTCTTCTACACCGAGGATGGCCGCCTGGTCATCAACGAGGTGAACACCATGCCCGGCTTCACCCCGATTTCGATGTACAAGACCATGTGGGAGAACACCGGCATCTCTTACACTGACCTGATTAGCGAGCTGCTGACCCTGGCGATGGAACGACCCCTGGGTCTGCGCTAGTTCTTGAGGCTGCGTTAGTTGTTATTGAAGCTGCGTTAGTTCTTGGGCACGCTGTCGTTTTGACTGCGCTCAGTTATTGAATACGTAACGGTGGGGGAGTAGCCCCTGCTGTAAGGCGCCTCGGTGCGGATTCTTGAGGGATTCGCGCCGGGGCGCTTTTTGCGCGGTGGGCAAGTTCAGCCTGTGTGAGAGGGAGAATTGGTACGTATTAGCCTCTAAATCTTGATGAGAATCGCTCGAATTTTACCCATGAGAAAAATCACTCACGCTCGCCTCGGGGCTGCTTGGATGGTGGAGTGCAAGTTTTAAAGTGGTATTGATAAGGCAAAACGTAATTCTGCTCATAAGTGCATGAAATGATGCTTCTAGGTAACGAAAAGATGTCGTTGATGGTCGTTGCACATCTTGAAGCTCAAAGATTGGTATGAAAGCGCTAAAATGAGTAATGAAGAAAAAGCCGATTCGGTAGAATAGATGAAGGTATATCCAATCCACTCACAACGTATCAGAAAGTCAAGGACAACCTTTGGGAAAACGAAACCGTAAGGTGGTCTCTGCGAGTCTGGCGACAGCACTGGTTGCTTCCGGAAGTCCATACGTAGCCTCATTTGCTCAAGATGTGCAGGAGGCAGCGTCACAGCTTCCGCCGAACCCTGTCGGCACCGCAGAACAAACCCAAGATTCCGCCGCGACCGCGGCATCCTCCTCCCAGACGGCAGTACCCACGCTCGCAACCGTGAGCGCATGGCCCACCGCTCAGGGGGACAATAAGACTGACAAAGCGCAGGCAGAGCCCACCGCTCAGCCTAGCGCTTCTTCGAGTGCTCAGCCCACCGCTAGTGCTGAGCCTTCCGCAAGTGCTACGCCCAGCCCGGATGCGACTCCTACCCCGAACGCTACCGCGCAGCCTACTGCCGAGCCCACCGCTTCTGCTAGTGCGACTGCAAACCCGAGTGCTACAGCGAGTCCTAGCGTAGAGCCCTCTAAGGATGCGACCGCTGAACCTACCGCTACGCCGACCGTAGCTCCTAGCGCAAGTGCTGAACCGAGTGTTGCTCCTACCGCAACTCCGACGGTTGAGCCGACTGTAGCTCCGACTGCGGAGCCGACCGTTGCGCCTACTGTGGAGCCCACCGCAGAACCCACCAAGGATGCAACTCCTGAGCCTACTCAGGATCCGACTCCTGAGCCTACGGTAGAGCCCACCCCGGAACCTACTCCCGAGCCGACCCCGGAGCCTACTCAGGACCCCACTCCGGAACCGAATCCGGAGCCCACTCCTGAACCTACTCCCGAGCCGACGAAGGACGTAACTCCTGAACCGACCCCGGAGCCGACCCAGGATCCCGCTCCTGAACCTACTCCCGAGCCGAATCCGGAGCCCGCTCCTGAACCGACCAAGGACGTAACTCCCGAGCCGACTGAGGCACCCACCCAGGATCCTTCTCAGGTTCCGGTCGTCCCGGCCCCGGTTCAGGATCCGACTCAGGAGCCCTCCAAGGAAGCTAAGCAGGAGCCGACCAAGGATGCGGTCATCCCCGTGATTCCGGTAGCTCCGGTAGAGGATAACAAGGACAGCTCGGACTCCAAATCGGTTACCCCGATCGAGACCGAACCTGTTGCTCCGATTCCTCCGGCGAACAACCCGGTGACCGTCCCCGGCAATCGTCAGGAAGTCTCTGGGGAAGATGTCATCATCTCCATTGAGCTTCCGCGACCGGGCAACTCCTCTGAATCCTCAAGTTCCTCTTCGGGATCTTCGAGCTCTTCACCGAGCAAGGCACCGAGCGACAGGCTTGATGGCGACGATGACGATCCGTTGCGTTCCGGCGGTACCACCCTTGGACGAATTGCAGCCAATAACGGCTCGAATGACTCCATCCCGGGTGCGGCAGACTGGGTTGCTGGATACCTCTCGCGCAATAAGACCGACGAGGACCACTCCCACGAGGTAAGCCCCTCGAGCTCCTCAAGCTCGGTATCGGCTTCGAAGTCGCCTAGCTCCTCCACCTCGGCTAGCGCCAGCCGCTCCGCAAAGAGCGTGGCAAAGGCTGACGGCGCGAACGCCGCCCAGGAGCAGGCCGTGAAGAATGCGGACGCGGACGATTCCGGACTTTCCGGCATTGCACCGCTGATCCTCTTCTCACTCATCGGTCTGGTGCTGATTGCTCTGGCAATCCGCTACTTCAGCCGCGGAGCATAAGGCGAACATAACGCGTAAGAATACGCGATAATAGAGGATGTGAATCCTCAGACTTTTAGCGAAACGCGGGACAACCCCATGCGAGAGACACCTCTCTCAAAGCTGGGGGAGTCCCGCGTTCTGCGCGCTTTCATGCCGATTATCAACGCCCACAACGAGCAGGTTGCCGCAGCGGCACGCCAGGCGGGGCGCAGCGAACCCCTCGAGGTGGGTCCCGGTGACGACTGTGCCGTCCTCGCCGCGCCCGCGCCCGGTCAGCGTACCGTGGTCACCACCGACACTCTCGTTGAGGACCAGGACTTTATGAACCTGTGGCCCGGCGGTATCGCACGGGCGGGTGAGGCCGGTGAGCTCATTCTGGAACCCGCCCGCAGTAGCGGCTACGATGTGGGGCGCAAAGCCGCGACCCAGAACCTCGCCGACGTTGCCGCCATGGGTGCGCGCCCGGCGAGCCTCTTCATCTCCTTGAGCCTGCCCGGTAGCACTCCTTACGGCTGGATTGACGACTTCGCCCACGGCATTGTGGACGGAATCAACGCCTGCGGAGCCACCGAATGCGTGATTGGCGGCGGCGATATTGGCGACTCCACCGAAATGTCGGTGACCGTCACCGCCCTCGGCTACACGGATCGCGCTGTACTGCGCTCCGGCGCGCGCCCCGGTGACACTATCGCCCTGGCGGGGCGTACCGCCTGGTCCGATGCCGGTCTGCGCCTGCTACTCAACCCGCTCTCCCTGCCCGCCACGGCACTGTTGCGTGCCATTGCCACAGGTCAGGAGGCTGAGGCGGTGCTGGGCACGGTCAGTCGGGCGTGGGCTCAGCAGCAACCGGAAGGTGCTGGCGCTCTTCCCGAAGGGCTCATCGAGCTTGCCCGCACCCTCACCCCCGAAGATGCCGCGCACATGATTGCGGTCTGCGAGCGCGCCGTCGAATCACAGCACCACCCGGTCAGCCCCATCCCCGCCGGTGAGGTGGCACGCCAGCATAAGGCAAGCTCCATGCTGGATCTTTCTGACGGACTCGTCAAGGACGCCGGGCGAGTTGCCGCCGCCTCCGGGGTGCAGATGCGCCTCGACCGCGCCGCCGTGGATGCGTTCGCCGAGCCGCTGCTACCGTTGGCGCGCCTGCTGTTGGCGATTGGTGAGCGCAACGAGGCGGGGGAGAGCCCCGCATCCCTGGCGCGCACCTTCGTGCTGGTCGGCGGAGAAGACCACGGCCTGCTGGCGACCTTCCCCGGTGAGGTGCCCGAAGAGTTTGTGCCCCTGGGTACCTGCGTTGCGGACACCCCGGAACGCGGTCTGAGCGCCGAACTCTACGGTGCCGAACGCCGCCACAATGCGGTGACCGGCGCGGCGGTCGTGATGGACGGCCGCTCCCTGGACGGTATGGGATGGGAACACTACGGAGCGTCCGCGTAGAAGCTTGACCCAGTACCGCAAGTCACCGAGTACCGCAAGTCACCGGGTGCCGCGAGGTGCGTGGGGTTTGTGTTCCGTCCGTGCTTTCATCCCGCGGGATAGACGACGGGCAATACCGTACATTTAACCGAAATTGCCTAGAATAGAAGTACGAAATAGGCTGGATTCTGCCCGTGCCGCGGGCACTGAGAAATCAGTCGGGAACTAACCGGGAAATCAGTCGGGAACTAGCCAAAAACTCAGCCGTGAACTAGTTGAGAACTCAGCCGAGAACCGCGCGAAACTGACGAAACTGACGAGGAGGGTAGCGTGAACGCAGAACAGAACCAGCGCACCGAAGAACGCGAGATTTACCGCCGCGCCTGCGTGCGCGCCTACCGCTTCGGCGTAGCGTGGTCCACCGCCGCCCGCACCACCATCGAACGCTACCGCGAGGCGCTCAACGAACTCAACGGGTTCCCCGTGCCCGATAAGGACACCGGCTCCAATATTGCCCACACCCTGCTGACCCTGACCGAAGAGTTTGAGCGGGGCATGGAACAGGTTCTGCCCAGTGAGGATCTGCCCCGTAAGGTTCTGCCCAGCGAGGTTCTTCCCGCTGGCGAAATTCCCGGCGGGGAGGGCGCGTGCGTGCCCGAGGCGGCGGGCGCCTCCGAAGAAGAAACCCTCGCCCACCTGTGGATTCAGCTGGGCGGAATCTACGAGCACGCGATTATGCGCGCATCCCGCGTGGCGCGCGGCAACTCCGGTACTCTGCTCTGCGCTTGGGCGCTGGAGGCGGTGCGTAGCTACTGGTTCCTGCCCGGAAACCTCGCCCAGGAGCTCGGCGACGCAGGCGATGAGCTGCCGCTCGTGCGCGCTCTGGAAGCAGACTACGAACGTGTGCTGGCTGGCGGTTCCCTGCCGAAGCACCGCGAAGTGAAGCTGGAGTACGCCCACGCTGAGGCGCGCGCGATGGCGTTCGCGGCTGAGCGTATTCGCGCCAGCGTGGGGGAGCAGATGGTGCCCTCCACGATGCTGTCGGTTATGGTGGAGCTCGCCCGCCTGGACGCACACTATGATGCATCGCAGGACGCAGAAGTTGCCGATGAGGTGCTGAAAGAGCGTCGACGTGCGCTGATGCGTGCCGCGCTGGAACGCACCGCGCAGTTCCCGCCCTCGCCCGAGCTTGCCGGTTTCGTGGATGCCGGCGCGCTCGGCTTCTACCTTGCCGTGGTGCACTCCAACCCGCGTTGGGAAGGTGCGACCCTGAACGAGGCGCAGGTGGAGTCCATGCTGCGTGCGCCCTCTGCCGGTGTGGCTTCTGCGGTAGGTTCTGAACCTGCCGAGCACGCAGAACACGCGGAGCAGAGCGGCTGGGAGCTCATGGGTACGCTGACCTGCGAGCCCCTCGCCCTGGCGCAGCTACGCCCGGAGCTTGAAGCCATAGGTGACAGCCTGCTCATTACGCCCCTGGACATGGCGGCGGGGCTCTGGGCACTGCACGTGCACGTGCCCGACATCGACCCCGCCCGCGAGCTGATTATGGGCTACGGTCAGTGGTCGGATGAGCGTATTTCCTCCCTGGTGGATGGTCGTCACGCCGACCACGCGTGCGGTGCGGAGGGCGGAGCATGAGCCCCGCCCGACGTTCCGTGAACCCGCAGCAGGAAGCCCTGGACTTGGGTCTTCCTGAGCCTGCTCCGGTCAAAACTAAGCCGACAAATAAGCCCGCGAAAGCTGAGGCAGCGCAGAGTGAGCCCGTAGATTCTGAGTCCGTAGATTCAACGGTTGTGGAGCCTGCCCGTGCCGGTTCTGCGACCCGTGCTGATTCCGCGACCCGAGCTCGGCAACGGAAAAAGGATGCGCCGCTACTGAGCGATGAACAGCTCCGCACCACCGCCGAGCTGACCGTGCGCGATCTTGCCGCCTACGCCCGGGGCAAGGCGAGCCGCGCCGAGCTGAGCGAACGCGCGGCACAGCGCGCCAGCGCACCCTACCGTAAGGCGCTCAAGACGCTCAAACATTCGCTGGGTCCCGCCGCGCACACCATGACCGACGACGCTCTCTACGAGCTGGTCGATATTGCGTTGGCGGCACGGCAGGCTACTCAGCCGGAAGCACATCTGCCGGGGGAACCTGCCCGGAAAGCACCTGCCCAGAAAGAACTAGTTCAGAACGAACCGAGCCCGCAGGAGAATGAGACTCCCGTGCGGGCTACTTCGGCGCGCCTACAGAAGGTAACGAAGGCAAGCGAAGGGGGCGAGCAGAAGAGCGCGCCTCATGCAGAAGCTGAAAAGCCCGCACCCAAAAAGACTGCACTCATGCAGAAGCTGAAAAGCCCGCACCCAAAAAGACTGCACCTAAAAAGGTCGTAGCGAAGAAGGTAACTCCCGCAAAGAAAGCGCCCGCCCAGAAAGCGTCCGCGAAGAAGACAGCTACTAAGCAAGCTACTACTCAGAAAGCTGCGGCTGAGAAGCCCGTATCAGCCGCCGCGGAGGCTAAGAGTCGTGCTCTGGCGCGCTACGCCTCCGAAGATCGCATCGAAAATGCGCCGCTCAAAAAGTACCTGCCCGCACCCAGCGCCAAGGCAATCGCTACACACCTGGACCTGCACACCGTCGGGGAGATGCTCGAATACTTCCCGCGCAAGTACCTGCCGCGCGGTGAGCTCAGCTCCTTCGCTGAACTCGTTGAGGGCCAGGACGTCACCATCATTGCCCGCGTGGTGCACGTGAGCACTCGAACTATGGCGGCGCGCCGGGGCAAAATCACGGAAGTGACCATCACCGACCGGCTTTCCGACGCCACCGGGCAGGACGCACCCGCAGGTTTTGGGGCTGGCGGTCCTGTGTCCGTGGTGCCCGGGCGCGCTAACCGCCCCGGTTCCTCTGCTGCGCCCGCGCAGAACTGGCAGGCAACCGGGATGCACAACCCGCGCATCAACGCGCTCGCGAACTCCACACAGAACCCAGCCACCCAGATTCCCCGCGCCCAGAATCCCGCCGCTCAGAACCCTGTGCAGGGCAGGGGAGCGCAACCCGCCTCCTACAGCGGCTACGCAGACAGCTACGGCCAGGACAGTTTCGCGCAGGGAGGCCTCTTTGGCGTGCCCGCGCCCAGCATGACGAACCCCGGTGCGCTCATCGGCTCGCAGATGAAGCTTTCCTTCTTCAACGCCTGGACCGCCGCCCGCGAAATCCGTGAGGGTGAAACCATGATGTTCTCCGGCAGGGTCGGCATCTACCGCGGCGAATACACCCTCACCAACCCGCACTACGCCCTGCTCTCGAAGGACGCCTCCGGCGCGGACGTCACCGACGCCGCCACCGCCTCCGTGCCCGTCTACCGCGCCCCCGTGAAGCTGCCCACCGACCGCATTAGCGGCTACATGGCGCAGCTGCTCGAAAAGGTGCCGCTCAAAGAACTTGAAGACCCGGTACCCTACACGATTCGTCGCGCCCGCAAGGTGCCGTCCCTGGAGTGGACGTACCGCGCCCTACACACCCCGGACTCTGAGGACACTTGGCGTGCCGCGCAGGCGCAGATGCGTTACCGTGAGGCGTTCGTGCTGCAGAGTGCGCTCGCCCGCCTGCATTCGGTGCGTGCCGCGCACCTGACCCAGCCGCGCCCCGCCGTGGAGGGTGGCCTCGCCGATCAGCTGCTGGAAGTTCTGCCCTACGAGCTGACCGAGGGGCAGCAGAAGGTGGGCGCTGAGATTGCCGCCGATCTGTCGAGCGAGTCGCCCATGAACCGCCTGCTGCAGGGTGATGTGGGTTCCGGTAAGACCGTGGTGGCTCTGCGTGCCATGCTGCAGGTGGCCGACGCGGGCGGCCAGTCCGCGATGCTCGCCCCGACCGAGGTGCTTGCCGAGCAGCATCTGCGTTCGGTGTTGGACATCCTGGGGGATATGGCGGCACCCGAAGATGCTGACGGTTCTGCCGAGGGAACTCCCGCGGGGAGCGGGGAAGAATCCAACCGCGTGCGCGTGCGGCTGCTGACCGCCTCCATGGGTACTCGTGCTAAGCGCCAGGTACTGCAGGAGCTTGCCGATGGCACCGCCCAGATCGTGATTGGTACCCACGCCCTGCTCTCCGACGAGGTGAGCTTCCACGACCTGGGCCTGGTCGTCGTGGACGAGCAGCACCGCTTCGGCGTGGAACAGCGCGACGGCCTGCGCGGCACCGACGGCGCCCTGCCGCACCGCCTGGTCATGACCGCAACGCCCATTCCGCGTACCGTCGCCATGACCGTGTTCGGTGACCTGGACGTGTCCGTGCTCGACACCCTGCCCGCCGGCCGACAGAAAATCTCGACCCACGTTGTGCCCCTCGCTGAGAAGCCCGCCTGGGCGTCCCGCCTGTGGAGGCGTGCCCGCGAAGAAATCGACGCGGGCCACCAGGTGTATGTTGTCGTACCCAAAATTGGGGAGGACGGTGACGGCATGGAGGAAGGCGCCGCGTTCTTTGGCGCATCCAGCCTCAACGGTGCGGGCGCGGGCAGTACTGCCCAGGGCTATTTCGGTCAGGGTGGTAGCGCCAGCAGCGACGGCAAGGTGCAGCTGACCTCGGTCGCCTCCATGTATTCCTACCTGAGTGCAGAGGACGCCCTTGTCGGTGTGCGCATCGGCACCCTGCACGGCCGCATGGACCCGGCTGAGAAGACCGCCGTCATGACCGCTTTTGAGCGCGGTGAAATTGACCTGCTCATCAGCACCACCGTCATTGAGGTGGGCGTGAACGTCCCGAACGCCACGCTCATGATCATCATGGACGCCGACCGCTTCGGCATC
>QWCW01000395.1_pt1 | contig 15570 bp, 7 predicted proteins | sample 1972691 | NCBI WGS metagenome assembly QWCW01 (sample SAMN09866698, study PRJNA288562) | Human oral metagenome isolate pre2_saliva, whole genome shotgun sequencing... | reverse complement strand
CGGCGTGCCGAACGCAGAATCATGGCACCGAGTGCCAGCGCCAGAATGGAGGTGCTGACCATGAACGGGTCGATGACCACACCGGTGTTCGGCAGCTTACCCGCCGCGGCTGCCTTCTGGGCGTTGGCGAGTTCCTGGCTGGTCAGAGCGCAATCCTCACCGGAGGCGGTCTTACCGACGATGCGCACCTTGGATCCGTCGGGCTTGGTGACGATGCCGGTGGCTTCGTCGACGGTGCCGTTGACGGGGTTCTTTGCGGTGCTCTTCTCACCGCCGTTGTTGGCGCCGTTAGCGCTGTTAGCGTTGCCGCCGTCCTGCTTGGTTTCTGCCGCACCCTGTGCGTTGTTGCTTGCCGGGGCGTTATCGGGGTTGCCGACGGTGAAGTGCAGAACCGATTCGCTGCTGACCTGCTGGCCGTTCTTCAGCCGTGCAGTCCAGCCGATGGTCACGGTGTAGCGACCCTCAGCGGTGAACACCCAGTTGCTGTGCTGGTGGGTGTTTGCGGGCACCTGGAAGGAGCCGCCGCTCCGCGAATCGAAGACCTTCTGACCGGCGGAACCGAAGTTGCCGGAGAGGAAGGTGGACATGGTGCCGGGGCCCTCAAAACCGTTGAGGCTCATGGTGACGGGGCCGTCGAGCTGCTTGAGCAGTTCGGGGTCCTGGGTGCTCCAGCCGAGCCAGGGCACGCCCTGCTGCTGGGTTGCACCGATCATGTGCACGGGGGTGCCCGCCGGGGCGATGTTCTCCATGCCTGCGGGCAGGTTGATCTTCGCGGCGTCATTGAGCACGAACTCGAGTGCGCCGGGGGAGACGTGGCGGGCGGGGCTGGTGCGGTCGTCCTTCACGCTGCTGGTGAGGTTGCCGCCGTTGAGAATCGGGCCCACGTCGAAGTGGCCGTGGGTGACTTCTTCACGGCCGCTGTGCTCGGCGGTGTTGACTACAGCGAGCGTGGGGATGCTGGTCGGTGCCTGGGCTGCCTGGTTGCTCTGCTTGCTGTCCTTCTGAGCGTCCTTGGAATCCTTGGCGTCTTCGGCGGGAACCTCGGTGGCGATGCACTGCTGGTTCAGGCTGCCGGGCAGACCGGAGGACAGCACACCGTTGCCGGTAATGCCGCCGCCGTTGCTGGGGGCGCTGATGTTCTGGGCATTGGAGCCCTTCACACTGGATCCCTTCGCGCTGGTGGCGTTGCCGCCCTTGTTTTCACCCTTGTCAGAGCCGTTATTGGTGTTGTCGGTGCCGCTGATAGCGGTTACACCGGATCCACCCTGGGATGCCTGCTCACCATTCGCTGCCGCCTTCGCGCCGTTCGGGTCGGTCACCTGCGCGGCGTTCTGACCGTTCACAGATCCATCCACGCGGCGAATACCGGTGGATGCGCTCGCCTCAGCAGATGCGCTCGCCTCAGCACTCGCGGAGGTAGATGCGCTGGGGCTGCTGGTGGCGCTCTCGGTAGCGGTGGAGGTCGCCTCGGGGGTAGTGGTCGCCTCGCTCGTGGCGTCCTTGGTTGCTTCCTTTGCGGCGTTCTGCGCGTTCAGGAGCTTGAAGCCTTCCTCAGCGTTAGTGCCCACGGCGATGGTGTAGGTTGCCTCGGAGCTGACCGGGGTGCCGTCGGCAAGGGTTGCGGTGGCGCGGAACGTCAGCTGGTAGATGCCCGCGCGGGTGAATGCCCAGCTGAGGTGCTCGTGGCCGCCAGAGGTGATGGTGTGCGGTGCGAGCTTGTCGTTGGTGCTGAAGACGCGCGGGTTGTCGCGGCCGGATTCGGTGAAGACTTCGGCGCGGCCGCCTTCGGGTACGCTGCTACGCACGAGTTCAAGTTTGATGGTGTTGTCCTTGAGCGCGCCGGGGCGGATTCCTTCCGCGCCGAGACCGGGGTAGAGCAGGCCGCGGGTGCGGGTGGAGGGAATGTAGAAGATGTCGGTGCCTTCGGGGGCAATGTAGTCGTAGCCTGCTACGACCTTGGTGTATGCGTCCTCGACGTCGGGCAGGTGGAAGACGGTGCGGGCGGGGTTGAATCGTCCCTGCTGGCCGGGGCCGGTGTCTGCGAGGGTGGCGAGGGTGAACTGGTTGCCGTCGAGGAATGCGTTGAGCATTTCGGTGTGTACGCCCGCGATGACGTAGTCGCCTTCGTAGTTGACGTAACCGCGCGACTCGGTGCCTGCCTGGGTGCCGGTCTGGTTTTCCTGCGCCTGGTTTTCCTGCGCCTGTGCGGCGGTGAAGGTGCCGACCTGGGGGAGGGCGAGGGGTGCCCCGAGTGCGAGGGTGCATCCGAGGGTGGTTGCGCTGAGTAGGCTCAGAGGTTTGGTGCGTCCTTGCATGGTGGCTCCTTGGATGACTGCTCGTTGGCTGGCGCGTTGCCCGTTGCTTTCGGGGCTTGCCCGGTGCTGGGCCCGGCGGCCTGTTGCCGGTTTCTCCCCTGCGTCCGGGGTGCGCTCTGCCGTGTTTTTCTCTTTGTGGATGTACGTGGTGTGCGTTTTTGGGCGCGCCTCGGCGCACACGTGTTTCTGAGAATCACTATACTCACTTAGGTTCTAAATGACAATTATTTGCAAAAGAGCTACCCTAGGAAATAGAAAAATGAGAAAGGTTGTCATGAACTCTCAGAAGCAGACCCAACGACGGGTCACCACACACACCCCCGCACTCTTCATCCCCGGCGGCAAGCCCGCCCTCCGCCGCGCAGCCGCATTCCTTTCCGCCGCAGCGCTGCTCGCGCTCGCCGGCGCTGCCCCCTCCCTGCCCGCCGCAGCAGGCCCCGACGACGGCAAAATCGTCACCACCAAGGGCCACGTTGACGCCCCCAAGGCATACTGGGACGAGCAGAACGGCACCTTCGTCCTCATGAACGAGGCGAACCCCTACAAGACCGGCGCAGACACCTACGAACTGGACAAGACCGTTAACTGGGTCGGCAAGGGCTACAGCACCAGGGACGGCAAGTCGCAGTACACCATGACCCTGGGCGACTCGCCCTCCCTGGCGTTCCTCGGCGAGCCCGGCCAGACCCTCTACATGGCACCGCACCTGACCTACGGCAACCAGGACCCCATCTGGGCTGGCCTGGGCGCATCCACGAAGGTACCCACCGAGCGTTTCCGTGACGGCGTGTTCGCTACCGACATTCTCTCCGTTGAGGGCCCCGGCCGTATGGAGCTCTTCCGCTACAACCCGGACGACGCCCCCGCTGACGTGTACCGCATGCTCTCCAGCAGCTCGACCGGCTGGCACTCCTGGCTGCTCGACAAGGGTAGCCACACCCACAACACCACGACCTTCACCCGCCCCGGCCGCTACGTGGTCACCTACCGCACCGTGGCGCGCTCCACCGACGGCCGCATCATTAGCTCCAAGCCGTCGAAGCTGGTCTGGCAGGTTGGCGGCATGCAGCCCGTGCTCGGTGACGGCACTCCCACCGCCGTGCCCACCGTTGACCGCTACAATGCGGCACCCGTTGGCGACCTGGACGCCGCAAAGTACGTGCTGTCCGTGGCACCGCACCGCCTGGATGCCGACCCGGCTAAGAACAAGGATGCCGACGACAAGCTCAGCGACATCACCTTCACCGCCGCGAACAAGAACCTCAAGGGCACCCTGACCCTGTACAACAACGGCTACTTCCTGACCGACCTGCCCGTCGTGAACGGTACCGCCACCTGGTCTGAAATGCTCGGTAGCGAGGGCTCCCAGCTGCAGGCTGTCTTCACCCCCGACACCTCCGATTCGAATAGCGCGGAGGCGTCCCGCTGGATCTCGCACAAGCTCACCTACGAGCCCGGCAAGGCTGAGAGCGTGTACAGCGACGACGGCAACGGCTCCTGGCCCGAAGAAATCCCGGATCAGGCGAACACCGTACTCAGCACCCAGCAGTACACGCCGACCAGCATGGACTACGACGTGACCGTCACCCCGAACGGCAACGGCTTCAGCACCGTTGAGGTCCGCTTCAAGGACCCGAAGGTGCGCGGCTTCATGCGCGGCGGCTTCTACGCCCAGGATGACCCGGTCTACCCGTACCTCGACCTGGAAGGCTCCGTTGAGGATGGCGTGGCGCGCTTTACCTTCCGTGACGAGTCGTTCTACAAGGGCACGGCTCTGCGCGTGAAGATGCTGACCCACCCGGACATGAACGCTTCCGCCTCCACCACTGAGGTTGCGGCGAACTACGAGCCGGGCACCAAGTACACCGCGCACGGTGCGTTGGCTCCCGATAGCGCACCCATTAGCGATGCGCCGAAGCCTGCTCCGGTGGACCCGGCACCCTCCGCTGAGCCCACCGTCGCGCCGACTGAAGCTCCTTCCGCTGAGCCTAGTGCTGAGCCGAGCGAAGCTCCGTCGGTATCCCCCAGCGAGGTTCCGACCGTGCCCGCAGTGCCTACCGCCTCCGCTGAGCCGAGTGCACCTGCCCCGGCACCCTCCAGCCCGGCGCCCTCCACCCCGGCACCGACGACTCCGGCGCCCGCGAACCCGACCCCGAGCGCCCCTGCTCCGACTAGCCCGGCACCCTCCGCTGAGCCGTCCACCCCGGGAACCCCCGGTAACCAGTGCGTGCCCGGCAAGATTGACGGCCGCACCAAGATTTCGCACGGCCACCTGGACATCCAGGCGACCCTGAAGGACCGCCAGCTGTCCGTGGGTCTGCGTGACGACAGCGGCATCATTGACGCTGATTCGACCGTGCGCCCGCTCGATTCGGTCGTGTGGACCGTCAGCGAGAATGCCCGCCGTGTACGCACCGAACGTATGGCTGACGAGAAGCTGAACTTCATGGGCCCGGTCGGCACCGCCTTCTACGGCCTGCCGCAGACCCAGCAGAGCGGCCTGCCTTGGCCCGGCTACAACACGCAGGACATTGACTACTCGCAGCTGCGCGGCCCCGTGCGCCTGCACGTGGTTCCGAAGGTCATGCCTGAGGGTGCACGCTTCGGCATGTTCACCGAGTCGCTGAACGGCGCGGATGTGCTGCTGGATTCGACGACCGGCAAGACCACGATCGACATTGATTACGCGACGCACGCTCACGCGAACTGGGTGTTCTCTGAGCCCGGCCAGTACATGTTTGACGTGCACTATTCCGCGACCCTGGCTGATGGTACTGAGGTGAACAGCCCGGTGCAGCAGCTTGCGGTTGCTGTGGGTAAGAAGGCGTCGGATGCGTGCTCGTTTGAGACTGCCGTGCCGAAGGACCCGAACGCTGCATCGGATGACTTTAGTGGTGTGCGCCGTGTGGATTCGGCGACCCCGGGCGGTACCGCTGGTGCTCACCAGCCCGGCTCCGCACAGTCTGGTGCTGCGCAGGCTGGCTCCGGTCAGGCTGGTGCTTCTGGTGCTGCCGGTGACGTGAACGCGCAGGGTTCGGCTGATGGCTCGGCTGATGGTTCTGCTGGCGGCGTGTACCCGGGTGGTATCTCCGGTGGCGGCGCTGGTGGCGGCTCCCTGGGTCAGTCCGGTGTGTCTGCTGCATCGGGTGGCGCTAGCTCCCAGCAGGGCGGCCTTGCCCGCACTGGTTTTGGTGCGGTGTCTGTGGCTGTGGGTGGCGCTCTGGTGTTGGGTGCCGGCACTGTGATGGTGCTGCGTTCCCGCCGCCGAGCCTCCTAACGCTCGCCGCGTGAGGACACGCTGATACGACAAAGCCCCCGCGGCTGAGAGGATGACTCTCGGCCGCGGGGGCTTTGTTTTTAATTTATGAGGTTGTTATTCTTTGATTTCTTCAAAGCGGGTCGTATCAAAATCCCGTTCCTTTTTAGGTGATGAGTTTGCGACATGGAATAAGTATTTTTTACCAGGCTGAGCTGTTGCAACGTAGGCGGGAACCTTCCAGCCTTCTGGGGCTTCATACAATGTGAGGGTACCGCATTCTTCTGTCTCAAAAAATCCTTTTGGTCTAATATCATTCATACCGCTTACTGTGCCGCCGCGCTCTTTCGTATATGCCTTAGTTACGGTGCAGGTAGCGGTGATACCGTCACTGTCGTCACGCATATAATGTGGCACGTAAACATAGACCCAGAAAGCAACTGCCAGGATGATTATGATGCCAATTAATTGATCTCGTTTTATCTTATCCAATATATACACTCCTTGACGGTGAAGTTTTTAAGATATGAAAATTTGTAAATAGTGTAATTAAATTACCCAACTCAGAACTCGAACCATGGTCCAATCGTAGCCATTCGAAACATTTTCTTTGAAGCCGTTTCTTAGTTCAGAGGCGGTTTTTCTTGTCGTGGTAACAGGAGAATGACGGAAACCTTCTGCTCTTTCGTCACTTATTTTCATGGAACCCTTCAGCCCACAAACCGGCAGGCTACATATCGACGTCAGCAAGACCCGAAATCTCTCTTTGGCGCTTAAAGTACGAAATGACTTCATCGCGGTTATCCAGCTGGTTCACCTCATCCACATCAGCCGGATTATCCAGATCAGGCCAGCGGCCATACTCAATCCTGAACCGAGTAATGACCAAGAGATAGTACTCATCATAATTTTTGCTCAACGGATTAATACGCGCACGCGACTTAGTGAGGAACCACATCCTGCTAGCGGTATCTTCATCCTTGGACTCACTATAAACAACGCTATCAATCGAGCCGATGGGGCAGATCCTCGACCCGAGAACAGGGGTGTGCATATTAATACCCTCAGAAGAAATCTTCATGTACGTGGCATTGACATGCCACAGGTAGAACAAGAGGAAAGCAGTCATGAGTATGTATACAACCTCCATGAAAGTACTCGTCTCTGCCCTTTCTAATGACAGGGAATAGCATACAAGCGGGAAGCCCGGGATAAAGACAATAATGTACGCCAGTAGCGCATCGATACGACTAATGTAGATGCCTTCACGCTTCTTCTTCTCGTCACGGCGTCGATTGATGATGTAAGCGGCAAGGGTGAGAATCGTGAAAATAGTCGTGATGATGGAGCATACGCCCCAAAAGGTAATAGCAGATTCTTGAGACATCATTTAGCTATTCGCTCCTTCAATCGGGTTGGAGTCGGTGATGGTAGTGGAGTGCGCATCGAGGATGCGTTGCAGATGCTCCAGGGTGTACTCGCCGCCAGATGCTGAAGCACCCACGGAGGATACGGCCGAGGGGCGCTCGCAGGCGCGGCGACTGCCGCGTGTGTGCGAACGCCCCTCCGTCTCGAAATGAGGCTTTTATCGGACCATATAAATGGGTTTACTTGTCCATTTCGTAGACCCAGCCGCCAGCGTTGCAGTAACGCTTACCGTCCTTCTCAGTGATGTAGTAACCAGGCTCGTGGTTCTCGCACTTCTGGATAACCTCACGGGCCTCTCGGTTAGACTTCTCAAGGTTCGCCGCACGAATCTGGAAGAAAGCAAAGGTCGCAATATATGCCACCAGAACCAGCACGAGGGCGGTAATCGCCATGCCCTTACCCTTACCGGTGCCATTCTTGACCATGACCAGAGCGATTACAGCGAAAATGATGGTCGGGATGGTCAGGAACGAACCAATCACAAAAATACCGGTCAGGGCAGAGATAATGCCCAGGACTAGCGCGGTTACTGCCGCCCACTTCTTCTTCGGTGCCTCGACGGGTGCGCCGTATGCAGGCTGTACGGCGGGTGCCTGCTGGGTGAACTGCGGCTGCTGCGGTGCAGCCGGCTGCTGGGTGTTTTCAGACATGAAAGTCCTCTTTTCGTGTGTGGTTGCGAATCGCTTAAATGTGTATATCCTCTAGTGAGGTGGTGTATATCTCACAAGCATACCGTACTTGAAGAAGCTCTTTAGTGAGCTAGAAACGGGTTTGTCTACACGCTATGGCGCAGTGTCCACTGTTGGAAATTTTTCCCATAAGGGGATGTTTGGAGTGTTTTTTAGCATGAGATGGTGTAATGTTCAAAGTGGTGCGAAGCACTAAAGGTGCGTATTTGATATTCGCGTATCTAATGCACATCTTCCGGCAACTCAACGACGAAAGAGGATCACCGTGTCTGATCGCGTACTCTCATCGCAGGCAGCCAAGGATGCTATTACTGCCCTGCAGAACATCATCAACGGCGGCCTGCAGAACGAAATCAATAACCTCAACCAGCAGGGTAACCAGCTGAAGGATCCCAACAACTGGGACGGCCCCCTGGCTGAGCGTTTCCGCAATGACACCTGGCCCGGTGTAGAAAACACCCTGCGTAACTTGACTCAGGAACTGACCGACCTGCGTGAGCAGCTCAATCAGATTTCTACCGATATTTTCCAGGCAGGTGGCGGCTCCTAAGCCTCCCCTGGTAAACGCCGTTTACCGCCCCGATCCCCAGCTGTGGGGCGGTGTGCGGTAGGCGGCGTTTTCTGTTATCCGGCTTCAACACATGTTATTTCCAGGCATGGTGCGCGTGCCTGTCATAACGTGTTTAATCACCCCACTTCCGCACTTAAGATATTTTCAGAGGTCCTATCATGTCTTCCGGCCCGAATCCCCCCTACGCTAATAAAGAGGATGTTAAGTTCGACGATGCAACATCCGATGCCTTGGCGAATGCGTGCCGTAAAGTAGCACAAAACATCGATAATGCTATGCCTGGGCTCAAGTCCTCTTTGGCAACTGCTCTCGAGGATTTTGAAGGACACTATGCGGAGGTTACTGCTTCTAACATTGATACTGCTGTAAGCGATGGCTATGACATTGCCCGTATATTCAGCCAGTTAGCAAGTGTCGTTGATCAGTTGAAGGAAGCGGCTCACAAGGAGCAGGCGAACCGTCAGAAGGCACGCGACTATGAGAACGAGTGGTTTGGTCTCCACAAGGCGTGGGATGACTTCTGGGGAAACGCTCCTGCGAAGGTGGAGCCGTATGTGCCGAATACCGCGATTGATACTAAATCACTGGGTAATCGTGAGAATACTGAAACCCGTTCCTCGGGTATGGCTGTTTCTTCGGCGCGCCCTTCGACCGTGCGTGCTCTCTCTAATACCTTGGGAAACCTTGGCGCTAGCTTTGACGCTGAGCCCGGTCATATTCGTGGCCTTGCTTCTGACTTTGCGGCTAAGTGCCAGTGGGGAACTATTGATGCTGAAAGTCTTATTGCCACCTTTGAGGAATGGAATAAGTCGAACGCCAACGATAAGACCTGGTTGGGTATTGTAGCCGATACCTTCAAACAGGCTGGTGGTGAGGGTGAGATTAGCGCCGTCTCGAATGAGACATTGAGCAATGCAATTGCTGCAGCGGGTGTCAGCACCGAACGTCATGATTTGGAAGTTCCTGCACCTGCTGTTGTAGGTAAGCCCGCTACCAGTGGTTATGTGAATGACCCCGTGAACGTTGCGACCGGTAACTTCATTGAAGAAGAGACCGACATGGCGTTCTCCGGCGTGGTTTCTGCTTGCTCTGTAACTCGCATGTACAACAGTGTGGCTGTCTTCGGTCAGCACGCTGTATCCGGTGTGTTCGGCGCGGGCTGGTCCTCGAATATTGAGAGCCGCGTGCAGCTGAACGCTGAGAATGCTGTCTGGACGATGCCTGAAGGCCGTGAGGTTACCTTCGACCGAATTGTTCGTGAAGACGGCACCCACGGTTATGCTCGTGCTCCGCGTGAAGCGTGGTGGCTTGAAGAACTGCCCCTCACCCAGCTGATGGGTGAAGAGGGTTCTAGTGCTGACCCCTCCCTGCGTTATATTTTGCACGCTACGGGTTACGATGCCTCGTCCCTGTTGCGTATTTCCGACAACTCTGGCACTCAGCACATTTTTAGCCTCACCGGTGTTTACCTGGGCATGAGCGCTGGAGCAGGTACCGCTGTCGCGTACCTGCGCGATGAAGAGGATCGTGTTGGCGCTATCGTGCATCAGCGTGGTGCACGTATCAACGTGGAGTACACCGAAGCTGGTCTTGTCGGTGCTATTCATTCTTCACGCGGCCAGTCTGTGCGTTACGAGTACGTCACCCTTGACGGTCGTACTCACCTGTGTGCTGTGTACGGTGACGCCGGTACCCGCCGTTATGAACATGACGCTGCTGGCCTGATTCACCGCGTGGTGGCTAGTACCGGTGCTGTTGAGGTGACGAACTACTACGACCCGACCGGTCGCATTACCGAGCAGGACACCGAATACGGTCGTCGTGTGCGCTACCGCTACCTGCCGAACGGCATTACCGATGTTTCGAACGAAGACGCCTCCTACACGAACCTTTGGGTCAATGACCAGTACGCACGCCTGACCGCTATTGTTGATGCGGAAGGTGGGCGTACTAGCTATGCTTACGATGACTTTGGCAACCGTGTGAGCGTGGTGGACCGCGATGGTTCCCGTACTACTCGCTACAGTGATGAGCGCGGCCGCATTATTCGTGAGGTCACCGATGAGGGCGCTGAAACCCTCTTCGCCTATGACGAGTATGACCGCGTAGTCTCCGTGGCAATGAGTGCTATTGAGACGGACCCGCGCGCTCGCCGTGCTGCCCGTCTGGCTCGTCGTGCCCGTATGGAGGCTAAGGCTCAGGGTAACGCCCTCGATAAGACTACTTCAGGGCAGGAGTCTGCCCAGAGCCCTGCCGTAAGCCCGATGACTACGGTGACTTACGAGTACGCGAATGATTTTGAGCGTAATCCCTCTTCCATGACCGACGGCAACGGTCATGTGACCCGTTTTGAGTGGGCTGATGGCCTGCTGCAGCGTGTAATGAGCCCTGAGGGCGTTACCGTCTCCTTTGAGTATGACGAGTGTGGTCTGCTGACCGGTATTCGTAACGCTGAGCAACAGCTGACCCGTTGCGAGTATTCTGCTGCAGGGCACCTGGTGAAGATTATTTCCGCTCTTGGCCATGAAACTAAGTTCACCTATGATTCTGCCGGTCACATGGTGTGCCGTCAGAACCCGGATGGTTCCCGCTGGCGTTTTGAGTATGCTGCTGGCGGTCGCTTGGTAGCATCGGTGGACCCTGCTGGTGCTCGCACTGAGTACGAGTATGGTCCGAGCGGTGACATTGTTGCCGTGGTTGACCCGCTGGGCCGCCGTATGGAGCGTTCCTTTGATACGAACGGCAATATTGACCGCATTACCTTGCCGGGGGGCGCGCAGTTCAACTACGCCTACGATGGTTTGATGCGTCTGGTCCGCACCATTGACCCCGCCGGTGGTGTGTGGACTCGCGAGTATGATGCCGCGAGCGCCCTGACCGCGTTGATTGACCCGACCGGCGTGAGCGTACGTAATTCCGTCGATTCCTCGCGCAAGACCTTCACCACTAATGATGGTGTTGACCGGGTGCGTATCTCGTGCGACCACCTGGGCCGCCCGGTGCGTAGCGAGGTTCTCTCCGATGATTCTGGTCCGCAGGTTAGTGCAGATGCGGACGACCCGACTGTCTCCACGATGGTTTACGACGGTGCGGGTAACCCCGTGGAGGTGCTGGACGCTGAGGGCGGTCTGAGCCGTTACGAGTACAACGGTTCGAACCAGATGGTGCGCATGATTTCCCCCGCGGGCCGTGTGACCGAGTACAGCTACGATGCGTGCGGTCGACTGGCTGCAACCTATGAGGCTGCCGGCACTGCGGAGCAGTCTGTGACTCGTTACGAGTACGACGCTGACTCCCGACTGATTCGCCAGGTGTACGGTGACGGTTCTGAGGCGCGCGTTCGCTATGACGCGTGCGGTCGTGTGCTGTCCATTACCGGTTCCGGCGTAGCTTCTCCGGTGTTCTACACCTGGGATTCCTGCGGCCGCGTGAAGAGCATCCGCGATAACAAGTGGGGTACTCGTTCGTTCACCTATGACGCCGCTTCTCAGGTGGTCGCGGTGACTAATGGCGCCGGTGGCGTGACCCATTACCGCTATGACGAGGCGGGTAACGTTACCTCCGTAATGGACCCTGCCGGTCGTATTACCCGCTACGAGTATGATCTGATGGGTAATGTCCTGGCGGTAACGGATCCGCTGGGTGTACGCACTACCTCTACCTATGATGCTGCCGGTCGTCTGCTGACCAGCACTGACGGTAATGGTGCTGTACATTCCTTTGGTTATGACCGTGACGGTGTTCCCTGTTCCCATTCGGTGAACGGCTCTCTGCTGTACCGTATGGAGCGTGGTTCTGCGCGCCGTACGATGACGACTTATGACCACGCGGGCGTTGATGCGTTTGGTGCTCCCGTGGTAACGGTCGAGTCCTACGACCGCTTGGGCCGTCTGGTCCGTCAGCGCCGTGAGTTTGGTGCCCAGATTCCGGAGTCTTTCCGTACCGCCTACATGGACGAGACCGGCGGCTACGAGCTGTCCTACGCTTACGATGCTGATGGTCTGCGCACTGAGTTTGTGCACCCTCTGGGTTCGAGCGCTTATGCGTATGATGCTGCAGGCCGCATGGTCAAGCAGACTGACATCACCGCGTATCGCCTGGATGGAACCACCGTTACCTCTGAGTCTCGTGTGGAGTCTTCCTTCGAGTACAACGCGGTAGACGCACTGGTGCGTGCACAGGTGTCTGACCTGGCGGGCACTTGGGTTCGCGAGTTCGGTTACCGTGGCGCACACATGACCTCTGTGACCGAGCAGCCCGCTGAGGCAGACTCGGCTGTGGCAGACTCTTCTGAGGCTCTGCACACTGAGATTATTCGTGATGATCTGGGCCGTATTAGCGGTGTGGATTCGCCCGCTGGCCTGGTCATGTACACCTACACTGACGCGCAGATGCTCTCGTCTGCCGTTCGCGGCACCGAGACCCTGCGTTGGACCTATGATGCCGCTGGCGCGCTGGTGCGCGTTGAGTACTTTGATAGCGCCCAGCCTCAGCACGCTTGGGTGAAGGTGCTGGTCACTGATGAGGGTGCCCGCGTTCGCGCAGTGTGCGTCTACGGCGTGCAGGATGAGGCAAAGACCGACTCCCAGTCGGCTGAATTTGCCTCTGCTGTTGAGGACGCTCAGGCGTGGCTGGGCCAGTGCCCGGAGTCCGTGGAACTTGAAGGCGTCACTTTGGTGCCGGTCTCGACGAGCGTGTTCTCTTATGACGGTAATGATTCGCGTCTTCTGCAGGTTTCTTCGGATGGTTCCGGCTCGTCCTTGACTTATGGTGCGGCTGGGTTTGTGAACTCGGTGGCATCGTGGGGCTCTGCTGACGATTCTGCCGTGTCCTTCTCGCTGCTGTGTGCTTCTACTGATGGTCGTGTGCTTGCTGCCGGTGGTGCGCCTACTGGTGCACCTGAGTTTGGTGTGCCCTCAACCGGTGCTGGTGTTGGTTCTGCGGCTGGTTTTGATGCTTCGATGATGCACCCGCTGGTGTGGGATGAGAATTCGTTTGTTCCGCGTGTGCTGGGCGTGGGCGGTTCGTCGATGCCTTCTGTGGGTTCACTGGTTCCTGGTGCCGGTTCTGGTGCCGGTTTGCTGGATCCGTACGGTTGGGATTCTTTGGGTGTTGCTGCCCCTGCTGTGCCGTCTGCCCAGGGCGCTTCTGCTACTGGTGGTGCGCCTGTGTTGCCGGATTCGCTGGTTGGTGTTTCTGCAGCTTCGGGCGTGGTGCTGGGTTCTACTGGTTTTGAGGTATTGGGTGCCCGCGTGGTGGATTCGCGTGTGGCTCGCTTTACGGCGCCTGATCCTTTGGCCGCGCCAGTGGGTGCTGGTTGGGGTGCTGACCCGTTCTCGCTGGTTGGTGGTAACCCGGTTTCTTTGGTGGACCCGTGGGGCCTGTCGCCGGTGTCGGTAGAGGACTTCGATAAGTTCCGTGAGGAGCGTATTCGAGATAAGTGGACGAACCGCATTAAAGGCATTCTTACTGTAGTCGGAGTGGTAGCTTCTATCGCTGCTATCTTTGTTACGGGTGGAACTGCTCTTGTCGTCTTAGGCGCTATCGCCGGTGGTACTATGGCGGCAGCTAACGCTATTGATGAAAATAAAGACCCTAATACTGGAAAAGTCGACTGGGGTAATGTTGCCAAATCAGGCGTAATTGGTGGTATTTTCGGCGCCATCAGCGGTGGTATGGGCAAGTGGGCGAACGGTGCTGCAACCAAGCTGTTCAAAGGCGCTGCGAATGGTACCGGTAGGCTACTAGCCTCTACCCCGACGCGTGTACTGAAGGCTACGGGGGTTCGTATGACGGTTGAAGGTATCAAGGGCGGTGTGACTAGCGCCGTTGATGGTACTAAGGACTTGGCATTGAATTTGGCTACGGGCGGTAAACATGAGTATTCGCTGAAGGAGCACGCTACCAAGGTTGCATCTAGCATGGCGTTTAGTGGCCTCAACAGCATGATTAGTCCGGTGTCTGGTTCCCTGTCTAAGGTTGCATCTAAACATATTCCTGGAGTGAATGAAAAAGCACTTCGCAAGGGAATTGATGTGACGGCTAATGCTGTATCATCGGCTGGTCAGAGCGCCTTTGATTCGTGGAGTACGGGTAAAGAAGTACGTGTTGAAGAGCTGGTATGGAATGGTATAACAAGCGCAAAGAATAGGTATGGGGATTATGAGGCCCCTGCCGGTAACGTGGGGGATCCGAGTACGTTGAAACAAATGGGCACTCGTCCGTACACGGTGGGAACGTATTTGAATAGTACGTCCCGGGCAGAAAGTACCAGGAAATATTTTGCGGATGAAGCACGTAATTCGGTGACAAGTTATGCGGATGAACGACTTCATATTAATGATAGCCTTGAGGATTTATATGACCGCTATAAGGAATCAAAGGGGGAACAAACGCCTGATACAAATGCCCCTAATGAGCCTAAGCAGGACAATACTAATGGTAAACAGACTCAATCGAAACAAGGTAGGAAGTAATGAGCGCTGTTGAAGACGGACTTCTCGGAGGACTTATCGTCGCCCTAATACCGGGCTACCGCATTAAGCTCGGCAAACCCACCCTAAACAAGAGGCAGAAGAGGCCCCTCGCGGCGTTTATCACCTTCTGGTTTTTCACCATCTTAGGGTTTATTGGCGTGCCGCTAATTTTCCTCTCTATAGGTGCATACGATGACCTTGCTGATGAGTCACAGGCAGGGCTGGTTATTGCCGCCCTTCTGATTGGTGTCTTAGGTATAGGCCTGCTGGGTGCTATCCCGTTGAATCACTGCTACGCCTTTTACCTCGAGCTGCGCGAGGACCACGTGCGGTGGCGTAATTGGCGATGGAAGGAACGCACTTTCACCTACCCCTCCATCACGTTCGCCCATGTGGAGAAGAACATGAAGAACGGGTTCTTGCGTATCGGCAGTACTGAGATGGGTAAGCGCACTTGTAGTTTTGACCCGTATCAGTTTGATGCCACGATCCTTATGGCGCAGGTGCTTTACCGTGATGATCACGGACGTTGGGCTGAGGAGGACGGCCTGGATGCGATGAGCGTGGTGGGGATGTATGGCTCTTCGCGCGATATTTATGCCCAGTTTTATGACTTGTGTGAGACGAAGTATGTGGTGGGCGTGACGAAGAGTGAGCGTCAGATGCGTCGAGGCAAAATAGAGTAAGTCTTCTGAGAATGGAGCTTAAAAATGAAAGCCCCTGGGTTGAGAGATTATGAACTGCCTCCCGTTTCTTGGACAACGAAAATAAAGTCCAAGAAACAGGAGGCTTTTCATGTCTATAAATCTGGGAATGAGACACGATCGTTTGCTTC
>QWCW01000518.1_pt1 | contig 15649 bp, 10 predicted proteins | sample 1972691 | NCBI WGS metagenome assembly QWCW01 (sample SAMN09866698, study PRJNA288562) | Human oral metagenome isolate pre2_saliva, whole genome shotgun sequencing... | reverse complement strand
ACTATATGTTAATGGATATCGACTATCGTCCGCAAGACTTCATGCACCTCACACAACGTCAGCATGGGAATACGCTGACAGAAGAATTATCCATCAAAAGTCATAATCAAAACAAATGGCATTGGACCTTCGGTGCGTTTGGCTCTTATCAGTGGTTGAAGACAACTGCGCCAGTCTATTTCGATCAGGAAATGAATCGTTATCTCTCTAAGAAGATTACAGATTATGCCTATAATGGTATGCTCAACGCTATGGCAAGAAGTATGGCACAAAGAATGATTGCAAATGGAATGTCAGAGGAGCTTGCTAACAAGACGGCACGTGCAAGTGTAGCAGCGATGATTGCAGGGGCAGGTGGCGTAAATATAAATATGGCAATGGATCCAGTGCCAGGCGTCTTCCGTACGCCAACCCTCAACCTTGGCGTTTATCATGAGAGTAATATAGAACTCTCTGATCGTCTTATGGCAACCTTAGGTTTGCGCTATGACTACTCGCACGTGAGCATCGATTACGCAACTTCAGCGCGGGTAGCCTTACAAGAGAGCGTGATGGGCATAACTATCAATCCTGTAATCACTTCCTCTTTGAATCATAAAGAACATGACAGCTTTAAGCAATTACTTCCAAAGATTGGCTTGACCTATCGCCTTCAGGATGGTAGTAATGTTTATGCAACATGGTCAAAGGGCTATCGTGCTGGTGGTTACAATTTTGAGATGTTCTCTGATGTACTTCAAGCTGAGACCTCACAGGCGGCAAATAAGGCACGTGCTGATGTTGACCTTACGCATGACGAGGCTTACTATGAGCGTATTGCAAAGACGATAGAATATAAGCCAGAGACTAGCTGGAACTATGAGGTGGGAGCGCACCTTAACCTTCTGAACAACCAATTGCACCTTAACCTTGCAGCTTACTATATGCAGATTCGTAATCAGCAACTCTCTGTGATGGCTGGTAACTATGGCTTCGGTCGTGTGATGACGAATGCTGGTCGCAGTCACTCCTGTGGTTTGGAGGCAACGCTCCGTGGTGGTGCATTAGATAACAAGCTGACTTATGGGCTCAGCTATGGATTTACAAGCGCTCAGTTTGATGAATATAAAGATTCTGTTGCAGGAGGTGGCATAGTTGATTATAAGGACAAGCGTGTTCCTTTCGTGCCACAGCATACACTGGGTGCCAACGCTGATTATCGTATTGACATTGACCCAGCAGCTTTGCTTGACCCATCACATCGTTTCCATCTTCGTAGTGTTACAGTCGGAATGAATCTCTCTGCACAGGGTAAGACGTTCTGGGATGAGCAGAACTCATTCGGTCAGAACTTCTATGCAGTCCTTGGTGCTCACGCTGATGCCGACTTTGGTCCATTGAATGTCAATCTGTGGGTACGTAACCTGACGGATACAAAATACAATAGCTTTGCCGTCCAGAGTGCTGCAACTGGTACACGCTACACCTTTGCTCAGCTGGGTAACCCATTCCAGATGGGTGTGGACTTCAGCATACACTTCTAAGGAAACAATACTCTCCCACCCCACCGAAGAGCGAGAACCAGAGAGGCTGCTCGTTGTAAGGATGAGGATACAGGAGAGGCATTATACAATTAAAGTTAGTAAACGTCCTTATCCGACTAAAGGATAAGAAAAGTAATTGACCTTCAATGAATACATTGAAGGTCAATTACTTTTATATTGGTAAAGAACCAGAAAACATCTGTACCAATTATATGGCGCAAGGAGCGAACGGAGATTTTAAATGATATTGGGAGACTTACGATTATCACTTCATATTTTGAAAGAGGAGAAGTGTATAACAATTAGTCAAATTCGTTTTGCCAGATCACTCATAAATCTTAGTTCCTGCCACTTCTGTCACTTATAACAGGCACTTAACTTATTATATTTCAGCAAGATGCATGAACAAAACCCCAAATTGACCTTAGTTTTAGTACGCTTAACTCACATGAAATCCCTACCCTTCCATATACAGCAATGGTGCTAACCCTTCACACATATGGTGCATACCATCCGCACCATTAGTGCATACCATCCGCACCACATGTGCTAAGCACCCGCACCACACGTGCGGAATATCAACAACCAGCTTCCTTTGTTTCCCTTTACCGATGATAGGAGCATGGGCATCTTCAGGGAAGAAGATGGTGAATTTTCCAGGATTGACACAGAAGTACTCTTTTGCTGCTTGCGTATAAAAGCCACAATCCCGGTCTGAATCGTAGGCAATATCCGGAGCGTTCAAGTCAGATAAAGCAGTCCAACCCATAGTTTCAGCTTGGAGCAAAGGGACTTGAACATCAATATAATTCTTATGAAACTCTAAACGTTGTTCCTCTTTTGCCTTTAACTCTACCTCATCCAAATTAATGAAAAGGTCGTCTCCATCAAGCTGAATACGTCCTGACGCTTGACGGCTGAAATCATGTTGGAGGATATATTCCAACATCTCCTTCATTCTTGGATGTAAGCTATAGTAGCGCTGGCATGCTGTTAAATCTGCTATAATCATCTTCTTGTCAATTAGTTTGTTGATAAATAATATTCCTAACTTGGGTACATGATAAAGGGGCACAGACTGATGGTGCCCCTTTTCATTTAAAGTTTATATTGATATCTGTTTCTCCTTATCCGAGGAAATTTACCTGTCCAATGACATAAAGCAGGAGGTAACCCAATATGAGGGAAACAATACCGCTAGTCAGACCCACCTTTAGCATGTCATTTTGCTTAATAAGACCTGTTGAATAAGCATGTTTGAAATAAAGTTGGAGAGGAAGTAGCAAATCAATCCAGAGATAGCAAGGATAATAATAGGTCTCCATTCGCCGAATGGGATACTCTCGATGGCAGCATCTGCCAATCCAGAACCATTCATACCTAGACCGATAGCAAAACCTCCTGCTACCATCCAGATGACACTCCAGTTAATCTCCTGCATATCTTTTGCCGTGATAACACCCGTGATAGCAAAGACTGCCATTGGTATCATAGAAACCGTATTGGTATCAATACCCGTAACATCCTTAGGTATTACCCACAAGAGAATGGTGACAATAAAGGTAATAATTACGACCCACATACGCCAGCCACGATGTACCTCACCATCAATATTCAGATGAATAGTCTTCTGTGTGAATGGGAAGAAGTAAAGGATAATTCTCCAAGACAACAACAATAAGATGATTACAAGTGGTGTCATGAATGCCATCCAGTGCATGAAGTCGATATTCATATTCAAGCCTGCTGGATCATTAAGATATTTTAGAGCGATAAGGTTTGGAGGCGTTCCGATAGGTGTTCCCATACCGCCAAGGTTGGCTGCTACTGGGATTGACATTGTCAAAGCTATACGTCCTTTACCATTCGCAGGCAGAGCTGCAAAGACAGGAGTAAGGAAAGTAAGCATCAATGCTGCTGTAGCAGTATTTGAAATGAACATGGAGAAGAGACCTGTAATGAGCAAGAAACCTAAAAGCACATTCTCACTTTTGTTTCCGAAAGGCTTGATAAGGTTACGTGCTAAGAGCGTGTCAAGACCCGATTTAGATGCTGCAATCGCTAAGATAAAGCCCGCGAGGAAGAGCATAATAATTGGATCTGCAAAAGATGCCATGATTTCCTTAGAGTCAAGTAAATCACCGATTCCGTCACTTTTAAAGACCCCAAAAGCATTTTTGGACACAGTGACACACATGATGGCCATGATACTCAGCGAGGTTGCCCATGCTGGGATACATTCTGTTAGCCACGCCAGTGTTGCAAAAACAAAGATTGCAATGATGCGTTGCTGTACTACGGTCAACCCATCAATGCCAAAAGCACTGGTGGGAAGGTTCCAAACAATGGTTGTAACCACGAAGATGGCTAAAAGCTCCCAAACTTTTTTCATCTCAATATGGCTACTGAGTGCATTAGATTTTTCTTCTGCCATGGTTTTAGTTGTTTAGTTAAATAAATTTAGGTTATTACATTTTATTGCGGGCTAAATTATAAAAATTATTCTTATCGGGCAAAAGAATTCTGCTTTTTTTGTATTTTTGCATAACAAATTCTCGAATATGCGATATTTATTGGTCTTTACATTTTCCCTTTTATTGTTTTTATCTTGTGGTAACCCTACTCGAAAGGTTGCTGCTGATGACAATAAAGTAACAAAATCAGAACTTCAGTATGCCCAAAACATTACGATAGAACACACAAAGCAATACGTAGTGGTACGCCTCTTAAACCCATGGAAAGAGGGTACAGTTCTGCACACTTACTATCTGGTTGAACATAACTCAAACGTAAAAGTTCCTGATGATGGTACAAAGGTTGTTGTCCCTCTTCACAAGAGTGTGATCTTCACTACTGCACATGCTAACCTCACAGAGATGCTTCACGCACAGAAAGCCATTGCTGGGGTTGCGGACTTGAAGTACATGATTATACCAGATATTCAGAAGCGTGCACGGTTGAAAGGTGGAATTGTTGATTGCGGAGACGGAATGAAACCCGATATTGAACGTATCATTGACTTGGATGCTGATGCTATCTTCCTATCACCTTTTGAGAATAGTGGTGGCTACGGACGTTTGGAGCAGATTGGCATACCGATAATTGAGTGTGCGGATTATATGGAACGTTCAGCTTTAGGACGAGCTGAATGGATGAAGTTCTATGGTTTACTCTTTGGGAAGGAGAAGGTAGCCGACTCTCTGTTTGCTGTTGTTGAAAAGAATTATAAGACTTTAAGTGCGCAGGCAAAAAAGAGTAAGATAACACGTAGCATCCTACCAGACAGGATGGTAGGGTCTGTTTGGTATTTGCCAGGTGGCGAAAGCAGTGTGGGATTGCTATATAAGGATGCTCACGGAAGTTATGCTTATGCAAGTGATAAACATAGTGGTAGCTTATCAATGCCATTTGAAACGATATTGGATAAGTTTGGACAGAGTGATTTCTGGGTTTTGAGTTACAATGGTAAGTTTAATCGCAGACTCCTGTTAGCCGAATATAAAGGCTATGCAAAGTTAAAACCTTATCAAACAAAGGAGATTTATGGCTGTCAGGTAGATAGAAAACCTTACTTTGAGGAGGTGAGCTGGCGTCCAGACTGGTTGCTCTCTGACTTGATACAACTCTTCCACCCCGACTTACATATAGCGCCATTACGTTACTATCAGAAGTTGGCAGATTGATAGCATAGATAAGACATGATGATGAAACGGAATATTCTTCTTTTTACGTGTTTAGCAGTAAGTATCTTACTTCTCTTTGGATTGAATCTTATCACAGGTTCGGTCCAGATTCCTTTTGCTGATGTATTAGATATTCTGTTTGGTCGGTTTATAGGTAAAGAGAGTTGGCAATATATTATTTTAGAAAATCGATTTCCTCAAGCACTCACAGCCTTACTTTGTGGAGCATCGTTATCCGTTTGTGGTCTGATGCTTCAGACGGCTTTTCGTAATCCTTTGGCAGGTCCAGATGTGTTTGGTATCAGTTCAGGTGCAGGCCTTGGTGTAGCTTTGGTGATGTTATTATTAGGTGGGACTGTATCTACAACAATGTTCACTGTATCTGGTTTTCTTGCCATTCTCACAGCTGCTTTCCTTGGTGCAATCGCAGTGACAGCCCTGATTTTGTTCCTTTCAACCTTAGTACGCAACAGCATTTTATTGTTAATCGTTGGTATCATGGTGGGGTATGTATCCTCTTCTGCGGTCTCACTTCTTAATTTCTTTGCATCTGACGAAGGAGTAAAAAGTTATATGATATGGGGAATGGGAAACTTCGGAGGTGTATCAATGAACCATATTCCCTTCTTTGCAATCCTCTGTTTGATGGGAATTATGGCATCTTTCCTATTGGTGAAACCTTTGAATATCCTACTTCTAGGACCGCAGTATGCAGAAAGTTTAGGCATTAGTACACGTAAACTTCGTAACATATTGTTAGTTATTGTTGGACTCTTGACAGCAATCACAACCGCTTTCTGTGGTCCCATCTCGTTTATTGGCTTGGCTATTCCACACATCGCTCGTCTCTTATTCCGTACAGAGAATCATCAAACTCTACTTCCAGGAACAGTATTGTGCGGTGCTGCCATTGCTCTGCTTTGTAATTTTATTTGTTTTCTTCCAGGCGAAACAGGTATTATTCCGCTTAATGCTGTCACACCACTCATTGGCGCACCTGTCATCATCTACGTTGTTCTTCAGCGTCGCTAAGCGTCAATAACAAAGGAAGTTAGAAGAAAGAGGCAAACAAAATATTTTCGTGATAAACGTTCCTTTTGTGCTTTAGAAAGATGCATGTGCTGAGCCTGACAATTACTTAAAAGAATGCACGATAGATTTCAATCAGTGTTGAAAGCTGTTGTGATTTCGTATCAATGAGTTCCATCTTGCAATCAAGCTGTCCGCGCTCACTATCAATAACATCTAAATAAGTTGCCCTATTATTAAGGTATAGTTGTTGAGCAGCAGAGACAGCTCTCTTCAAAGCCTCATTTTGTTTCTCTTTATATTGTTGCAGTAATTTGATGTTGGCAATTTTAGATTGCAACGTACTCGTTTCTATAAAAGCAGTGAGCAATGTCTTATCGTAATTATAAAGAGCTTCTACCTGCATGGCATCAGCCTGTGCGAAGTTAGCTTGTATCGCTTTCTTGTTGATTAGAGGAGCAGTAAGTCCACCTAAAGCATTAAACACCAATGACTGTGGCAACTTAAACAAGTACTTAGGATTGAAGGCATTTAAGCCAATTGCAGCAGAGAGGTTAAACGTAGGTAAGAACTCCTTACGAGCTGTCTCCACATCCCATTTGGCTGCTGCAAGTTCATGTTCTGCTTGCACAACATCAGGACGCTGCAACAGAAGTTGCGTAGATAAGGAATGCGAGGTTGTAGGCATTGGTAGTTGCAAGAAGTCAACCTTCGTGCGTTGTATGGTTTGCGGAAATCTACCTAACAGCAGGTTTAGATTATTTTCCGTTTCGATAATAGATTGACGCAGCAAATACTCATCTGCCTGTGCCTTTGCCAATTCGGCATCAAACTGCTCAACAGCCAACTGCGTACCTGCATCAGCCTCTTTCTGTATGCGTGCAATCTTTACGGCATTCTTCTGCAGTGAGATATATTCTTGCATAACTGACAACTTGTAATCAAGTGCCAACAGAATATAATAGTTCTCGGCAACATCTGCCACTAACTGACTCTTAACGGCACGTTGTCCGGCTTCTGAAGCTAGGTAACGCTCAACAGCAGCTTTCTTGCTGCTATTGAGCTTATTCCATAAGTCAATCGTCCAGTCAAATTGTAGCGTGGGCGCTAAGTCTGGAATGACTGTTGGAACTTTATGTCCTGGAGTTATCTCCGTATCTACATTACCTGCACCTTCAGCTGTGTAACGCCCCACCTTAGAGACTCCCGCACCGATATTTGCCGTTACAGAAGGAAGAAGTGCACCCTGTTTAGCCGTCATTGCACTCCTTGCTATAGCCAGTTCCTGCACTGTTATCTTGAGATTCTGATTATTCTGCAGGGCTGTGTCAATCAGCGTTTGGAGTATTGGGTCCTGAAAGAAATCTCGCCATGCAGGAGATATCGTAACACTACTGTCCTTAGACAGCGCTGGTAATGAAACTTTAAGCGTGTCCTTTGGTATCGTAGCCTGCGGTGTCTTGCAGGCTACGATGGATAAGAGTGTTACTAAGATTGTGAATATATAACCTACCTTATTCTTCATCATCATGTTTTCTTTCGTTTATTTTCTTCTTTGTGTAACGTTTATCTTTTTCTTCACTCAAGGGCTTATCTTTCTGGTAATGTACCAGTTTGTCAGTCATTCCAGCAAAGATGTAGTAAAGACCAGGGATTAGCAACAATCCGCCTAAGGTACCAATAATCATACCACCGACAGCAGCAGTTCCAATTGTTCGGTTACCAATAGCACCAGCACCAGAGGCAAACACCAATGGAATCAAACCAGCAATGAAGGCAATACTCGTCATGAGGATAGGACGGAAACGTGCAGCAGCAGCCGAAATAGCTGCTTGGTCTATGCTTTCTCCGGCATTCTTACGCTGAACTGCATATTCCACCATCAAGACGGCATTCTTTCCTAACAAACCAATAAGCATCACCAGCGCTATTTGTGCATAGATATTGTTCTCTAAGCTACAAGCCTTCAAAAAGAGGAAGGCGCCAAAGATACCCACCGGGAGGAATACGATTACAGGCAATGGGAGGAGGAAATTCTCATATTGTGCAGCCAGAATAAGATAGACAAAGACAAGACAGACGATGAATATGATAATCGCCGTGTTACCTTGCTCTGCTTCATCTTTTGATATACCCGCCCAATCATAATCATACCCTTTCGGCAGTGAGCTTTGCGCAACCTCTTGAATGGCCTGCAAAGCTTGTCCACTTGAATATCCAGGAGCTTGTGCACCTGTCACCTCGGATGAGTTATAAAGATTATGACGAGTAATCTCACTCATACCATAGGTCTTTGAAAGCGACATAAAGTCAGAATAAGGCACCATCTCTCCACTCTCATTCTTACTATATAACGCCAACAAATGGTTGGGGAAGTCACGATATTGAGGAGCAGCCTGCACAATCACCTTGTAAGGTTTACCAAAGCGAATAAACCCTGTCTGATAATCCGAACCTACCAACACGGATAGGTTGTTTAATGCTTTACCCGGCTTGACTCCTTTTTGTAAAGCTTTGCTGTCATCAACATGAAGCATATATTGTGGGAAGCTTGCTGAGTAAAATGTGAAGGCATTCCCTATTTCAGGACGTTTGTTTAATTCTGCAACAAACGCTTTGCTCACATGTTCCATCTCGTGATAATCGTTTTTACCCGTTTTATCCAACAAACGAAGTTCGAAACCACTAGCGGCTCCATAACCTGGTATTGATGGTGGCTCAAAGAAATCTATGTTTGCTTGTGTGATGCTCTTACATTTCTGTTCTAAGTCGCTGATAATCTCTTTCGCTGTTCGTTTCCGATGTTTCCAGTCTTTGAGGTTTATCAAGCAACTTCCAGAGTTAGCACTCGTACCCTCAGAAAGGATTTCGAAGCCTGCTAACGACGAAACACTTTCTACATCCTGTTCTTTTTCGGCAATCTTAAGGAGCTTTTGTGCCACAGCATTCGTGCGTTCAATCGTAGCACCAGGAGGCGTCTCTATCACTGCATAAATCATTCCTTGGTCTTCTTGTGGAATGAAACCAGATGGAAGTCCAAGGTTTATCCAATAAGCTAAACCACAGAATGCCAAAATCAGAATGATGGTAAACGCCTTCTTCTTTACTGTATGTTCAATGATGTGTTCGTATCTGCTACGACCAGTATCAAACTTCGCATTAAATCGCTTAAGAACACGTCCTACAATACCCAACTTCACATTGTTTTCTTGTTCCTTTGTCAGAATAAGCGCACACAAAGCTGGAGTTAAAGTCAGTGCAACAAAACCTGAGAAAAGGATGCTTGATGCCATTGTGATGGAGAACTGACGATAGAACATACCTTCTGGACCACCCATGAACGCAACAGGGATAAAGACCGACGCCATTACCAAGGAGATGGCAATAATGGCACCACTGATTTCCTTCATGGCTTTTTCTGTGGCTTCGATAGGCGTAAGATTATTGCGTGAGATTTCTACATTTACAGCTTCAATCACGACAATAGCATCATCCACCACAATACCAATGGCCATAACCAAGGCAAAGAGGGAAATCATGTTGAGCGTTATGTTGAATAACATCATCGCAATAAAACTGCCCAATAATGATATCGGGACAGCCATAATCGGAATAATTGAGGCACGCCAATCGCCTAAGAAGATGAATACCACAATAGCCACTAAGATGAAGGCTTCAAACAGGGTGTGTATTACTTTCTCAATACTTGCATCCAAGAATCTGCTCACATCGTAGCTGATTTCATAGTGCATTCCCTTTGGCATGTCTTTTTGTAGATGCGACATCGCATCCTTAACCTTGCTGATGACATTACGTGCATTACTACCATACGCTTGTTTCAACGTAACAGCAGCTGAAGGACGACCATTGAAGGTGGAGTAGATATCATATACTTCACTTCCTAAATGTACGTCGGCAATATCTTTTAAGCGTACGATATTTCCATTATTATCGCTTTTAACGATGATATTCTTATATTCCTCTTCACTGGTATAACGCCCTGGATATTTCAAAACATACTCTTTAACCTGTGGTCTTATACCTCCGCTCTCACCTAACTTTCCTGGTGACACCTCTATATTCTGATCTTCAAGTGCATCACTGACGTCATCAGTTGACAATCCATAAGCTACCATCTTGTCTGGATGTAACCACACACGCATAGCATAGTTACGCGTACCAAGAATATCCAAATCGCCAACACCATCTACACGTAACAACTCTGGAGATATGTTGATATCAAAGTAGTTGTACAGAAAGCTCTGATCAACCTCAGGATCATCACTGTAAAGATTGATATACATAAGTATGTTTGGCTCTTCACGTGATATCTTTACACCTTCTCGAATGACTTCAGGTGGCAATTTATTTGTAGCAGAAGACACACGGTTCTGAACATTTACCGCATCGACATTGGGGTCAGTACCCAACTTAAACACGACGTTTAGCTCTGCCTCGCCATCGTTACCAGCATCGCTTTCTATGTATTTCATACCAGGAATACCATTCAAGGCTTGCTCCAACGGAATGATGACCGACTTTACCAGCAACTCATTATTGGCACCAGGATAGTTAGCAATCACATTGACCTTTGGAGGAGAGATGGATGGAAACTGCGTGATAGGTAGATTGGAAAGTGATAGTATGCCAATAAAGGCAATGACCAGTGATACTACAATTGAGAGCACTGGCCTACGAATAAAGATTTTAAACATAACTAATCAGCGTTTAGTTTATCCAACTTCATTGCGGCTTGCGGAGATACCATTGAGATGCTTACCTTGTCGCCATCATTAACTTTTTGTATTCCATCGACAAGATATCGGTCCGTAGCTTGCAAACCTGAGGAGACAACATAAGCTCCTGTGATTTCACTATCTATCTTTATCGCACGTTGATGTACAACGTTATGTTTATCTACTACGAAAACATATTTTTGATCTTGTAACTCATAAACTGCTTCTTGAGGAATCAAGAGAGCATCCTTTTTAGATACAAAGAGTTTCACCGTACCTGTTTCGCCATTGCGTAAAAGGTTGTTGGGGTTGTCAAAGATAGCGCGAATGGCAATTGTTCCAGTTGAACTATCAAACTGTCCACCAATATCTAACATCTTTCCCCTTGCAGGAAAGACGTCACCATTTGCCAATACAAGCTGTAAGGGGTTGTTTGAGAAACGCTCCGGATGCAGACGAAAATCTAAATAGTCTGTTTCAGAAACATTAAAATAAACAAGTACCTTCTTATTGTCTGACAAACTGGTAAGTAAGTCGCTGGGATCTACCAAACTCCCTCTTTTGTTAGGGATGCGACCTAAAATACCCGAGAAAGGAGCTCGAATGAGAGAAAGACGTTTGTGCAATACAGCTAACTTATAATCGGCTTCTGCCCCTTTCAATTTAGCCACTGCCATGCGTTTGGCATTATTTGATAGCACCTTATTATCGGTAAGGTTCGTAACATTCTGCAAATCGATACTCGCTTGTTCTGCTGCAGCTTTAGCCTTCGCAATCTCTTCTTCAGCACCAACAATTGCAATACGGAAAAGTGGTTGTCCCGCTCTTACATATTGTCCCTCACTAACATAAACATTTTGTAAGATACCTGTTTGTTGCGAATGGATTTCAATGTTTTGTTGTGAAGCGATGTTGGCAACATAGGAACGTGGCAGAGAGATGGTTTCTACCAATGGAGTCGTTGCCGTGTAAACTGATTTTACTTCTGTTTCTTTCTTTGAATGACAAGCGCATAAAAGAAATATGACTGCAAGACAAGACAGTTGAAATAATTTATTCATAAATTAGTCTTTTTTGTTTGTAAAAATCAAAGTGAAAAGTCAAAAGGTGTTTTTGCACATCTTAACTTTATGTTGTTATCCTATCTACTATCCCTGTTTCCTCTGTTTATCCCAAATCTTTGGAAACATCCACGTAGATACATCTCTTTATGGAAACTTTATTCGAGAATCCTTCTCTGAAATTTTCATATTTATCATCGCTTTACAATATAAAATACATCTTGTATAACACACAACTTGTGGGGCTGCAAAGTTATAGTCTTTTCATGTAGTATGCAAGTAATTCTTAAGTTAATTTATCAAATGGTTCTTGCTTCTTATCATTAGGGCATTATATTGAGACAGATTTTACCCTCCTCTTGTTTAATCAGTACCTTTTATTTGTCTTATTATGAAGATCTAACAACGGCTTATCTCGTTGCGAAGTCACCTAACACCTAACTTCATACTCAACGCAATCCTCTTACGACGGATATCAACCTCAACGACACGAACACGAACGTGCTGATGTAGGCGGACAATCTGCGTTGGATCAGTGACAAAGCGGTCGGAGAGCTGAGAGATGTGTACAAGTCCGTCTTGATGAACACCAATATCGACAAAGGCACCAAAGTTGGTAATATTCGTCACAATACCAGGAAGTTCCATCCCAACGATGAGGTCGTCTAGCTTGTGGACATTCTTATCGAACTCAAAGACTTCAACCGCCCCACGTGGGTCACGACCAGGCTTCTCAAGTTCAGAGAGGATGTCACGAAGTGAAACCTCGCCCAAGGCTTCTGAAGGGCGGGATGAGTGGGAAGTGAGATAGCGTTGAATATCAATCTTCGACAAGAGACCCTTATTGCCAATCAAATCCTTTATCGTACAACCTTGGTCTTTTGCCATTTGCTCAACGATGTGATAGCTTTCAGGATGAACAGCAGAGTTGTCGAGCGGGTTCTTGGCATTAGGAATACGTAAGAAACCAGCACATTGCTGGAAGGCTGTATCACCCAGACGCTTCACCTTTTTAAGTTGGGTACGTGAAGTAAAGGCACCATGTTCACGACGATAATCAATGATGTTTTGAGCAAGTGCAGGACCGAGTCCGCTAACGTAAGTGAGCAGATGTCGAGAAGCTGTATTGAGGTTGACACCAACCTGATTGACACAACTCATGACTGTTTGGTCGAGTGAGTGTCTTAATTTTATTTGGTCAACATCATGCTGATATTGTCCGACTCCGATACTCTTCGGGTCAATCTTTACAAGCTCAGCGAGTGGGTCCATCAGTCGCCGACCAATAGAGATGGCTCCACGTGTCGTCACATCCTCATCAGGAAACTCCTCACGTGCCACAGGTGACGCAGAATAGATAGAAGCTCCGTCCTCGCTGACCACATATTTTAAGATGTCGCCAAAGTTCTGATTAGGTTCATGAAGAACCTTATTAACGAAGGCTTCTGACTCACGACTCGCCGTACCATTGCCGATGGCTATTGCCTCAACCTCATAAGTGGAAATCATCCTTTTCAAGGCTTGTGCCGCTTGTGCCTGTTGATTACGAGGTGGATGTGGATAGATAATCTCATGATGCAGGAGATTACCTTGTTCGTCAAGACAAGCAATTTTACATCCATTGGCAAAGCCTGGGTCGAGTGCTAAGATACGTTTCTGTCCAAGTGGTGGAGAGAGAAGCAACTGACGAAGATTATCTGTAAAAACCTTAATAGCCTCATCGTCAGCATGCTCCTTACTCAAAGCGGCGAATTCGTTTTCAATACTCGGATTGATTAGTCGTTTAAAGGAGTCGTCAATGGCCTTGCAGACAAGAGTCTGACATGTTCCGTTCCCTCGCACAAACTGACGAGTGATGCGTGAGATGCACTCCTCGCCATCAATCATGATACTCACACGCAGGATGCCCTGCGCCTCACCCCGACGCATAGCAAGCAAACGATGACTATTACAACGACGGAGCGGTTCAGAGAAGTCGAAGTAATCAGCAAACTTTTGTGCCTCATCCGTATCCTGCATCTTCTTAATAACTTTCGAAGATATGATGGCCTCACGCTTATAAGCAGTGCGAACAGTATTGCGTGCCTGCTGGTTCTCAGAAACAATCTCGGCGATGATGTCTAAAGCCCCCTCCGACTCCCCCGAAAGGGGGAGAGACAAGCTTGCAAGTTCTTTGCTGAGATGTGGGGGGATAGGCACTCCCCTCCTTTCGGAGGGGTTGGGGGAGGCTTCTCTCATTATCGCCAATGCCAATGGCTCCAATCCCTTTTCACGAGCTATCTGCGCACGTGTGCGCCGTTTGGGTTTATAAGGTAGATAGATGTCTTCCAATTCTGTGGAATCCATACAAGCAAGAATTTTCCTTTCCAGTTCAGACGTTAGCTTCTCTTGCTCACGGATTGTCTTAAGGATGGTTTCCTTACGTTTGCTAAGTTCTTTTAAGCGCTCGTTTAGTTCACTAATATTGGTTATCTGTACCTCATCAAGGTTCCCTGTCCGCTCCTTACGATAGCGTGCTATAAAAGGAATCGTGCAGCCTTCATCGAGTAAGGTGAGAACTGCCGAAACGCTTTGGAGAGGAAGGGAAAGAGAGTGAGAGATAAAGGAAGCCCCCTCCGACTCCCCCGCAAGAGGGAGAGCCTGATTTGCGGAGTGTTTGCTATTATTCTTGTGTTCGTTTTCCTTGCTGTATGGTGTTTGTCTAATCATTTTCAGATACTGGTTTATTTCTTATCTTTTGTGGAATATAACGACTTCCCTTCCATTGTTTTCTTCGGTCAGTGCCCTTTGTTTTTGGAAGAATCAGTACGTTTTGTCTTAATCACGATGGTTGGATGTTTTTCTTGTCGTGGATCGTTTATATAAGTAAGGATGTTGACAGAGCCTATGTCCGTGGGCTTGATATTCCTTGGCAAAGCCTCCATTATACGTTGGGGAGTGAGCTTATAATCAATGATGGTCAACTTCTTGCAGGGTTTTATCATCTTGCCATTCAGTACCCATTGAAGTTCTGCAAGGGAGTTGGTTCGTATGAGGATGATATCTGCGGGTGATTTACAGAATGTGATGTTCTTCCCTTGTTTTATCTGTTCTTCTACCGAGAAAATTTGTATGGATTCGATGGCATAAGGCGGAATAAGTCCCAGCCTATGTGATACAATCTGTTTAGCCGAATCCGACCGCATCTCGTCAATGGTAACGTGCAGGAGGGAGTCGGGTAGAGGAATGCCATCAATGACGCATAAGGTCTGGGCACGTGTGGTGAGACTGGCGAGTACAGTCAGGATTATACAGGTCAGGACTCTTTTCAAGCTCAGTTTCATAAGAATCTTTTTGTTCATCAAGATTATTTATATGCATAAAGCAGGATGGGTTTTCTACTCTTGTCACAAAGGGCTTCGATTTTCCTTAGCATAGCGGGGCTTGTCGTGAAGCACCCCCACGAAGCATCGGTGAGTGGGAGATAGGAGGTGAGATGGTGCATAATGCCTACGTATCGAGAACTATGAATGAGGATGTTTCTTCGTCTTGCATTGCTGTTTGATGCATCCAACCCATCAAGGGCAAAACGCAACCCGACAGTAGTGGAATAGCCTTTCTCTGCAATCTTGAAAGCT
>QWCW01000387.1_pt1 | contig 15660 bp, 13 predicted proteins | sample 1972691 | NCBI WGS metagenome assembly QWCW01 (sample SAMN09866698, study PRJNA288562) | Human oral metagenome isolate pre2_saliva, whole genome shotgun sequencing... | reverse complement strand
AGTTTAGTACAAAATGAATTAAATTTTCATAACTGGAAACAACGTCCGTTTCGAGCGCCACATCATAGTGCCTCATTACCTGCCTTAGTAGGAGGAGGATGTTAAAATTACAAATAACTGTCAAACGATACAAATAATTGTCGCCTTATAATCTAGATCATTTATAATCTACTTACCTATTTAAGTGACTGAAAAGGAAGTGGATTGTGTCATATTTTGACGAGAATAATTTAGAGAGAGTTCGCTGGCGTTGTTCGCTTAATTTAGAAAAGTATTTTGAAAAACCTCTTCGCGGTTTTTACCATAAAGAACATGAGTACGTTGCTACTTGGTATGAAAACCGTCTTTCGCTAGATAAATCTAAAACACTTGTTGAAGTCACTTTTATCAATTTAACCAATCCTACCTATACAAACAAGAAAACAGGTGAAGAGTACCAAAGTTTCTTCAAGATTGCCTTACCTATTAACTATCTACATAAAATTCCGTTCGGTAGCATTTGGAAAAATGGTGAATCGGAGTATAAGTTCAAGCTTAAAGAGTTTAAAGTTACCTTCTCAAAGAGTAAAGGATTGGCTTATAAGGCACTTTGGATGGATAAGGAATCACCACATCCATTTGAAGCGGATAAATATGTTTATCCATCTTATTTGAGAACATTTAAAGGGGACGGGAATCGGTTACTTGTTATTAAGCCTGAAGGTGATAGTAAGTCCTATATCGTTCATCCACTACACTTTTTTATGGCTCACTATGGTTATTCAAGTGAGTTAAAACGTATCTTGATTACAGACAGTTGGAGTAAGATTGAGAAAAAACTACACCTGAATGAACCCTTTGAAGAAAAAGGTGTATTTGTACCAAATAACCTTTCCACGAAAGATGCGGTCTTTCTTTATCACTTGAAACACGATGCTTATACAAAAGCAGTTGTAAAAGATGTAACAGCTAAGATCATTTTTTCTAAAGGTCAAGAAAATCCGAATTATCTTATTCCTTGCTGGCACGACAAACCAATCATGCTTTCATTCTATGGTATTGAGTTAGGAAATTCTGTGCTTTGCTGCCAGATTACAGGGATTAGCCAACCACAAGGCGAGCCAATTAACCTTTATTACCATTCTGCAATAAAAACAAATAAAGGTGGTAAAGGACAAAAAGACGGAGAACCTCAATACAGAACACGAAAACAAGAGCGAGAACATGAACTTGAAAAGCTCGATATTGCATTAGATAACGTGAATAACCTTGTAACGGCTGGTGTTATTGAACATCTGAAATTACTTGGTGAAGAGCGAACAATTAACCGTATTCAGCTTGTTCAAGAAACTGAAAAAGGTGGCAAAGTTAAATTCTTAAATTACGATGAACCAGAAAATTACGGTGTAGGTGAGAAACAAGGAAAAACAGGTCTTACAGGCATTGCCAACTGTTTCTATGATATTCCAAATACGGATGAAATCAAAGGAAAATCACGCCTTGATACCGTTTGGGAACATGCTAAACGCCTATGCAATGAACAAGGTGCTAAGGTCTATTGGTACACACCTAAACTAGGATTTAGGGAAAACGATAAGTTTACGTTAGTCTCATTAGAAGAAATCCTTGATTCTCTGGAACAATACTATCCAGCCGCAGCGTTAATATTGCGAGTAGATGTGCAACAAAGAACATTCTTTGTTCTAAGCTTTCCTGCAAGAAACGAAAAAGAAAACTCAGGCTTTAGTAGCGTGGTCTACGAACCGCAGAATATACAACAGTTCTTATCAAGCGAAGTAGATATTGAGAGTCGAAGTGAGAACTTATTTAAATTGTTTATTGAAATTATATCAAGTGAAGGCGTAAGTAGCGATTACGTTGATTCTAAGGATGGAAGAATGTCGCTATTTAGACACAAGGAAGCTAAAAAGACAAATAATAACTGGGTCTGGAATGGGATTAAAAAATTACTCTAAATTTTAGGGAATAATAATGGATAAAAATTTAATACTATTATTAACATTTTTGGCTATATTTGAAGAAATTAGAAAAACGTTTTAACAAAAAAAGAATTTCAACTAACGCTCATTATCTAATATAGGACCATTAAAATTTAAGAAAATAAAAATTATTATGAAAAAGAAAAAATATTTAAACCTCCTAAGAGGAAATTCAATATCAACTCACACATTCAGCACAATTTTAAGCGAAGTTAACACAAAGGAAATGTTAGACAACCTTAACTTATTGTGTAAATACGAAGTATTTAAGTTAAGATTATCTGCTCAAATTGAGCAAACTGAAGAATCTTTATACAACCTAAATTATAAGCATTTAAATGCAGAATCTGATTTTAAGTGGTTACTATTTTCTTGTGTTTTCCATAGGAAAAAACTATCTAGCTTCATAAACAAAGAAAAGAATTTAGAAAAGCTTATTCTAGAAGAAGAATTCCATAAAGCTTTATGCGAATTATCCGATATAGAAAAAGAGTGCGGCATCTCTTTGTGGTCTATGTCAATAAGAAGAACGATAGAAAATAAATTAGGAATTAATGAAGCGGAAAACAAAAATGAAGTAATGAGATATATAAAGCATTACATGAAGGATAAATTTAATGAACCCAGCATATTCATTGCTCAATATAAAAATATAACCATAGAAATAGATAAAGCACCGATAGATGGAAATCTAAAGAGATACATAAAGTGGAAGATTTTTGGCTCTTCTGAATTGAAAGAGTATCAAGACTTAGAACACATATTGCGATATGAGATGAGAACATCCCTTATTGATATGTTTAAATTAGTTGTAGAAATTGTCACATATACACAGAAATGTAAAGGTGAAAACAAATTCTATAATATATTTAATATAAAGTTTAAACATGTAATAAATACACTAAAAGATAATATAAGCTATTATATTTTCAATAATATTGAATATGTATACTCTAAACTGGAAGAAAAATATGATTATGACCAAGATTATTTAAATCTATACAATTATTATATTAAAGGAGAGAAATCTAAATTTTCAGAATGCTTTAACCAGTTACAAATAGAAAAAGTGGATCTTGAACTATTAGAAATTGCTGGTGAATTAAACATAGATTTAGAAAATGGATTTATTGGAAACATAGTTAAAAATATGAGAAATATAGTTTTAAAGAATAATAAGTATATTGACTCATACCAATACTTAAAATGCATATCATTATCATTTAGGGGGATTCCTTTATTTCAACAAATAAATTTATTTCTTCTGAGAGAAACTCCATTTTTTAGCACAAATAGTGAAACATTCCACTCTTGGATTGCTTGCTACTCTAAAGCTAAAACACCATTTTTATTTTTTAATTTAAATAAAAACAAAGCAATATTAGATATAAAGAAAAATGAAAATAAAAATCCAATAGAAAAAATATGTATATATCTTACAGATATAAATATTGATGCAGATTCTATTTTTTCATATTCAGAATTAAGAACTGAATTAAAAAATCTTTTATTTGTGAAGAGATTAATAAGTGATAATGATCTAATAAAATCAAATAAATTTATTAAAGATAACAAAAAAAATATCCACAATGAATTTATTAGAGTAAAGCTTGAACAGTTTTTAATAAATTCAGAATCTCTTAAAAATGATTTTGAAACTGTATTAAGAACTGCTTTTATTAACATAGAAGAAAAAAATAGTTTGTATCTCTACAATTTAATCTTTATTACGGAAGAAATAGATTTAAATTTTATAAAAGTTTCAAATAGTATTTATACGCCTATATTTTTGAATATATATTCTCTATGTATAGATAATAAACATGATTCATTGTTAAAATTAAGTCTTGAAATTTTTTTAGAAAAAAACAATTATAACTCTATTCTTGAATTTACAGAAAAAAGTGAGCTAAGTTTAGAAGAACAATACTTCTTGAGAAATGTTTGTAAAACTGCAAATATGAAGTATCTGTTTGATAATCAGTCAGAGCTTGATAATGCTAGATTAAGTATATGCAAATATTTAATATCTAAAAATACTAGCGATCAGGAGCTTATAGATGAAATTAAAGAGTTAAACAGAAAAATCACTCTTTCTAAAGCTAAAAAGAATATTGAGACTAGCAGAATTTATGTTGATACATCTGTTTTTTTAGGAAGAGATTCACATAAATATAAAGATTTATTTGAAAGTTATTTAAATCATTGTGAAAAAAACATTTATGCGGAAGATGATGAGGCTTTAGAGGAAATATATAAAACTCTTAAAACTATTGACTATGAAGAAAATGATTTTTCAATAAATGAAGTATTAACATTAATTTATCATGTTGATTTAAATCTTAGTGCAAAAAACTTAACATTTTATAATTTGATGAAATTAATGATGTATGAGTTTACCTTTGGGGAGAAAGGGTTAAATAACTTTTTAAGTACAAGAATTAGACATGGTCTACTGCCTAATATTATACGAAAATGCGCACAAGATGAATACATATTGTGTGCTGGAGATATTGAAGATAATGGGATAAATGAATTATCAAGCTTTGCTAAAAATGAAAATGAAGTAAACTTATTAAATGAATTTATAAGGAAATTCTCCAAGGACTTAGAAAGTAAAATAGAAGAGTTAAATGATCAAAAAATTCAGATTAGTATCTTGGATATTCTTATTCAAAAAGACAATAATCTTTTTAATGAAAATGCCTTATTTCAATATAATGTAAATTCATTAGATGCTTACATAGTACAAAAGAACCTCAATTTATCTCCTACATATAATGATTTTGTTAAGATTATAGTTGACTGGTTATGGAAAAGAACAGATATAAATCTTAAAGCTGTAAGAAGTTACCTAAAAAACGAATTTAAAGATAGCATTTTAAAATTGTCTGAAGATACAAAAATAAATATACCAAAATCTTTCAATTTAGAACTAACTAATGAACTGTCTAATAGAGTCAATAGATTTAAAAATAGCTTTGAAGTAAACTTAGAGAAGATATCCTCATGGTTTGAACGTTCAGAAACAGATAATGAAAACACAAGTTATGATATAAGAATAGCTATTGAAACAGCTCAAGATATACTCTCATTACCTCTAAAAATATTAAAAGTTGATGATATTAAAATATCTAGTAAAAATCTCTCTTATATTGTTGATATACTTCTGATACTTTTTGAAAACTCCATATCAAAATCTGGGTTCACTAAAAAGGACGATATTAATACTGAAATATCAATAATGCAATCAGAAGAAAATATAATATTAATATCTTGTAAAAATAACTATAGATCTTCTGAGTCAGCTAGCCTCCTAAACAGAAAACTCGATTTCTATAGAGAGTCTTATGGAGATGAAAGCAAAATGAGAAAATATCTCCAGCAAGAAGGAGGATCTGGATTATTTAAAATATGGAAAATAATAGCTAGAGACTTAAATATAACTGAACACAATACAGAATTTCATTATGATAATGAACACTTTATGATTAATATAGAAATGAAGGAAATATCTCTATGATAAAGATATTAATAGTTGAAGATCAGGAAGAAAAAAGAAATGAAATAGAAAAATTTATTTTATCTTTAGATATTAAAGCAGAAATAAATAATAAAATATCTCTTAGAGGCGCGTTAAAAGAAATATCTAATAATCAATATTCTTATAATCTAATTATTCTAGATATGAGCTTACCAAGCTATGATCCATCTGAAGATGATATAAATGGAGGTGAGCCAGAAAGTTTTGCAGGAGCAGAAATCTTATCACAAATGCACTTAAGACACATTAATATTCCAACTATTGTTATTACTCAGTTTTCTAAATTTATAGGAGTTAATGTTGAATTTAAAGAATTGGATGAATTATTTAACGCTAGATACAATAGTTTTTATAAAGGCTCCATATTCTATAACTCTATTGACAATCAATGGAAAAAAGAGTTAAATCAAATTATTTTAAGTGTATTTTTGAAGGAACCTGATTAATGAAACGCATATTAATTATTGATGATAATTATGACAATCAGAAAATTGTAGCAAAATTATTAAAAGATTATAAAGATATAGAAATTGAATCAAAGAATACAGTAAAAAATGCTATAGACGAATTGAAATCTAAAAAATATGATTTAGTTATTACTGATTTATTTCTGCCACTAAGTCTTGGCGATGAGATAAACTGTGATGGTGCAATAGAGTTTCTAAAGCAAATAGAGAAAAATGAAAATGTATTAAAACCAACATATATTATTGGAATTACATCTCACAAAGAAGCTTACAATAAATATATCAATGATTTTAATAAAAAAGGGTGGAGATTATATATAAACGATAACTCATTATCTGAAAACGATTTAAAAGAAAATATAGTTAATTATATACAACACTCTCCAAAAGAAAATGATAATGTAGATATATTAATTATTACAGCCTTACAAAAAGAACTAGATCAAATCCTTAAATTACCTTTTGATTGGGAATGCAAAAAATCTGATTCTCACACATTTAATTTTGGTAGTATCAGAAATTTAGAAGGTAAAAACTTAAGAATTCTTGCTGTATCTTGTTTACATATGGGGATTGCAGCATCAGCATCCTTAACTTCAAAACTGGGAGCTTTATTCAAACCTAAACTTATATTAATGTCTGGTATTGCTGCTGGTATAAGAGGAAAAGTAAATCTAGGAGATATATTAGTCGCAGAATATTGTTGGGATTGGGGAAGTGGTAAAAAAACTCAAATAGACGGAAAGAGTGTAACAAAACAAGCTCCACACCAAATAGCTATGCCACTAAAATATAAAGATGGTTTTCTACAATTATCACAAGATAAAGAGTTTTTATATAAGTTATTTTGTGATTATCAGGGTAATAAGCCACATTCACAGCTAGGCTTACATATAGGACCATTGGCTACTGGTTCAGTTGTTTTAGAAGATCAAAATATAGTTACATCAATAATCGAACAACATAGAAATACTCTTGGAATTGAAATGGAAGCTTATGGAGTAGCTTATGCAAGTGAATTACTAGGAATAGATTCAATAATAATAAAATCAGTTTGTGATTTTGCAGATATTGAAAAAAATGATGATTATCAATCATATGCAGCATTCACAAGTGCAAAAACTATAGAGAAATTTATTCAAGAGATATATGCTCCTATCTAACAAGTGTAAGTTTTATAAGCTCTCTAAATTAACGGTATTATGTAGCAGTTACATAATACCGTTTAAGCTTATTCTTGTCTTAGATAAACATTAAATTACTTTTACAAATTTATATCAGCTTCTGCATTTAGCAATAATTTAGAATGCAAATCATAAACATCATTAAATTTACTTGAGAATCTAAAAACAGAGGTAGCTAAATATTCATGATTTAACTCAAAAGAAAACCATCTTCTATTTAATTGTTCACATACAAATCCAGTTGTATTTGAACCAGCAAAAATATCGACAACTATATCGTCAGGTTTAGTTAAGAATTTTATAAAAAACTCAGGCAATTTAGCTGGAAATCTAGCTGGATGAGCCTTTACATTAACTGCTTTGCAGGATTTTAAATACTGAGAGCTTGCTTCAGAATTAGATATTTGTAGCAAGTTAGAAGGAATTGCTCCTCCGTTATCTTTCCCAAAAGATGCTCCTATGTCATGACCTGACGGGCGTTTAGCTGGTGTGTAATATTTTTCAGGATCTGCTATTAACTTTTTCATTCTGTCGGAATATTCTGTTAAAACCTGAGAAATATCGGCATTAGGAAACTCTGTTTTAGATAGCCACCATACTGTATTTACAGAATCTTTTGCTCTAATTTTTCTCTTGTTAACCCATTCAATAGGGGATGGTAATTTGGATGGATTATGCCAGAAAAATTCTTCTGCAAGATGAAAACCAAGTTCATCACATAATTTTATGAGTACCCTATAATTATACAAGCTACGAACAGGCTTTCCTTTTTGATAAGCTCCCCCCAAATCAATAACAAAAGATCCTGTTGGTTTTAGTTTTTTAAAGACAAGTTTCGCAAATTTAGCTAACCATTCTACATACTCTTCTTGCTCTTTATTTCCATACTCTTTTTTCCTTTGTAGAGCAAAAGGAGGGGATGTCATAACTAAATCAATAGATTCATCAGGAATCTGAGAAAGCATATTTAAGGAATCCGCAACATAAGCTGAACCTAATGCGGTTTTATATAAAGGTTTTTGGTTGAATTTCATACAAATTAATCGTTTATACTAAAATGAAATTTATCGGATGTAGAACTATAGTATTCAATTGTTCCATTATAGCACTTTTAACCACTGATGATACATCATTATGCGAGCTAGACTACTTTTTGCTTATAACTTAAAACAGCAGCGCCATAAGAAATCATTATCTCAAGAAGAATTAGCTGAGTTAAGTGATTTGCATAGAACTTACATTAGTGCAGTAGAGCGCGGAGTAAAGAATATTTCCATTGATAATATGGAAAAATTAGCAAATGCATTGAATGTGGATCTTATTGAATTATTAGAGAAAAATGGAAACTGATTTAGAAAAACTAAATAGATTAAAACCTGCGATTAGAGAATATCAAGATTTAGCTATAAAACATAATATTAATGATATTTTTCAAGATAATGGTGGAAAATATGTGGAAATATTTTTACGGTTAGGACTAACTACAGACGGTTCAAGAGAGGGGAATGACGCTATAGATTCTGATGGAAATGAATATGAAATTAAAACATTAAATATTGATTTACAAAGGGGATTCTCTACCCATCACCATTTAAATCCAACTATCATATCTAAATATCGAAAAGTTCATTGGCTTTTTGTTCCATTTAGAGGGATTGAAATACAAGCTATATATAAATTAACACCCCAAGCAATGTCTCCTTTCTATGACACATGGGAAGAAAAATGGAATAAAACTCAACGAGATCTGAATAATCCTAAAATCCCACTAAAGTATGTAATAGAGAATGGGACTCTAGTATGGTTACCTGATGGTGTACAAACGTTTACTTTGGATAAACTAAAAAAAGACCCAAACAGACCTGTGCATAAAAGAAGTAAAATTCAATTAAGCAGATAACAAGTGATCTGATGGATATACTGTTCCATTAAATTTATTGTAGAGCTCCTTAAAAAGGTGGTTAAACCACCTTTTTGTTACAGATAATATGATCAAATTAACTAAGAGATTCTTTTGTAATTTCCCTATCTATACGGAAAGCCTCACGCCACTCACGCAGATAACGTTTCTCAAATTGATTGCCTTTGATGATTGCTAATCGGCGGTCAAACCGTCTTAAAATATGTGGAATCGTTGCAAAGGTAATCATTTCATCATCTTTTTGCTCTTGTTCCAGCCATAGCTTGAATTGTTGTTTAAGAGACAAGGTAGATTCGTTATTTGTGTTGTTCATATAAGCTCCAGTTAGTTTGGTTGTGAATAACTGGTGCTACTTTAACAGTCGGGCAATTTCTGTCGAGAAATCCGTTTCAATTTTTCGAGCGAGATCGCAAAAATAAAATTTTGTCTTACGAAAACTACGGTTTTATACTCTGATAGATGTCTTGGGGTAAGAAGTAATCCTTATCTTCGCTACGATAGTAAGCTACACCATTAACCAGTAAAATACTGTCTCGTTTTGGTTTTTTCACCTCTATACTGTGTAAGCTGTATAACACTACATAAACCAACTCCATTTGTTCGTTGTCGGTAAGTTTGGACTTTTTATAGAGTTCGACTAACCGTTGAGAACAATGCTTTTTAAGCTGTTTAGTTTTAATTTGCTGAATTAGTTTACGGTCGATTTCAAGCTTTCGGTGATACTCCGATTTTAAATGATTGATAAAGCCTGTTATAGCTGCTGTTTGACCTGATTTTCCCACAAGATACTGGTTTAGTTGGTCTTGTGTCGGGTAGCCTGTAATCTCGTTAGTGCTAATTAAGTCTATCGCAGGCTGCAAGGCTAATCGTACCGATTTAAGAGAAGTTTTCCCTTCGTCACATCTCCGTTGCAATTTCTGATAATAACTTGCGATACAAGGCACAGACTCTTTGAGTTTATTAAAGAGGGCTTGTATGCGTTCTAATTCCGCTAAATCATCTTTTAATGCTTCATCAACAATAATCTGATTTGTATCAAGCAACCAGCGTAATACAGTTAAATTAGCGCGTAGTCCATTCGGTTTAAAGTGCGTGACTAGCTCTGCATAATCAGGGATTTGTTGCCAAATTTCATCACAATCAATAAAGAACCGCATAAAATCTGCCCCTTTGTGCAAAGCGACACTGATGCCGCATTTTCGCATATACCAGAAAATGAATTTCTTGTAGGCGGTTTTAACTGCTTTATTACGCAAGATATGCCCATTCAGGCGAATCATATTGAACAATAAACTTCGTCTTGCACAATCAGGGCAAACATTACCGTAACCCGATGGCATTTCACCTTTACATTTCGGGCAAGTTGAAAGTAACTGTTCGTCACATTTCTTGCATAATTGTTTCTCTTGGTTGTGAACCTTACGATAACGGCGACAATTCTTACAAGTTGAAAAAGTATATCGGCGATAGCACTGCAAACAGACAGATTCGTTCGTTACTGGTGAACGGTATCTATCGCGTGTCATTTTACCACACTCTGAACATTCTATTTCCTCTCGGAAATAACGAGTGCAGGAACTACATACTGCACCGTAATGACTTATCATACCGATTTCAAACGTACCTGAGGTTTTACCACAGCGCACACAATCCGTTAATTTTTCGCACTCAAGGCAAAGTTCGCCGTCACGATGAATACGCTTGAGTTGTCCGCATCGCTTACAAGTCTTTTTCTTAAACCACTGGACGTAGCAATTCGCGCAATAATATTCCTCTTGGAATTTGCGTGTTACTTGAGCTTTGCCACAAATAGAGCAACTATTTCTCTTTTGAGGGCGGATCTTAGTGATTTTCATGCTGCGATTTTTAACTGCCGTTTTAAGCGTTCCCATTGATGGTTTAGACTTAAAACAGAATCGATCTTAGGTTTACTGGTTACTGTTTTACGGCTTACAGTTTTGCCTTCTGGTGCATATTTAAAGAGTATATTAAGCTCCGCAGGATAGTTTTCAAAGGTGAATGCTTTTTGTGTTATAGCGCTTTGTTGAATAGCTTGAACAATATCCTCATAAGAAAGTTGAAGGATTTTTACCGTGTTTACCAGTAAATTCTTGCGTTCTTCAACAGGAAGTTGCTCAAACGCAAGAGCTGTTCTTGTTTGGCATATTTCTACTTGAGAAACACCGCATTGTTCCACAAATCTAGCAAAAGCGTGAGTGGATTTTGCAATAGCCGCACGCCGAATAAAATTGATGAAGTAACGCAATATAGCAAAGTACACTTGCGCATCCACACATTTTCCAAAACATTCACCTGAATTAGTCGTAAACGCATAATTAAGCGTTTCCATCGTTACGATTTCTGCTTCAGTAAGTGGTGTTGTTACAATCTGTAATTTCTCACCACATTGATGACAGTAATTTAAGTGTCGTTTTTCTGCGGAAAGCAAATGCGGTTGATACAGTTCACCACAACAAGAGCATTTAGATTCAAATAGAACCTGATGTTTCAAACAACCAAAGTGCCACGCAAAACGCCATTCATTACGCAAATAAGGCGTTTTCTCTAAGCAACAAGGGCAATAAGATTGACCGACTCGGAATGAGCGATTGCGTGAACCTCTTGATATTACCCACTTCGCTTGACCTTTAATAAGCATGTTTTCCCCGTTAATTGGTTTCAACACGGAATAAAGCGAATGACTGGCTAAGTCTACCTGCTGATTAAGTGATAATGCTGTAATATCTTCATAAATCTGCGGTGCTATAGGTTCAAATCCTCTATCTAAATCATAGGTCCATAATCGCCACTTATCCCAATAAAACCCTGTAAACGTAATCGGCTCCGTACCGCAATCTAAGGCAGCACGAATAAGCCACGAACTGATGCTTTCATTCGGATAAAGTGTCGTTCGGATAATCCCTGATTTTACCCGATAATTTTTCGTAAGCCCTGCGTTGGTTGTACCCATGAATTATGCTCGATAATATCTAATGTAATTTGTTCTGTCCCTGTTGTAATCGCTTCAACGGCACACGCTGTTAATAAGCGATGTACGTTCCCTAAGTTACCACCTGAAATTGTATGGATTTTTGTTGCTAACTCTGGTGATTGTAGATTAGAACATTTCTTTAATGGCAAAATACCTTGAAATTGGAAGAGTAGTTTTTGGAAATCCTTATCCAATTTCCATGTTGGCAATTCCGCTACATCAAAACGGCTGGCGTGCTGCGGATCGGTGTGTAAAACACGGATTGCATCTTTTGTACCTACGCCCACAATCGGAATTTGTAACTCATTGCACAACATTTTAATCGCGTTCATCACTTGGCGTTGTAAACGAGGGGTTCCAACAAGCAATGAATGAAATTCGTCAATAATCAGCATTTTCACTTTGTATTCACGGAATAAGTGAATTGTCTGATAACGTAATTTAGCGACACTATCCGTTGGTCGGTAAGGAACATAAAAACGTTCTAGTAACGAAATATAAAGCTCTTTTTCATTTGCACTTGGCGGTGCTTCTGCCAAAATAATTGGGCGTATGCCGTCTGACTGGCTGTCCACGAAAGGTATGCCGTATAAATCATAAAAATGTCGAATAAGCGTAGTTTTTCCATTGTTAGAATCGCCTACCACCAACAGATTGAACATACGAGGACGTTTTGGCTTATTCATCAGAGAAACCAAATTATCAATGATCTTATTTGCAACAGCATAACCAACCCAACGAGGTTCATCTAAAAACTCAATCCGTTCTTGATTACTTGCAGCCACTAAATGACGGAATTTTTCGTGAACATACTCATATTGCTTTTCCATTACTCAATCTCCCCAAATGTGAAATCATTATCTAAAAGCAAGTTAGAAGCAGATGTTTTAACTGTTTCTGTCTGTTTGTTTTCTGGTAAAGTTGTTGGAATAACCACCCTACTTTTCGCGTGGACTTTCTGCCGTTGAGCCTGTCTGCGAGCTTTCTTCGTCCGTTGTGCAGATTGTTCAACCAACTCACGCATTTCAGTTAATGCATCGTGGATCTGCTGCGAGTGAATGAGTTTTTCATCTTTATCTTTCAAAAATTGGCGAACTTGCTTGTATTCCCAAATGCTCATATCAGGTAAAGATTGATCGGCAAACGGGATTGGGAAATAACGTTTCAACTTCGGATCATAGAACCAAATCTTGCCGATATTACGAGGATCTCGACGGAATAAAAATTCCTTACTTTTACCGTTTTCATCTGAATCGTTGATGTACATATTAAGTGCTACATCGTAATAACGTAAACCATCAATCGTTACACCATTGTGCTGAATAGTCCGTTTTTCACTTGGCAAGAAATCAAGTAATAAGGTCTGTTCATCAACAGGCATTTGCGGATAACCACAACCAGAGTGATCTTTATCACCGAAAATCCCTAACCGCCATTTTTGAACAGGCGACATACCTAAAGCAGAATGAGTCCGTTTGTGATATACATTGACAATATAGTTAATCAGCCACGTTTCAAATTCATCTAAGGTCATAACCGCTTCGGCTTCTGATTGATAAGTATCTTTCTCTTTCGTATTCGAGAATGTTGTACCGCTCAAGCCGTGAACTTCTTTCATAAACGTACCGATTACACGCTCAATGTGTCCGCCAAACTCAGGACGACCAACAGGTCGGAACTCAAGAGCAATGCCGTGTGCCTCACAAGATTTCGATAAATCAAGCGAGCGGAAATCTGCACCATTATCAACGTGGATTTTATTCGGATAACCAAACACCGCCCATTCACCTTTTACATTATGATCTAGTAATAGACGCTCTTTTGGTAAAATGCTGCGAGCAATACACATTGCAACTGATGTTACCGACGGCGCATCAAGCGATAGATAGTACCCAGTAATCATTCGGCTATATACATCCATTGCCAATGTTAAATAAGGTCTGCCAATCGGTTTACGATACTGGTTATCTACGATAATTAAATCAACGGGCGTGTGGTCGATTTGAATGACACTTAAAGGAAAATCTACGTTAGGGAAACTGTTTGGCTTCGGTGTAAATTTATTCTTCGCTTTCTCTTTCTGTCCGCGTTTACGCAATCTTTCTTCTTCTGAAATACGCAAAATACGTTGTCGGATTGTGCGACGACTTGGGCTATCAAGTCCTTTTTGACTGGCGACACGCTGTACTTCACGGATTGTCTGCTCAATTGTTGGGCGTTGTTTATGTAGATAAAACTCATTGATAACTACCGTTACCAATTCATCTTGCTCTTTACTTAAACGTGAATTACCTTCCGCCCAGCCACGCTTGCGACTTACCAAAGCAGCAACGGAAGTTAGAGAGTTGTACGCTTGGATCCAACGATATAGACTTCGATCACTCACACCGACTTCTTTTGCTCGTTTTTTTACAGAAGCAGGGCAATGTTGCTCGTAATTAAGCAACGGTTTAATCATCTCGTATTTTTCTAACGCTTTTTCCCAGTATTCGTCACTGATTGCACTTAAATCAACAGAAACATATTCGCGTTCATTAATTTTCAAATTCTCAAGCTGATGAATACTGGCAATCTTACTTTGGCGAGTATGAAGATTTCGGATCATTACTTGTGCATCTTCATCTAAATACTCAATCAGCTCATATTGTTCGCCATCTTCGCGGTTTACATAAACATTGCCTTTTTGCAAAATAAGACGACCACGCTCTAATCGACCGTGATAGCGTGGATGAATAAATCCCTTAGTCATTTGAATACCCCCAAACTTCGGTAAATTCAGATAATGGCTCAAACCAGTTGCAAGTTAGTTGCTTGGTTGCTAATAAGTGATAGATAATCTGTAATCCTTTGGTTCGATAAAGTGAACCTGTAAATAATCGAGAGAGTAGAAAATCTATTGTTGTATTGCTGTGTAACTTAACTTGGGTGAGTACCGCTTCAATATCTTCTGGATCGCACTGTAATCGCTTATAACGTTGAACCGCGTTAATGTTGAATAATGCAAGATGACGAATTTTATCCTCATCATAAACGTGAAAAATACATTCGTTCTTTTTGCTAAATGCGATTGCAGCCTTCCATTTTTCTTTCCAATCACGCCAATGTTCTTGCCATTTTGATTTTGGTTTTACTTCAATCAAAAGCGATGGTCGTCCATCATTGAAGCGAATGAAGAAATCAGGCGTGTAAGGGTAAGTCATTCCGTTTTTCACAAACAGAATGCGAACAGGTTGAGAAACGATTTCCTCTACCGCAGGCATATAAGTAAAATAGAGCAAGAGATCTCGCTCAAGTGTAGATTCGTAAGGAATGCTTACTCCGTCTTTAAAAGGGAGTAAACCTGATACGCTAAGGCGTGTTGGTTTGATCTTACGAACCTGTTGGAAAATGGGTTCTGTTTTCAAGAATAATTTGACCTTTATTAGTATCTTTTAAGATGTTTTGACAGCTATTTGTAGCTTTTGTGTCATTAAATAGTATCTTCTAAGGGTAAAAAAATAGGCTAAAGCCTTATTCTATCGTTCTAAGTTTTGCCGATTATGCCACTTATTTGTAACTTTGACAGAGGAACCA
>QWCW01001077.1_pt1 | contig 15666 bp, 15 predicted proteins | sample 1972691 | NCBI WGS metagenome assembly QWCW01 (sample SAMN09866698, study PRJNA288562) | Human oral metagenome isolate pre2_saliva, whole genome shotgun sequencing... | reverse complement strand
TTAATTTTATCTGAAAAATCTTTTATAAAATCAGTTATTGTGTTGCATACATTAACATCATTAATTTGATTATTTTTTGTAAGTGTGATTTTTTTAAATTTTTTATCATTTAAATCAAATCTTAAATATTTTGTCTTATTTGTGTTTAAAAAATATTTGTTAATAGTGAGTATTAATATTATTTCATTTGTATAATTAAATCCTAATGATATATGTATATAATCAGGTTTATTATATAAATCATCTAATTTACTTAATGGAAGTTCTTGTATATTAATTGTATTCATATGTAATCCTTTAATCGATAAGGGAATTATAAATTAAATTCCCTTAAATTAAACTAAAGCATAGTTTTAAGAGATTCTAAATCATTATCTGATACTTCTCTATTTAAAATATCTGTTCTATAATTTAGAATTTCTGTTTCTTGTGGCAAGACTTCATTTTTATCTGAATTTATATAAGCGTCCGCCCATTTTACAGGATTTGTATCATATCCTTTAAATAATATATTCTCGCCTATTGCTTTTAAACGTCTATTAATAGTATATTTAATATAGGTCTTAGCAATATCTGCATTCATACCTAGAAAAGAGCCTTTAGAAAATAGTAAATCTATCCATACTTCTTCATCTTTATATGCTTCTTCATAAAGTTTATGAATTTCAGGTTTAAATTCATTATAAACTGAATAAAATCTTACACCTTCAAGGATATTAATAGTAACAAGAAGTCTTAATATTGCTAATTTAAGTTCTTTAATTTTATCAAATTTAAGACCTTTTATTTGGCAGTAATTATATTCTGTTACTAATTCAAAACAGATATTATAAGGTTCTGATATAGATTTAGCAATATACATTAATTCAGGGATTTTAAAGGATTCATCAAAAATCTCACCTGGATTTGGATAAACACCCCTTAAAACTTCTGTATATGATTTTGAGTGTTTAGCACCTTCAAAATATTGCCAAGTTAGCATACAGTTTTCTAATTCAGGAATAGTTGTAATTAGTCCTAGACTTGATAAAATTCCACGTCCTTGCAAAGAATCTAAGAAAATTAACTTTTGTAAAACTCTTGTATAAGCGTGCTTCATAGGTTCAAGCATTTTAGTTTCATAATCAATTTTATCAGGGGTTAGTTTTATTTCATCGTGTCGCCAATCTAAACCTTGCATTTTGTCGTTAAGATTATCAAAAATAGGATATTTCATTAAATCGAATTTTTGTGTGTTTCTACCTGTTCCTAAAAACATCGGTTCTTTTGTAAAGTCTATAAATTTAGGATTATAAAGACTTGCCTTAGAATCATATGTTTTTACATTATCAGGATTTAATGTAATCATTGTTACTCCTTTGTAATTTTATAAAATTTAAGCAATTATATGTTATAATGGCTTAATAATCCCTTAATAGATTAAGAACATTTAAGAGTATTTTAATTTGATGTATTATATAATTCATCAAAAATTAGTATTAAAAGGACTACAATGTCAGATTTAGTTAAATTTAATCCTGATGATTTAAAATCTTTATCAACAGAAAAATTAAATACACTATTACAAGAACAAATTAAAATAGCAAAATCAAAGAAAACACTACAATCAGCAGTTAAAACAATTCTTGCTTCATTATATGGTGCATTAGGTAACAATCACTTCAGATTATTTAATGTTGAAATAGCAAGAGCAGTTACATCACAAGTAAGATTTTATCTTAAATTATTATCTAAGAGAATGAACGATTTTCTTAATGTATATTGTGAAACTAAAGACGTAGATTATACAATAGGAGCAGACACAGACTCAAACTATTATGAATTAGAAAACGTAACGAAAAAGTTATTCACTCCGACTGATACATTAACACAAAAAATAGACAAATTAGATGAATTTATTGAGAATAATATTCAAAAAGTAGTAGATGAAGTGAATCTTGAATTAGCAGATATTTTAAACGCCAAAGACGCTTCAATGATTAAAGCAGAGCGTGAAGCAATATCAGATGTTGCTATTTGGGTAGCAAAGAAAAGATATGTAATGCGTGTTTATGATATGGAAGGGGTAAGATATGCAGAAGACGAGCCATATTTTAAGAAAATGGGTTTAGAGATTGTTAAATCATCTACACCTGAATATTCTAAAATTAAACTTACGCAAGGAATGAAATTACTATTTGACAAATCTAATGAAGACCTAAGAATATGGTTAAAATCAGTTAAAGATGAATTTATACACCAAGATTTAGACAAAATAGCAAAAGTTTCATCTGTATCAAATCTTAATTATAATTTAGATAAAGTAGAATATGATGATAAAGGACGTAAAATTGCTATACCTATTAATTCACGTGCAGTTTTAGTTTCTAATAGATATATATTAGATAATAACTTAAATTTTAACTTAATTCAAGAAAATGATAAGGTTAAATTATTATATCTAGTTGAGCCAAATCCTTTAAATTCCAATATATTTGCATTTACTGATGTTAAATTTGCTAATTTATTCAAAAAGTATATAGATTATGACACTATTTGGGATAAGTATTTTCTACAATTATTAAAGATTATGACAGACCCTATTAATTATAATATAGACACACAAAGCGAGATATTAGATGAATGGTAACATTATTAGTAGTAGTTTTACGATAGATAAAGCGGTTCATTGCGGTGTTTCTTGTATAAATGGCACAACAGCAGATTCTTTTGAGTATTTTTATAAACTTTGGGAATTAGATAAATCAGTTAAATTAATTTTTACAAACAGATTGCCTGATTATAATTTTTATACTTCTAAATATAATATAGATACTAATTGTTTTAAGAATTTTATAGAATTAGATTATAAAGACTTACATAAGTATAAATTTAATAAACTTTTAACGTTCGCACATCATTTAAATAAGATTTTGCACCAACTTAAAGAACCTTTGAAAATTGATAATCTTTATCATATTAAAAACGAGTTTAATAATATTCACAAAATCACAGGGGAATATCACGGATTTGGTGAGTTTAAGGAAGTTACAGGATTAAATAATTATATCTATAAATTGAATTTTGATATTCATAAAACATTTAACAATACAAAAGATTATATATTATATAAATGTAATTCAGAAACTTTAGAATCTATTAAGATTAAGTCTAATTTAAAAAATCTAATTAAATATTCTAATAATGAATTTATTAATATTTTTGAATTAATATATAAATTAGTATATGTTAAGACAAATGGTTGTTTTGATAGACACCCACGAATATTTGATGAATGTAAATTTCACAATATAGATATAGAATTTCATAATCTAGGCACTATTTTGGACGGCTCTGTATTAAGATATAATTTCTTATTACAAAATGGAATACAGCCAAGATACTTAACAGAACAAGATGAAATAATACAACTAATGTTAAACTAAAGGATTAAAAATGGATTATCTACAAGACCAACTTATTACATATATAGGCAACAAGAGAAAGTTATTAGATTTTATCGGTATAGCGATAAATCAAATAAAATCTGAATTAAACAAATCAGATAAAGATAAATTATCGACTGCTGATTTATTTTCAGGCTCAGGCGTTGTTTCAAGATTTCTTAAACAATTTTCATATCAAATACAAACTAATGATTTAGAAAATTACGCCTATACTATTAATAAATGTTATTTAAATATTAATAAAGAAATATATGATGAATTAGTAAATTTGAATTTAGTGGAATTGTTTAATAATTTCAAACCTGATAATTCAAAATCATTTATATTAGATTTATACGCCCCTAAAGATGAAAATAATATTACTGAATCTGATAGAGTGTTTTATACACGTAAAAATGCTGAATTTATCGACAAATATAGACAATTTATTGATACTTTACCCAACTACAAAGATTATTTACTTGCTCCACTACTTTATCAAGCAAGCGTAAAAGTTAATACATCAGGGGTATTTAAAGGATTTCATAAAAATGGTAAAATAGGTCAATATGGTGGCAAAGCACAAAATTGTTTATCAAGAATTAAATCAGATATAGAAATATTATTGCCTGTATATTCGGAGTTTAAAACAGAAAATATAATTTATAAAGATTATGCAGAAAACGTAGCAGGATATATGGAAAATTGCGATGTTACTTATATAGACCCACCATATAATCAACATACTTATGGCTCTAACTACTTTATGTTAAATTTAATTAATGATTATATAAGACCTACTGAAATATCTAAAATTTCAGGAATTCCTAGTGATTTTAATAGAAGTATATTTAATTCAAAATCTAAGGCAGAATCTGAATTAGTTGATTTAATCTCTAAAATTAAATCAAAATATATTATAATGAGTTATAACAACGAAGGATTTATAAATTATAACACATTTACTAAATCTCTATCAAAAATAGGCAAATTAGATGTATTAGAGCAAGATTATAACACATATAGGGGTTCAAGAAATCTTAATCAAAGAGATATAAAAGTTAAAGAATTATTATTTATTTTAAGAAAATATTAAAGTTTTCTTAAGAATAAATTAAGTATTAATAATATACAATTCTATTAAATCAAATACAGAATACAGGAGTTACAAATGACTAAACACACCAATCACATTAAATCAAAATCAAGGCTAGAACTTGAAAATGAGTTGATAGATTTATCAAAACAAAATGGTAAAATAACTGAATTTGTTAAAATACAAAAAATAATTATAGGTGTTTTGGCAGGATTATTGGTATCAGGAATTTTATTAATTTCTGATTTAGTATATAAGAATATAAATTTAAATTCTAAAATTAAAGATACTGATACAGAATTAAAAAATAAAAACAAAGAAATTTTAGATTTAAATAATACTCTTATTAATAACTATTCTATAATAGAAAATTTAAAAACAGATATTATATTAAAATTCACCAAAGAAACTATATTAACTGATTTAGCCAAATATGATTATATTTCAGAAAGAGAACAAAAAATTATATACAATTCTGTAATTAAATATTCTGATTTATATAAAATAAATCCATTAATTTTATATGGAATTTTATTTACTGAATCTACATTTAAAACAGATATTCAACACGCTAAAGTTAATCTTATAATTGATAATAAGAAAATTCAAACTAGAGCGATAGGTTTAGGTGGTGTAGTTTGGGAATGGTGGTCTAATGATTTAAAAGAAAACAATATAGCACAAACAAAATCAGACCTTTTCGATATAGACACAAATATTAATGCCACTGCATACATTTATACAGAAATGTTTAAACGTGCTAAACTTAAATCAGCAAGAACACAAACTGAATCTGCACTAATGAGATATTTTGGTGGCGAATACAAATGGTATTCTGATAGAATTAACTCAAAAATAGTTCAAATAATTAATGATATGCTTCTAAATTAATATTATATTAAGTTTTAATATAGTAATATTTTATCAAATTCAACATAAAGGAAAACAAAATGTTTTTTAAATATAATAGTTATTTAATCTCAACAGAAAATGTATCTGTTGTAATTTTCGATAAAGAAAAACAAAGGCTAACAATTAATTTTAATTATCCTATTAATATTAAAATTAACAATTACAGGACAAAACAGGTTTCAGATTATCTTTATCTTATAGTTGATGAAAATCAAGAAAATGAAATTTTTACATATTTTAGCAACGATAAAGATTATATAAAATTCACAACAGGTTCTACCACAATTTTTGTAAAAATCAAATTTATATCTTACATTAAAACAATAGAAAATGAATTAAAAATTGTATATAATCTTACACACCCTATTAATATAGACGGCTCTGCAAAAGTTACAACAACTGCTGAATTTGTTTATAAATTCTTTGATAATTTAGAACATTTTAAGGAAGAAGTATCTAGGATATCAAAAATAATTAATCTTAAAAATATAGAAGAGATTAATCAATAAGGATTAATATGCAAGAAACACAAGAGTTGCAAAAGATTAAGAATACAGAAACTTCAAATGTTGATGATTCTTGGGTAGATGAAATAGAGATTTTAGAAATCCCTAAACCTGAATATAACTATCCTGAAGATATGAAAAAACACGTAGAGCAAAATATACCTTTGCCATATACAATTGATGATGTTGATAAACGTGTTCCTTTTCTTATGGATTTACAAAAAGATGTATGTTTTGTAAATGAAAGAATCTTTGAAGAAAAAGAAGGTGCTTTTGAAGAATATGAAGCAAAGCGTGATATTTACGTAGAGAATTTTAAAGAATTATATAGACAAGTAAGAGATGATTGGGTTAAATATGATAATCCTGACGATAACCCCTGGAAATCTGATTTAATTGATATATATCAAGATGATTGGCACTCTTACGAACATATTAAATCTAATTATACTCAACATTTTAAAATTGATTATACTAAAGATTTTAAACACGTTGATTTTCTTACAGAAGATTTTGAAAAAGACCCTATGAAATTTTTTCTTAATCTTGCTAATACAAATAAAGAATTATACGATAAGAAAATGCGTGAATATCAGTATCGAAATCGTGCTAGATATTGGAAATTAAGTTATGAAGAGTTTTTGCAATTAGATAGATATGACACAAGAAGAAATAATTACCCTAAACCTGAAAATACCGATTGCGGATATGATAGGGATTATATGAATATTCCTAGACCACCTGAAGGAGTAACATATCCTGTCGGCAATAATTATATATATCTTTGGTGCAATTACAATTTACTAGACCTAGAACGTGAAATGGCTTTTCATAATCATTTACCAAAATTACCAAGTCTTAATATAGAAGATTGGAAATTCGATAAAATGGGAAGAGATGGTGTAGAAAATGACTTTTTCAATCGTAGAATTCCTGATTTTACACCACAAGGATTAATAGACGCAGTATTATTTAAATATCCTTTTCAAGACGGAAATTGGAACGGATTAAGATATGAACCTAGTGGCAAAGAACTTGATTATTACGGATATTTTACACCTAGACAAGCAGACCTAGAGTTTAAAAAGAGAAGTGATTTAGTAATGGTATCACATTATCAAGATGAAAAAGACTTAAGGGATTTGTGCGAAAAGTATAAAATAGACGGAATAGCCCTAGATTGGAACAAAGACCTAATTAATAGATTAGTTGCTAGTTTAGAAATGGGTTTAATTAAAGAAATTAACGATGATACAATATTTGATGTAGAACATAAAATTATAGACCCATTCCCACCTGTATTAACAGAAGAAGACAAATTAAGATTACAACAAGAAAAATTAGAGCAAGAGCGAATAGCAGAAGAAATCACAAAAGACGCACTAGAACGTGCAAAAAAGCGTGATGAAGAAGCAAAATATAAAATCTTGCAAAATCAGTTATATTCTGAAAGAGTGCAATGGTGGCGTAAATGGAACGATTTACAAAAAATGGTAAATCCTAACGTTCAAAATTATATTAATACAGAAGGCGATGATTGGGCTGACGGAACACACGAAGCCTAAATTTCAATTATCTAACGAACAACAAGAAAAATTTGACTTGTATTGTAAAAATAGAGATTACCTAGAAAAAGGAGCAGATGTGAGAGATTTTGAATTAGATGAAGATTACAGCGAAAGTGGTGCAGGCGAAGTTCATCAATTAACTTTAGAAGAATTTAACGCATTAGTAAAAATAGAGCAACAGAAAAAAGAGCGTGAAAACGCACAACTACAATTAAATAAAGGAGTCCAAATGGAAAACACACAAAATCCACAAACTAATAATACACACGATTTAAGTGATGAAACACTAGATTCACTACTTAAAGCACTTGAAGGACTTGATACACCTAGTTCATCAGTTGTTACAGAAAGTAACATTATAGACGTTGATACTATTGATGAACCACCAACAATTCCTGTGAAACATATTCAAGAGCCACAAAATGTTACAAAAAGTAACACTATTCAAGAACAGCCAAAATACGTTAATCAACACGAGCCATTACAGGCAATAGTTGATACACCTGATAATTCAATTAAAGAAACTTTATTAAATGAGAATGTGGAGCAACCTTATAAACCTAAATATACGCAAGAACAATTAGATAAAGTCGAAATTCCTGATACACCACAAGAGTGTGATAAACCTTTGCCAAAAAATAAATCAGATTATACATTTTATGATTTTGATATAATAGAGCAAACAGAACGTGAATTTGCTGAAAAATGGCTAGACCTTGAAGATGAAATGAAATCTGTTAAAGAGCGTATGAAACTTCTTAAAAAAGAATATGAAGATAAGTCAATCAATCCACAATCTGTTATTAAAGCACTTAAGGCAGTTGAAAAACGCTATAAAAAGACTTCTGATGAAATTGAAGAAGAAGCAAGAGTATATAGCCACTTGTCAAAAGATAAGTCAATATTATTAAGAATTTCAGGTAAGATTTCTGACCGCAAGAAAAATCAATTAGCGTGCGATGATAAGAGTGTTGAAGGTATAATGGCTAATAATGAGTGTAAAAATGTAGGGCGACAGAAAGAATTATGGAATTTTATAAATGATGATAGACACAATTTTATAATGGATTCTTAAGGGTTATTAACATTAATAAAATTAATAAAGTTAATAATAAGGTCAATAATGAAATATAGTCCATATAGTTTTTCTAAAATTTCTTGTTACCAAGATTGTAATAGAAAATTTAAATACAAATATATTGATAAGATTAAAGTTCCTATTAATAATGAAGCATTAGTTAAAGGTTCTAAAATTCACAAGATTTTGGAACTTGAAGACTTTACAAATTATAATAATGACTTAGAATATAAAGAAATTATTGATAAATTTGTAAATTCTGATATAGGTAAGGATATTTTTTCTAAAAAATCTATTAAAGAATATCAGATTAAATTAGATTCTAGGATTAATCCTTGTAAATCAGACCATATATTTGTTGGATATGTTGATAGAATTAATCAATCTGATATATTAGAACTAATAGATTATAAAACAGGTAAATATAAGGAATTGCAGTATCAATCTTTTACTCAATTGATATTTTATGCTATATATTTCTTTAGAAAATACAGCAATATAGACAAAATTAAGATTAGATATGTATATGTAGAACATTGCCTAGAAAACACTTTAGAATTAGAAAGACAATATTTAGATATATATTTAGATACATTTAAGAAATCTATTATAGAAATTGAAACATCTGAATATTACCTAAAGAATACTAAATTTTGTAATTGGTGCGAATATAAAGATTTATGTGATAAAGATTTAACATAAGTTAATAAACTAGATAAATAGTTTTAATTAAATTAAAACTGATTATAAAGGTTATTTCTAATGAATAAATCACTAAATGAAATTTTGATTAATAATATCAAGAAAGATGGTAAAATTGTTCCATTATCTGAAAATATAGATATGGAAAACACTGAAAAAATACTTATGGATATGATAGAGCAAAAGAAAAAGACTTCACTTGCTTATGAAATATCAGAAGTTCAACCTATGATAGCACCTGTTGGCGTTGTATTCGTATCTAATTATGATTATACACAAGAAAAGATGACTATCGGCAAAATAAAAGTAGAAGCACAAACTTCTAAAATTAAGACAGATATTACACAAGAAGCACTAGATGATTTGGCTCAATTTGGCAAGGATTTTGAACTAATAGAGAAATTTGTTCGTAGAGCAAGTGATAATGATGAAAATATGAAATTCGTTCAATTTCTTAATACAAAATCAACTGCTATGCCTGATTTAAATATGACTGCATATGATTCTACAAACTCTGAAAATTCTTTGTTTATTCTATTAAAGAGAATTACAGAAATAGTATCAGAAATCAATAAATCAAACTATATGACTTTTAGTTCATATTGTGTAGTTCCTGCCAAATTTGCAAGCATTCCACTAGGTCAAGGATTTAATAACGTATCTGAAGAAAATGAGTTATTTTTAGGTGCTTATAAGAAAGTAAGATTTTATCTAAATCCTGATGTTAATGACGAACAAATATACGTAGGATTATGTTCTAAAATAGAATCAGGTGTATCATCAATTATATTTAGTCCTTATCAATATCTTATTTCAAAAGCACAAGACCCTGAAACAGGTATAGAGAAGTATTTTGTATTTAATAGGTATCAAATTACAGAAAACCCATTAAATCAAACTAAAATGTATAAATTTAAGATTAAAATCAACTAATTTTCGTTAATATAGGGGAATTAAAATCCCCTTTTAAATAGGAGTATAAATGATTAAAGTAAAAGATATTATGGATTTTAGATTTGAAAATTTATATCTTGAAGATATAGATGAAATACAGGATAAAGAGCGAGATTATAGAGAATATATAAATGAAGCAACTGCCAATCCTATCAAAGATTTGAACTCTGTTGAATTAAAGAAAAATCTTAAAAATCTAGGCATAAAAATTAAAGATTTTGTAGAAACAAACGCAATATTTAGTATTACTTTATATAAAATAGATGATGAAATATATACAAATTTAAACACTCTTCTTAAAGATTATGACTTCAAAATAGAAGTTAGTAAAAAATCAATTATTATTTTTAAACCTTAAAAATTTTTTATTCCTATTTTTATAGATAGGAATTCTCTTTTTATTAGTATATTACATTTTAGTTACAATATTATATTAAATTAAGTAGTTAATAAAATTTGGATTATAAATTTGTTTTAGGATTTTGCTGTAAGCAAGAGAATAAAAGAAGTAAAAATTAAATTTATTGAATTTATATTATAGAGATTTTATATAAAATTTAAATTTATATTCTTTATTATAGAGAATTTTGTTGAAATTTAAATTTATATCTTATTTTTATTAACTAATTAATCTATTCTTAATCTTTATAATTAATTATTATTTTTAAGTTTATTTTAAGTAGTTAATAAAAATAAGATACAAATTTATTTTTTAATATATTTCTATTATATAAAATAGATTAAATTTAAATTTTTACATTCTTTATATCTTTGCCTACGGCAAAAACTAAAAACATATCTTATTTTTATTAACAACTTAAACGAACCTTAAATTAGTAATAAAGAAGTTATAATTTAAATATTGATTAAGTAGTTAATAAAATTTAGATACAAATTTAAATTTTTAACATATTTCTATTATATAGAACTAATTAAATTCAATAAATTTAAATTTTAACTTGTCTTACATTTCTAATAATATATTGCCTACGGCAAAAGTGAATTCATATCCTAAATTTATTAACTACTTAATTTAATCTTATAATGTAACCATTATATTATTAATTTAAGTTTCGTTTAAGTAGTTAATAAAAATAAGATAGAAATTCAGAATTTAAATTTATACATTATTTCTATAATAGAAATATATAAAATTTAAATTTTTTACATTCTTTATTTGTTTTAATATAATCGCCGTAGGCGAAAAATTTAAAAAGTAAATTCGTATCTAAATTTTATTAACTACTTAAACATTCCTTAAAGAAAATAATTAATTATAAAGATTAAGAATAGATTAAGTAGTTAATAAAAATAAGATAGAAATTCAGAATTTAAATTTATACATTATTTCTATAATAGAAATATATAAAAATTTAAATTTTTAAATTTCTTTGCCGTAGGCAAAAAATGAATCACTATCCTAAATTTATTAACTACTAAAAATAAACTTAAATTAAATAATTAATTATAAACCTTAAGCAATATCTAAGTAGTTAATAAAATTCAGATATCAAATCAGAAATTTAAAAGTATAAATACACTTATAATAATTAATTAATTGAATAAGGGATTAAATGTCAGATATAATTCAAAATGGTATGTATAAAGTTCTCGGCGATATGTCAAGACCTACCAAATTTAAATGTATGATATTTTTGCCTAAAATTTTAAAAAATATATCTGTAAAAGAACAAGATATTGATACTTATTGCAAGGCAACATCATTTCCTTCACTATCAACTGAAATTATAGAAATAGATTATAAAGGTCGCACAATCCCTATTCAAGGTATGCAAAGAATAGAACAAACCTGGTCTTGCGAATTTTATAATGATGAAAGTCACTTATTAAGAAATTTATTCATCAATTGGATGTTAATGTCACAATACTACAATTACGGAAATAATATACATATGCCAAATGAAGATAGATTAGTTTCGGCGATGTCTATTTATCAATTAGATTACGAATTAAAGAAACAAACAGCAGTTAATACATTTTTTAATGTTTTTCCTATTGAAGTATCAGAAATAGAATTAAATTCAGAATCTGTTTCACAAGTGCAAACATTTTCAGTTAAATTTGCTTATTCACATTTTCAAGTTACAACTATCGATTCTAAATTTATGTCTGCTAATGATATAGCCGATAAGATTAAATCAATGATACAAGATACTTTAAATTCTATTGCTAATTCAGTAATGGGTGCAGTTAAATCAACAATAGGTGGAACAATAGATTCTTTAGTTGGTGACGCAAAATCAGCAATAGGTGGAATTTCAAGTAGTTTATCATCAAGAATATCAAATGCAACTGATTTCTTTACATCAAGTTTTAAAAATTTCTTAGGATAAAGGATTAATTTTGTTACTTCAAGACGCAGTAAGAGAAGTTTATAAGAAAAATTGGACTTTAATTGCAAACTTTTCATTTATTTTAAATCCTACCCCTGAATTTGGTAACTTAATAAATTGGGGTTCTATTGAAAAAACTAATACAGACCTTAACATTGCCTGTATTTCAATAGAAACACCTGAATATACCAATCAATCTATTGAAGATTATTCAGGTAATATGTGGCGATATAATAATGGACGTGATGAATTGTTTAGATTTACAATGACTTTTAGAGATTTTAATCAATTTGAATTATATAGAAAATTTGTAAATGCTTATAACTTAAGTAAAGATAACTATTTTGATAAGGTTGTGTTTAATTGTCAGGTGTTTGCTGACCCTGATAATGGAACTCCAAAATCTACTTTACTCTTTGGAACACAATCTGCATTAATTGAAGGTGTTTCTCAACTATCACTTAATAATAGCACTAAGAATCAAATTGCTGAATTTACTGTGAGATTTAAATGCAATTCGCCGTTACACGCAAGCGTAAGTAATGAGAATTCAGGTTCAATTGTAAGTGGCGGATTATCACATTTAAAATTCTTTTAATATTTTTAATATTTTAAATTTAATGAAAGGTTAAATAATGGCTGATTTTAATAAATCTTTTGAACTTCTAGCAAAATTTGAATTTAATAATTCTGCTAATATATTACATAAAAATCCTAATGAAACAGGATTAACTTATTGGGGAATTTATGAAACCGCTAATCCTAGTTGGCAATGGTGGAATATAATTAAACAAGAAATTCAAAAAACAGGTTCAATTAAACAAGCAAGTATAAATTTATCTAAAAATCAAGATTTAACACTAGATGTAATGAGATTTTACAAGAAAAATTATTGGGATTCTATAAATTTGAATTATATTGAATCTCAAAAAGTTTGTGATGAAATGTTTATGTTTGGTGTAAATTGTGGAATTAAGCAAGCAGTTAAATTAGCACAACGTGTTGTAGGTGTTGCTGATGATGGTGTAATAGGAAATCAAACTATTCAAGCAATTAATAATTATGATGAAAATGATTTTGATAGAGAATTTGATATTGAAGAAATGAAATATTATGACTCTATTATACAGAAAAATCCTAGTTTAAAAATATATAAAAACGGCTGGTATAATAGAGCAAACTCAATTTAAATTTAATGATTTATTCAGTTATAGAAGTTTCTTTAATTCTATAACTGCTTTAAATCCTTTTTGAATATAATTATTAATCTCTAATCTCTTATTATCTTGTAATGCAGAATTTAAATCTTTATAATTAAAATCGCTAGGATAAACCAAAACATTATAATCTTTAGCATATTCAATCATTTTCTTAATTCCTGTTGTATCATTATCAAGACAAAATATAGGATTTTTAAGTTCTTTTAAACGTTCTTCAGGTATATCAATTCCACATTGTGCTATTATATTAGTTTTACCTGAACTTAGAGCGTCGAAAATTCCTTCAAAGATATAAACAGGTTGCTCTTTATCTATGTTAAACCAATTCCATAATTTATAATCTTTATTTAAATTAAATGTTTTAAAGTCTTTAATATCTGTTTTTCTTGAATAAAATCCATAAATTTTATTTAATCTATAAAAAGGAATTACAATTGAGTTTTGAATTTTATAAAGTTTTTCATCTATGATTATATTTGTATTAATAAAATAAAACTGACCGAATTTCGTGCAGTCTTTATAATCTATATTTCTTGATTTAAGATAATTTAAACCTAATTCAGATTGTTCTAGGGGAATTAATAAATTTTCTAAATTAATAGTCTTAAATTCAGGTATATCATCAGTTTCTATAATCTCTTTATCATTGCCTTTATCTACAAAATCAATATCATTTAAGAATATTTTTTGATGAAAGCACTCCCTTTTATAATCATAAAGTTTATCAGGGAAATATAATCTTAAGAAGTTATACATATTTGTATTAACAGGACAATCGCCATTAAAACATTTAACAAAATCGTTTCCGCCTTTATGATATAAATGAAGTCTTTTAATTGATTTGTTTTTCTTAGAATCGCCACAAACAGGACATCTAGCAGATATATCAATTAATGTTTCTTTGCCTATATCGTGGCAACACATCTTAAAAAATTTAATATTTAATGGATTTAACATCATTTGCTCCTGTGCTTCTTTGTTTTCAATGATGTTATTATACTATTAAAATCTTAATTATTACTTATTTAATCAATTCTTAGTATAAAATTCTTTAAATTTAGGGTATAAATCAAGAATTTCAGAAGGTGTGTTGCGTTTAAAATACAATTCATTATCTATATTATCTATTAATAATTGTGTAGTAGCATTAATATTTTGAAGTTTTATTTCTTTAACATTAATATCAGGATTTGATTTTAATATATAGGTATATTGATAAAATTTATTCGTGCCTGCTATAATAGTATTAATATTTTTCTGTATTAAATCGCATTTTTCTAATATAGTATTTAAATATCCTGAATTATGAGAAATTATCGTTATTCTTGGATTATCGCCGAAACATTTTTGAATTGCTAGTTTTCTTAATTCAAATGTATGTTTATCAGAACTAGGGTTTATAATACAAATTACGCCGTTGTCGTAGTCTTTTAAAGATTGTTTAATTATTTCGTAATGTGCTTTAGTAAATATTCTAAATTTGCCTATAAATAGGAAATTGTTATTGTTTTTAATTCTTTTAATTAATATTTTCTTATATTCATTATGAATATCATCTTTAACGTCTAGGTCAGTTTTATTTTGTTTTAGATAGTCTTTAAATTTAAGTTTTCTTAGATTATCTGCTACTTGCTTTAATATAGTATTAAATTCATCTTGATTAAACAAATTGATATTAGATATCAAATTTAATGTTGTTAATCTTATAAATTTATTATATTCTAAATCAGGTTTATTAATATTATTAGTTATCTCAGATTTTAAAACTTTAAAATATAATCCATTTTGTATAACTATAAATCCTTTTTCTGCTCCGCCGTATTTTGAATTTATCGACAAAAATAGTTCTTG
>QWCW01001167.1_pt1 | contig 15693 bp, 26 predicted proteins | sample 1972691 | NCBI WGS metagenome assembly QWCW01 (sample SAMN09866698, study PRJNA288562) | Human oral metagenome isolate pre2_saliva, whole genome shotgun sequencing... | reverse complement strand
CTCTACTGTATTGAATTTTGATATAATATAGCTACATTATACCAGATTCGGAGAAAATATGTTAGAAATTAAAAACCTGACAGGAGGCTATGTTCACGTCCCTGTCTTGAAAGATGTGTCCTTTACCGTTGAAAGTGGGCAGTTGGTCGGTTTGATTGGGCTCAACGGTGCTGGGAAATCAACGACAATCAATGAGATTATTGGTCTGTTGACACCTTACAGTGGGGAAATCAAGATTAACGGTCTCACCCTGCGAGAAGATGCGACCAACTATCGCAAGCAGATTGGCTATATCCCAGAAACGCCTAGTCTGTATGAGGAATTGACCCTCAGAGAGCATATCGAGACGGTTGCCATGGCCTATGGTATTGAGCAAAAAGTGGCTTTTGAGCGAGTAGAATCTTTGTTAAAAATGTTTCGTTTGGATCAAAAATTAGACTGGTTCCCAGTGCATTTTTCCAAAGGGATGAAGCAGAAGGTCATGATTATCTGTGCCTTTGTCGTAGATCCGAGTCTTTTCATCGTTGATGAGCCTTTCCTTGGGCTCGATCCTTTGGCCATTTCTGACTTGATCCAGCTTTTGGAAGTGGAAAAGCAAAAAGGCAAGTCCATTCTCATGAGTACCCACGTGCTAGACTCAGCGGAAAAGATGTGTGATGCCTTTGTCATTCTCCACAAGGGGGAGGTGCGGGCTCAGGGGAACCTCCAGCAACTGCGGGATGCTTTTGCCATGCCTGAAGCGAGTTTGAATGATATTTACTTGGCTCTGACCAAAGAGGAGGAGCTATGAAAGACTTGTTTTTAAAGAGAAAGCAGGCTTTTCGTAAGGAGTGTGTCGGTTATCTGCGCTATGTTCTAAATGACCACTTTGTCTTGTTCCTGCTAGTTCTCATAGGTTTTCTAGCTTACCAGTACAGTCAACTCCTGCAAGATTTTCCTGAAAATCATTGGCCCATCCTCTTGTTTTTGGGAATTGTATCTGCCTTGCTTTTGGCTTGGGGAGGAATCGCGACCTACATGGAAGGACCTGACAAGCTCTTTCTCTTAGTCAGTGAAGAGGAGGTTAAATCTCACCTCAAAGGGCAGACAGTGTGCTCACTGGTCTTTTGGCTCTTTGTCCAAACCCTTTTCTTGCTTTTATTTGCGCCCTTATTTTTAGCCATGGGCTATGGCCTGCCAGTATTTCTCATCTATGTGGTTTTATTGGGAGCTGGGAAATATCTCCTCTTTCGCCAAAAATCCAGTAAATTTTTTACTGAGACTGGACTGGACTGGGACTATGTTATCGCCCAAGAAAGCAAGCGCAAGCAAATCTTGCTTCGTTTCTTTGTATCTCCTGCTCTTTCAGTTACTGGCCCTCTATCATGCCTTTGACTACCAGTACTTGACTCAGCTCTTTCCACTAGAAAAAGGGGAGAAAGAGAAGGGACTACAGGAAGTTATCCGAGGATTGACAGGTTTTGTTTTATTAGTTCAACTGATAGTTGGTTTGATTACCCTCCAAGAAAAACTAGCCCTTCTAGCCCTGCTTGGAGCTGGACTGGTTTTACAAGTCTTGTATTTGCCTTATCAGGTAAAACGTCAGATGCAGGATTAATCTTACTTATAGGACACTAAAAAAGAAGTTGAGTTCTGTCTCAGCTTCTTTTATTTTCTACAAGATAATAGTTGGTCCGTAGAGACTTAGCTTGGTTTTGACTTGGTCAAAGTGGAAACGGTCATAGGTCCGCCAAGCGGCGCGAGTAGGAGCATCTGGATTGAGAGCGCTAAGACCCAGGAGAAGACTGGAAGTCTGGTAAAATTTTTCCAGCTCAATCAAGAATCGATTATCCACTGTCTCAGTTTTAGAGAGAAAGTCCAGGATATTGTTCAGTTGCTCCTGAAAGCGAACGTCATCAGCTGTTGCCTGTTTGCATGCTTGATAGGCTTTGTTTAACTCAGTAATCAAAGTCTGAGCTGTTTTGATAGGGTCTGTATCCGTCATGAGAATTCCTCCTTTGTGATGGTTCTAAAGTTGTTTCAAGTGATTGTCTTTCTATAATCATAGCTTATCACTTTTAACTCTTTTTCTACTTTCAAATCTTTAATTGTCATTGAAATTTCCTGAATGGTAATTGCAGGATTTTATGATAAAATAATTGTAAGGTTATCATAGCTATTTTGCGAATGATTCGACACTTTAGGAATTTTTGAGAACCGTTTAGGATTTGGTGAAAAATAGTTTCTAGACTTATGCTATCCTCTTTTTAGGAGGTTTTATCCATGAACTACATTATCATCCAAAAAGAGAAAGAAATTTTCAAATTAAACATAAAGGATATCTACTATATCCAAACGCATCCAAGTAAAGCCCATACCGTGCAGATTGTTACAGAAAACGCTAGCTTTGATCTATTTCAAAATTTAAGCAATCTTGAGAAACAATATGGGGAAACCTTGACGAGATGTCATCGAAATTGTCTGGTTAACCTTGAACGGCTAAAATCCATGGATATCCAATCAAAGACTCTTTTTCTTGGAGAAGAAGGTCGATATGCTGTTCAGTGTGCCAGACGTCGCTATAGAGACATTCGCCAAAAATGGTTGAAAGAAGGAGAGTAAGAAGATGAGAATATTTGTTTTAGAAGATGATTTTTCCCAACAAGCTAGGATTGAAACGGTGATTGAGAAACTCTTGAAGGAACATCATATCACTCCGAGTTCTTTTGAAGTTTTTGGCAAGCCAGACCAACTGCTAGCAGAGGTGCATGAGAAGGGAGCACATCAGCTTTTCTTTTTGGACATTGAGATTCGAAATGAGGAGATGAAAGGCCTAGAAGTGGCAAGAAAGATTCGGGATCGAGATCCTTATGCCCTGATTGTCTTTGTGACGACTCACTCGGAGTTTATGCCCCTGTCCTTTCGCTACCAGGTATCAGCTTTGGACTACATTGATAAGGCCTTGTCGGCAGAGGAGTTTGAGTCTCGTATCGAGACAGCTCTTCTCTATGCCGATAGTCAAGACAGCAAAAGCCTGGCGGAAGATTGCTTTTACTTTAAATCAAAATTTGCTCAATTCCAGTATCCTTTTAAAGAGGTTTACTATCTCGAAACGTCCCCAAGACCCCATCGTGTTATTCTCTATACCAAGACGGATAGGCTGGAATTTACGGCGAGTCTAGAGGAGGTTCTCAAGCAGGAGCCTCGTCTCTTGCAGTGTCATCGTTCTTTTCTCATCAATCCAGCCAATGTAGTGCATTTGGATAAGAAAGAAAAACTGCTTTTCTTTGCCAATGGTGGAAGTTGTCTAATCGCGCGTTATAAGGTTAGGGAAGTGTCTGAGGCTATCAATAATTTGCATTGAGCTAGGAGAATTTATGAATATTACTTGGATATTATTGTATACACTTATTACTAATGGGCTAGAAATTGTCATTTTCTTTAAGGTAGATGGAATTGGTCTCACTTTCGAGAGGATTTTTAAGGCCTTTCTTCTGAAATTTCTCCTAGGGGCCATTTTTGCGACTTTTAAATTTTTAGCTGTGAGTGAATATTTGTCATATTTTATAGAACCTTTGTTTGGCATAGGGTTATCTTTCTTATTGTTAAGAGGGCTTCCTAAAAAACTTCTTTTCTTTTATGGTCTCTTTCCAATGATATTGGTGAATCTCTTTTATAGAGGAGTCTCCTATTTTGTGCTTCCATTTTTGGGACAAGGGCAAGTATATGATGGCTACTCACTTACTGGGTTATGTATAATAATTTTCAATTTCTTCATTTCTCTAGTCTTTTTGAAATGGTTGGACTATGATTTTACTAGTTTGAGAAGGGAGATTCTAGATAAAGGTTTTCAAAAGTCCCTGACTAAAATTAACTGGATAATGGGAACCTACTATCTAGTTATGGAAACTCTGTCTTTCTTTGAATATGAACAAAGCATTCAATCAAAGACTGTTCGCCATCTGATCCTAGTGTTTTACATGCTCTTTTTTATGGGGGTTATCAAGAAGCTGGATACCTATTTGAAGGAAAAACTTCAGGAGAAACTGAACCAAGAGCAGGCCCTGCGCTATAGAGATATGGAACGCTATAGTCGGCATATAGAGGAGCTTTATAAGGAAGTTCGGAGCTTTCGTCATGATTATGCCAACCTCTTGACCAGCTTAAGCCTAGGCATTGAAGAGGAGGATATGGAGCAGATAAAAGAGATCTACGACTCCGTCTTGAAGGATTCTAGTGAAAAATTGCAGGACAACAAATATGACCTGGGCCGATTGGTGAATATTCGGGACCGTGCCCTCAAAAGTCTCCTCGCAGGAAAATTTATAAAAGCCAGAGAAAAGGATATTGTCTTTAATGTCGAGGTTCCTGAGGAGATTCAAGTTGAGGGGATGAGCCTACTTGATTTTCTAACCATTGTGTCTATCCTTTGTGACAATGCTATTGAAGCTAGTGCAGAGGCTAGTCAACCTTATGTCTCAATCGCCTTTTTAAAAAGTGGAGCGAAGGAAAACTTTATCATTGAAAACTCCATCAAAGAAGAGGGCATAGATGTTTCTGAAATCTTCTCTTTTGGAGTTAGTTCTAAAGGGGAGGAGAGAGGAGTTGGTCTTTATACCGTTATGAAGATAGTGGAAAGTTATCCCAATGCTAGTCTCAATACTATCTGTCAAAATCAAGTCTTTCGTCAGATACTTACTATGATGCATACAGAATGATGAAAATAAGACCGAGAGTTCTTGTATCTCGATCTTATTTTTTTATAGTTGTATTGGCTGATGAAGTCCTTGTGTGATGTTATGAGAATATCTATTAACGCTATATAAGAAATTTTCCCACCATCCTCCACCTGTAATCTGGTTGAGTTCAGTAGTTGTTAGTTCTTGAAATGAAGTTAGGTTTTGATTCTTATCCATGTTACGATTCTCCTGTTTTATAAGATAATAAATAGTTATAGAGTGTTATCTGAAAATTAATCAGAATGTGTTAAAATTTTATCTTTGAAATAATCAAAATATGTTTTCTTTGCAGTTACACTAGTGACGCGACCTTGTAAGCCGTATTGGATGAGTTTACTGTCCTCATTAGATAGTTTTGCAAGAGCGGTTAGTTTAAAGAGATTTCCTTGTTCTGTTCTGGTAGGAGTTTGATCAATGCTCTGAAGTTGGCCAATGATGGTAATACCGTGATTTCCAATCTTCTCAAGTTTTAATCTTACAGTTTGTCCTTTATCTAGTAAGGGGAGATAGTCAGATGATACGTAGTAAGTGATTAGTACTTCTCTTGTATCTGTGATGACAGGGAATATTTGAGCAATTTCTGTACCAGTCGGAATTCTATTTTTACCTTCAAATTCGCTGTTCAGATGAATGATACCTTTACTTGGAGCGGTTAAGGTATTATTTTCTAAGCGCTGTGTCGCTTGATCTAGTTGTACTTTTAATTCTGTTAATTGATTTTCCACGGTTAGTTGTTGCTGAGAAGCAGTCTGTAAAAATTGAGTGCGGAGTACTTCAATTTTGGTTTCTAAACTATTATCATAAGTTGCTACACTTCCGATACCAGCTTGCTGAATTTTGAGGCTTGCGATAGATGATTCAAGATTTGCAATACTTTGATTGATTTGAGATAAAAATGGCTCCTCTGCAGTTCCCTGTGTTTGTCCTTGTGAGGCTACAAGATAACGATTCAAAATTGACTGGTGTGGATTGCCAGTCGGTAAGCGTGCTCTTTTGTTTATGATAGCATCTCTCAGCTCTTCATATTCTCCAATTTGTTGTTGAATTTTTGTAATTTCTTGTTCGATAGCTGATGAACTGCTATTAGCAAGATTGGCTTGATTTGAAACTTCAGTGTTAGTCTTTGAGATACCCAGCTCAATATCATGAGCTTGTTTAGTAAAATTCATAAAGGTATTATAGTAGCCAAACTCATCCTCACCAGAAAAAAGATCGGTATTTTTTTCTAAGCTTTGTTTCAAAATTCCAAGTCCTTCTTTTTGCTTCTCAAGTCTTTGTAACTGAGTTTCTAAGGCAGTTTTCTGACTTTCTTCCATTGTTTCAGAGTATTTGATGAGTAAGTCACCTTTTTCAACTACTTGATTTGCCACTAAATGATTAGCTAAGATAGTATTATCACTGGTTGACTGAATGGATGCAATGACACTTGTAGGAGTGACTTCTCCTTGCGATGTAACAGTAATCTCTTTTGTAGCAACAAGGGAGAAAATCACGATGAAAGTAAACAGTAATGAAAGTGGTATGATCAATACTGTCGCATAATTATGGTAACGTCTCTGATAAAACTCGACGCTTCTAAAAAGATTAGGATTCATAACATTCTCCTTATTTGTTGAATAGATGATGGTAGAAGCCTTGCGCCTGTATTAACTCTTGATGACTACCAACTTCAATGATTTTCCCTTGGTCAAGAACAATGACACGGTTAGTCCGTTCGGCTATACTTAGACGATGGGCTACAAAGAGAATGGTTTTATCAGTTAGGGACATAAGATTATCTATAACCTTTTTCTCAGTCAAAACATCGAGAGCACTAGTAGCTTCATCTAGTATTAAAACAGGAGATTTAGTTAAAAGAGCACGAGCGAGGGCGATTCGTTGCTTCTGTCCTCCTGACAGACCTGCTCCATCAGAAAGTTGAGTTTGATAGCCCATAGGCATTCTTTCAATATCTTGACGGATTTCAGCTAATTCGCAAGCTTTTAGAATATCTTCTTGGCTAATCATATTATTACCACCCAAGGTTAAGTTTTCCAAGATAGAGCCATTAAAGATATAGGCTTGTTGGGGCAGGTAATTAATATGACGGCGCAAGACTTTTTTATCAATATTTTTAATATCCTGATGATTGATGGAAATATGTCCTTTGTAAGGTTCAAAGAAATTGACAATCATTTTGGCTAAAGTTGTTTTACCAGAACCACTAACTCCAACCAGGCTGACCTTATCTCCTTGTTTAATCGTTAGATTAATATCCGTTAAGGTATCTCGCCCAAAACCATACTTATAAGAAAGGTCATCAAATTCAATATCGCCCATCAAAAAATGTGAATGAACAGAGTTTTCTTGAACTTGAAATTCAGATTCGACTAAATAGACCTCGTTCAAGCGGTTATTAGCAACCTTCGCAGATTGGAGTTTGGTTTGGAGGTTGATAATATTTTCCATAGGAGTTGTAAAGTAAGAAAGAAGTGTATTAAAGGTAATCAGCTGACCGATAGAAATTTTACTCGACATGACTAATTGAGCACCAAACCATAGGATAAAGATATTAAGAACTAACTTTGTTCCTTGCTTTAAATTAGTTTGTAAAATAGAATATTTAGTAAGTTTAAAGGATTTTTCCAAATAATCTACAAATTCGCTGTCTATATTTTGATAGCGATTTTCTTCACTCGTGAGCGACTTTATAGTTTCAATCCCGTTGATATCTTCGATAATAGCAGAGCTAACCATAGAATTACTTTGCATGACATCATGGTTCATTTTTTCGAAAGGCTTCATAAAAGAAAAGATGATGAACATGTATATAGGAATGGAAATAAGAGAAAGAAGGAAGAGATTAGGGTTTTGTGCCAGTAAGACGCCCCCTACAAGAATCAGAATAGAAACATCCAGAAAAAGAGAAAGAATGGTAGAAGCCAAGGCATCTATAATAGAGTTAGCATCTGTGAACCGTGAAATGATTTCTCCTGTACGACGTGTCGCAAAGAAAGACATAGGAAGTTCAAAAATATGGCGAATATAGGATAAAATCACATCAATACTTAATCTCTGACTCAGAACAGTTAGGAGATAATCTCTGGAGAAGCTCATGGCTTGTTGGAGGATATAGGTGATAATTAGACCAATTGAGATAATTCCTAAAGTTGATTTCATCTGATTTGGGATGTATTCATCTAAGATTCCTTGGAGATAATAAGAACCACCGATATTGATAATAGTGACTAATAAGCTTGAGAGAACAATGTAAGCAATGAGAGATTTTTGTTTGAAAATCAGAGGGAGGAAGCTCAGTAGACCATTCTTTTTATCTTTATGGGGTTGATAGCTGGGTTTGGGAGCTAGAAAAATAGCTACTCCAGTCCATTCAGAGAAAAAGCGTTCTTTTGACATTTTTGTGATTTTTACAGAAGGGTCAGGATCACCAATAATCAGATAGTCTTTCTTTGTTTGATAGACAACATAGTAATGTTGGAGTTTCCCTTCTTTGTTAACGTGAACGATAAATGGATAGGGGACATCACTCATGTCAAAGAGCGTTTTATCTGCTTGAACAGGCCTTGTTTCAAATCCCATTTCATTTGCGGCTTTTACAATGCCAAGAGCAGTCGTCCCTTCTTTGTTGGTCTTTGCAAGTTCTCTCAAGTGAGCTAGAGAAAAATCTGAACCATAGAATTTAGCAATCGAGGCTAAGGCAGCGACACCACAGTCTCTAGCATCTATTTGAGGAACAAATGTATGTTTATAAGAAGTCATTGGCAAATCCTTTCATATAAAATATGAATTTATTATACCATGATACTAAGTTCATATTTTATAAAATCTTGAATTGTCATTGAAACTTCCTGAATGGTAAAAAAGTGATTAGAAACTATCTTTCTTTAAAAATCTATAGGTGTATTTTGAAATAAAAAGCTAATTCAAGACGTTTCGATGACAATTCAAGATTTGGATGAAAAACTTTAACAAACAATGATATACTAAACTTGTCAAAGTTGCAACAGGACAAAAAATTAAAAATAAAAAAAGGAGTATTTGTCATGAATACAAAAATGATGGAACAATTTGAGATTATGGATACTGATATGCTTGCGAAAGTTGAAGGAGGTTTCGGAGGTTGGGGAGATATGCTTTCTGGTTTATTGGGTGGACTAGCACGATGTTTGGGAAATTGGTCAAGCAACTCCTAAACCAAGTTGGGTAGAGGAAGCTTTTCAAAAAAATTATATGGTTTGGTTGGATAATCATGTGCGCATTCTTATGGCGGCTCTTAATACTTCTCTCACAACTAATATCAAGTTTGGTCTGGTTGGAACAGTTGGAGGAGGATTCGCTGGTTATGGTATATATGTTCTTGGTTACCCAGGTGATTATCTAGATATCACCAATCATAGAGTTGTTTCTGCTAAAACATTTCACAAAAGTTATCAAATTTTAGAAAATGATTAGATATCATTTAATTGTAATGGAGTTTAGGTATGGAAAAAATATTTGCTAAAAAACGCAACGTATTTCTAACGAGATTGTTTCTAGGTCAGTTGCCTTTGCTAATCTCTACTTATCTATTTCTCTCTCGTCAATTTTTAAATTTTTCCTTAGTCTACCAATTTATTTTAGTGGTTATCAACTTGACTTCTATTTTGGCTGTTGTTTATCTCACTAGGTAAATGAGAGTGAAAAAATTTGAAGATGATGGTTTGATAAGTCCTAGAGCCAATCAACTAATGTTCGTAGGATTGACATGTTTTATGACTATTATCTGTTTGTATAGAGGTATCACAGCAGTAGAATCCTATCAACAACTAATCGCCTATATTGGAGCTATTCTATGCTTTATTATCACGCTTCTGCTCGTTTGGGGGTTGAAGTATTATAAAAAGTAGAGCTTAATGAAGTATAAAGGGGTCAGTTTTTTTGAAATACTTACCCCTTTTATAATGAAGTTTTTGCAATTCAAGATGTTTCGATGACCATTCATGATTTGAGTAATCCAAGGTCAAAATGAGTGCTATACTAGCAGTGTAAAGGTTCTTGCTCAACTAAGATAAATCACACATTTAGGAGGAAATCTTATGAAGAAAAAAATACTTATCATTTTCATCTTGTATCTAATCATGTCCCTCTTTCTTTATCCGCTTAGGGAAAGTATTTGGTATCAGCTATTTTATACCATAGCTTATGTGATTGCAGTTATGATCTATTTTGCTTTAACTAAAAAGAAAGGAGCAAAGAAATGAAAACTTTTCTTGCTAAAAAACGGAACATCTTCCTTTCGTTTGGGGGTTGAAGTATTATAAAAAGTAGAGGTTAATGAAGTATAAAAGGGTAAGTGTTTTCGAAATGCTTACCTTTTTAATGAAGTTTTTGCAATTCAAGATGTTTTGATGACCATTTAAGATTTATATGAATTTGTAATCTTAAATAAGGTAAGATAAAGACAACAAATGTAAAGGAGTATTCTTATGAAGAAACAAAAGATAAAATCGCTATTACTTGTACCACTTGTATTTGCATCTATTACTACAGGTGCTGTATATGCAGAAGAACAGACTACTTCATCTATCCAGGCGAATGATAGTTCTCTTGTGGCACCAGATTTGCCATCGACTAAGGAAAAGGTGGAGAATAAACCTTCTATTGTAACCCCAGAAGAGTATGAGCAGAATGTTGCGGAATTTAAAAAGATAGATATTGAAGCCGTTCGTCAATCTTTTACCGGGGACCAATTGGAACATACTATATATTTTGGTAGAAAAACATGCTCTCATTGTCGTCAATTTTCTCCTGAATTGAAAGAATTTAATAACCTGATTGAAAAGAAGTTAGAGTATTATGATTTGGATGGTAAAGATTTTGACGGGGAAGCGAGAGAGTTTCTATTTAAAAAAGTCGGTATTCCAGGAACACCAACAATTTTGTATTTAAGAAATGGACATCCGATATCTGGATGGGTTGGTGGCGGAGCGACTGCACAACAGGTTTATGATTATATGTACTCGAGAAACTCACCTAAGCAAACGGAAACAATAGCATCGTCCGAGGAAACAGTAACTGAAAATGTGCATGATGAGAAAACCAGAAATGACAGCATGAGTACTAGTGATAAAGTTGTAAGTGAAAGCAAAGGTATGAGTGATGAAAAAAGAACCGAAATGAAAATATCCAATGATAATCCCAATTCTAATAGTGAAAATAGCGGGAAAGTGGAGAGTATAAACTCAACTTCCAAAGCTAAAACTACTCAATCTGGCGATTTAGCAATGTTAGACAATAAGAATCAATTGGAAACTCTCAAACCTATTTTTGATGCTGCTCAAGAAAATAAAACTCCTTTAACCGATGTTAAGGGAAGCCAATCTATTACTTCGAATGAAAAATTATTACCGAAAACAGGAGAGGAAGAAAGTTACCAACTGATTCGGCTAGCTGTCGCGTTTCTTATGACTTCTATAATGATTAAAGTGAAACAAAAAATTCATAAATAAAAATAGATGGTAAACAGGTGCAATGATATTATTTGTTTGTAATAACATATGGCTAGAATTTGCCTATAGACAAGAGTGAAAGGGCAAGTATGTTTTTAATGCTTGCTTTTTAAATTTTTTAACAATTCAAGACGTTTCGATAACAATTCAAGATTTGGATGAAAAAATATAATAAACAGTGATATACTAAACTTGTCAAAGTTGCAACAGGACAAAAATTAAAATTAAGATTAAAATGGAGGTATTCGTTATGGATACAAAAATGATAGGACAATTTCATGAAATGGATATAACTATGTTATCCAGTATTGAAGGAGGCAAGAATAATTGGCAAACTAATGTCTTAGAAGGTGGTGGTGCAGCTTTTGGTGGCTGGGGCTTAGGAACAGCCATTTGTGCTGCGAGTGGTGTTGGAGCGCCATTTATGGGAGCATGTGGATACATAGGAGCTAAATTTGGTGTGGCTCTGTGGGCAGGAGTAACAGGTGCAACGGGTGGATTTTGATAAAAGGAGATTTGTATGAATACTTATTATAATGTAGATGAAACAATGTTAAGTGAGATTTATGGAGGTAATTCCGGAGGAGCGGCTGTAGTTGCTGCTTTAGGTTGTGCAGCGGGTGGAGTGAAATATGGGAAGTTTCTAGGACCATGGGGCGCTGCAATAGGAGGAATTGGAGGAGCATTGATTTGTGGATATTTAGCCTATAGTGCTACATCATAAAAATGGAAGATATATTTTATGAAGGCTGTATTCTATATAATTCTCTTCGCTTTCCAAACATATCTTATTTATCTATCTATAAGTACCTCTGATAAAAAACAAAAGACTATTGAATTAACATCATTGAATTGTTTTGTCATATTATTTCTAATCTATGATAAATTATTTTTTCTCTTCATTGCCTATGTTTTTTTGATAATTTTTATATTAAACTTGTTCCGTAACTGAAAAGTTATATACGATATGAATACAAAAATGATGGAACAATTTAAGATTATGGATACTGATATGCTGGCTAGCATTGAGGGAGGAACTGATTGAGGAACAGTAGGAAAAGGAACTGTCTATGGAGCAGGTATCGGAGTTGCTATGTGTACGGTAGGAGGGCTCCTTACTAGTGGTTCCGCATGGGCTATGACTGCTGGCTGTGCTTGGGCTGGAGCTAAACTTGGTGGTGCTTTTACTGCAATTACTGATAATATTTGGCCATAGAAGGGAGTAGAAATTATGTTTGATTACAAAATAGTAGACAATCAAGAATTAAGTAATATTTCTGGAGGTGGATTGGGAGGAGATGTAGTTGTAGGAGCCTTGTCGGGTGCATTTCAGGCAGGACAATCTTGTATCGCTGGAGGCCCTCAAGCTTACTTGATTTGCGCAACAGGGGGCGCTATAGTAGGTGGCATTATAGCTTTTGGATTGAGACCCCCAAAATAGTTTAAAAAAGGAATGGGTATTAATATGTTAAATGAAACTATGATTCAGCTTATACTCATTGCAATTTGTTGTGTGTACATTATTTTTAACACCAAGGCTGATAAAAACCCAAAGAGAGGATATCGTACGGCTTTGTACCTTTTCGTTATGGCTGGTATTATATCCTATATTATGAATTATCTGAATTGGTTAGATTTTTTCTTACTGATAACTCCGATAATGTGTCTATTTAAATTTGAAGATAAATGGAGTTAGCAACATTTGACACTTCAATAGGTTATTAACTATCCTTTGGCTCATTGTCAACTGTAGTGAGTTGAAGAAAAGCTAAGATCGAGAAAGGACGAATTTCGTCCTTTCTTTTTTGAGTACGACGGGCATGTCGTGTATTTGATGTGTAAGTCCTCCGTGTGCACCCGCTACCGATGAATTCAATAGCGATTCTCAAGCATGACTATCGTGAGGTAGCGGGGAGAAGAAGGCATAGCGAAATCGTGGCTTAAAGAACAGGAATGTTATAGTAAGACACGTTTAGAGGATAAAGTGGCTTCACACTCTAAAGCACAAATAGGTATACTGATGGAAGAGTTAATCTATAGAGGATTACTTCAACACGCCTTTTTTAAACATTCGCGATTTGGCCTTGATTTGCTCCTTCCTTCCATTTTATTTGCACTTCCTCATTTTTCAAGCCTACCTAGTTTGTTAGATATTTCCGTCTTTGCAGCATTTGGAATCATCCTTGCCGGTTTGACCCGCTATACCAAGAGCATTTATCCATCTTATGCGGTGCATGTTATCAATAATATTGTCGCGACATCACCATTTTTGCTGACTTTTTTACACAGGATATTTAGCTAAAAATAGTGGAGTAAAAATAATTATCGATTCTAAGAAGAGACTGGGACAAAAGTCTAATCTTAAATATAAAAAGCGAACAAAATCAGTTATCTAACACTCAGAATTCTGTCTTGTTCGCTTTTTTGTCTAATCTATCGATTTTAAAAATTTATAATATAGAATTCCTAAAATCAAAATCTTTTTGTCCCAGTCTCTTCTTATTAGTTGATTGGGAAGATTGTGCTCTTTGAGTAATTCAAGATGTTTCGATGACAATTCAAGATTTGGATGAAAAAATATAATAAACAGTGATATACTAAACTTGTCAAAGTTGCATGCTTGCTTGTATAGAGGGTGGGGATGTATCTGGTATTTATAGAGAGTATGCTTATCAGGACAGTCCATTTGGTTCTTACCCTTCTATATTAAAAAATTCAGGTCCTTTCCCAGTAAGTGGGTACTGCCCGCGTGGTTATCGTGACCTTAGTTATATAGGAGCAGGTTTTCATTTATGTGGAATATAGGCTGAAATATAAGAAATGAGGAAGAATTTCTATGAAAAAGTATCAGCTTCTCTTCAAAATAAGTGCAGTCTTGTCTTACCTATTTTTCGTATGCTTTGGTATTCGATTTTGACAGTATTAGTGGTAGTGCTCCAGATCTCTTTTAACGTTCAGACAGCTAAACATGTTCAGTCAACTGCTGAAGGTTGGGCCGTATTGATTGGTTATAGTGGGACTAACTTTGCAGAGCTAGGTATTTATATAGCCCTGTTCTTTCTGGTTCCACTGATGGAAGAGTTAATCTATAGAGGATTACTGCAACACGCTTTCTTTAAGCATTCGCGGTTTGGTCTTGATTTGCTTCTTCCTTCTATTTTATTTGCTCTCCCTCATTTTTCAAGCCTGCCTAGTCTGTTAGATATCTTCGTCTTTGCAACAGTTGGAATCATTTTTGCTGGTTTGACACGCTATACCAAGAGCATTTATCCATCCTATGCGGTGCATGTGATTAATAATATTTTCGCAACATTACCATTTTTGCTGACTTTTTTACATAGGGTGTTTGGGTGAAAAACCAAAAGGCTTGCTTTTCAGTCATAGAGGAGGTCATCATGTATAAACACTTATTTTTCCTAGATTCAAAAACCGTAGACTGGCTGACACCTTATATTCTAGTCTTGTCTTCTGACACCATTGCCTTTAATGTTTTTGTGTTAACCTTTGTATCTGCGGCGGTCTTTTCTTCCCTGAATCCCATGTTAGCTTTTATGGCTATATTCTTAGGAGCTGGTTATGTTATCGGATTTTGGTTACTAAAATGGTTTGTTTTGGAAAGACTAGAGCTAAAGGATGACTTGTAGGAAAGTTTGTTTGTTGAGGAGGATAGCTTTATGGCCATTTTCAATAAGTGCCATGCCTTGTTTTTTGGATTTTTAGTATTTGCAATCGTTGGTGCAGCGGGTTATTCCATTAATCAAGGGGATTATTTTCAACACCAGTACACATTCATTATTATAAAGAGTCTCTTACTTTTCCTTAGTTTTGGCTATGCGAGATGGTTTGATATGATTTCTTTTGGGATTTTAAGCAAGAAACAACTCTTGCTCTTTATTGGAGTCTTTCTTCTCACGGTGCTGGTAAATATAGGCTATCATGCTTTTTTCTCAGTTGCTTCTGGTGCCTCGGCTCAACACCTTGAGGAAACGAGTAAAGGACTTCCGCTTTCCTTTATTGTAAGTGTTACAGTTTTGGTACCAATCCAGGAGGAACTCATGTTCAGAGGACTTCTTCAGGGGGCTATATTTGAAAATTCTTGGTTAGGGCTTGTACTGACTTCCTCTCTCTTTTCTTTCATGCATGAACCTTATGATGTGTCTTCGTTTTTCTATTATCTACTTGGGGGCTTGTTGCTGGGGGTTGCTTATAAAAAGAGCCAAAATTTGTGGGTTTCTACTCTAGTCCACATGTCTTACAACAGTTTGCCACTTTTAACTTATTTCTAAAAATCATGAAAAGGTAAGCAGAAGACGGTGCTTGCCTTCTTTAAGCTATAATGATAGCTTGAGCCAATTGAGATGCTTTTCTTTGAGAATCAGGTGTGGAGCGGTTGACGAATAGACCAAAAACTAGTAGAATAGTAAGGAAACTTTATACGGAGGAAAGAAATGGACTTGGGTGATAATGAGCTAACGCTGACCCCTATC
>QWCW01000382.1_pt1 | contig 15746 bp, 10 predicted proteins | sample 1972691 | NCBI WGS metagenome assembly QWCW01 (sample SAMN09866698, study PRJNA288562) | Human oral metagenome isolate pre2_saliva, whole genome shotgun sequencing... | reverse complement strand
GGCGGTTTTCCTCCTTGTCCATACGGACATAGGCATTGAAGCTCTTGCCTTCCTTGTCTACCATATTCTTGAGATAGAGCGTGCTACCTGCATTCAAGGCTTCACGCTGTTTGTCGGAGAGCGTGAGTCCACAGAGTTTACGAGGAATTCCGCCTTGCTTTTGTCCTTGTTCTTGATGTTGTGCCTTACGTTCCTGCAAACTCTTCTTGTCTCCGAAGATGAACTCGATGCCTTTCTTCTCGGCATTGACTTGGAGTGTAGCGTCAAAGGATTTGCCGTTCTTGGAAGTCATTCCTTCCACTTTCACCGCCTTACCCTCTACAAGATCTTTATACTGCTGGGCTGAGAGCGTTACCCCCTTTATCTCCTTGGGAATAGACACTCTGTCGGCACGCAGGGCAAGCACTTCGTTCGTCTGAGGGTCGATGGAGATGTAGGCTGAGAAGGTTTCTCCATTCTTGGGGGCTAATTCAATTATCTTGCCAAGATTTCCCGTGGCAAGCAGTGTCTCTTTCTCCTCAGCCGAAAACTTATGCCCCATATAAGGGAAATCCAGTTGTGGCTCTTTACGCAGGGAATGTACAGCAAGCCCAATGTTGCCGTTTTCGTCCGTTCGAAAAGCCAAGCGAGCTTCTGTGTAAACGGTGCTGTCGCCAAAGGGAACGGCGATGGGTAGGAGCTTACTCTTTTGCCACGAGAGCATCTTGTCTAGTTCCCCGCTTTGCTCCAGCTTCTCCCGAGAGAGTCCGAGTGTTTCGAGTAACTTCCAATCAATCTGTTCGGGATTGATGGCAGTCGCGTTCTTCTGCTGAGGAAGAAAGTCACCGAAGCGTACTTGAGCCGTCTCAAGTTGCTGTTTGTTCTCGGGTATGTCTCGGTTTTGGAGTGCTTCTTTTAAATTTTTTACGCCTTGCTCGACGTTACTCGCCAGCACCTTGTACAAGCCGAAGTGTTTCGGCTCGTTGAACTGCTTGAGAAAGTTCGTCATAAAGTTCTTCAAGAGTCCATCTCTGTTGTTGAATTTGAGAAAGCTACTCTGTTGCGCTTCCTCCGCTGGGGCGGTTTTAAGCTTCCCTTTCTCATCGATGTCGGAGACTACGGAGAGCTTGCCCACTTCCGCCTCGTTTTTGACCTCCGTGCGGTCTTCCAAGACCAGCACGTAGTCGTCCGTGTGATTGTTGTCCATATTAGTATGCAATGAATTGATATGTAGTTACTAAAGAGCAAATATATAGGCTCATAGGACGGCTCGCAAGGCTCAGGGATAAGGCATGAAAAGGGAGGAAGAAGTAGGAAACGAAGAAAAGACATGCACGACACAAAAAAAACTTGGATATTATTTTGCTGTTCTGTTTTAAATAGCTTACCTTTGCGGAACATGATTCGTATTTACAAATTAAATGGGTGCAAGCCGAAAAACCCGACAAAAAAAGAGTAGGCATCGGCATTTTAACGGCATTATTATGAAGATTAAAAAACAGACTCTATCTGAGCTTGAGAGCGCAATGCGGATGCTCAGTAAAGAAGAGCAATCTCAGTTTATGGGTGGAGATCGAGTAGTAGTTGATGTAACTCGCTCCTACTTTGGATCGCAATCGACGGGAAGTTCCTATGTTGCAACGGCTTATAATAACAATGGAAATGTTGTTTCCGTAATTACAGGGTACTTTCTAGAACCTCGCTACGACCCCAGTCTGTCAAGAACTGCAGGATCGGACACTGCTATCCCAGACGGGCGTTACAATGTTTCGCCTAGTTCGTACCATGGAAGATCAGGCTATTACGAGATTGATCATGTTCCAGGTCGAAGTGGTATCAAAATCCATTCAGGAGTTAGCGGAAGTGACACGACTGGCTGTTTATTACCAGGCTCCGGGATAGTTCAAGTGGGAGGAGAGTATACTGTCAGCGGAAGCCCGGATGAGAGAAAAGAGCTTTTCGGCATGTTTAAAAAATATGGGGGTGGTGGTATCATCATGAATATTCATGCAAAACGAAATAGGTAATATGTCAGCTTCTCGTTTCTTATTCTTGGCCTGTTTTCTATCCTGCTCATTTATCGGCTTTTCTCAAACACCTAATGGGCAAAAAGAACTCAAAGAGGCTTATGCTTCTTTATGTAAACGGCCTAACGACAGCATTCGTCAAGTTCGTTTTTTTGAAGCCTATCCTGCAACATTCTTGGAATTACAAAGTTGTTTCGTAAAAAATCGGTTCCAAAGTCATGTTATTGATTACGTTCCGTATTCGATTGCTTTTGAACAACTCTCTTTCATCTCAAAAGAGAAAAAGATGTCTCGTCTTTTCAATATAATAGTAGGAGGTTACTGGCAAGCAGACGCCCCAGGACTACATATTGTGCTTATGCGTCAGCTTATGAGAAAAGCCCCTCGTACAGCTTTTTCACAGATTGCAAAAGAAGATAAAGTACGCCAAATCCTCTTTTGGCAGTGTTATTGGCAAGGCCCTTGCTTAGACCCCTCTCAAGAGAAAGACTTTTCTATCTACAACAGCTTAGAAGGCTATGAGGTAGAGCGACAAATTATGAGAGACGCTTATATCACATTTCGTGCAACGTTACCTTTTCTTGATTAGTTTTCAAGTAGAAAATACAACCTATGCCCCCATTGAAAGAGACATTGTCAAAGTTATCAACCTACCTCCTTCTAAATCATCAGTCAGTGGATAATTTATCCCTAAATGATGGTAAATTAGGAATAAGTTTAGCTCTCCTGCTCTCCTCGAGGGTATTTGATGATAAATGTCTAAGACAATGCGCAGAGGAACTTTGGGATAGCCTCATAAAAGAGGCTATCCCAATGCTCTCTAGTGCAGAGCTTCGGATAGATATAATTCGCAGCATCTTGATACTGAAAAAGTTGGATATCTTAAAGGGAGATATCACAGATTATGCCATAAACTGGGGGATAGACTGTCTAAAAGTGTGCAAATCTTCCACTGATTTTGCCAATAATCGCTTCGGAGATATTATTTCTTTACTAATAATTCTTTCGGAATACATACCTAGAAGTATTGTGGCTGATTTCTTTTCTATGCTCTTAGACTCTCTCCTCCGATTGTTAGAAACAAAGCATATGAACCTCTCTACTGGTGCTGAGGAATATGAGAAGTTTCTAATGCTAGCCCATATTCTTCATATGGGAAAAGAATGTGAGGATCTAATACATTCGATTATATTGCTACACAACTCAGGAAAAATATGCATAGAAACTTCGATGCTTTATATAATAAAAGAGCTATGTGATACTAAAAAGTTGCAACTACCCATAGATAGCTTGTTAAACAGTGATTACATAGAGCACTCGATTAAATATTACATAAATCTAAGAGATTTCTCTAATTTACTTTATCAAGAATATTGTGCAAGCCGAGAACTTAGCGGTTTCACTATGGATTGTATTTCAACAAAGTTTATTGTAGAACTATTACCTACCAATACACAAGAGAGGTTCTGTTACAAGGGAGGTCTTTCTAGATATATTGCTTTATTATCACTTTGCATGCTACATCGTGAAACAAAAATGGATATCCATCCGTATTCTTTGTATATATGATAAATGTATACCTGTTAAATATCCAATATTCCGGAACTTTTTCTGGAGTAGATCGGCACATTGAGTTGCTCATGTATGGCCTCAGTAAAATCAGTGGGATTCGACTCTATTACCTAAAATTCCTCGTAAACTCAAAGGAGATATTTATAGATAAAGATATATCCACTTTTGGAGAAATATGGACAATACCTTACCCTTACGAGGAACAGAAATACATATTCAACGATGAATATAGTGATTGTTTCTATGGCTATGTAACACGAATACTTTCTGATGTATTTCAGAGAAAAAGAAATAGAATACTATACGTTCATACGCTGAATTTAATAAAGTTCGCAGAAGTGGTCAACCGAACGTACAAATCAAAAATACTAACGCACTTGCACTGTATCCCTTGGCGTCAAAAAATCAACTCAAACTTGATAGACTTTATGTATATTTCAAGACATGGGGCAAACAAGCCACATAATATGATTTGTTCAGATGTAGAGTGGAGATCATATCAAAAAGCGCAGCATATCGTTTGTGTGAGTAATTCAGGGAAAGAGTTTCTACGTTCAATAGGTGTCAACACCCCTATTACCGTCGTTTACAACGGTTTAGATTTGGAGTCCAATGAAACAGTGAAGGAGTACGACTACAGAAAGAAGGAAAAATTAAACTTGATTTTTGTGGGAGACACAAACAGAGGGAAGGGGATAGAGCTTGTGGTACAAGCTTTAAATAAACTACATGGACGCTGTACACCAAAACTAATTTTACATCTTGCTGGTAACGTGGACGAGGGATATCTTTACAAGTTACGAGATCAATACCCATATGTCAATATGATTAATCATGGTATTATATGTTGGCGGGAATTGCAAGATTTATACAGACAGTCACAGATAGGCGTAATAGGCTCCTTACAAGAGCAATGCAGCTACACAGCCATTGAAATGATGATGGTAGGGCTGCCTATTGTCACAACGAGTGCAGATGGTCTTGCCGAAATGTTCACACACGAAGAAAATGCGCTCGTTTGCCCTATAATAAAAGAGGATTGCGGTATGCTTAGATTTGATACAAATATTTTTGCTCAATACATAAATCGCATCATTACTAATCCAAGGATCTGTAAGAAACTATCAATAAAAGCAAGGCAAAGGGCTCAACTGCAATTTGACGTAAAAACAATGATAACCCAAATAAAAGATATTCTACATGAAATCACATAACCCTTCTATCTCAATTGTAATGCCCATTAAAAACGCAGAGAAATATATCGATGCAACAATAACGAGTATTTTAAATCAGACTTTTAGGGATTATGAACTAATCCTTATCAATGATAATTCTACAGATTCCACTATTGATAAAATCCAGAAGTATAAAGACGAGCGTATAACTTTAATTACATCTAGAGAAGGTTATATTTCAGCGCTCAACCTAGGCTTACAACATTCTTCGGGAAAATACATTGCAAGGATGGATGCAGATGATTATATGCATCCTGATAGATTGAGACTCCAATTTCTGTTGATGGAACGATTGAAAGATATTGACGTTTGTGGGAGTTGGGCAAGAGCTTTTAATAAGGACTCTCGAATAAACAAGTTGCTTGGCAAGCATCAGGGATATATCCAGAACCCATTAGTAGAATTATGGAGAGGAAACTTCCTTATTCATCCAAGCATAATGCTAAGAGCGGATTTTGTAAGAAAAAACAGTATTAAATATTCTGACCCGTTTCTTGTAGAAGACTATGATTTATGGGTAAGACTCGCTGTGTTAGGCGCAAAGTTTTACATTATCCCCCAATGTCTGATATTCTATCAAGTACATGAAAACCAGTCAAGTAATAAATATCGAGATATACAAATAAACCTGACAAGGAAAATACAAAATGGCATTGAGGAGATTCTTTTTAGAGATATTCCAAATGTTCCTGAAGCAATACTTTTAATGAGAGAGTTACGTGACTCGAAGATGTTAGAAGAAGAGCTTTATAGGTGTAATATAGAATTCCTTTTACAATCCAAACTATACGCTATCAACAACTATGCCAACACGTAGTGAAGAAGTACAAGATATAATAGAACGTATGCCAACAAGATGGTGTGCGTGGGTTGCCTTAATAGTATCAATACTGATGAGTATGCTTATCGGACTTAGTTTCTTGATAAGCTACCCAGACACGGTTGATGGTGAAGTCTCTATTACTGGAGCTAAGGCTCCTTTACGCCTGGTGAGCCGTTCCAATGGTCGTTTGCACCTATTGAAAGAACCCAATCAAACCATCAGTCAAAATGCAACAATTGCTTATATAGAAAGTGGTGCAAGCTATAACGATGTACAACTCTTAAAGGCTTATCTAGAGCGTTCCCCCAAGCCCCTCCCTAGCAATCTCAAATTAGGTGAACTGGGCGGTAGCTACAATTCCTATCTCATCGCTGTTGAGCATTGGGAACGCCTGATGAAATCTGATAGATATAAAACAATGCGCAAGAGCATTGAGGCTCAAATTCAGAGTAACAAAGACGTAGTACAACAGCTTTCTAACAGCTTAGCGTTTAAAGAAAAAGTTCTCTATAACCTCCAGAAAGCAATGGAGCGCGACAGCATCTTAGCAAGCAAGAAGGTTGTAAGCAAGAGTGAGTTAGAGCAAACACAAAATTCTCTCCTTACCCAAGCAGAAGCAGAGGCTTCTTTGCGCAGTTCTCAGCTCATGAAACAAGCAGAAATCAAAACATCTCAAATAGAAATAGCTCGTAGTCACATAGAAGAAGATGAACAGTTAGAGGCTGCCTATATTGATATGATGGCTAAGCGGAATCTTCTGCAAACAGAGTTGCGTTTATGGGAGGAGAAGTACGTTATCAAAGCGCCAACTAATGGGAAATTGGACTATTTGGGGTTTTGGCGTGAAAACCTAATGGTAAAAGAAGGCGTGGAATTATTCACCATACTACCCCAGCATGGAGAGATTATGGGGGAGGCCTACATCCCTGCTATAGGTGCAGGTAAAGTAAAAGTTGGGCAATTGGTCAATATAAAATTGAATGATTACCCTTATGATGAATTTGGACTTCTTTGTGGAAAGGTCGTAAGTATTTCCCCTTTGATGAATAAGGTTCAGATGAATAATGCTGTTGTTGAAACTTATTTGGTACGCATAGCTTTCCCACAAGGAGTAACCACTAATTTCGACCATAAGCTATCTTTGAACTTTGAGAGTAAAGGCACTGCCGAAATCGTCACAAAGCCCAAGCGACTGATTGAACGCCTATTTGATAACTTAAAAGCAAAGTCAACAAAATGAGCCTTTTTCGCAGCTTTCCTATAGACTACCAGATGGACTCACAAGATTGCGGTCCATCTTGTTTAAAGATGATAGCTAAATACTATGGTAAGTACTATTCTCTACAGTACTTACGAGACAAGTGTGGCATCACGAAAAAAGGCGTCTCTTTGCTCGACCTTAGCACTGGTGCCGAAACCATCGGCTTGCGCACACTCTCTATAAAGTGCACGCTGACGGACTTGATAGAGAAAGTCCCCTTCCCCACTATAGTCTTTTGGAATGAGAATCACTTCGTTGTTGTATATCATGCCACAAAGAGATATATCTATGTCGCTGACCCAACAAAAGGCAAAGTTAAATACACACATACTGAGTTCACAAAAGGATGGCTACTTGATGGAGAAGAACAGGGCGTTTTACTTGCGGTAGAACCAACTGCGACGTTCTCTGATAGCGCTGGTGAACGTGAGCAACAGAAGGATAGCTTTTGGAGTATCCTAAAATACTTCGCTCCTTACAAGGGCAACTTTACCCTTGTTTTTGCTGTTATGCTCATTGTGACTCTCTTGCAAGGAGTTCTCCCTTTCATTTCAAAGGCCGTTATTGATGTGGGTATCAAAACATCTGATACCAATTTCATCAACATGGTGCTTGTTGGCAACATCGCCATTTTGATTAGTGTGATGATCTTTAATGTGCTTCGTGATTGGATTCTTATGCATGTAACAGCCCGTGTAAACATTGCACTCATCTCAGACTATCTCATCAAGTTGATGAAGCTCCCTATAACATTCTTTGAGAATAAACTATTGGGAGACATCCTGCAACGCGCACACGACCATGAGCGTATCCGTAGCTTCATTATGAACAATTCGCTCTCACTGATTTTTTCTGTGTTCACATTCGTACTCTTCTCTGTTATCCTCTTAGTGTACAATGCCACTATCTTTTTTGTTTTCTTGGCGGGATCAGTGCTTTATGTTTTGTGGATATTGCTTTTCCTTAATATCCGTAAAAAACTCGACTGGCAATACTTTGAGTTGCTGTCTCGTGACCAAAGTTATTGGGTGGAAACGGTATCTGCAATGCAGGATATAAAGATTTACAATTACGAGAAGACACGCCGTTGGAAATGGGAGGGCATACAAGCGGGTTTATACCACGTAAACAAGCGGGTGCTCGCGGTGACCAACATGCAGAACCTAGGAGCGCAGTTCATCGAGAGTGTCAAAAATATGGGCATCGTATTCTTCTGTGCAACCGCAGTGATAAAGGGTGATATTACATTTGGTGTGATGATTTCCACTCAATTTATCATTGGCATGCTTAATGGTCCTTTGGTTCAGTTCATCAACTTTGTCGTATCTGCACAGTATGCAAAGATTTCGTTCTTGCGTATGAATGAAATTCGCCAACTGGATGATGAAGAAGAACTTCTTTCGATTGGGACGACAAACATTCTACCCGAGAATCGTGACATCACTTTAGAGAACGTCCATTTTCGATACACCCCCAATGGTTCATTGGTTCTAAAGCATGTGTATTTAACTATACCTCAAAATAAAGTCACGGCCATCGTAGGTGGTAGTGGTAGCGGTAAATCAACATTGCTAAAATTACTTGTGCGCCTATATAGTCCTACGTACGGCGAGATTAAGATGGGTGGTATGAACACCCAAAGTATCAATCTTCGAGAGTGGCGAAGTCTCTGTGGTGTGGTTATGCAGGATGGAAAGCTCTTTAGTGAGAGTGTTCTAACTAATATTGTTTTAGAAGATGAGCATATAGACTATGAGCAGTTACATCGCTGTTGCCGCATTGCTCAAATAGAAGACGAAATCAATGCAATGCCCAAAGGTTTTGACACGATGATAGGTGAGAATGGGCGTGGGCTAAGTGGCGGACAAAAGCAACGATTACTTATCGCTCGTGCTCTTTATCGTAATCCTCAAATATTATTTCTTGATGAAGCCACAAATGCCCTTGATACCATAAATGAAGCACGAATTACAAAAGCTCTAAATGAAGCATTTACGGATCGTACAGTCGTAGTTATTGCTCATAGATTGAGTACTATTCGAAATGCAGATCAAATCGTAGTGATGCATCAAGGAGAAATAGTGGAAGTTGGAACCCATGAAGAACTCATTCAAGCAGGGAGATACTATACAGAACTAGTTGCATCTCAATCTGATAAAGTCTTAGAAAAAAACATTCACTTATGAAAGTAGCTTTCCTTTCCTCTTGCAATCCCTTAGATATCCAATCCTGGTCTGGTACATTATTTTATATGTATTCTCACTTGCAAAAAGAAAATGATGTGGAATGGATAGGAGGAGACATCTATAAAGAACGACGTCAACAATACAGATTTCGTTATCCTAATCAGAGGTTTATTCCTGAGTTGCATATTGACTATTGGACGGTTGTACTAGAGGACTTCTTTAGGTACAATCATTTTGATGTTATCATAGCACGAGACTACTTTTTAATTGCCGAATTGTGCGTAGCTATTCCTATTATTTATATAGGAGATACCACTCTTGATTTAATGAAAGATTACCTCGAATTGCCCACAAATTTTGCCGAATTTGCAGATGAGGTTGAACGATTAGCAATTGCAAATGCATCACAAGTTGTTTATACTTCTGAATGGGCTGCTCATAATGCCATTAATCATTATTCTGCCTCACCAGAGAAAATAAAGATTGTCGAGTTCGGAGCAAACCTGTCCGATTCGAGTTCCATCAATAGTCTACCAACACACAGTGAATGTTGTAACATTTTGTTTGTGGCTAGAAACTGGGAAGCAAAAGGTGGGGCTATAATCTATGAGACATACAAAGTACTCAAGGAAAAGGGCTTCAGATTTAAGTTAACAATCATAGGATGTAATCCTATGTGGCATGAAGAAAACATTGAGATAATAGAGTACTTAGATAAATCTAATCCCAAAGATTTAGCTCTACTGTACCAGAAATATCAGGAGGCAAACTTCTTTTTGATGCCAACTAGATTCGACTGTTTTGGTATTGTCTATGCTGAAGCAGCTGCATTCGGAATCCCATCATTCGGAACTCATGTTGGAGGTGTTGGTCAGGTAATTCAAGATGGTATCAATGGTTTCCTCTTTGAGTATAGTGCTACAGGAGAAGAATACGCAAATAAAATAATTGAAATCTATCAAGACGTTGAAGGTTATAAGAATCTGTGTGTTACAACTCAACAAGACGCAAAAGAACGCTTAAACTGGAATGTATGGCAAAGAAAGGTGGAAGATATTATAGCTAAAGTCGTCCCCTCGCATGATCAGATTATAAGCACAAAATCAGTTCTACCTACTTATATCATCAATAGGAAAGTTAGGACAGATAGGAGGGAACATATCTCCAACGAGTTTAAAGGTAAACCAGAATTTATGGTCAACTGGGTAGAAGCCTGTGAACACACTAATGGAGCAGTTGGATTATGGAATAGTATCCGTAAAATTGTGCAAGAAGCAAAGCAACAGGAGTATGAGCTTATTCTCATTTGTGAGGACGACCACTTTTTCACCGAACACTATACTCCTGAGTATTTGTTCTCCAATATCTTTCACGCAAGGCAACAAGGTGCTCTATTATTGAATGGTGGAATCGGGGGATTTGGTACCGCTCTGCCAGTCTCTACTAATCGCTATTGGATTGATTGGTTTTGGTGTACACAATTTGTTATCATCTACCGGCCACTTTTCGACGATATACTAAGCTACGAATTCCAAGAGAATGATACTGCTGATGGAATCCTCTCTGCTATCACCCCCTATAAAATGGTTTTATATCCATTTATTTCTGAACAAAGAACTTTTGGCTATTCAGATATTACAGAAGGGAATAAAAACAACCCGAATTTGATTCTAGAACACTTTAAACAAGCAAAGAAGAAGTTAGGAACTTTTCATCGCATATCTCACTACTTCAATTATAGATAATCATGCGTTTATACATAACAATACTGCTGTGTGGATGGCTTTCTTTTACTATGTGGGGGCAAGAACCGACCCTTACTTTTCAAGATGCACTTAGAATCGCTCACACAAAATCAGCAGTTGCTCAAGAAGCGAAATCTGCGTATAAGATATCTACGCTAGACTATGAAATTTACCGAGCCAATCTACGGCCTAGTTTGTCACTGTCATTAACACCAGGACGCTACAATCAAAGTATTGTACAACGCTATGACTTTGAGAGTAATCAAGATATTTATCGTACTCAACAGACACTCTTTTCATCGGGAAGGCTCATTTTGAATCAGCAAGTACCATTCACAGGTGGGAACGTATTCCTTTACTCTGATTTTCAATCCTACCAGACTTTTGGAAAAAGTGGCTATACTCAGTTCACAAGTGCCCCTATAGTTATAGGGTATTCTCAGCAACTTTTGGGGTATAATCCCTACAAATGGGCTAAGCGAATAGAGGACAAACGAATAGAGTTGGCTCGCCAACAATTAGCATATACTTTTGAGGAGATCTCAGTCAATGTAACTACACTATATTCTGACGCACTGATTGCCCAAAAAGAATTAGAATTAGCACGGGACTATACATCAAATACTGATATACTGCTTCAAAAGGGTGAGGAGTTAGAAAAATTAGGCCGTGCTACACATAGTGACGTCTTACTCCTTAGCCTAGAACATTCACAAGCAGCCAAACAGCTCCTCAATGCTACAAATACTTTAAAGAATGCCTTATATCGTCTATGTGATTACATTGGAATTGTTCCCGAAGACTCTCTTTACTTGATTTCATTGCCTCACCCGACATTACTACCTATTATGGAGAAAGAGGCTATTCTGCAATCTCTCCAGAATAGTCCTATTTTACATAATAGACGGTTATCAATCATTGAAGCTCAACAAATTGTAGATAAGACAAGAAAACAGCGATTTATGGAGGCTACATTGGAGTTGACAGTTGGCTTCAACCAGACCTCACAAACCCTCCTTTCTGCTTATCAGAACCCTTTACGACAGGATATTATCTCTGTTGGTGTATCAATTCCATTAGTGGACTGGGGAATACGAAAAAAGAATGTACAAAAAGCACAAGCAGAATTGCGTAATGCAACTATTAGTGAGGAAGAAGCTGTAAAGCAAATTAAGCGTGAGGTTTCTTCTCTTATCAAAGATTATAATCTTTACTTGCAGGCAATAACTCTTGCTCAAACAGATATAGAACTCTCTAAGAGGCTACGTGAAGAAAGTCAAGAGAAATATCTCTTAGGGAAAAATTCAATAGAAACAGTATTGAAAGCCAATCAAAAAATACAAGCTTCTGAACGGGATTATTTATCTGCATTCAAAGAGTGTTGGATAAAATACTACCAAATAAGGAAATATACACTGTATAATTGGGAAAATGACACTCCTATTAAGATAATCAATCTTGAGTAGGAGACATCTCAGATACTAAATAATAGATGGGATTTAATTGTTTCAGGCCTATTCCTTTTTAATTAGATGTTTCAAGGTTGGATCATTCTTAATCCGCTCAATCTCGCTGGCTACAAGGGTTAGGATGTCCTGCTTAACCATTCGATAGTTGGCTTCGATAGTCTCACGGAGATAGTCGGAGCCATCTTCGTTTTGGAACTCTGCGATGATGGGAATGGGCTGGTAAGCCTTCATCTCGGCGGAAACCTTGGCGGAATCCACCACAATCTCTGCGTGGAAAATCTTTTGGTCGATGCGCTCGTCGAAGTTGTCGGAGACAGCTCCGACAAACATGCCTTGTGTGAGGTTGGAGATCTTGCTGGCAGGTATCAGACTGTCAAGCTGCGTGGAGATGGAGGTTGACTTGTCATTCCGATTGATGGTCATCGACTGTCGCTGTTGGAGGACTTTTCCGAAGCGTTCGGAGAGGGTCTTGGCAGTTTCACCTACGACTTGACCGCTAAAGACGTTTCCCACGGTGTTTTGAATCACCTTACTTTCCTTGTCGCCATAGTCACGCGTGAGTTGCGAGAAGTCCTGAAAGCCCAAACAAACTGCCACTTTGTTACTTCGGGCAGTGGCAATGAGGTTATCCAAGCCACGGAAGTAGATGGTCGGTAGTTCGTCTATGATGACGGAGGACTTGAGTTGCTTCTTCTTATTGATGAGTTTTACGATGCGCGAATTGTAGAGTCCAAGTGCAGCCGAGTAGATGTTCTGTCGGTCGGGATTGTTGCCCACCACCAAGACCTTTGGCTCACGTGGGTTATTGATGTCTAGAGAAAAGTCATCTCCCGTCATCACCCAATAGAGTGCCGGCGAAATCATACGTGAGAGCGGTATCTTTGCCGAAGCAATCTGCCCTTGCAGTTGGTCTTGCGCGCCCCCCTCCCAAGCATCCATAAAGGGTGAAAGGTAGTTCGCCAATTCATCATAGGCGGTGAGGATGGGAAATATCTGCGCATAGGGGCGATTGAGGAACTCAATGGCGTGTGGGAAAGTGCAATACTTGCCATTCTCGTAGATTTTGAGGAACCAAATGATGGCTGCCAAGAGTATGATGGGCGACTCCACAAAGAAGTCGCCTTGTTTTTGTATCCACGATCGGTTGAGATTGAGCATAATCGTGTAAGCACTCTCGTAGGCATCCGAGATGTCCGTCATAAAACTAGGATTGATGGGGTTACATCGGTGCGATTTCCGAGGATCATCAAAGTTGATAACGAAGAATTGGGGTTTTACTTCATAAGCATCCAAATGATGGAGCAAGTGGTTGTAGGCAATTTCTGAGAGGTCGGGAAATTTGTAGTCGTAGATGTACATCGCAAAACCTTTTTCAATCTGTTGCTTGATGTAGTTGTTCACAATGGCATAAGACTTACCCGAACCCGGTGTGCCAAGTACCATTGAAGCACGGAAGGGATTGACGATGTTGATCCACCCTTTGTTCCATTTCTTTTTGTAGTAAAAGCGTGTCGGCAAGTTCACCGAATACTCGTTTTGCATCAGCCGTGTTTCTTGCATAAAACTCTCGTTTTCCATGTTGAAAACGTCATCCATCAGGTTGTTTTTGAGCAAACGACTCATCCACACTCCAGCCATCAATAGGCAGATATAACCTAGGGACAAAGAGAAGATGTAGAGTGATGCTGCACCTACTGCCGAAATGGGCAAAACGAGCAACCACCAATTTAGAAAGAAAAGCACAAAGCCCACGGCAAGGGCTGAGTAAATCATCCCCCACGTTATCTTTTCTTCCTTGACGCCCTTGGTGCCTAGGCAAGAAAGCCCAAGGAAAACCACAGAAAAGAGCTTCGTCCACAGCATGGAGGAGAACAGACCTGTTGTGCGCTGAAAATTGAGTAGGATTTTGTCTATTATAGCCAGCGTGAAGTGCCACGTTTCAAATGCGCTATAGCAAAACCAATAGCAGTTGATGAGGAGAAAGAGTACGGATATGCCTCGCATAAAGTCCATAATCTTTCCCAATGCTCGTAAATCGTCTTCTTGTGCCATAGAGGTATGTGTTTGTTTGAATGGTGTTTGAATTCTATAATAATGCCTTTAGAACTAGTGCTTTCTTCTTCCCAAATGAACCTTACTCTGTCTGCGCAGTTTGCGTTGCCAAGCCGCTTCTTTCCAATCATCATTCCCTGCCGGTGCTGCCAAAGTATCTAAGGTGTCGTCTAAGAGTTCGTCAATGAGATTGTCGCTTTCTGAGTTGTCGTGAGAAACGTGGGACTTTTCAGGAAAAACATGGGAGCTTTTTTGAGAAATGTCCCTTGTTTTTTCTCTTCCTTCAGCACTTTTCCAAAGGCTGTTGGGATAACATCTTTCATCCAAGAAAGGATTTTGACCGGTGTCTTGCAGATATTGAGCAAAGACGTTGGCAGAATATCCCTTGCCCAAACGTGAACCATTGAGGGCTATCCCTTCTTTGTCGTCTATAAAGGTGATGCCATAGATGCGCCCTGCCTTATTCCTGCGAAGCACCACTCGCAAGCCTTGTTGGATAAGGCTTTTCTTCAAATCGATTTCTGACGAGGGCGAAGTGCGCATTGCCATAAGTACGCGTTGCCTTACTTTCGGAATATCTGTTTTTAGCGCAAACTTTGAGCGTTTGATGTGATTGGTGATAGCGGTATGTCCCAGTCCTCGACCTAGTTCAGAGGCTGCAATGGGCATACTCTCTTTTTTACCCTCATCATCAGTGAGGAGGTAGACCAGTCCATCATAGCGTTTGCCCCGAACTTCTGTTTTCACTTCTTCAGCTGTGAGATGATAGTGTGCGAGTATGGCATTGAGTTCTCCCAAGGAAGCAAATTTGTAGTGCGCAAGTACGGCACGAAGCACTTTTTCTACCTTTGTTTTTCTATTCTCCACGGACTCATTGAGCGTTTCTTTTGTACTTGCTTTTTGAAGCACTTGCTCTTGGGTCGGCGTACTGGGTATCAATCCATATTTTTGCTCCAGAGCATCTGTGATACGCTTGCTTCTTCGCTTTTCAAATCCATCATTGATTTTCTCTCCTTGTTCATTTACGCGCAAGGCAACGATGTGAATGTGTTCTCGCTCGATGTCGTGGTGCTTAAACACGATGTAGGGCTGTGAGCCGTAGCCGAGTGCCTGCATATATTCCTCGGCTAAGGTGGCTAGCCTCTCATCTGACAAGCGTTCATCCGGGTGAGGGTTGAGGGAACAATGGAAGACGATCTTCTTAGTTCGGCAATGCGTAGGGATAAGTGCCTGCATATCTCGCAGTACTTCTTCCATCTTAAATTCCCCTTCAGCCGATTGATAGAGCCCTTTGGATAGAATGACTTCGGCATCTCCTTTTTCCACTTTCTTAAAGTTGTAGCCTAGCGCACCACCGAGGTTTTCCGTGGCAGAAATTTTGGCAATCATCGTTTGCG
>QWCW01000379.1_pt1 | contig 15781 bp, 12 predicted proteins | sample 1972691 | NCBI WGS metagenome assembly QWCW01 (sample SAMN09866698, study PRJNA288562) | Human oral metagenome isolate pre2_saliva, whole genome shotgun sequencing... | reverse complement strand
AGCCTGTCTCGCGTAACTGCTGCTGCAACTTCTTAATGAGTTCACGGTTTTCCTGCATACGCTGAGCGATGAACTGGATATTCTCCTTCATCTGTTCTGCCTTGTTAGCAGCCTCACCATTCTTAGCGATAGTTACTCTATTCTCTGCCTCGTTGATAGCAGCAAAGCCCTGCTGGATATCATTCAAGGTTCCCATCATATCATTAATCTCATGATCACGCGCATCAATAACACTGCGCAAAGAATCACTCTGTATTTCGGATGGGTTCAATGCCGATTTCTTGTCTTGATTGCAGGATGCCAGTGCAAAAACTCCACATACTGCGAGAACTAATAGTTTATTCATACATTATTATTTTTATCAGTTTGTTTCTTCCTATCAGAAGACTTTATTTTTTCTTTTCCAGCCACAACAATGACGAACTCACCACGTGGTTCTGTCTCTTTGAAGTGAGCAATTACCTCTGCCAACGTTCCTCGGACACTCTCCTCGTGTATCTTAGAGATCTCACGACAACAGCTGACCTGTCGTTCTGTCCCAAAGATTTCAGCAAATTGCTCTAAGGTTTTCACCACTCTGTAAGGTGACTCATAGAAGATCATTGTACGTGTCTCTTCAGCTAAACTCTCTAAATGTGTCTTACGGCCCTTCTTCTGAGGGAGGAAACCTTCAAAGCAGAATCGGTCGCAAGGTAAGCCACTTGATACTAAAGCTGGAACGAAAGCAGTTGCACCAGGAAGCGTCTGAACGGTGATGCCATTGGCTGCCGCCTCACGAGCGAGAAAGAAGCCTGGATCACTGATACCTGGAGTTCCCGCATCTGAGATGAGTGCAACAGTTTCACCTGCTTTTAATCGATTAATAATACCAGCTGAACTTGCATGTTCATTGAATTTATGATGAGACATAAGACGATTCTTTATCTCAAAATGTTTCAACAAAATACCCGATGTACGAGTATCCTCACACAAAACCAAATCAGCTTCCTTCAGGATTCTGATAGCACGGAGGGTCATATCCTCCATATTTCCAACCGGTGTCGGTACGAGATATAATGTTCCCATTGTTGGTTGCAAATGTAAAGTAAATGAATAGAAGGACAAAATAAATTAGCTTTTTTTACGTAACAATCATCTCCGTTTGCAAGCATAAGACAAAGTAACAATGATGTCCTAAAATTTAAGAATAAAAACTATTATCTTCGAAAAACAAAGACTTTAGCAAACATCCTTGTTCTATCTCACTTCAATATTGCAGTATATAGCAAAGTGAACACCTCCTCAATAATTTTAACGCTTAACGTTTATCTATTCTTTATAAATTATATATCTTTGCAATGATTATGACAAAGTTAGACAACCATAACGGTGAAAGACGTCAACAAGGACGCATTGAGGTGATATGTGGGAGTATGTTCTCTGGTAAGACAGAAGAACTCATCCGTCGTATGAAACGTGCCAAGTTTGCAAAACAGAAAGTTGAGATTTTCAAACCTTCTCTTGACACACGCTATTCGGATGAGGACGTAGTTAGTCATGACAAGAACATTATCCATTCCACACCTATTGACTCATCTGGCAACATCCTCCTTCTTGCCTCAGACATTGACGTCGTAGGCATTGACGAAGCACAGTTCTTAGACGAAGGACTCACGGAAGTTTGCAACAAATTAGCAAACAATGGTGTACGCGTCATCGTTGCAGGACTCGACATGGACTTTAAGGGTGTACCTTTCGGTCCGATTCCTGCTCTTTGTGCCATTGCTGATGAGGTTACGAAAGTACATGCTATCTGTGTGAAATGCGGAGCTTTAGCCTACCTAAGCCACCGCCTCATTGCCGATGATCGTCGTGTTATGCTTGGTGAGCAGCAGGAATATGAGCCATTGTGCCGTGATTGCTACAAGAAGGCAACAATGAAAGAAGCAAATAATAAAGAATAAAACACTATGCAACAAACGATTACTTTTGACAAATTCATACGTTGGGCTTTGATAGCATTAGCTGTTTTGACAGTAGGATTTATCATTAACTCACTCTCTGAGGTTCTTTTGCCATTCTTTATAGCATGGTTATTGGCCTACCTTCTCTACCCTATCGTGAAATTCGTACAGTATAAACTTCGCGTACCCGGTAGGGCATTAAGCATCGTCGTAACCTTTATATTTGCCACAGCAATCCTTGCAGGCATCTTCATGTTCATCGTTCCACCGATGATTGATCAGTTTGACAAGCTTATGACGATTATCAATCGTTATCTACATGAGACGACACATACCAATAGTATCTCAACAATGGTACAGAGATGGATTAAGGAAAATCAGGTAGAAATAGAACGATTCCTGAAGAGTCCGGACTTCACTGCAACGATTAAGAGTGCTATGCCAAAGATTTTCTCTGTGATTGGCCAGACAGCAAGTATCGTGATTTCTATCATCGCTTCATGTATCACACTCCTCTATACATTCTTTATCTTACTTGACTATGAGATGTTGTCAAGCAATTGGATTAAGATATTCCCAAAGAAGGCACGCCCTTTCTGGGCTGGATTAGCAGTCGATGCTGAACGAGAGTTGAACAACTATATCCGTGGACAGGGCTTGGTTTCACTCTGTTTGGGTATCTTATTCTGTATTGGTTTTACCATCATAGACTTCCCGATGGCAATTGGTATGGGAATACTCATTGGCATCCTCAATCTCGTTCCATACCTTCACACCTTCGCTCTTATCCCAACAGTCTTCCTCGCATTACTCAAAGCAGCTGACACTGGGCAGAACTTTTGGGTTATCTTTGCTTCAGCATTAGCTGTCTTTGCAATTGCACAAGTCCTGTCGGACATGGTGATAACGCCAAGGATTATGGGTAAGGCGATGGGCTTAAACCCAGCTATTCTACTCCTTTCGCTCTCTGTATGGGGCGCACTCTTAGGCTTTATCGGATTGATCATAGCCCTACCACTCACGACGCTCATCATTGCTTATTGGCAAAAATATGTCACGAAGGAGGGAACCGAAGTAGAAGCCGAAGACATACCGGCTCTTGCTGAGGGACAGCAGGAGAATAAGAAGAAATAAAGATTAGAATTTTATAAATAGCAATCAGGCCTCCTATCCAATTGGAAAGGAGGCCTGATTGCTTTATTCTCTATCGCACTCGCTCGATTATCTTCAAAGAAAAACATTTACTATTACGGTTATGAACTTTTCTCTGTATAAAGAGAAGGAAACAACACCATAGTGTCAGACTTGGTTCACTATGGTGCTAGACACGCACCACTATAGTGTCAAATCAAGCGATGCTGTTCATCTAACAATCTTGTTTATACGTAAGACTCCAAGAACTTAATAGTGCCTGAAAACTTGACCGTTGTTGCTGTTGCAGGAAGTAACACGCTCTCACCTTCACAGAAAGAGATGGTATTGCCCTCAGCATCGGTAATCTCACCCTCACCTTTGAGTCCAACGAAGATAACGAAAGAATCCAAGTCGCTGTAATCGAGTGTCATTGGCTCAGTAAGGTCGTAAACAGAAGTAGTGAAATAAGGACAGCTAACAAGCTCGACTGGCTCGTTCTGATGGGCTTCATATTTTGTACGATAGTCTGGATAGACCGTATAATCAATACACTCAGCCGCTTCCTTTGTATGCAACTGGCGATAATTGCCCTCTGCATCCTGCCGTTTGAAGTCGTAGATACGATAAGTAACATCGCTCGTCTCCTGAATCTCTGCTAAGAAACAACCTGCACCAATAGAGTGGATACGACCAGCTGGCAAGAAGAAGACATCACCTTCCTTTACAGGATACTCACACAAAGCCTCTGTGATAGTATCATTCTCAACCATTTCTTTGTATTGCTCTGGCGTAATCTTCTGCTTCAAACCACTACGAAGAGAAGCATCAGCATCACTTTCCATCACATACCACATCTCTGTCTTACCACGACCCAAACCTTGTGCTTGTGCCTGCTCGTCCGTTGGATGAACCTGAATAGAAAGCTGTTCGCGTGCATCGATAAACTTAACAAGCAGAGGGAACTCATTGCCAAAGCGTGCATAGTTCTCCTTACCCACTAACTTATCCTTCAATGTCTCAACCAGTTTGTTCAGTGTCCAGCCTTTATATTCGCCATTAGAGACAACACTCTCGTTGTCCTTAACACCTGACATCTCCCAGCTTTCGCCTACCTGCTTCTGATCAGAAGTCAAATGCTTGAAAGGTACAATCTTCTCTCCACCCCAAAGAATAGACTTCAAAAGAGGATTAAATTTAAACATTTCCATTTTTATTGTCTTTTTAATTACTCAAACTTACCAATAATGAAACCAACTCAGGTCTTCAATTGTACTGCAAAGTTACACTTAAATCAGTAGATTACCAAGAAATTTGAAGGAAAGCCACTGCATCCTACACCTTCAAAAGTAAGGATAACATTATGTCAACAAACTATACTTTTACACTATATCCAAGCTGTATTTAGGCTCTTCACAGACTTTCTACTCATTTGAACATCAAACACCCTCGCATAAATAAAGCTGTTGCTTGACAATTGTAAAAGCTAGGTTTAGATAGACTTAGACCATAGTTTTACAAAATCAAACAACAGCTTTAACATTGTCTCCTACTTAATCTCGGACATGCGTTTTGCTTCCTTCTGGATTATCTTAAGTGTTGACTTGTCAGATGCATATACACTATAAAAGCCTTGTGGCTCATGTGCGGGATCGCTAGTAAAATCATCTCCTGCTTGCCAACGCTCGTGACGAGGTTTTGCATAACCACCCCAACCCCAGAAGTTACAACCAACCAGCAATCCTCCCTTCGCTGCATTCTCCGCAACAGCATTCAACACGTACTTGTAATAAGCATCGCGCGCCTTTGTTGTACTCTTCAACGAGAAAGAGAAGCCATCGCGAGGATAACCAAACTCTTCAAGTACAAGGGGCTTATTAAGCCGATTACAGATAGCCAAGTGACTATCGATATATTCCTGAGTATATTTAAAACTTGCTTCAAGGTCCTGCTTCAGATGCGTCTTTCTTGCCCACTGCCAGTTGTAAGGCCAGATATGAACATTACAATAATCTACGTTCTTATCAGCACAGATACGCTCAAAAACTCCATAATCACGTTCACAACCAAAGGCTCCTTCGCTTCCAAGACTGATAAGATGGTTCTTATCAAGGCTTCGAACAATGGCAGTAGCCTCTGAAAGCCACTTCTCAAACTCTGGTAGAGCCTCTTTTGAGAAAGCGCGAGGCTCATTACAAATCTGCCAAGACATGATCGTCGGGTCATCAACATACTTTAGTCCAGAGTATCGGTTGGTACGACTAAGGATGAAGCGAATATGATCATAAAACATTAAATGCGCTTTCTGATTAGAAGCAAACTTGCTGGCAAACTTTGTGTAAGCACCATAACCATCTCTACGTGGTATCAAAGCAGGTCCCTCATCAGCCCACTCCAAATAAGCACCATAGCCACCACTCCATTCCCAAGAGTTGGTGAGATAAAGCACAGCAACCATCTTTCGCTTGCTCATCTCAGTTAAAAGATAGTCTAATCCTGCAAGAATAGAATCGTTATAAACACCCGGACGAGACTGTAAAACAGGTTCTATCTTATCCTCAACACCGGGCAAACCATCTGCACCAACCAAGATTCGAAGGTTATCTATACCTAAACGCTGCATCTCATCGAGTTCTCGACGAAGACGTGCGCGGTTTCCGCCTGATCCTTCAGAACCTAGAACAGCTCCATACCAGAAGTTTGCCCCAACATAATAGTAGGGTTTCCCACCACGAACAAAGCGTCCGTTTTTAACTTTCACAAAGTTTCCAGCCATCATAGCTGTAGCCATTGTCAAGGCAAGAATTGCCATAAAAATTCTTCTCATATATTAGTAGTAAATCAAAAAAAATTATCGTTTTTAACATCTCACCCTTTTCAAGAGGTAAGTAACTATTTAATAATACATCTGACGATAGCTTTTCCCTTACTCATATAGCTACTTTTGTAAGAAGACAAGTACTTTTACTTTTTAACTCTTTAAACGTTTTACTCTTCTATTCCATCCCTTTTCTCACATTTATTTACTAACTTTGTAGCCAAATGGACAACAACATAGCAAACATAAAGCATCTGCTGAACGATGAGACAGGAGAAAAGCATTTCTCTTTTGAGGTTCTTCCCCCTTTGAAGGGTAATGGAGCAGCGTCTCTCTTCCGCAATATTGATAAGCTTAAGGAGTTTAATCCAAGCTTCATAAATATTACCACCCACCATAGTGAGTTTGTTTATCATGAGCGGGAAGACGGACTCATCGAACGCAAAAGAATACGTCGCAGACCAGGAACAGTAGCCATTGCGGCTGCTATCCAGCAAACGTATGGTATTCCTGTCATCCCTCATGTAATATGCTCGGGTGCAACAAAAGAGGATATTGAGTACGAACTACTCGATTTACAATTCCTTGGCATAGAGAACTTAATGCTTCTGCGTGGCGACAAGGCACAAGAAGACAAAATATTCAAGCCTTCAAAGGGTGGCCATCGTCACACTACAGGACTTATTAAGCAGGTGAATCTCTTCAACGAAGGTGTTTTTATTGATGGTTCAACGATGAAGCATCCTGGTAAACCTTTCGTGTATGGTGTAGCATGTTACCCAGAGAAACATGAGGAAGCACCTAATCTTGAACAGGACTTACGCTACCTCAAAAAGAAACAGGACCTTGGTGCAACATTTGCCGTTACACAACTTTTCTACGATAATGAGAAGTTCTACAATTTCGTTGATTTAGCTCGCAAAAAAGGTATAACAATCCCTATCATACCTGGAATAAAGCCTTTTGCGAAGTTATCTCAGTTAACTGTCGTTCCAAAGACATTCCATTGCGATATCCCTGAGGAACTTGCAGAATTAGCATTAATGTGCAAGTCGGATGAGGAGGCATGCCTTTTAGGAATTGATTGGGCTGTCAAACAGGTGAAAGATCTTTATGCACATGGCTTCAACAATGTACATTTCTACACTGTTTCAGCTGTTAATAGTGTGCATGAGGTGATGAAACGACTGGTTGAGACGGGTCTCCTGCAGAAGAATAATAAATAAACAGAGAACAAGAGAAGATGAACTTTTCAGAAGTCATAGGACAAGAGGCGGTCAAGGAACGGCTCTCACAAATGGTCAAAGAAGGCCATCTGCCACATGCCTTGCTCTTCTGCGGACCTCATGGAGCGGGTAAGATGGCTCTTGCAATGTCCTTTGCCAGCTATTTGCTTGCAGGTGACGAAGTGGAAGACGCTACCTCACCGTCCGTTGCCAATGCGCGTGCCATGCTTCAAAAGTGGGAACACCCTGATCTTCATTTCTCTTATCCTACGATAAAGCTACCCAGTATGAGTAGCGACCATCAGCCTGTAAGTACCGACTTTGCAAAGGAGTGGCATGAACTCATCATGCAAGGAACTTACTTCACCATGAACCAATGGATGAAGGAGATGGGAGCCACCACACAGCAGGCTATCATTACGGGTGCAGAAAGTGACGAATTGTCACGTGTGCTGGCATTGAAGTCAAGTCAGGGTGGATATAAGATTTCAATCATTTGGTTGCCAGAGCGAATGAACCTCACCTCCGCTAATAAACTATTGAAGCTTTTAGAGGAGCCACCACAGGAAACAATCTTCCTCATGGTAAGTGAGGAGCCTGAGAAACTTCTCGAGACTATTATTAGTCGTACACAGCGTATCGATGTCAAACGAATCGAAGATAAAGACATCGAACAGGCACTCATCAATAAAAGGGGAATTGACGCTGACGCAGCACACCGCATTGCTCGAATTGCGCATGGTAGCTGGTTGAAAGCATTGGAATCATTGGACGCTGGTAATGAAAACCGTGAGTTCCACAACATGTTCCAGATGCTTATGCGTCTGTGCTACCTTCGTAACGTAAAAGAGCTTAAGCGTTGGAGTGAGGTTGTGGCAAGCTATGGACGCGAGAAAGAGCGCCGTATGCTCACTTACTTCCAACAACAGGTGCGTGAAAATTTTATGTTCAACTTCCGAAATCCAGAACTCAACTACATGACTTTGGAGGAAGAGAACTTTGCAAAGAACTTCGCACGATTTATCAACGAAGCAAATGTCATTGAGATTAACGAACTTTTCCAACGCGCTAATCGAGACATCGGACAGAATGCCAACGCTAAGATTGTATTCTACGACATGGCATTGACACTCATTGTACTATTGCTTAGGAAGTGAACGAGATTTGTTAGTTGAGGGGTTGACAAGTTGACAAGTTAACCAGTAGCTGTTTGAGTTTTATAAAATAAACTTTATCATTGCTTATCACACAGCCTATCATCCTCTCCTAAAAGAGAATATGATGAAGGCTTTCAATATATATAAACAATAAGATTACTATCAATGGATTACAAAGATATGAAATTTAAGGTCTGGCATGGTTGTGACCGAGGCTTATGCCACAAAGGCTGTGGCAGACAGGAGCGCCAGTTGAATACGTTCGACTGGTTGGCTGATGTGCCTGGAAACAACCAGACTACTGACCTTGTTGAAGTTCAATTCAAAAACACACGTAAGGGATATTATCACAACGTCAACAACCTTGACTTAAAGAAAGGTGACATCGTGGCTGTAGAAGCAAATCCTGGGCACGATATAGGAGTAGTTACACTGACTGGCCGTCTTGTCAAACTACAGATAAAGAAATCAACTAGTGTCAAATCACCAGACGACATTAAACGTGTTTACCGACTTGCGAAAGACGTTGACATGCAGAAGTATCATGAGGCAAAAGCACGTGAACACGCAACGATGATTGAGAGCCGACAGATAGCAAAAGGATTAGGCTTGAAGATGAAGATTGGTGACGTAGAGTATCAGGGCGATGGCAACAAAGCCATCTTCTACTACATTGCAGATGAGCGTGTTGACTTCCGCCAACTTATCAAGGACCTTGCAGCTGCATTCCATGTAAGAATCGAAATGAAACAGATTGGAGCACGACAGGAAGCAGGCCGTATCGCTGGTACCGGACCATGTGGACGTGAACTTTGCTGTTCTACATGGATGAAGAATTTCTCAAGTGTCTCAACCACGGCAGCACGTATTCAGGACCTCTCACTCAACCCAACCAAACTGGCTGGTATGTGTGCTAAACTGAAATGCTGTCTGAATTATGAAGTTGATGACTACATGGAAGCAAGTAGGAAGCTTCCAAGCAAAGAAGTGGTCTTGGAGACAATGGATGGCGAATACTATCTCTTTAAGACGGATATTCTCAACGGGCTATGCACCTACTCTACTGATAAGAATCTCGCTGCAAATCTCGAAACCATCAGCGCTGAACGTGCAAAGGAGATTATCGAACTGAATAGACGTGGTGAGAAACCTCTCTCATTGCTCAATGATGGTAAAGCAAAACCAGCTAAAAAGCCTGTTGACCTTCTTGCTGGTGCTGACCTTAGCCGATTTGACAAGGCAAAGAAACGTAAAAAGAATAATCAACCACGCAATAATAATGGTCAGCAAGGTAGCAGACCTCAACGTGAGAACCGTCGTTATCAGCGTGATGGACAAGACAACTACCGACAGGCAAATGACAATCGCCGTCCAACGAACGACAACCGTCGCCCACAGAATGGTAGTCGCCGTCCATATAATGGTCCTCGCCCTGCACAACAGCAGAACGAAGGAACTCCACAAAGCAATAGAAATGAAGGCAGACAGCCTCAACAAACTGAAAAGACGCAAGAATGAAACATAAGGTTTCCACCTTATTTTATATCATAGCACTCATGACGACAATCATGAGTGCTACTTCATGTAGCGATCCACGCACATACGACCAATACAAAAGTGTGTCATTACAGGGTTGGCAACGCAATGACACACTCACTTTTGATATTCCTCGCCAATGGGAGGGAAACTATCAATTAGACCTCTGCTTACGTGCTGCACAGACTTATCCTTACCGCAACCTAAGCGTGATTATAGAACGTAAAGTGATTTACTTTAGACAACGTAAGAAGTTGGAGAAAACTTACAACGACACTGTTAATTGCGAGGTTATTAATGTAAAGGGTACATTGGTGGGACATAAAGGCATAACAAGCACTGAAATTCTTCAGGCTGTAACTTCGTTCCGCCTTAACCGCAATGATTCTTTACAAGTCAAGATACATCATATAATGAATCGGGAATCACTCCCAGGTATCAGCGATGTTGGTATTCGACTTCTCAAAAATAAACATGACCAGAAGCACTAACATTCAATAAAAGAAATAAAGGCTGCCTCACCTTCCAGACATAGGAATAGTGAAGCAGCCTTTATCAGATAATATAAGAGAGCTGTAGAACTTATAAGCATCTATGGCTTCATCATTCATCGCTCCATATCGTGGATAAACCACTATTATGCTAATGTTTTCTTTTTATAAAACAAGTCGTAAAGAGTAAACAAACAGAGCGTACTTTTGTTCGTTACTGACGTATAAGATTACGCCCAGCGTCTATACGGAGGAAAATGAAAAGGAGTATTGTAAAGCCCCACAACGACGAACCTCCGTAACTAAAGAAAGGTAATGGGATACCGATAACAGGCGTCAAACCAAGTACCATTCCGACATTTATAAAGACATGGAACAAGAAGATTCCCGCAACACAATAACCATAAACACGTCCAAACTTAAAGGGTTGCCGATCGGCAAGGTACATCAGCCGGAGTATAAGACAGAGGAAAAGCACAAGTACTGATGCTGAACCAAGGAAGCCTTCCTCCTCACCTACCGTACAGAAGATAAAGTCAGTATCCTGTTCAGGAACAAACTTCAACTTTGTCTGCGTGCCGTTCAAGAAGCCCTTACCCTGCAGACCACCAGAACCAATGGCAATCTCACTCTGATGTACATTATATCCCGCTCCTGCTAGGTCTTCATCTAGTCCTAAAAGTACGTTGATACGCACACGCTGGTGTGGTTGCATAACGTCATTCAGTACATAGTCAGCCGAATAGAAGAAGGCAATTGAACCCAAAGCAAACAAGGCTATGTAAAAGTAGTTAGAAAAGCGGGTATTCATTGCATTATAGACCAAATAACCTATGACACACGCTGATAATACCAACTGCACCCAGACAATATCGAATGGAATTACAAACTCTGAGAAGAGTAAGGCTAGTCCAGTAATACCAAATACATAAGTCAGCAACAAACGAGTACGTCCCTTGTCTCCCACATAAACCCATACCATCACTGAAGAGAATATCTGCACGAGTAAGAGAACAACAAACTTTCCTAAGGAAGTGGGCGTATCCAAGAGCATTATCTCTTCATACTTGATGCCAACAACGAAGTAAATGACCATCGCCAGCCCCGTGAAAAGGAAGCCACCAGACATTCCTTCACGATAGAGCATGAGGAAGAAAGATAAATAAACCAAGGCAGAACCTGTCTCACGCTGCCCTACAATACATAGCATCGGCAGGAAGATGATACCACAGGTTCCAGCAAAATGCTTCCAATTCTTCATTGTAAAGCCATAAGCCGACATAAACTTAGCGATGGCTAAGGCTGTAGCAAACTTGGCGAACTCGGCAGGCTGTAGTCGTAGCGGTCCAAAAACAAGCCATGATCGTGAACCTTTAATGCTATGAGGGTTAAAAATGGTGGCAAAGAGTAGGAGCACCAACAGACCATAGATGACATAAGCAAAAGTATCAAAGAAGCGGTCGTCCATCATTAGAATAACAAAACCCAAGCAAATGGAAGTTCCTATCCATACAATCTGCATACCCGAGCGTGATGAAAGAGAGAAAATCTCTGTATCACCATAAGTATAACTAGCACCACAGACGCTCACCCACCCAAAGGTGAGCAACGCAATGTAGATACCAATTGTCCACCAATCTAATGAACGAAGTACTCCTGGTTGTCTGTCTGCTGTATAATTACTTGGCACGATGTACGTTCTCCTTGTTTCTTTGTTTATCTTTTGATTGGACCTTAGCTTTATCCTTGCTTTGTTCCTTCTGTTTATCTTTTATTGGATCCTTGGATTTCTCCTTTGGTCGCTCCTTATGCTTGTCTTTGGGAGGTTCTTTTTGCTTTTCCTTAATAGTAGGTTTATCTTTCGTATCCTTCCAAGAGTCTTTATTATCTTTGTTCTTTTCTTTTTCTTTCTTATCACCTCCCTTATCCTTTTCGTCTTTCTCCGACTTCACCTTTAATTCGGGTTCAACACGGATGGCAGGTTCATTCTGAGGTTGCTTCTTTTTTTCCTTTTCATCAGCTTCTCGTTTAGCTTCTGCCTGCTTGACCTTCTCTTCTTCTATAAGGTCTTGCTTTTCCTTAACCCTCTTCAAAGAGTCTCTAATTATATTTACACGCTTAATTGAATCAAGTCGGACAGAATCAGCATGAGTTAGAGGGCGCTTGAAAGAATAAGAGATATGGCGACTCTGAAGAGCTGTTGCACGAGCTGCGTCACCAGGAGTAAGCTTTCCGTTTATGTACTGCTCTATCATTAATGAACCGATAGGCACACCAAAGTCAGCACCAAATCCACCATTTTCAACATAGACAGCAATAGCAATCTTCGGAGTATCAACAGGTGCAAAACCCATAAACACAGAGTGGTCTTTACCACGGTTTTGAGCTGTACCCGTTTTTCCAGCTAAAGTATAACCTGGATGTACCGCACGAGCACAAGTTCCACCACGCACAGAAGACACCATACCTGCAATAACTTCCTGATAAGACCTATACGTTCCCTTCGATTTGTGTTTCTCCAAATACTTCTTATCGAGTTTCTTACCTTGAATACTACGCACAACATGTGGAGTATAATAATAACCACGATTGGCTATAGTAGCACCAAGATTGGCTATCTGTAATGGCGTAAGGTTGACTTCGCCTTGTCCTATAGAGATAGAGATAACTGACAATGGATTCCATCGCTTAAAAGCATTATCATAGAATTTAGCATTTGGAATCATTCCTCGTTTTTCGCCAGGAAGGTCAATACCCAACTTATAACCGAATCCCATAGACACCATGTAGTCACGCCACACATCCATAGCATCCTCCAGCGTCTTATACTTCTTACGATTGGAGAGCATGTGATACAATCCCCAACAGAAATAACTATTACAAGAGGTACTTATAGCTGGCACCAATGAGATTGGAGCAGCATGAGGGTGACAACCTACATGAAGTCCCTTAAAATAGAATCCACGATGACACGGATAACGTGTCGAATCTGAAACAACTCCTTCAGAATAATAAGTGACAGCTTGTCCCGTCTTAAACGTTGATCCCGGAGGATATTGTCCCATAATAGCTCGATTGAGTAAAGGCTTTGCTGGGTCAAGTGTCATCTCACGCTGATACTTTCCACGCAACTTGCCGATCATTGAACGTGGGTCAAAAGTTGGCGAAGAAACCATTGCTAAGATTTGACCAGTCTTAGGCTCTATTGCCACAACTGCACCAAGTTTTCCTTCCATCAGACGCTCGCCGAGTTCCTGAAGATCAGCATCAATACCCAACTGTATGTCACGCCCTGGGTGAGGACGTTGGTCATACTTCCCATCTTGGTAACGTCCTTGTATCTGTCCATGAGCATCACGCAGAAGAATTTGTACACCCTTAACGCCACGTAAGTCCTTCTCATACTCACGTTCGATGCCCATCTTTCCAATATAATCACCAGGCTGATAATACTCATCGTCTTCGATGTCGCTTTGACTCACCTCAGCCACATCACCAAGTACATGTGCAGCAATAGGACGTTGATATTGACGCACACTGCGTTTTTGGACATAAAAGCCTGGGAAACGATAGAGTTTCTCCTGGAAAGCACTAAAATCTTTGTCACTCAACTGACTGAAAAAAAGTTGTTGAGTAAATCGAGAATAACCAGGATTCTTGCTCCTATCCTTGATATTATTCATTCGGTTAATGAAGTCAGCTTTAGTTATGTTCAAAGCTTTACAAAACTCAAGCGTATCAAGGTGTCCTTTCATCTCGTTGGTTACAACCATTATGTCATAAGCAGGTTGATTAAAAACCAACAGCTTACCTTTTCTATCCGTGATAGAGCCACGAGAAGGGAACTCAATCTTTTTTAAGAAAGCATTAGAGTCTGCGCTCTTCCGATAATCATCACTGGCTATCTGAAGAGCAAAAAGACGTATGGTATATATCACCACAATACCTATTGCAACAGCACTAAGTACGAGGCGACGTTTCTCTAAATCATAATTCTTCATTTCTTATCGCCTCCTTACGTTCTCAACAACAAGAATAAGAATAAACGTGAGCAGAAAACTACCTACAACACACTGTAACCATTCAAAAACATTAAAGAAACTGAACATCTCTAAGGTAAAGAAGACTACACTATAAACCAGAGTAAGAATAGACACATACCACGTATATTGTGGTAAGCTAAGTGTATCCAACCCTGCTTGGAAATTATCGCTACTATCACGTGGAATGAAAAGCTGTAACACATAAGGTTGCAACGCTGCTATCAAGGTCATAGAAGCAGCGGATACTCCGGGCGTATTTGAAAAGGTATCGATTATAAAACCCATGAAAAATGCCCATAGAAGAATGGCCCATTGTGGATAATTACGTGGGAATAAAAGAACAAAATAGATGTAAAGTAATGGCGTAGCAACAGTAAACAGATGGATGTTATTGAGTACAAACACCTGCGCTACTGTTAAAACAACAAACCAAAGTAAACGTTTGAGAAAATCTATATTCATTCTTTCTATTCGTAATCCAAAACAAGGAATTAGTAAACACCGTGGTTTCAAGAACCGACAAGTGAAGTTATCCGATTTCCATTCTAACTAAATCCGATTGGCTAATGTTCGCTTATTGCTCTTTACTTCCAATCTGACTCTCAAGCGGTTTGATAGAATCTTGTGCAGCCTTAATAACTTGACGTTGGTCTCTAATTGAAGCATCATCTATCACGCAGACATCACGAAGATTACCAAAGTTTGTTGAGAGTTGTATCTGTAAACGATAAGACAGTCCATCCTCTGAATTATAGACATGCTTTATCTTACCTACCAAGACACCAGCGGGGAAGACAGAAGAATAGCCACTCGTCACAACACGATCACCCAACTTAAATTTAGCATGACGAGGAACGTCATCTAGGTAGGCCACATCACTTGCACCACCATTCCAATGCAGATAACCAAAGTAATCACGTCCCTGAATAGAACAGCTGATATTCGACTTCGAGTTCAGCACAGGAATAACAACAGCGTAATGAATACCCGCCATATAGACAATACCCACTACTCCATTACCACAAGCAACACCCATATCTTTACGAACACCATCCCATGTTCCTTTATTGATGGTAATAAAGTTATTAGGTTTGTCCAATGAGTTGGAGACTACCTTAGCTTGTATCAATCGAAACTGTGAAAGAAAACGATACTGGCCCTTGTGGAGAAAGGTAGAATCCTTCGTCTTATCATACAGCTGGACTGACAACTCCTTCACCTGACGCTCCAGCTCGAGGTTACGCTTAGTCAAGGCTTCATTCACCTCACCCATCGTCAAATAAGACGTAACCTTTGAACTACCTTCATAGGCCAAACCTGCCACATAGTTCGCTGATGTGAACCACACACTGCCCTGATAGTCATTGAATCGGAACAGAAGAACCATACTCAAGACTTCCAGGGCAACGAACAAGAACCAATGCTTGTACTTAGCA
>QWCW01000378.1_pt1 | contig 15793 bp, 14 predicted proteins | sample 1972691 | NCBI WGS metagenome assembly QWCW01 (sample SAMN09866698, study PRJNA288562) | Human oral metagenome isolate pre2_saliva, whole genome shotgun sequencing... | reverse complement strand
AAAACGACAAATAAAAATCAACACCACAAATTCCCCTCCGGCTTGGGGTACCCCAAGCCGGAGGGGAAGGAGGATCTTACACACTTTTTCGGACATTACCGGGAGGCGAGATTTCGGCCTTTTGCTGTGGTTGCAGCTTCTCATATCAGTCGTTTTGTCGGAAGCTATTTTTCATGTACTCCGTCCGCTCCCAAAAACACAGCAAGGAATGCTGAAAAACAGGGAAGTTTTAGCGAAAACCTGGGAACTTTTCAGCGAAACAAGGGTACTTTTCGCCCAACGTGGCGGACTCTCTCCCCAAACACGAAAATAGCGCGAACAAACTGTTCGCGCTACTTTGTTTTACTGCCGCTGTCGACTTGAAAATGTGATTCCGCTGGGGCTCGAACCCAGGACCCACGCCTTAGAAGGGCGTTGCTCTAATCCGACTGAGCTACGGAACCAAACCTTTTATGAGCAAAGTTTGGGCTTTGCAGGTGCAAATATAGCCATTTTTTCTGTGGAAACAATAAACATTGCCCGAAAAATCACATTCATACAGCGCAACCTTGTCCGCGCGCTCGGCCATGCTTCGATTTACGAGGCGAGAAGAGCGGCGATACCGGCGAGTCGTGCAGGGAAAAGGACGAGCCTGAAAACTCGCGGCAACATCGGCCGTGCGCATACCGCCACCGATCAATCGGCAATGGCCGTCCACAAGTCAGCCGGTGCGGCTGCATAGAAGTCGGCGCCCAGTTCTCGAAGTTCCGGTTCGTCGCGGAATCCCCAAAGCACCAACGCACAAGCAATACCTGCCGCCTGTGCCGTGGCATAATCGACTTCGCTGTCGCCGACGTACAATGTTTCGCTCGGCGTTGCATTGAGTCGGCGCATGGCTTCGAGCACAGCATCGGGATGCGGCTTGCGGCGCACACCGGGGCTCTCGCCTACGGCCACTTGCATGAAGTGGGCAAAAAAGCGTTGGTTCAATTCTTGCACCGCCGGGTCGAGTTTGTTGCTGACAATGCCCATTCGCACGCCGGCTGCGCGCAATCGCTCAAGCAATTCGAGAATGCCGGGATAGGGTTGCGTGGTGTCGAGCGAATGAAGCAGATAGTGCGCACGAAAATCAGAAAAAACGGCTTCGAGTGTGGGAGTATCGGTGCCTTCGGGCACGGAGCGTTCTATGAGATTGCGGATGCCATTGCCTAAAAAAGCACGCACCTCGGCCACACTGCGTTCGGCCAATCCGTGCGTGCGCAGACCGTGCGCCACGGAGGCGTGGAGATCGGCCAACGTGTCGAGCAGGGTGCCGTCGAGATCAAAGATGAGCGTAGTAAATCGCATAGAAAAGAGCAGAATAGTCGGTGTTGGGAAAGAAAAGGACGGGAGTTTGCGCAGTATCTTCTCGCAAATAGGATCACGCGCCGTGGAGTAGGGCAGCCTTCAAGCCGCTAATGGTATCGGGGAAGGTGAGTCCGAACTGTTCGATGCGGTGCAAATTCATGGCCAAGTTGCGTTGCGGCGCTTCGACGGCATTGACGGGCGAGGCACTCCCGGCTTCCAAATGCCCGGCGGCGGCCAAAAAGCGCGCGGCTTCGAGCACGGTGTCGTGAGTGGAGCAACGGTTGGGCGAACCGAAGTTGTAAATTCCACCGGGCAGGGCGATGGCAGCTTCGATGCGGCGCACAACTTGCCAAACATTCGTGATGCCGCGACATTCGTTGACGGAAGCTGCGAAAGGTTCCCCGCTTCGAGCCGCTTCGAGCAGACGAAGCAGCAAACCGTTGTTTTGTCGCAAGGGGGAGTTAGGCACATCGTACATCCACGAGAGACGAAGTCCCACCGCTGTGGGCAATAATTCTTGCACCTCGCATTCTGTACGATATTTGAGCGCAGCATAGACACCTTTGGGCGCAAGAGGCACATCCTCTCCGAGGAGTCCTGTCACTGTACAGCCATTGTAAACTTGATCGCTGCTGGCATAGATGAGTTTCGCACCGACAGCCGCGGCTGCCCGCGCCACATTGAGTGTGCCGATATAGTTCACGGCTTCGCAATCGTCAGGATGCGCTTCGCAATAGGCCGTATCGGAGAGGGCGGCCATGTGAATGACGGCTTTCGGGGCGTGATCCATGAAAAGGGTGTGAATCATCTCCTCGTCGGTGATGTCAAGTTGCTTACTGTTGAGCGGTATGACTTGATGGGAGAGGCCAAGAAAACGAGTGGCGCGGCATCCGACGAATCCGGCTGCGCCTGTGATTAGAATCTTCATTGCGAAAAGAAAGGACAATGGAATAAATGCGCCGCCACTGCGGTGATGAGGCTGCACAATGTGAGGAATGTTGCACAAAAATAAGGAGAAAAGCGGAGGTGGCAAACGTGGAGTGACAAAAAAACGCCTCTCGTTGCGCAACTTACGCGGCGCAACGAGAGGCGAATGGGGAATAAAAAAAGGAGAGTGGGCAACACGATTCCCGACTGTGCGGGCGAGTGGACGACAATTCGCCGTCTCGAAGAACTAATCAGGAGAAGAGACCGAAAAGTTCTGCATCAATCCGGTCGGTGATTTGACGAAACGCTTCGGGATCGGACTCAAATTTGAGATTGTCGCCGTCAATGATGACCAAACGGCCTTCATACTGTGCGATCCAGCGCTCATAAAGGTCGTTTAGGCCTTGAAGATAGTCGATGCGCATGGTTTTCTCGAAATCGCGTCCACGTTTTTCAATCTGCGACACGAGATTGGGGATGGACGAGCGGATGTAGATCATCAGATCGGGAAGTTTGACGAGCGACATCATGAGGTCGAAGAGATCGGTGTAGTTGGCGAAATCGCGATCGCTCATCATACCCATAGAATGCAAGTTGGGAGCGAAGATTCGCGCGTCTTCGAAGATGGTACGATCCTGGATGATGGTTTCTTCGCTACGCGAAATGGCCACTACATCCTTAAATCGCTTATTGAGAAAGTAGATTTGCAGATTGAACGACCAGCGTTGCATATCTTTATAGAAGTCTTCGAGATAGGGATTGAAGTCTACGGGTTCGAAGAGGGGCGACCAAGCGTAATGCTTGGAGAGCATTTTGGTGAGTGTGGTTTTCCCGCTGCCGATGTTTCCGGCGATGGCGATGTGCATGGTTGTCGTGTTATTTGGAGGTGTGGCTATACTTTTTCGAAGAGTCCGAAGAGCTTGGCGTCGATACGGTCGACGATGTCGGAGAAGTCCTTGGGGTTGTAGAGGAAGTCGAGACCATCGACGTCAATGACGAGTTTCTGCCCGGGATATTTGTCGAAGACAAACTCATCGTATCGGCGATTGAGATTTTCGAGGTACTCGATGGACATGGATTGCTCGTATTCTCGTCCGCGCTTGCGAATATTGGCCACTAAATGGGGGACAGTGGAGCGAAGATAGATAAGTAAGTCGGGCGCGTCGACGAGTGAGGTCATCAATTCGAAGAGTTCCATATACGTCTCGAAGTCGCGTGTGTCAAGGTTGCCCATGTCGCGATTATTGGCCGAGAAGATATACACTCCCTCGAAGATACTTCGATCCTGAACGACGTTAGATTCGGCGCGCGCGATGTCCAATACATCTTTGAAGCGCTCTTTCAGAAAGAAAACTTCAAGATTGAACGCCCATCTCGGCATGTCCTTATAAAAAGGGTCGAGATAAGGATTCTCCGCCACGGTTTCGAACTTGGGAATCCAGCCATAGTGCTGGGCAAGTAGACCGGTGAGGGTGGTTTTTCCGCTGCCGATGTTTCCGGCGATGGCGATATGCATGAAAAGAGGGGTTTTATGAATCTAAAGAAGTTACGTTTTGCAGAAATGCTGCAGCCGAGGTTTCGTCACTCGTCAACTCCGGGGAATTATCGTCCTCGTCTTCGGCATTATCGTCCTTCGGCAAGGGCTGACGGCGGCGAGGATCTTCACGCGCTCCCAACTTTACGAGTTTATTGGCTGCCGAAATGATGCTTTGTCCCCCGGGAAGGAGCATTCTACGCAAGGAGTCGAAGGCGGCTTGCGTCTTTGAGAGCGTAGTTTCGACGTTCAGGAAGCGTTCGTAGAAGAGTTGCACGCGGCTCACGATAAGCGCGGCTTGGTCTACGATCTTTTGTTGGTTCTGCACCTGCAATTGCTGCTTCCACGAGAGTTCGAGCATGCGCAGCAGGGCATAGAGATTTTGACTCGAGGTGATGAACACACCTTTGTCGTAGGCTTCTTTCCACAAACCGGGAGCTGCGGTGAGCGCGAGGCTGAGTGCGCTGTCGCTGAAGACGTACATCACGACAAAGTCCAGGCGCGAGCGGTCGGCACTGAGGTGTCCGGCATAGTTCTTGGCCGAAAGCTGTTTGACATGCTGCTGCAAGGACTTGACATGTCGGTCTAAAGCCAACTTGCGTTGCTCATCTGTTTTCGCTTCGTAGTAATCTTTGTAAGCCGTGAGCGAGACTTTCGAGTCGATCACTACATCACGTTTGTCGGGGAAGTGAAGAACGACATCGGGTATGAGGCGTCTGCCGGTTTCGTCGTCGGTAACGACTTGGCCGTTCTCGTCTTTCACCGTCCACTGCTCATCAAACTGCACACCGCGCTCGAGTCCCATATCTTCCAAGAGGGTGCGCAGGCGAAGTTCTCCGAAGTTGCCTTGCGTTTTGTTCTCTCCTGTGAGCGCAGCGGCGAGTTTGTCGGCACGTTCGCCCACCAAACGAGCTTGGGCAAGGGTAACTTTAATGCTTTCGTCGAGTCTTGACATGGAATCCAGGTGGCGACTGTCGGCTTGTTGTACGGCATGGCGCATTTCTTGTATGCCATTGCGCAGCGGACCTAGGATTTCGCCGAGTTGACGCACGTTCTCTTCGCGGAGTTGCGTACCGCGTTCGCGCATTTGGCGCTCGCTCTCATTTTTAAGACGTTCGGCCATGAGTTCCAGCCGACGTTCATTTTCTTTCCGCTGTTCTGCGGCTTGAACTTCTGCAGAGCGGCGCAAATCGGCCAAATGGCGTTCGTGTTCGTTGCGCAAATCGTTGAGCGAACGGCGGCCGGCATAATAACCCAGCGCCAATCCCACCACGAGCGCAAGGAGTAGGATAAAGTAAACAGACATGGTGACTTGAGGAATGAGCTGCAAATTTACGGAAAAGGCTTGAGAAAAGTTGTGTGCTTGTGAAATTCTTCCTATTTTCGCGAAGATAGCTTCTCGATTTGCCATCTTCGCGAGAAGTATCACACCATATATATAAGAACCTTTCTTTCGAACGCTATAGACTTATGCAACAAGAACTGATATTGATCCGCATCACGGGAGAAGACCGCCCGGGACTGACCGCCGATTTCATGGCGATTATGGCCAAATACGAAGTAGATATTCTGGATATCGGACAGGCAGACATCCATTCGACGCTGTCATTGGGCATTTTAATCCACACCAATGAACAGACATCGGGCTCAGTGATGAAAGAAGTGCTTTTCAAAGCAGCGGAACGCGGTGTAAACGTTCGGTTTTATCCCATCGAGTCAGACGAATACGCCGATTGGGTGCGAGCGCAAGGGCGCAATCGCTACATTCTCACGGTGTTGGCGCGCCATCTTACGGCACGACAAATGGCTGCAGTGACCAAACTCGTGGCTGCGCAGGGATTAAACATCGACGGTATCCGACGCCTCACCGGACGTGTGCCGCTGGAACGCCATCAAGACAACGTGCGCGCTTGCATTGAATTCTCGTTGCGCGGCACACCTGCCGACTTACCGGCAATGCAAGCCGACTTGCTCCACCTCAGCGCGAACTTGGAAATGGATTGCTCGTTCCAACACGACAATGCTTACCGCCGAATGCGGAGATTGATCTGCTTTGACATGGATTCGACCCTGATTCAAGCCGAATGTATCGATGAACTGGCAGAACGTGCCGGAGTGGGCGAGGAAGTGAAGCGCATCACCGAACAAGCCATGCGCGGAGAGATTGATTTCAAGGAGAGTTTCACTCGCCGCGTGGCGTTGCTCAAGGGATTAGATGCCGGTGTGATGCAAGACATCGCAGAAAAACTCCCCCTCACCGAGGGGGTGGAACGCTTGATGTACGTGTTGAAACGCCATGGCTACAAGATTGCGATTCTGAGCGGCGGATTTACGTTCTTCGGTGAGCACTTGGCACGCCGCTTCGGCATTGATTACGTTTATGCCAACGAGTTGGAAATTCAAGACGGTCGTTTGACCGGACGTTTTGTGGGCGAAATTGTCGACGGACAGCGCAAGGCGGAGCTGCTCCGCCTCATCGCGCAAGTGGAAAAGGTGGATCTCGGCCAAACCATCGCCGTGGGCGATGGTGCAAACGACCTTCCGATGCTCTCCACTGCGGGATTGGGTATCGCCTTCCACGCCAAACCGCGCGTAATTGCGAACGCACAGCAAAGTATTAACACGGTCGGTATCGACGGTGTGCTTTATTTCTTAGGATTCAAGGATTCCTATCTTGACGACCGCGCTCCTTCTCCCGAAGGCGCACCGACCTAAAACTAAAAACGGGATCGATTCTCAAAAAGAAGAATCGATCCCGTTTTTTTCTGTTGATCATTGATGGTAAGAAGGGAAGTTGTGCACGCACTTTGCGAAGAGTGTAGTTTCCCTCGCCGACTTACCACAAATATCCGTGAACTTATCGACGCCCACTCGTCACGCCTGAAGAAGACGATGAGCCACGTTGCGGCTGAGCAGGGGCACTATAAGTGGTGCTTCCCGAACGCGTGTAGCCTCCCGCGTTGTAATTCTGCGAACCTCCACCACTATTCTGCGATTCCGCAGCACCTCCGCGACGACCGGACGAATAACCGGAGTTTCCACCTCCATTATTATCCGAACGCGTGGGCGAGTAACTGCTACGTCCGCCGTCGTAGGAACGAGAGTTGCCATAGTAGTTCGACGATTCGCCGCCGTTGTAGGGCGCAGTGTAGGCCGGTACCGACTGACGCGGGCTGCTATAGGCACCACTGCCGTAATATGTATTGCCGGTGTCGTAACTCCAACCTCTACCGCCGTAACGTCCTTCGACAATACGCAAAGGTTCGTTGCGATAATAGTCGTTGTAGCCGCGATCGCCGTAGCGCGCCACATAACTGTCGCGCAATCCACCGTAACGGCTCTCCACTACGCGCAAACCATAGTAGGGCGAGCGGTATTCGGGGCGGCGATATCCCCAATCTGAGCCGCGATAGCTCACATACACCGAAGGCCGGTCAAAGAAGAAGCGGTCGCGGTAGGAATAACGCGTGTAGACGTTGAAGATGAAGGAAGATCCCGTCCACGAAAGCGGGCGGCAGAAATAATCCGCGCCAACATAACGCGCATACTGCCAATCATAGAGGATATAACGGAGGTCATCGTCTCGGAAATCACGATAGCGTCCGTAGAGATCGTACGAAGAATTGACAGAAAGGAAGTAGTCGAGGTTCACTTGGTAGACCTGATCATATTGCGCCGGCGTGAGGTTCAACTCATACGCCATCTTGTCGGTGAGGAAATAGGCGTATTCACGAGCATCGGCATAGTTCATCGCGGAAGCCGATACGCCGGCAGCAGCGAGAAAGAGGGAGAGAAGTAATCGTTTCATATCGCTTATTTTTTAGAGGTGATGATTGCAAATATCGTGATTTGGCCGTCAAAAACAAGACACACGAGAAATAAATGCGCGTATTTTAGTGTTATCACGCAATATTTCCCGCTCGAAATTGATATTTTGTCAAGCAACGCGGCAAACACGACAACTTATTTGTCAGTGTGAAGAGAAGCGCGCACCAACTCGGGGCTATCATAAAGGTTATCGCGTTGCACGCGCAAGCCTCTCCGGAGAAAGCCCTCACCGTATACTCCTTATTATATAGATCGCTACGAGATCGACGAATAGTTTTGCTGCAGTTGTCGCAATCTGCGCAACTCTGCCCACATCGCCACGTTCTCCGTTTTCGACTCATGGGGATCCTCTTCTAAAATGCGCGCCGCACTTTCGCGCGCCTCGCTCATCAATGCCGCATCGCCCACCAAGTTGGCAATGCGCAGATCGAAAGGCAAACCACTTTGTGCCGTTCCTTCCAAATCTCCGGGGCCACGAAATTTCATATCGGCCTCAGCAATGACGAATCCGTCGGTCGTTTCTACCATGATGTCCATCCGCTGGCGAGAGTTTTCAGCGAGATTATCTTTCGTGACAAGGATGCAATAACTTTGTTCCGCCCCACGTCCCACCCGTCCGCGCAGTTGGTGCAGTTGCGCGAGGCCGAACCTTTCGGCATTCTCCACCACCATCACCGACGCATTCGGGACATTCACCCCGACCTCGATCACAGTCGTGGAAACCAAGATCTGCGTTTCGTTCGCCGAGAAAGCACGCATCGCTTCTTCTTTCTCAGCGGGCTTCATGCGGCCGTGCACTCTTCCCACTTTCCACGGCGCAAAGGCTTCGCAAACCGCCTCGTAGCCTTTCTCCAAAGCCAAGAGGTCCAATTTTTCATTGTCGTCAATCAGTGGATAGACGAAATAAACCTGCCTTCCTTTCTCCAATTCCGTGCGAATGCCGTGAAAGAGTTGGCTGCGTTGCCGCGCGCGATAGTGCCGCGTCTGAATCGGTTTGCGTCCGGGTGGCAACTGATCGATGACACTCACGTCCAAATCACCGTAAACCGTCATCGCCAAGGTGCGGGGTATGGGTGTTGCGGTCATCACCAACACATGTGGAGGACGCGTGTTCTTGTCCCACAACGCCGCCCGCTGCTTCACGCCGAAACGGTGCTGCTCGTCAATCACGCAAAGCCCCAAATTGTAAAAGACCACGCCGGGTTCGATGAGCGCATGCGTGCCGATGAGCACCTGCACTTCGCCCGTGGCCAAAGCATCGAGCACCATTCGTCGACGCTTTCCCTTGACATTGCCCGTGAGCAATTCGACTCGGATGCCCAATTCTTCGAGTTGGGCGGCGATCCCTTTGTAGTGCTGTTCGGCCAAGATCTCGGTCGGCGCCATGATGCACGCCTGAAAACCATTGTCGAGCGCCAACAAGCAGGTGAGCGTGGCCACCATCGTTTTGCCCGAACCCACATCGCCTTGCAACAACCGGTTCATCTGTCGGCCACTGCGCAAGTCGCTGTGGATTTCGCGCACCACTCGTTTTTGTGCTTCCGTGAGGGCAAAGGGAATGTGGTGCTCGTAAAAATCTTTGAAGAGCGGTCCGACGCGAGGAAACGACCATCCGATCACTTCCGTCTTCCTTTCCTTATTATATTGGAGTATGGAAAGTTGTAAGTAGAAGAGTTCTTCGAACTTCAAGCGGCGTTTCGCCGCCGCCACGTCCTGCGCACTTTGTGAGAAGTGCAAATCGCGCACAGCCTTGTCGTGACTCACCAATTTATGCTCCGCCACCAGCGTCGGCGGCAGCGTGTCGAGGATCGGCGAAGCCAAACGTTCGAAAGCATTGGCCACCAATTCATTGATCGTCCGCGAAGTGATGTGCGCACGCGTGAGTCGTTCGGTCAAGTGGTAGACCGGTTGCATGCGCAGCAGTGGACGATTTTTCACCCGCTCCATCTCTTCCATCTCCGGGTGCGCGATGGAAAGGTAATGTCCGAAAGGTTTCGGCTCGCCGAACACTTGATATTCGACATTCACCTTATACATATTCTCCAACGCCTTGGAAACGCGGAACCACACCAGCTGAATGTAGCCCGTGCCATCGGTAAAATTAGCCACCAAGCGGCGTTTCGGTCCTTCGCCCACCTTGTTGATCAGCACAATGTGGCCGCGCAACTGAATGTTCTGCATCCCTTCTACCAAATCGCAAATGCGGTGCACCTTCGTGCGGTCTTCGTGACGATAGGGGTAGGTGTGCAACAAATCGCCGATGGTGTGCACGCCCATTTGGGAGGCGAACAGCGCAGCGCGTGCGGATCCGACTCCTTTAAGATAAGTGATGTCTTGATCGAGATAGTTCAAATGAGCGTTGTTGAGCAGAGAAAACGTTTCCTTGTAGTCGAGTACGAGTTAAACCCGGCGCGACGACAAGCAGAGCATGGAGAGCTTAGTCCATGCGGTCACGATAATCTTCGTACGTGTAGGTGCGTAGCGTTTCGAGCGTGCCGTCTTCGCGAAGCAAGCAGAGGGAAGGGTGGTGAATGCCGTTGAACATATTCGTCTTCACGGTCGTGTAGTGGATCATGTCCTCGAAAATCAGTTCATCGCCCACTTGAAGCGGACGTGCGAAGCGCCAATAGCCCATATAGTCGCCGCTCAAGCAACTGTTTCCGCCCAAGCGATAGACACATTCGTCCGTCTCGTGGCCCACTTCCTCCCCATCAGTGAGTGTTTCCGCGCCGCGAATAGCAGGGTGGTAGGGCATTTCGAGACAATCGGGCATGTGGCAAGTGAACGATGCGTTGAAAATCGCCGTCTTAATCCCGGCGTTCTCCACCACATCCACCACTTGTGCCACCAACGGCCCCGTTTGCCACGCAAAAGCGCTGCCCGGTTCCATGATGACGCGCAGCTGCGGATGGCGCGCGCGGAAATCGTTGAGCAACTCCACCAACAATTCCACATTATAGTCAGCACGCGTCACCAAGTGGCCACCTCCGAAGTTGATCCACTCCAAGCGGTCGAGCCAAGCGCCGAAACGCGCCTCGATGTGCTGCAGCGTGTGGCCAAAAGCCTCGCTGCTGCTCTCACAATGGCAGTGAATGTGGAAACCGCGGACGCCTTCCGGCAGATCGGCGGGCAGATCGGCACTGAGCAAGCCGAAGCGCGAACCGGGCGCACACGGATCGTACAACGCCGTCTCAATTTCCGAATATTCGGGGTTCACGCGCAAGCCGCAATCCACCTGCTCGTCGCTGCCATGCGTGGCATTCCATTCACGAATGCGCGGATAGAATTGCGCATACTGCGTGAGCGAGTTGAAAGTGATGACCGAAGAACAGCGGAGCATCTCATCGAAGGTGGCCGCTTCGTAGGCCGGAGTGTAAGTGTGTGCCCGACTGCCGAACTCTTCGAGCGCCAAGCGGGCTTCGTAAGGAGAGGACGCCGTGGTATGGGCGATGTACTCGCGAAAGATGGGGAAAGTTTTCCAAAGTGCGAAGGCCTTGAAAGCAAGAATGAACTCCGCGCCGCTTCGGTGCGAGATGTCCGTGATGAGGCGAAGATTTCGGCGCAAAAGACGCTCTTCGAGAATGTAGGCCGGCGACGGAGCAGTGGGAAAGGTCATAGACGTAGGAAAGAGATGAGTCATAAAGTAAAGCGCACGAGCCGAATCGGCGCAAGCATGGCTCGGCAGATTCGGCTCGTGGTGAGAGTTTGTTGAAGGCTGAAGATCACATGATGCCGTCTTCGCGCAGCTTTTGTTGCCACTTCCAAGCCGTAGTCAGCGAGTCTTCGAGGGTGTGCACGGCCTTCCAGCCCAGCACTTTGTTGGCTTTGTCCACGTTGCCCCACACCTTTTCGATGTCTCCGGCACGACGGGGAGCCACTTTGTAATTGAGTTTCACACCGGTGCACTTTTCGAAGGTGTTGATCAGTTCGAAAACGCTCACGCCGTTGCCGGTACCCACGTTGAAGACCTCAACGGGATCGGTGTTCTTGCCTTCGACAATGCGTGCCATGGCCGCAACGTGTGCCTTAGCCAAGTCAACCACATAGATAAAGTCGCGAATGCACGATCCGTCGGGCGTATCGTAGTCGTCGCCGAAGACAGCAAGCTGTTCGCGAATGCCAATGGCCGTTTGCGTGAGGTAAGGGATGAGGTTGGCGGGCGCACCGTTGGGCACTTCGCCGATGAGGGCAGTGGGGTGTGCACCGATGGGGTTGAAGTAGCGCAAGATGATGGCCGAGATGGGAGCACCGCTGGCTACGAAATCTTGAATGATTTCCTCGTTCACCTGCTTCGTGTTGCCGTAAGGCGATTCGGCCTTCTTGATCGGCGCATTTTCGCTCACGGGGAGATCTTGAGGATCGGGTTGTCCGTAGACCGTGCAGGACGACGAGAAGATAATGCCCTTCACGTTATACTTTGGCATCAACTCCAAGAGGTTGATCAGCGAAACGAAGTTGTTGCGATAGTACTTCAAGGGCTTTTCCACCGACTCTCCCACAGCTTTCGAAGCGGCAAAATGAATAATGCCCTCGATGCCGGGATATTTTTGGAACACGCCTTCCAAAGCAGCGTAGTCGCAGCAGTCCACTTGTTCGAATGCCGGACGAGTGCCGCTGATTTTTTCAATGCCGTCGATGACTTCGGCTTTTGAGTTGCTGAGGTTGTCGATAATCACGACGTTGTAGCCTGCAGCTTGGAGTTCGACAGTGGTGTGCGAACCGATGAAACCGGTACCGCCCGTGACGAGAATGGTCTTTTTCATTTTTCGGTTGTGAAATAGGGGAGGGAAGCACGCGCGGAGATCATTCAATTTGTTTTACGATTTCTCATCCGATCACATGCCATCCGCGTCCTGAGGTTGACTTTGATGTGGCGAAGTTACGAATTATTTTGTGATATCTATCTTACAAAAGACAACTTTTTTTGTGCCTTACGTAGTAAAACTTTTCCGTTTCGCCGCAATCCACCTCAAAAGTTCTTCGTTCGCAGTTCAAAACGGATAAAACCTCCGAAATGTCGAGGCAACGCATCCCCAACGCCACACAATTATATAGCATCATTTGGTTCATGGTCTTCGACTTTTCCCACAAGTGCACCAAGACTACAAAACATTCGCTCAAAGGGGAGCATGATACATTCATCATTGTGAGGCGACATCACAAAGCTGCGAACAAAGTCAAAAAACAAGGACGATTTTCTCAAAAAACAGAGAGTTTTCGCCCAAAAGCAGCCATGTTTTACTCTCAACTTGTTGGCCTAGTGTAAACCCACAGTGATGCGATATTGCAAAAGAGCTGTAGTTTTACTTCAAGAGCAACACACTGATCTGATAACGAAACAGAAAGATTGCGCCGGTTGCTCATCGAAAGAACGAATTAAAGCCTTGAAAGAAAAGTTTTTTTGTATTTTTGCGCTTGTACTTTGTTCAATGCCGACTATGAAGGAGAAAAAACTTTACGGAATTGACAGTAAACCTATTCTCGTTCAAAGGCAAAACAGTTTTGTCCATTCAAGAAAAACAATGATCATGAAAAAACAACCATCAGCCTCGCCATCTTAGCACTGATATTCGCAGGAATTTCTGTGGCTAATTCGCAAAAGCACATTGTACGTAGGGTTCCTAATCTTCGCACTGCACCCTCCCCAGCTCAGCCTCACAAAAGAGTGTACAGTTATAAAGACAATTACATCGAAGGCTTAGCTCGCGTAACCTTCAAAAAAAAATGGGGGTTTATTGATGAAAAGGGTATTGAAGTTATCCCTTGTAAGTATGATTATGTAGATAGCTTTGAAGAAGGGCTATCTATGGTTTCTCTCAATGAAAAATATGGCTTTATAGACAAGTCTGGCATAGAAGTGGTTCCTTGCGTGTATGATTTGGCAGACACATTCAGCGAAAACAGAGCCAAAGTCGATCTCAATGGAAAAATAGGCTATGTCGATAAATCCGGCACCCTTGTCATCCCTTGTAAGTATGATGCCGGAGATTGGTTTGACGAAGGTTTTGCAGCAGTTGAGCTCAACGGAAAATGGGGTTATATCGACAAGTTCGGCACCCTTGTCATCCCATTCAAATATGAGACATCACACGCATTCTCTGAAGGATTTGCCTTGATTTCACTCAATGGCAAATATGGCTTCATAGACAAGTCAGATTCCCTTATAACTTCTTGTAAGTATGAAAATGCTTGGTCTTTCAGCGAAGGCATGGCTTGCGTTAAGCGCAATGGCAAATGGGGGTTTATCAACAAGTCCGGTGTCGAAGTAATCCCTTGTAAATTTAGTAATGCGGAATCGTTTTGGGAAGGTCTTGCTCCTGTCGAAATTGATGGTAACGTTGCTTACATCGATCAGTCTGGTCGTGTAGTATCAACCAACAAAGGTAAATAGAGTGGTGTCGGTGCGTGCCTTTTGTTTGGCCGTTCGGCACAGAATACGTAAATTTGCCCCAAACTAACCCCCCAATTATTTTTCCCATGAATGAACTGGCGCTCAAATACGGTTGCAATCCCAACCAAAAGCCCGCTCGTATTTACATGGACAACGGCACAGCGCTTCCCATTGAAGTGCTGGGCGGGCGTCCCGGTTACATCAATTTTCTCGACGCACTCAACGGTTGGCAGTTAGTGCGCGAGCTCAAAGCCGCCACCGGCCTGCCGGCAGCGACCTCGTTCAAACATGTATCTCCTGCCGGCGCAGCAGTGGGCGAACCGCTGAATGAAACGCTGCAAAAGATTTATTTTTGCGACGATCTCGGCGAACCCCTCACTCCCATCGCCTCGGCTTATGCCCGCGCTCGCGGCGCCGATCGCATGTCGAGCTACGGTGATTTCATCGCCCTTTCCGACGAATGCGACAAAGCAACCGCCCTGCTCATCAAACGCGAAGTGAGCGACGGCGTTATTGCCCCGGGTTTCACCCCCGAAGCGCTCGAGATTTTGCAAGCCAAGCGCAAGGGCACGTATTGCATTCTACAAGTGGATCCCAACTACGTACCCGATCCCATCGAACGCAAACAGGTGTTCGGTGTCACCTTCGAACAGGGACGCAACGAGGTGGATCTTTCGGATCCACACCTCTTCGACCAACGCCCCACGAAGAACCAAGAGTTGCCCGCCTCGGCCGTGCGCGATCTGACCATCGCCCTCATCACACTCAAATATACACAGTCGAACTCCGTTTGCTATGTGAAAGACGGTCAAGCCATCGGCATCGGCGCCGGCCAACAAAGCCGCATTCACTGCACCCGTTTGGCAGGTACGAAAGCCGACATCTGGTGGTTGCGCCAACATCCCAAGGTGATGGGTTTGCCCTTCGTTCCCGGCATTCGCCGTGCCGACCGCGACAACACGATCGACATTTACATTTCGGAAGATGCCGACGATGTACTGGCCGAAGGTGCATGGCAACAGTTCTTCACCGAGCGTCCCGCCCCGCTCACCGCGGAAGAAAAACGCGCTTGGATCGCTCAAAACACCGGTGTAGCTTTGGGTTCCGACGCCTTCTTCCCCTTCGGCGACAACATAGAGCGCGCCCACCGCAGCGGCGTGTCCTATGTGGCACAAGCCGGTGGTTCCCTTCGCGACGACCATGTGATTGAAACCTGCGACAAATACAATATTGCCATGGCCTTTACCGGCGTGCGCTTATTCCATCACTAAATTGGATTTTGAAATTATGAGAGAAGCCGACAAGACCGAAATAGAGCAAGCCCTCTTGAATGGTTTCGTCTTCCGAGGAAGCGGAAGCGGCCGGCAAGACAAAGGTAAAGTTAAGACTAAGGCTAAGCGAAAAGGATATATCACCGGCGCTCACGGCAGCGGGTCTGCAAAGAAGAAGGCCGATATCCGACAACGCCGCGCCAACAGGCACAAAAAATAGCCCGATAGTTGCAAGCATTGATAGGCATAGCAAGTTGATCGCTCCCCAAATGCACAAGAGTTATGACGTCACACTATTCATAAAGGATGCCAACTGCTTATCTCGGCGAAAGATCTGCGCACAGCGGCAACTTTTCCTCTAAGAAGAATGATTTCATCGTGAATGCTTATACTTACAAATATCCTCGGCCGGCCGTAACGACAGATTGCGTCATCTTCAGCCAGTTGTCGCTCGAAGCGAGCGTGTTGTTAATCCGGCGCAAGCACCCGCCCTTTCAAGGACATTGGGCTTTTCCT
>QWCW01000699.1_pt1 | contig 15850 bp, 9 predicted proteins | sample 1972691 | NCBI WGS metagenome assembly QWCW01 (sample SAMN09866698, study PRJNA288562) | Human oral metagenome isolate pre2_saliva, whole genome shotgun sequencing... | reverse complement strand
CATCCCCATCAAAATCTATTGCAGCAGCTTCGATACTGACCCAACAGGCGTAGACGCCAACGACCCGCTCTACTTTTTCATGGGACACGAGATTGGTCTAACGCCCGAAGAAGCCCTTGAAGCTGCACAAAACGTGCAAACGCACGGCATCGGTGGTGGTTCCGGCTTTGGCAACTGGTTCCTCTAACCAGTAAAGGTTATACATCGACAACCACCACACCACAAAACACTGAGCCGAAGTGAAGCCCTCGCCTTTTGAGGGCGCACTTTAGGACTCAAACGCGATGTTGCAAGGCACGTGTTGCCCTGCCATTCGCTAATATCGCATCTCTGGAAAGTTTTTTTATCTAGACGAAGAGATGCTCTTCTCCACACATATTATAGTCATATCATTACCACAATGAAAAAGATTTTCTATTCTCTTCTCGCGCTTCTTGCCCTCGGATTGGGCAGCTGCCAACGCGAAACTGGACTCACCAACGTCCAATCGTCTGAAACCACCACCGACCACCTCATCATTAAAGAGGTGTTCTACGCGGGTCATGCTTACATTCGCACTCCGTCCACTGACTACGGTGGAGGCTATACGCCTTTCCCTGGTGGAGATTATGACGATGACACCGACTCTGGTTCTGAGGCTGACTCTACTTCTGAAGAATCTACAGCCCCTGCAACAACTACGTCCACTCGTGCCGGGAAAATGGAAAAGCGTTTCTATACACGCAGCTACGACGACCAATACATCACCATCTACAATCCTTCTAAGCAAACACTTTACCTCGATAGCATGGCGATTGTAACCAACCAAATCGACCCACGTGTTATCTTAGAGTTTGCTCCTGGCGACAACTTTATCAACTCTTATTATGGTGTAAACAGCATCATGTGCTTCCCTGGTAAGGGCAAGGACTTCCCTGTGAAACCTGGTCAAACCATTGTGATTGCCAATTACGCGGTAGACCACGCCAAGACTTTTGAGAAGTATCTTGAAGACAATGGCGAAAACCTCAAGGAATATGAAGGTTATGACCAATTTCTCGATTTGACGAAGGCTGACTTTGAGTGGAGTCCCAGCACCGACAAGAACAACAACCCCAATGTGCCCGATTTGATGCCCATCAGTTCAGGCCGTGCCATGGCTACTGTGGCAGAAGCTGTAGGTTTGGCTCTCGTGCGTTTGCCTTGGTCGCCTGCCACCTTTGCCCAATTTGCAAAGCGCGATGCCGAGGCTGATAAGAAATCGAAGGTGAAAAATCCGATTCACTATATCAACGTCACCAACACTCACCTCAAAGATTTCCTCGCTGTCGAAATTCCTTTCGATAAGGTGGTAGACTGCATGACCATTTGTCCTCGTAAGCGTTTCCAAATGCGTCCTTCTAAGTTGGATAAAGGCTTCCTTGGTGTGAATGAAGAAGACTTCTCTTCTTACAACAATGAAAATATCCTCAAGGTGATGGGGCTTTCGCTCCAACGCAAGTTTGACGGTAAAGGCTTCGTGGACACCGACAACACGACGACCGACTTTGAAGTGAAGCCGGCTTCGCTCTCACGCAAAGCCGCTACGCCCGAAAAGCCCGCGGAGAAACCGGCGAAATAAGGGGAGCTTTCCTCAAACAACTCGACCGCAGCAACAGAAAGCGCCGAGGGAGTCTCGCTCCCTCGGCGCTTTCGTGCTGAAGCTGTGCGCTGTTTTGTTCCGCTGCGCGGCCGGTGCGCTTCGCGCTTCCCGCAAAACAAAACAAAGAGGGCGCTCCACATCGTTGTGGAGCGCCCTCGCGCGTTATCGTTGTGCGACCGAGTCGCGAAGTGGGCTTAGGCCTCTACCTTCGACCAGTCTTGTTGGCTCATGCGCACGTAGCTTTGGTAGCGGCGCTTGGCGTTCTCTTCGCAAGCCTCGAAGAGTTCGGCAGCCTGTTCGGGGAATTGCTTTTTGAGTGCCTGGAAGCGCACCTCGCCTGTGAGGAAGTCTTGGAAATTCTCCCACTTCGGCGCCTTACTGTCGAGTATGAAGGGATTCTTGCCCTGGTCTTCGAGCTCGGGGTTGTAGCGCCAGAGGTGCCAGTAGCCGCATTTCACGGCAAGCTCCTCTTCGTAGTGCGATTTACCCATACCGGCCTTCAAGCCGTGGGCGATACAGGGCGAATAGGCCACGATGAGCGAAGGTCCGGGATAGGCTTCTGCCTCGCGGATGGCCTTGAGCGTCTGATTGTGGTCGGCACCCATGGCGATCTGCGCCACATAAACGTAACCGTAGGTGGTGGCGATGAGGCCAAGGTCCTTCTTTCGGATGCGCTTACCGCTGGCGGCAAACTTTGCCACGGCACCGGTGGGCGTCGCCTTGGAGGACTGACCGCCGGTGTTGGAGTAAACCTCCGTGTCGAGGACGAGAATGTTCACATCTTCGCCGCTGGCGATCACGTGGTCGAGACCGCCGTAGCCAATGTCGTAGGCTGCGCCGTCACCACCGATGATCCACTGCGAGCGCTTGGTGAGGAAGTGGCTCAACTCGCTGAGTTGTGCGCAAATGGGGCATCCTTCTTGCTTGCCGGCCTCGATGAGCGGCTTGAGGCGCTCAGCAGCAGCCTTGCTCTCGGCCGCTTTGTCCTTACCGTCGAGCCATTGCTGTGCGGCCTCCTTGAATTCGGCGCTCACATGGTCGTCGGCGAGGCAACGGGTGAGGATATCTGCGATGCGGCTGCGCATTTTCTTGTTGGCCAAGGTCATACCGAGACCGTATTCGCAGAAGTCTTCGAACAACGAGTTGCTCCATGCCGGGCCGTGGCCGTCTTCGTTCGTAGTGTAGGGCGTGGAGGGGATCGATGCGGAGTAGATCGACGAGCAACCGGTGGCATTGGCCACCATCTCGCGGTCGCCGAAGAGTTGGCTGACGAGTTTCACGTAGGGCGTCTCACCGCAACCGGCACATGCGCCGGAGAATTCGAAGAGCGTGGGAGCAAACTGCGAATTCTTGGGGTTGGCGTTGATGTCGACGAGGTGATGCTTGCTCTTTACGTTCTTCACGAGGTAATTCCAGTGGTCGGCCTCCTGACGTTCCTTTTCGAGCGTCGTCATGGCGAGGGCTTTACCCGTTTTGGGCTTACCGGGGCAGACATCCACGCAGTTGGCGCAACCCGTACAGTCGAGTACGCTCACTTGGATGCGGAAGTTCATACCCTTCATGGGCACGGGCGCCTTCATCTCGAGCGTGGGTGCGTCGAAACCGGCCTTTTCGTCAGCGTCGAGCACGAAGGGACGGATACAGCCGTGAGGACAAACGTAGGCGCACTTGTTACATTGGATACAGTTCTCCAAATCCCAAGTGGGAACGAACGTGGCCACACCGCGCTTCTCATAGGCGGCCGTACCTTGCTGCCACGTACCGTCTTCAAGTCCCTTGAAGGCGCTCACGGGGAGGTCGTTGCCCACCTGTGCGTTGATGACATGCACCAAATCCTTCACGAAAGCGGGCGAACCGTCGTCGACGGGTTGCTCATCTTCGAGCGAAGCCCATGCGGGATCCACGGCGAAGGTGTGGTATTCGCCACCGCGATCCACGGCGGCGTAGTTTTTCTCCACGATGTCCTGACCCTTCTTGCCGTAAGTCTTTTCGATGAAGTGCTTCATCTCCTCAACGGCCTTATCGACGGGGATAACACCCGTGATGCGGAAGAAGGCGCTCTGCAAGATCGTGTTGGTGCGGTTGCCGAGTCCGATTTCTGCGGCAATCTTCGTGGCGTTGATCACATAGACCGTGATGTTCTTCTGTGCCAACACGCGCTTGATCTTGTTGGGCATATTGCGCGAGAGCGCCTCATCGTCCCAAACGGTGTTGAGCAAGAAGGTACCTCCGGGCTGAATGCCGCGCAGCACGTCGTACATGTGCATGTAGCTCTGCACGTGGCAGGCCACAAAGTTGGGAGTGTTCACCAGATAGGTGGAACGAATGGGGTGATCACCGAAACGCAAATGCGAGCAAGTGAAACCACCCGACTTCTTCGAGTCGTAGGAGAAGTAAGCCTGGCAGTACTTGTCGGTCGTTTCGCCGATGATCTTGATCGAGTTCTTGTTGGCACCCACCGTACCGTCGGCGCCGAGACCGTAGAATTTGGCTTGGAACATGCCCTCGCCGCCGAGGCTGATTTCCTCTTTCTTGGGGAGCGACGTGAAGGTCACGTCGTCAACGATACCGATCGTGAAGTGATCCTTCGGCTCGTTGAGCGCGAGGTTCTCATACACGCCGATGATCTGCGCGGGCGTGGTGTCGTTGGAGCCCAAACCGTAGCGACCGCCCACGATGAGGGGGGCATTCTCGCGACCGTAGAAAGCATCCTTGACGTCGAGATAGAGCGGTTCGCCGCTGGCGCCGGGTTCCTTGGTGCGGTCGAGCACCGCAATGCGCTTGGCCGTGGCGGGCACGGCGGCAAGGAGGTGCTTCACCGAGAAGGGGCGGTAGAGGTGTACGCTAACCATACCCACCTTTTCGCCTTGTTCGCGCAGGTGGTCGATGGCTTCGCGGGTCGCTTCCGAGGCCGAACCCATGAGAATGATCACGCGGTCGGCTTCAGGATCGCCGTAGTAGTTGAAGAGGCCGTATTCACGGCCGGTGATGCGGCTGATTTCCTTCATATATTCTTCCACCACCTCGGGCACGACGTTGTAGAAGGGGTTGGAAGCCTCGCGGTGAGCGAAGAAGGTTTCGGGGTTCTCAGCCGTACCGCGTGCCACGGGGCGCTCGGGGGTGAGCGCGCGTTCGCGGAACTCGCTCAGGGCCTTTTGGTCCACCAGCGGGCTGAGGTCCTCGATGTCGAGGCGCTCGATCTTCTGGATCTCGTGCGAGGTGCGGAAACCATCGAAGAAGTTGATGAAAGGCACGCGGGTCTTGATCGAAGCCAAGTGAGCCACACCGGCCAAGTCCATCACCTCCTGTACCGAACCCTCGGCCAGCATGGCGAAACCGGTTTGGCGCGCCGACATCACGTCTTGGTGGTCACCGAAGATGCTCAACGCGTGGCTGGCAATGGTGCGCGCCGAAACGTGGAACACACAGGGGAGGAGTTCACCGGCGATCTTGTACATGTTGGGAATCATGAGCAACAAGCCCTGCGATGCGGTGAAGGTGGTGGTCAATGCGCCGGCTTGGAGCGAACCGTGCACAGCGCCGGCGGCACCGCCCTCGCTTTGCATTTCCTGTACCAAGACCGTTTCGCCGAACATGTTCTTGCGGCCTTGCGCCGACCTTGTTATGTTATGATGTCCTTGTGGGCGGAAGTTTCCGCCTGAGCCGGCGTGCCATGCCGGAAGCCGCTGCTGCCCGTTGTGCACACGGGGGTGGAGCGAGGTCGGTCACAAAAATGGAAAAAACGAATAGTCCTCACGGACTATGCACCGGGGCTCGGCGTCTGTGGGCGCGAGCGTCCGTAGGGCAAAGGTAATATTTCTTTTCTGATAGGCAAAGTGCACAAAAACGAAACTTCGCACCCGATAGGCTTTTCATCCTATAAAATAACGCTTTTTGCACCTCCGCCCTCGCTTTTCGCACCCTTTTCCCCTCCTTTTTCGCGCCAAAATCCAATCAGCGCACACCGCAACGCCAAAACTCCACTACTTTTCCGAGAAAGCCCACGCCTTTTGCTAAAAACTCCCAAACTTTTTTCCGATGTCGCGCCGCTTTTCGCCCTTCATTTACGCGCGCGCGTTCATTTATATATGAAATCACCTTCCTTCGCGAAAGTTTTCTCGACAAACACTTTGTAATCTCCATATTATTTGTACTTTTGCCCAAAGCCATGAGCATTCATCGCACCACGAACGGGCGAAAGTCGTGCTTCCGCACCGGCCAATCCGCAGAAAGCGAATCCCTTGCACAACCTCCCACCCGCTCAAATCCGAGCACGAAAAAGGGATTCATCCGCACACGCCATGCCCCCACGAAACAAGAGGACACCGGCGCACGCTCTTTCCACAAGATCCTACAGAAAACACCGAAGTAAGCGCCCCGACTTCAGACAAGAAGGAAAAAACTTTGTCCACCCGTTTGAGAAAGCCGTTTGTTCTCCTTTTCCCCTCGACGCTCCGAGAATCACTTTCACCAGCCTAACCCGGAAAACCCAGATGAGCACCACACTTCTGTCCCCGAATATCACACTGCCCGACGAGACCCTGCAAAAACTCTACGCCAAGGCGCTCCACAACGGGATGTCGCTCAAAGCCTACATCGAAGGTTTGTTGATTGAGGACGCCAACGCGCCGTCCTTTGCCGAACGTGTGTCGCCCTCTGCCGACGCCTGGTTTGACCATCCGCAAAACGTCGCCGCCGTTCGCCGCGGCCTGCAGCAACAAGCAGCCGGCTTGGCACAGTCTTTTTCGATCGAAGAAATCAAACGATTGGCCGACCTGTGACCTACGATCTGCAACTGCTCCCGGAAGCCATCGAAGATCTCGCCTATTGGAAACGATCGGGACAGAAAAAAGTGTTGAAGAAAATCGTGGCACTGCTCGAAGAACTCAAAGTGCACCCCCAAACCGGCACCGGCAAGCCCGAAGCCCTCAAAGGCGACTTCTCCGGTTTGTGGAGCAGACGCATTGACAAAGGAGCACGACTCATTTATTCCATCTACGAAGAGACCGTCTGTGTGTATGTGCTCTCCATGCGAGGGCATTACGGCGACAAATAGCTCGCACAGCCCCGCAGAAGTTCAACTCCATTCCCCTAAAATACCTCAATATCTAAATACAATCACACAATGACACCCCCCACTCCCCGCCCGCTGCTCCGCCTGCTCGGCGTGCTGTTCGTTTTCCTATTCGCCCTCCTGCCCCTCGCGGCGCAGCAGGGTAAGGACTTCGAGGACTACAACGTACAACGCGGCGTCGAAATGCTGCAAAACGACGAAGATCTCGACGAAGCGCTCAAGCAATTCCAAACCGCACTCGAAAAGAACCCGCGCAACGGCTATGCCCATTTCTTCATTGGCCTCATCCGCCTCAACAACGACGAAAACGGCAACGCCCTCTCCGCTTTCGATCTGGCCGTCAAGCATTTGCCTAAGAAAGACAAGAAAACACTTGCCCTTGTGCAATCCAAACGCGCGCTCGTCCACTTGGAACTCACCGACACCACAGCCGCTCTCACCGATCTCGGCACGGCCATCCGCCTTGTGCCCGACGACAAAGACTACTACCAACAGCGCGGCGATCTCTACTACGAGATGAGTCGCTACGACCTCTCCGACCGCGACTACGAGCAGATGCAAAAGCTCGACAAAGGCGACACCTATTCTTATATGGGGCTGGGACGCAACGCGGTGGCACGCAAAGACTACGACCGCGCCCTCACCCTCTTCGACCGCGTGGTGCAACTTGCTCCCGAATACAGCCAAGGCTATTCCTTCCGCGCCGAGGTGCACTTGCTGCGTCGCGACTATCCGCGCGCCGTGGAGGACTGCGCCACGGCTTTCGTCCACGTGGGCGACGACATCGACAACAAAGCTTTCCAAGTCTTCGGCACCCTCTGCGACTCTGCCGCCGCACCGCTGCGCGCACGCCTCAAAGTGCTGCGCAACAAGGAGCCGAACGAACGAAAATGGCCCTTGCTCCTGGCCGGTATCGAACGCGCGCAACACCACTACGGCCGTGCGGTGAACTACCGCCTCGAAGAGTATGCCATGGATCCCTCGGCCGGCACCGCCAACGGCATTGCCACCGACCTCAATGCCCTCGGACTCACGGAGGCCGCAGTGGCATGGGCTGCACGCGCCGAGGAAGAGGATTCCAGCAGTCTGTCGACAATACTCTTACAAGCGGAACTGCTCACCGACCTCCGCCGCTACGACGAAGCCAACGCGGCACTGGATCGCGCACAAGCCATCGATGCCGAAGACGCCCGCGTCTACCTGCAGCGCTCCTTGATCCACCGCGAACAGAAAAACGACGAAGCCGCCGTGGAAGCCATGGACATGGCGCTTTCGCTCAACGAGGAAACGGCCTTTCTTCACGACTTGCACGGACGCTTGCTCCTGAAAATGGGGCAGAAAGAGCGTGCCGACGCGGACTTCCGCCGCGAGTTGGAACTCGAAAAAACGCCCGACGATTACTTCGTCTCGCCCTTTGCCCTCTATTTCCTCGGACGCCCGAAAGCGGCCGTCGCACGCATGGACTCCATCATGGCCAAGGGCGATGAGGACAACGCCTACAACGCGGCTTGTCTCCACGCACTGTGCGGCAACAAGCAGCAGGCACTCACCTATTTGGAGCGCGCGCTGAAGAGCCGAAAGTACACCGATTTCGACCACATCGACAAAGACTCTGATCTCGACAACCTGCGCAACGATGCTGATTTCAAGGCGCTGGTGAAGCAATATCGCGAGGCGTGGGAAGCCCACCTCGCCGCTGAGCGCAAACTCCTCGACCCGCGTGCCACAGAGGGCACAAAGAGCCACGCACCCACCACCGCCGCACCGGCACCCGGCACGAAAAAAACCGCCGGAACGGCGGCGGCCGCCACAAAACACGGCGTTTCGGAAATCGCCTTCACCCGTACGGGCGGCGTCACGCAGGTGCCTTGCACCATCAATGGGCTGCCCCTCCACTTTGTTTTCGACACAGGAGCGTCGGACGTGACGCTCTCGTCGGTCGAAGCGCTGTTTATGTTCAAGAACGGCTACCTCAAACCCACCGACGTGATCGGTCGCCGTGCCTATCTCACCGCCTCGGGCGATGTGGTGGAGGGCACGAGCGTGCGCCTGCGCTCTGTGACCTTCGGCGGCTTGACGCTCGACAACGTGCGCGCCTCCATCACCCACAGCCAGGACGCGCCGCTCCTCCTCGGGCAGTCGGTGCTCAGCCGACTGGGGAAAGTGGAAATCGACAACCACACCAACGTGATTCGCATCACGCGAAAATAAGCCGCCGGCGCCCTTCGCGCACTCCTTGCGCAACCTTGCACACCAGGCGAGAGACGACCGAGGCGAAAAGCCTTCTGCGCTCAAAAAAAATCCGTGCATCCCACGGAAAGAGACAATCTGGGCGCAAAGCATCGCATAAAAAGGCCTTTTCTCCTCAAAAATTTGTACAGTCCCCGCAAATTGCTTATATTTGCAGCGTTCAAACAGACGTGAGGGGCTCAAACGAAGCTCCTCACTTCTTTTAATTAGCCGTGTCTCACCCCACTTCGCCACCCGAAGTCGAGACACCCCAACTCATTTCACACCGACTGACACTCATGATCAGTAAAGCAGCCGTAGAACAACTCATCGCCGACTGGCTCGTCGGCAAAGACTATTTCCTGACCGACCTGGTCATCACGCCCGATGACCGCATCATCGTGGAAATCGACCACGCCGAAGGGGTGTGGATCGAAGATTGTGTGGCGCTCTCTCGCCACATCGAAGACGGACTGGACCGCGACGAGACGGATTTCGAACTCGAAGTGGGCAGCGCCGGCTTGGGACAGCCCTTCAAAGTGCTGCGCCAATATGAAATCCACATCGGCGACGATGTGGAGGTGCTCACCGCCGAAGGCAAAAAACTCGTCGGCCGCCTCACCGCTGTCGACAACGGCCAAATCACCCTCACGCAAACCGTGAAAGTGAAGGCACCGGGCGAAAAACGCCCCCACTTGGAAGAAGTGGAAACCGTGCTTTCGCTCGATGCGGTGAAATGGACCAAACTTTACATCGACTTCAAATAAAATAGCGCCCGCCCACGCGCGACGATGCCCCATACTCGGCGCAACCACCGCGCACGCTGCTGCCACTTGCACCGCGAGGCCGGCTTATACACCCCATTCGCATATATCACAGCGACCCACCATGGCCAAAAAGCAAACCGAAACTCCCAGTTTGTTGGAGACCTTCAGAGACTTCAACCAAACCAAAAATATCGATGACACCACTTTGCTCGGCGTGCTCGAGGAGAGCTTCCGCAGTGTCATCGCCAAAATCTTCGGCACGGACGAAAATTTCACCGTCGTGGTCAATCCCGACAAAGGTGACTTCGAGATCACACGCAGCCGTGAGATCGTAGCCGACGACGAAGTGGAAGATCCCAACAAACAAATCGCCCTCTCTGAAGCGCGCCGCATCGAACCCGACTTTGAAGTGGGCGAAGACTGCAGCGAGCACATCGAATTTGAAGATTTCGGCCGCCGCGCCATCCTCACTCTCCGCCAAACCTTGGCCAGCAAGATCCTTGAGCTCGAACACGACTCCATATATAATAAGTATAAGGATCGTGAGGGCGAGATGGTGACGGCCGAAGTTTACCAAACGTGGAAGAACGAAACGCTCCTCGTAGACGAAGAGAAAAACGACCTCTTGCTGCCCAAAAGCCAGCAGATTCCTCGCGACTACTACCACAAGGGCGACCACATCAGCGCCGTGATCGACCGCGTCGACAACACGAACGGTAATCCGAAGATCTATCTTTCGCGCACCAGCCCCATGTTCCTGCGTCGCCTGCTCGAACGCGAGATCCCCGAAATCGCCGAAGGCGTCATCCAGCTCCGTGCTGTGGCGCGCATTCCGGGCGAACGCGCGAAAATCGCCGTCGAAAGCTTCGACCCCAACATTGATCCCGTCGGTTCTTGCGTGGGTGTGGGCGGAAGCCGTATCAACGGCATCGTTCGCGAACTGCGCAACGAGAACATCGACGTCATTCCCTACTCTTCCAACACGATGTTGTTCATCCAACGTGCCCTCAATCCGGCACACATCAACAACATTGAGATCAACGAAGAACTCAAAAAGGCCGACGTCTTCCTCAATCCCGACCAAGTGAGCCTCGCCATCGGTAAAGGCGGCCAAAATATCAAGCTCGCCTCCATGCTCACCGGCTATACCATCGACGTCTTCCGCGAAGTCGAAGGCGAACAGCCCATCGACGACATTTATCTCGACGAATTCTCGGACGAAGTAGACCAATGGGTCATCGACGCCGTGAAGAACATGGGGCTGCGCACCGCACGAGAAGTGCTGAATGCCCCCCGAGATATGATCGCTGAAAAGGCCGACCTCGAAGACGACACCGTAGACCACCTCCTCTCCGTGCTCCGCGCAGAGTTTGACGACAGCGAAAGCTAATGCCGAGGGCTTCGGCCCCCACCGCCTTCCCCTTTCGTCACATCGGCCATGCACGCGGCCACAACCCACACACAATGAGATTAAGCAAAGCTACCAAAGAATTTAACATCGCAACCCAAAGAGCCGTTGACACGCTCAAAGAGCACGGTCACGTCGTCGAAGCCAACCCCAATGCGAAAATCGACGACGCACAATACGAGATTCTCAAAAAGGTGTTTGCCAGCGACAAAGCCCAAAAGGACGAGGCCGAAAAGCTCTTCCCCAGCCGACGCGAGGAGAAACGCAACGAGAAGGCCGATAAGCCCGAAGTGAACGACGAGGCTCCTGCCGAAACACCCGCTCCTGCGGCCGAAACTTCGACCGAAGCCCAGCCCGCAGCCGAAGCCACCAAGACCGAAGTGCCCGAAGACCTCAAGCCCCAGGTGAAGGTGCTCGGCAAGATTGAGCTCGAAGACAACGCCGGCGGCAAAAAACGCGGCTCGCGCAAGACGACTGCCGCCTCCAAGACGGAGAAAGCGGCCGAAAAATCGGCATCCGTCGAAAAGCCCGAGGCCGCTCCTGCCGCAGCCGAAAGCGTAGCCCCCGAGGCGCCCGCCGAAAAGCCCGCAGCGCCTGCGCAACCCGCGGCGGAAAAGCAAACGCCCGCCACGGAAACCGCAGCAGCCCCCGCCGAAGCACCCGCTCCCGCGGCCACTGCCGATGCGCCTGCCGCCACCGGCAACGAGAACGACGCTGAAACAACCTCCGTCGGTGGTGCTCCGCGCCTCACCGGCCCGAAGGTGGTCGGCAAAATCGACCTCGACGCCATCAACGCCAACACGCGTCCGAAGAAAAAGAGCAAAGAAGAGCTCCGCAAAGAGCGCAACGACAAGCGCAACCCCGCCGGCAAGAAGCGCGCACGCATCGGCAACGAGCGGGTAGACGTGAGCGCCGAAGCCAAAAAGAACAATACCGGCGGCAACGCCGGTGCAGGTGCGGGTCAGAATCGCAACAACCAAAACCGCAATAACCAGAACGCCGCCAAGGGTCAAGGCAAGAAGGGCAAGAAAGGCAACGCCCCCGCACAGCCCGTCAGCGACGAAGACGTAGCAAAGCAGGTTAAAGAAACCCTCGCACGTCTGCAAGCGAAGGGCGCCGGCAAGGGCAAGGGCGCGAAATACCGCAAGGAGAAGCGCGAAGCTGCCCGCGAGCGTCACGAAGAAGACCTCATGCGCCGCGATGCCGAGAGCCGCGTACTCAAACTCACCGAGTTTGTGACCGCCAACGAGCTCGCCACGATGATGGATGTCCCCGTTACGCAAGTCATCGGCACCTGCATGAGCATCGGCATCATGGTTTCGATCAACCAGCGCCTCGACCAAGAGACCATTGAGATGGTGGCCGACGAATTTGGCTTCAGCACCGAGTTTGTCAGCGCAGAAGTGCAAGAAGCCATCATCGAAGAAGTCGACAGCGACGAAGATCTCGAGCCCCGCGCTCCCATCGTCACCGTCATGGGTCACGTCGACCACGGTAAAACCTCCTTGCTCGACCACATTCGCAACGCCAACGTCATCGCCGGTGAGGCCGGTGGCATCACACAGCACATCGGTGCCTACAATGTCCGCCTCAAAAATGGCCGCTCCGTCACCTTCCTCGACACCCCCGGTCACGAAGCGTTCACCGCCATGCGTGCTCGCGGTGCACAAGTCACCGACATCGCCATTATCATCATTGCCGCCGACGACAATGTGATGCCCCAGACCAAGGAAGCCATCAATCACGCCGTGGCTGCGGGCGTTCCCATCGTCTTCGCCATCAACAAGATCGATAAGCCCGGCGCCAACCCCGACGCCATCAAGAGCACCCTCGCTTCGATGAACTTCCTCGTCGAAGAATGGGGCGGTAAATACCAATCGCAGGACATCTCCGCCAAGAAGGGCGAAGGCGTGTTCGAACTCCTTGAGAAAGTGCTCCTCGAAGCCGACCTCCTCGAGCTCAAAGCCAACCCGAAGCGTCGTGCCGTCGGCACCGTCATCGAGAGTTCGCTCGACAAAGGTCGTGGTTACGTCTCCACTGTCCTCGTTTCCAACGGTACCCTGCGCCAAGGCGACGTCATCGTGGCCGGTACCCACGCCGGACGCGTCAAAGCCCTCTTCAATGAGCGCGGCGTTCGCGTCCAGGAAGTGCCCCCCGCACACGCCGCCACCGTTCTCGGCTTCGACGGCGCACCCCAAGCCGGCGACCAGTTCAACGTCATGGAGACCGAGCAAGAAGCCCGCGAAATCGCCAACAAGCGTCTGCAACTTCAGCGCGAACAAAACCTCCGCACCTCCAAGATGCTCACGCTCGACGAGATCGGCCGCCGCTTGAAGCTCGGCGACTACCAAGAACTCAACATTGTCGTCAAGGGCGACGTGGACGGTTCGGTACAAGCCCTCTCCGACTCCTTCATTCGTCTCTCCACCGAGTCCATCGCCATCAACGTCATCCACAAGGGCGTGGGTCAAATCTCTGAGAACGACGTCACCCTCGCAGCCGCCTCCAAGGCCGTCATCGTCGGTTTCCAAGTGCGTCCCTCAGCCGGTGCGCGCAAACTCGCCGAGAAGGAAGGCGTCGACATCCGCCTCTACTCCATCATCTACGACGCCATCGAGGAAGTCAAGGAAGCCATGGAAGGCATGCTCAAGCCCATCGTCAAGGAAGAGATCACCGCGATGGTCGAAGTGCGCCAAGTCTTCCACATCTCCAAGGTCGGCTACATCGCCGGTGCCTACGTCATCGACGGTAAAGTCTCCCGTTCCGACAAAGCCCGCCTCATCCGCGACGGCGTGGTGGTCTTCTCCGGCGACATCGCCGCCCTCAAGCGTTTCAAAGACGACGTCAAGGAAGTCACCACCAACTTCGAGTGCGGTATCTCCCTCCAAGGATGCAACGACATCAAGGAAGGCGACACCATCGAAACCTACCGCGAAATCGAAATCAAGCAAAAGCTCAACGCGTAATCCACACATTGCCGCGATCGGTTCCTTTCCGATCGCGGCTTTTTTTGTACCTTCGCCCGGCAATTTCCCACTTTTGCACAAAAACGCCCCGAAACGTCACAAAACAGCAGGGAGAAGAAGGCCATTCGTCGACAAAACCCGCGCATTGGTCGATAAGTTCGTCCGAAACAGCGCATTCCCCGAAAGGCCATTTGCTTTTTACCTCCCAATTCTCTATTTTTGCAACAACAAAAAGACAATGAAGAAGTCACTTTTCGCAGCCCTCGCCTTCGCGTCTTCGCTGCTCCTCACCACCTCCTGCGACACCCCCGAAACCCTCAAAGGAGTACAGCCCAGCGCCGCCAACACTCTCTCCGCACTCAACACCGGAGGCACGATGCTTACCAATCTCGTCGGCAACTTTCTCAGCGGCGGCAGCGTAACCGAACGTGATCTCGTCGGCACATGGACCTACAACGGAGTCAACTGTGTCTTCGAAAGCCAAAACCTCTTGGCACAAGCCGGCGGCGTCGCCGCATCCAGCGCGCTCGAAACCAAAATCGACGAGCAACTCAAGCGCTACGGCATCAGCAAAGGCGTGACCCGCTTCACCTTCAACGCCGACAAAACCTTCACCGCGACACTCAACGGTCGCAACATGAGCGGAACTTATAGCCTCGACACCGCGTCGAAAACGCTACACCTTCAATTCGTAGGCGGACTCCTCAACCTCCAGCCCCAAGTCACTCGCAACGGCAACGGCATCGCCCTCCTTTTCGAGTCCGACAAACTCTTGGGACTTCTCAGCACCGCCTCCTCCCTCCTCGGCAAGATGGGTAATTCCAACCTCGCCATGGTCTCTTCGCTCCTCGGCAACTACCAAGGTATGCGCATCGGACTCAAACTCTCGAAGTAAACGCCTCAGCGCTCCCCACTTCGATCTCGCGGCAGCCGCGCACCGGCACAAACGCCCCCGCAGCACCGCAAACCCTCGGCGACCGTCGCCCGCATTCCCCCGCGATTCGCGACCGTCACCCACTCCCCACGGCATTTCTCGTATTTATAGTTTCCGAACAGTCTCGCTTACAGTGGTAAGTGAGGCTGTTTTTTTTGTACATTGAGGGCAAATCACTACCTTTGCCCCATCAAAACCTCAGAACATGCACAAGTTTTCTCGCATCCTCCCCTTGCTTTTCGCCCTCGGCCTCATCCTCAGCTCCTGCGGCGGCAGCAACACCCAAACCAAAAACGGCTATACCTACCAACTGGCGCCCCGCGAATCGCAACCCGGCAACTTCCTCACCTACACCTCCACCCAAGGCGCCGTACGCTCGTGGCAAGGCTTCGCCGTTCGCGCCGATCGCAAAACCCTCTCGGCCGGCGACCTCTTTGAGCAGGAGCCCGAAGTACGCATCGACTCCTCCCGCCTCACCCAAAGCCTTAATGCCGACGGCACCCTCACTGTCGGTCACTTCGTCGGCCGCGTCGGAGGCGAAAGCACCCTCATCGACGGCATCGTCGTCCCCGCTTCCGGCACACCCCAAGGCCGCGACACCGCACTCGTCAACCGCGTCGTCCAACCCATCGAAGGCGGCGGCATCTACATCGGCCCCGCCACCCAACGCGAGATTGCTTCGCGCGGCGGACAGGGCGGTACCATCCGCAACTCGCGCAATGTCATCGACAGCCTCGGCGTCGGACTCCACGTCTTCCCCGACGGCAGCTACTTCGCCGGCCGCATGGTAGGCGATCTCGGCACCGATCTGCCCGACTTCCTCGACGGCTACTACGTAGCTGCCGACAGCA
>QWCW01000373.1_pt1 | contig 15911 bp, 23 predicted proteins | sample 1972691 | NCBI WGS metagenome assembly QWCW01 (sample SAMN09866698, study PRJNA288562) | Human oral metagenome isolate pre2_saliva, whole genome shotgun sequencing... | reverse complement strand
CCCCACCTTCCTTATCCCCCCGACGCCCAGATAAACCGGCCCGAAACGGCCCGAACACAGACCGGAAGCAACCACCATGCGCGAAATGACCAACGAACTGTTCCAAGTTGCACCGCCCCCAACGGGGGATATCGAAGAGGCCGTTAAAGATGCGTTTGCAGACCTCGACGCCAAGGGCGTCCTTGGTCCTATCGAGCGTGCCAAGCGTGCTGCGCTCGTCAAAGCCGCCGCCGCCCTTGACCGAAGCCTCAATGGTGGCGCTCCAAGCGTCGCAACGTCCAACGTACTAAAAAACGTCCTCGAATCCCTCGATTCACTTCCGCGCCCCGCCGAAGGCACCGACCGAGAGATGGACGCCCTAGACGCCGCCCTTGCCGAACTCACCCGCAACGCTCTGACCGCATCATGACCGGCGAACCGAAGTACGGGACCAAGCGCAACCCGAACAATCCGACGTTTGGCGCGCGCATCGCGGCGGTGGCCGCCTACCTCGGTGGCACCCTCATGCCGTGGCAACGGCAAGTAGCCGACGTGGCATTGGAACTCGACACCGAGGACCCTGGAGCGTGGCGATACCCCGTCGTCGTCGTCACCGTCCCACGACAGGCCGGGAAGAGCTTTCTACTTCGCGCCGTGATGGTCGACCGACTGCTTGCCTATAACAACCATGAAATCCTCATGACCGCACAGACAGGTAAGGACGCTAGGAAGAGGTGGAAACAGCTCAACAAGGCGCTAGGTGCTGAAAAAAAACCTGGCTACTTCCGCGTCTACGCATCCCAGGGATCCGAGCGAACAGAGTACCTGAAACGAGGGTCATTCATTAGCCCCTTCGCGCCGACGCCAAAATCAATCCATGGCGATTCATTGCATCTAGTTACCGTGGACGAGGCCTGGGCTTTTGATAGCGAGTCTGGCCTCGCACTCGAGACGGCTATCAACCCTACCCAGCTCACGATCAAAGACTCGCAACTGTGGATCGTGAGTACCAAGGGAACGGACAGGTCCGCCTACCTGAACGAACTCATCAGACAGGGCCGCCAAGAGGTCAACAACCCCGGCTCTCACATGTGCTATTTCGAGTGGTCCGCAGACGAGGCCGCCGCCGAAAAAGACCCCTACAGTGACGAGACCCTGAGCTTCCACCCGGCCATTGGCCACACCCAGACAGCTGATAAAATCCGCGCTCTCAAGAGCGACAGCCTCACCGCTTGGCGTCGGTCCATCCTGAACCTTGAAACCGCCACCGACGAAACAGTCATTGATATGACCAGATGGGCGACCCTCCAGGACCTCGACGCTATCGCAGCCGCCCCGGCCCCCTCGAGCGTCTGCCTCGGTGTTGACCTCGCGTCCGACAGATCCGGCGCGTCCATCGTCGCCGCCTGGCTAGACAGCGACGGCGATGTCTGCCTATCCGTCGTCGCGTCTGGCCCTGGCACCGACTGGGTACCGCGCGCCGTGACCGGCCTCCAGGCCGCCGGGTACCAGTGGATCGGATGCGACCCCGCCGGACCAACACGCACACTCGCTTCCGACCTCGAAAACGACGGGCTGCCCATCGCAACACTGAACACCACAGAGTACGCAACCGCCTGTCAGCTGTTCCTGGACCGCGCCAAGGCTGGCCGCCTCGTCCACGACGCTAACCAGGAACTCACCGACGCGCTCGCCGCCGTCGTCCTGCGCCGCTTATCCGGCGTGCAAGCGTTCGACGCCCTGAAATCTCCCAGGCCTATCGACGCTCTTCGCGCCGGGGCCGTCGCCGTATGGGCAGCGTGCCAGCCGCGCCCTGGGATCCAAATCTACTGAGAGGTAACACCCGTGTTCACGCATGTTGACGCATCCGCTTGCTCGTTCCTTCCGCTATGCGAATGTGGGTGGCGCGGCTCTCCTGCCTCATCCCACGAGCGCGCGCTCGGTGAAATCGCCGACCACGAGCGCCGTTGCCACCCAGGCCACAATCATGCGCGCAAGGCCTTGCGTTCCTACCAGTGGCGACACTCACGGCCCTGAGCGAATCAGGTACAGCGCAGACTATCCGCATGGCATCCCTCGCGTCACTGTTTGGCTTTCACCGAGACGAGGCGGGCGCGCCGGTCCTTCCTGGCATCGTCCCGCCCCCGCGCCACGCCGCCGCCGAAATCACCGAGCGCGGCGCGCTCGCCATCGACTCGGTATACCGGGCCGTGACCGTCCTCCAGGCCGCCGGTAAGCAAATCAGCCTCGACGCATGGCGCGATGGAACTCAGCTTGAGGGTAAGGACCTGCCTGTCATCGTCACCACGCCCGGTCCTGACCTGACCGTGACCGCTCTCATCGCTGAAACCATCGCAAGCCTCGCTATGCGCGGTAACGCCTACTGGCTCATCGGACGCAACCGAGACGGCCGCGTGATTAGTCTGCGAGTCCTGAACCCAACCGAGTGCGTGCCCGTCCTGGACCGCGCCACGGGCGCGCGCACCGTGCAATGGAACGGGCAAACCTTCCAGCCCGCCGACCTGCGCCACCTGCGCCTCACCTACGTGCCCGGCGAAGCCGCCGGCCTCGGTCCAATCCAGGCGTGCGCACGCTCCCTCCAGGGCGCGGCAGACATGGCCGCCTACGCATCCCAGTGGACCCACACCGGTGGCGTACCGACAGGCATCCTGTCCACCGATCAGCCCATTACCGCCCAGCAAGCCGCCGACGCAAAGAAGACATGGAACGACTCGAATAGCCAGGGCGGCGGCGTCGCCGTCATTGGCGCTGGCCTCAAGTACTCGCCCCTACACCTCACGCCGTCTGAGGTGCAGTTCCTCGAATCCCGCGCGTTTGACGTGCTCTCCGTGGGCCGGATGTTTGGGATACCGGCACACATGCTCCTCGCAGCCGTCAACGGATCCAGCATGACGTACCAAAACGTCACCGACGCCGCCACCGACTTTATCCGTTGGACGCTCATGGCCTACCTGCGAGAAATCGAGGACACCCTCACTGCGATACTCCCGCGCGGCACCGTCGTGCGCTTCAATCTTGACGCCCTCCTCCGAGCCAACCCGGCCGCCCGCATGGCCACGCACAAAACCGCGATTGAAGCGGGCATCTACACCGCCGACTATGCCCGCCGCATCGAAGGCATCACCGATCCAACAGCCGCCACGAAGGAACCCGCCCATGACTGACCTCCAGACCCGAGACTTCAAGATCGCCCCCACCCCCGACGCCGACGGCACCGACGACGCGCCGCGCACCGTGAGGGGCCTCGCCGTCCCCTACGGAACGGAGACCGAGCTATTTAACGGCTATTTCGAGACCATCGCGCCCGGCGCGCTCGCACCCCGCGCCGAGGACGCCACCAGCCTGAAGCTCGTCTATCGGCACGACGAACCCATCGGCCTGATCACGTCGACGAACGAAACCCCCGAGGGCATCGAGATCGAGGCCAGATTCTCGGACACGCAGACAGCCCGTGACGCCTACCAGCTCGTGCGTGACGGCGTGATTGACCGCCTCTCCATCGGTTTCATTCCTCTTACGTACGAACGCATCGAAGACGAGGCCGGGGTGCACACAACAATTACCAGCCTGGACCTCCGAGAAGTGTCCCTTGTCCCCTTCCCTGCCTACGACGGTGCGACCGTGACCGAAGTACGCAACCAATCCACCCCCACCGAAAGGACAACCCCCATGACCGGCACCCCCGCCTACGCGCTCGCCTCCGACCTGGACGACCTGCGCGCCGATCTGACCGCGATGGAACAGCGCGCCGCCCTCGCCGACAAGACCCCCGTCACCCGTGCTGAGGACACCCGCACCCCCGGACAGGCCCTCAAGGACCTGATCACCGACGAGGCATACCGCGCCGCCCTCGCCGACTTCCAGATCCGTGCCTTCGCCGGTACCAAGTCCAGCGCCGACGCCACCATGACGACGCCTGTGTGGATGAAGGACCTCACGCGCCTGGCTGACAAGCCCAACGTCCTATCCCACCTGTTCTCCACCGGCTCCCTGCCAGACGAAGGCCTCGAATTGGAGTTCACAGAGCTGGCCACCAACACCCTCCAGGTTGGACAGGTCGCCAACGAAGGTGACGACCTGAGCATGGGTAAGATCTCGACGGCCGCCCGCAAGGCCCCCATCAACACGTTTGGCGGTTACACCGAGCTGACCTTGACCGCGATCAAGCGCGCTCGCGTGAACCTCCTCGACATCTCGCTTAGGGGTATGGCTATCGCAGCTGGCCAGGCATCCGCCGCGTACTTCGCCAGCATCTTCGCAGCCACCGTCAAGACCCAGGACTCCAACAAGCTCGCCATCACGAAGGCCGCAACCTCGCTCGCATGGTCGGACATTAGCGGCCTGTTTATCGACGCAGCTGCCAAGTACGCCGACCTTGGCCTCAGCCTCGACGGACTCGTCGTGGACAAGGACACCTTCAAGGCGCTTTCTGGCCTGACCGGCACCGACGGCCGCCCGCTCATGCGTGCCGCCGAAAATCCCGCCAACACCATCGGAACCGTGGACGCGAAGGCCCTGACCGGCGTCATCCTCGACGTGCCCGTCACCTGCAACCTGCGTGCGACGCCCGGACAGCTCGGGACCGGCATCGTGGGCGCGTTCTACAACAGCGACGCGATGCGCACCTACGAGACGCCCCTCGTTCAGCTCCAGGACGAGAACATCATCAACCTGAGCCGACAGTTCTCTGTCTACCGCTACGGGGCCGTCGCAGCCGAAATCCCCACCGGCCTCGTCCCCCTCAAGATCGGGGCGTGACCGTGGTCGACCTGCCTACCCGCGTGGCCGCCTACGTGGGTGACGTTCCTGTCGACGGCTACCTCCGTTCGTGCGTGGACGAGGCCACGGCGCTCGTGAGTAGCCAGGTCGGCCCCGCCGTCATCCCGCAGGACGTGCACGACCGCGCCGTGATGGAAGTCGCCGCCGAACTGTATCACCGGCGAAGCGCGCCTAACGGAATCAAAAGCTTTGCCGACGGCCTGGACGGCGCGTCTGCAATCCGTGTAGCCCGCGACGCCCTCGTCGCTGCGCGTCCCCTCCTGGCACCATATCTCCCGCTGGCAATCTCATGATCCACGAACCTGGACCCATCGCGTCGGCTCGCGCCGACCTCGCCGCCATCCTCCGAGAGGCAACCGACATCCCGGTCGTGACCAGCATCCCGGAACGGCTCGCGCCTCCGTGCGTCGTCATTACCGAGGCGTCACCGCTCCTCACGACCGACGACACGACCTACAACGCCGTCACCGTGCGAATGAGCCTCACGGTGGCCGTGGCACCCACGACTAACGCCCTGGCCATCGAGCGCCTCGACGAGGCCGTGGACACCATCGCCGTCGCCCTCATCAAGGCCGGAACCGCCGCCGCCATCGACGCCTACACGAGCATCAAGAGCGCCGATGGCCAGGCCTACCTAGCCGCCCCCATCACCACCACACTCACCTACTCACTGGGAAGGACCCCGCAATGACCGTCACCCGTAATACCCGCATCCTTGGCAACCGCCTTGGCTTTTCCATCGCTGGCAAGGACTATTGGTCTGACCTGTCGTCCTATGACCTCTCGCCCGAAACGTCCGACAAGGACGTGGTGACCTTCGCCGACGCGCTCGGTGGCTCGTCCGCGTCCTGGAAGCTCAAGGGGAAGGCCATCACGAGTTTTGACCCCGGCTCATTCTGGGAAATGGTGTGGAACCAGGCCGGTAAGACCGTGGACGTGCTCGTCGCGCCCTTCGGCAACAAGACCGCCACCCCCAAGCAGCCCCATTTCAAGGTACGCGCCAAGATCGGAACCAAGCCGTCCATTGGCTCCGAGGCTGGCGACGAAAAGGGCAGCACATTTGAGTTCGAGTGGACATGCGAAGGTGAGCCGGAAAAGCTCACCACGACCTCGACGCTCGGCACTGGCAACATGGAAGACGCCTAACCATGACTGGTATCCGTGATGGCCGCGTCAATCTGGACGGCGGCAGTGTCGAGATTACCGGCATTAAGGCGCTCCTACGCGACGCCGAAGCGGTAGGCGTGGCTGTCACGGACCTGAAAGACCTCACATACCGGCTCGCAACGCCGATCGCCAGCCTCGCTAAGACGCTTGCGCCGCATGATAGCGGTCGACTTGCCGCAGGGATCAAACCCAGCCGATCCAAGCGGAAAGTCATGGTGCGAGTCGGCTCAAAGTCCCGACTCCCATACGCGGGCGTGAACCACTGGGGAGCCGACTCACGCAGCGGCCCCCGCTGGCTCTCCCAAGCCGAAGAAACGATGCGTCCCCGGACGTTCGCCGATTTCGGGAAGGGCCTCAAAGATCTACTCGACCAACACAACTGGTAAGGACCACAGCAATGAACATGAACGCGCTCACCCTCGGCGACCTGGAGTACTACGAACGCAAGACCGGCGAACCGATCACATCCTTCGACCCCGAAGCGGGCGGCAAGCTCGCCTCGCCCATGATCGCCATGTGCGCTGTCCTCCTGTTTCGTCGCGGCGGCTACCAGACCCGCGACGACGCATACAACGCCGCCACCGAACTGACCATGGAAGATGCAACAGCCCTCGTTTCCACCCAGGAAACAGCGGGGGAATGACCGGCGCGACCTCCCTAAGCCCCGTCCTAGCGATCCTCGCCGTGGACGCCGGGATCAGCCCATGGGAGGCGCGCGAACACCTCACGCTCGAAGACGCCCGCGCGATCCTGGACCTCCTCCAAGAACGCGCCAAAGCACAGAAAGGATAGCCAGTTGGCTGGGCATATCGTCAAGGTATCCGTCGTAGCAGAAACGAAGAACTTTGCCAGGGCATTTAAGGGCCTGGCAAAGGAGACGAATCTAGAGAATCTCGCAAACGTCGGTAAAGCCGCCGTGAAGACTCTGGCAGCCGTCTCTGTCGCTGGCGCGGCCGCTATCAGCGTCGCCGGGGCGAAGGCAGTCAGTGCCGCCGCCGACCTGGAGCAGTCAACGGGCGCTATCGAAGCTGTCTTCAAGTCCGGCGCAGACCAGATGAAGGCGTTTGCGGATACAGCCGCATCGTCGGTCGGCCTCACCAAGAACGAATACCAGGAACTAGGCACGTTGCTTGGCGCTCAGCTCAAGAATGGTGGGACGAGCATCGACCAGCTCGCCGGAAAAACGAACGACCTGATCGGCGTTGCCGCCGACCTCAGCGCACAGTTCGGCGGCTCGACCTCCGACGCCGTGGCCGCTCTCTCCAGCGCCCTCAAGGGCGAAAGAGACCCTATCGAGCGCTACGGCGTGTCCCTCAAGCAAGCCTCGATTGACGCCAAGGCCGCCGAGCTAGGTTTTACCAAGGTGGGCGGTTCCTTCGACAATGAAGCTCAACAGGCCGCGACGTTGGCGCTCATCATGGAGCAGACCGCCGACGCGCACGGAGCTTTCGCCCGTGAAGGTGACACGCTCTCTCACCAAATCCAGGTCCTCAAGGCCCATATGGGAGACTTCGCCGCCAAGACCGGTACATTGGTCCTGCCCATGGTGACTGCCCTCGCGACCGCCGCGCTGGACCACCTCGTGCCCGCGCTTGAATCGCTGTCGACATGGGCGAAGGACGTTGCCATTCCTGCCCTCCAGGACTTCGCCGCCCGCATCCAGGCCACTGTTGTCCCGAAGATCAAAGCTGCCGCCGCCGTCTTCCAGACCGAGGTCCGTCCCCGCCTCCAAGCCCTCATTGACTGGCTCACTACGACCGTGCCCCCTGCAATTAGCCGCGTCGTGTCTTTCTTCGAGAAGTTTGGCCCCGCCATTGGAGCCGCCGCTGCCGTCATCGGGACATTCATGGCCGGCGTCAAGACCTTCAACCAGATCAAGACGATCATCGGCGCAGCGAAAACCGCGTGGGCGGCACTCAACGCCACCATGGCCGCTAACCCGATCTTCCTCGTGATCGCAGCCATTGCCGCCCTGGTCGCCATTTTCGTGGCCCTCTACCAGAACAACGAAACGTTTCGCGCCGCCGTCGACGCCGCATGGGCACAGATCAAAGCCGCCGTGGCGGTCGTTGTCGAATGGTTCCAAACCAACGTCGTGCCCCAACTACAAGCCGCGTGGGCGCAGATCACGGCCGCGTGGGACGCCGTCTGGCCCCAACTACAAGCCGCGTGGGCATCCTATGGTCAGCCCATCGTTGATCTCATCATTAACGTCTTCCAAGGCCTCGCAGCGAACTGGGACACCATCTGGCAGGGCATCTCCACCGTGGTATCCGGCGTCTGGCAGGTCATCTCCAGCGTGATCTCCACCGTGGTAGGCGTCATCTCCGGCATTATCCAGGTCTGGACATCGGCGCTATCCGGCGACTGGCAGGGCGTCTGGGACGGAATTAAGCAGATCGTCTCCAGCGTCTGGAGCGGCATCCAGGGCGTGATCTCCGGCGCGCTTTCAATCGTCAAGGGCTACATCACGGGCGCGCTCGGCGTCATCTCCGGCGTATTCTCCGGAGTCTGGTCCTCCATCTCATCCACTGTCTCAGGGGCCTGGAGCGGCATCACCGGCGCGATCTCCAGCGGCGTCTCCTCTGCGATCTCCACCATCTCATCCCTCCCATCCCGCGCCCTATCCGCGCTCGGCAACCTCGGCTCACTCCTCATCGGAGCCGGTAAGAGCCTCATCCAGGGCTTCATCAACGGCATCAGCTCCATGATCGGATCCGTTCAGTCGACGCTTGGCAACCTCACCTCCAACCTAACCTCCTGGAAGGGTCCAGCCGCCTACGACGCCGTACTACTCACGCCAGCCGGTCGCCTCGTGATCGACGGCTTCATCAGAGGCCTGGAATCGCGCTACGGCGCAGTACGTCGATCCCTCGGCGCGCTCACGGGCATGGTCGCCGACACCGACGCAGGGTCGCTCGGCCTCCCAGACGCCAGCGGCCTGGCCGGGATCCGCGCCCGCGGCGGCCTCACCATCCACGTGACCGCGAACATGCTCCACCCGTCGATTGACGCGGGCCGCGTGATCGCACAATCCATCAGCCAATACACGCGACTCAACGGCGCAGATAGATAAGAGAGTGCCATGTCAACAATTTTGCCCCCACCGATTGTGGGTGATTGGAAAGGTGCACGTGTTCAACGCCTCGGCGGTGGCCAGTGGTCCTTTACACTCGAAGATGGAGCGCAGACGCTTCGACTCGTCTACGACCGCCTGGCCCCTGGACACACAATCAAAGTCAGACTAAGGATCCGCGCCAGGCAGCTAGCGTCAAACGTTATTGTCAGAATTGCTTCCCACGTGCGCCATTATGACCAAACGCAATTGATTGACGAAATTGTTCAATCAGATCAGTTTGGTCCGTCCTTCGCTATCGACCTAGAGGGTATCAGGTCAGGGACGGTCGAAATCCTTACGATTAGCGATGAGACACCTATTCCTGCCAATCCGCGCCCCTGCGACGTGCTCAGCTTGCAGGCTCTCTATCCATTGCAGGGACTAGACGGGTTGCGCTGGAATCAAAGCAGGTGGAACCGCGAATCATGGACGCGCGGCGCTGAAAACCCCACGTTTCTCCAATGGGACCTGAATCGCTGGAATACACGAACGTGGCTTTCGGACGCATCACAGACCATCGCCTGGCAGGACATCACCGGGCCGTGCACAGAAATCACGGTCACGCGAGGTGTGGCCTCAACAGGACCAGCGCTCACAGCCCAGGTAGGTACACTCACAGCGCGCGCCATCAACGGCTTGGCCCCTCGAGTGACAGGCATGGCTCACGGAACACCCATACGTCTACTGCACTGGCCCACTCGCGAATACGTCTTTACAGGCTATCTCACTGACCTGGCGATTTCACCGCATAAGCCAGGGGCTCGAATTGCGTATGAAACTACTCTGACTGCCTCCGATAATGTGGCGCGCCTGGCATCAATCACACGATACGGCGCAAAATCAGATGACGGGGACGGCTCAGAAAACTGGGTGCTCCGAATCGACCGTCTGACGCGCACGTGCAGAGATCTGACCTACACGTTGGATACCCGCACGGTCGCCCAAAGCATCCCGCCTATCGTCTGGGAAACCAACCTTGCAAAGCACCTAGATGCCGCCGTCTCATCCGTGCTCGGCTCGTGGACGGTCAATCGTAATGGAGAGGTCGCAATCAGAACAACGCGGCCCCGCATCCCGACGTTGCGTTTCACCGACGCCGCCGCCTCGGCACCAGCTACAGGCATCTGGTCGTACACAAGCGTGCAGGTAGCTTGGAGCGCCGCCGACGCAATTGCACAAATCACCTTGAAAAACCACAGCGCGAAGTGGGACTCGGAACAATCAGAATGGCGCGCCGACGACACAGAAATAACAGTCAGCGACCCGACAGCTGCGACCGTTTGGGGCGGGGCAGCTATCCAAGTCGACGTAACACTACCTGCAACTGATCTTGAATCCGTTGCGCGAAGATACCTCGCTGCTGTCCGACCTGATCCAACGCCCTCTGCACTGACCGTGCAAGCCGCCCACACCTCTGGACCCGCCGCCCGCGCCATACACATGAGCGTCGCTGCAACCTTCGACCCAATGACCGCCGCCCGCGTCGAATACAGGGGAGAGGAAACCAATGTCCTCATAACCCAGGTGACCCACCTCATCACTCCATACAACTGGAAGACCCAACTCCAGCTCACCAACAATCAGGAAGGATCCAACCCGCAATGAAAACATTTGTCCCCGGCGAAATTGCGCGCGCCGAAGACGTGAATACGAACTTCACCGAACTCAAGGAGGTAACAGACAAGCTCGCCAATGGCATCCAGACTGGCCGCGTCGGCCTCGGAGCCTACCAGCCGAACGAAACCTACTCCAAGAGCATTACTTTTCCGCGTCCGTTTGCGACGCCGCCATTTATCGCGACCTCGTGCACATCGCAGAGACTCAGGATTGCGATCTACAACGTGACAGCGACAGGATTCAGCTTTTATGGCTGGAACGATACGAGTGCTGCAAACGGCGACGATGCGACATTCGACTGGATTGCAATCGCAGTCTAAGGAAAGGAATGAAAACGTGTCAATAACGTTTCAAACAGTCTCATCGCCAAACCGATCACGGGGGCGATCAGCACCTATCTCAGGGATCATCATCCATCACTGGGGAGTGCTTGGACAATCACACGACGGTGTTGTGCGATACCTGTGCAGAGACGACGGAAACTCAAGTGCACACTACGTCGTATCCGCAGGGAAAATCACGCAGCTCGTGAGTACCAGCGATACAGCATGGCACTGCCCCGGGCAAAACTCGAGCACCATCGGGATCGAATGCCGACCCGAGTGCGACGCCGATGACGTTGAAACCGTCGCACAACTCATCGCCGATCTCTGGGACGAATACGGACACCTCCCACTCAGTGGACACCAAGACCACTACGCCACGACATGTCCAGGCAAGTGGGAGGACAAACTCACAGAACTCGCAGATCGCGCAACCGAACTGCAAAACGGGGCACCCTCGCGCCTAGGTGCCACAGACGAAAACACCAACACGCTCACGGAGGAAAACATGCATTTCATCAAGTCGCGCCAGACAAATACGATCTACGCGGTCACGCCTACAGACGTCGTTGCAATGACGTCCGCAAAGGTTTGGGGCGATCTCGTAAAGACCTACGGACTCGAAAACTCATACGAATGCTCGCTTGACGACGGCGACATCGCGGCAATCAAGGCTGACGCTGACCGTCGACGTGGACGCCTCGCCGCCGCAATCGCCGCCGCAATGAAGGAGCAGTGAGATGACTCCACAGCCCGTCAGCTGGCTCACTCCACAGGTGCGCAGGTGGGCATACGGCGTCGTGACCGCCGCCGTCCCGCTCCTGGTCATCTATGGAGTGATCGAATCCGAGACCGCGCCCCTCTGGGTCGCCCTCGTGGCATCCGTCCTCGGTACAGGGACCGCGCTCGCGCACGTCCCGAAGGGCGACGAATGACGCCCGTCTCCGAGGTCATCACAGCCCTAGGCGGCCTCGGCGGCGTCGCTGCCATCGTGACTAGCGCCGCAACGCTCATCCAGGCTAGGCGAATCCACGCCCAGGTTAGCCCTAACCACGGCTCCAGCCTCGCCGACGCCGTGAACAGGACCGACGCAAAGACCGCCGAGGCCGTCGCCGCCGTGAGCCGCCTAGAGGATGCGCTCACCTCGCACTCCAACGCCATCGAGCGCATAGAGAGCGCCCTTGCGTCCAACAGTGCGACCGTGCACCGTATCGAGACCGAGCAGATGAAAACAGCATCCGACGTACTCATCTCGCGCCACTCAGTCGAAAGCCTCTCCCGCGAGGTCAAAGGACTAGGGCACGAGATAGGCGACCTACGCACAACCAGGGATCGGGAGCATGCTGACTACGACGCACGCATCCGCTCACTGGAAGGCCGCCCCTAGGCCGCCGCCTCGACAACGGCCCGCAACGCCTCGTCCGCAATCGCTAGATAACGTAGCGTCGTGTGGGGCGACTCATGCCCTAGGATCCGTTGCACGGACACAAGGTCACCCGTACGCTCATATGCCCGCGTGGCGAAGCGATGTCTAAGCGCATGCATCGTCACACCGGGCGGTAGCGCGCGGGTGACCAGTTTCCCAAGCCATTCCGGCGAAACGTGCCCGGCGTCGTCCCCTGGGAACGTCCAACCAGGCCCGCGCGCCTCGACCGCTGCAACGAGGCCGGGCGGCATAGGCACCGTTCGCGCTTTCCCGCCCTTCCCGTGCACGATCAGGGACGCGCCGCGCCCGTCTCGCACAATGTCGCTCACGCGCACGCGGGCGACCTCGCCGCGCCGCAACCCCATCTCCGAGGCCAACCGCACCGCCAAGTGCACACGCCAATCACTCGACTGGAGAGCGCGCCTCACGGCCTCATCATCCGCCGGGCGCGGGGCCGGGGCCGACGCCCTCACAGACGGCAACGCCGAAACATCGACGAGAACCGCCCGCGTCGACGCCGCCCACGAATAGAACCCGCTGACCGACTGAATGGCCGACCGCCGGGTGTCTCGTGCCCACATGTGAACGGCTGACCACTCGATAACGTCAACGGTCCTCACATCCCACGGCCCGCACTCAACAGCCCTAGCAAACCTGCGCACCCAGTCAACTCGAAGGCGCGTCGTTGCGACCGAACGGCCTGTTCCAAGCAGGTGAAGCCTGTAATCAGCCAGTGGCCCATCCCAGCTAACCGGAACTGACGCTTTACGTATAACCATGGCTGCAATCCTTGCCCTAATCGCCGAACTGTGCGCGCGCTACGCAACTGCAACTGTTTCGACCTGCGAAAGTGTCGCATCCAATTTGTCCACTATGTGGAATGTGACGTAATCCCGAGGTTGCAGGTTCGAGTCCTGTCGGAGGCGCGTTTCCCGGCCGGTAGGTGTTACCAGGTCGGCAACAGAGACGCCTAGCGCCGTCGCTAGACTGTCCAATTCCTCCAGTTGCCAGGGGCGTTTTCCTGTCCATCGTTTGTTAATCGAGGGCTGGGAAATACCAAGCATCTGCCCTAATCGGACCTGGTTGTATCCCATGCGCGCGGCCTCCGCGCGAACGTTCGAGGCGACAATATCGCGTGTCGTGAGCTGGTTTGCCGGGGCGGGCATCATCTGAATTGCCATGCCCCTATCTTAGTCCATAACGGCATAATCTGTAACCGCTTGGATACACTTCGGCTATTCCCTTGGTTTGCGTTCTATTCCGATAGGGATTAGAACATTACCTATGGATACTTCCCACGACATCGTTACCCGTGAGGTCACGCGATACATGCGCGCGACGGGTCTGTCACAAGCTGCGATGGCGAGCGCAATCGGACTGCGCCAACCGGCCCTATCGAAGCGCATCAACGGCGCTTTGCGTTGGTCCCTGTCCGACCTTGATCGCCTCGCCGACGCGGGGGTACCCATTCATCTCACCGCCACGACCCTCGACAGGGAGACCCGCTCATGAGTTACCGCATCGACTGGCTCCAATTCATCGCCGCCGTGACCGCCCTCGTCGCCTACGGCGTCGTCATCTGGTCATGTTTCGCCCTCTATATCCCGTGGCCGGTATCGACGCCGGGCATGATCGTGGCCTTCCTGGCATCCGGCGTGTGGTCGCACCGGCGCGACGTTCATGAGAGGGGCGGCAAGTGATTACCGGATCGGACGCCGCTATCGTGCGGTCGCTACTGCGCAAGTCGCAGTCTCTCACGCTCCAGCTTGCCGAGGCCGCCGCCAACATGGGCGTTACCGGCGCTAAGAGGATGCGCCCGAAGGACCGCGCCCAGAGAATCAAGCTGTTGCATTGCTACGTGACCGTTGCAATCCGCTACATGGTGGAACAGCCGTGAGCGCCGCCGCACTGTCGTGGACTGAGGACGAGCGCGCCGACTTTATCGCGGCCGCTCGCGCCGCCATCAGCGGCCCACGATCCGAGGACGCCGCCGCCAACCCGGCGCGTGTGCCCGCGCCCAAGGCGCGCGGTGTCCTCAACGCTGGCCAGTCCCTCACCTCGATTCTCGCCGCCCTCTCCCGCGTCGGATGGGGACCGCTCCGAGGCCGTGAGTTCGCGGCCTCGAGGGCCGTCCTCGATACTCTCGCCCTCCTCGCACACGACACTCGCGCCGACCTCGCCGCCGTCGTGCAGACCACGGCTCGCCAACTCGCCAAGCGGGCGGGCTACAGCCTTCGCCACACCTCGCGCTGTCTCCAGTGGCTTGAGGACGCGGGCGTTATCGAGTGGCACCGCGGCGGGATCCGTATGGGCGTGCCGACTACAGGCGTCATCAAGGTTGTGAAACGCACGCTCGTGGACTGGACGTTGGCTTTCCGCCGGGCGTCCGATGCTGAGGACCGCCGCCGTAACGCGGCGACTCGCGCCCGTATCCAGTTGTATCGCCTTCGCCGAAACGCGGCCCGTCCTCGCGCGCTTGATGCCCATGTGGACATGACTTCGCCCCTTCCCTCCTTACAGGAAGAGGGGGCCACCAAGGCGGCCCCTCAGCCTTCCGGGGGATCAATTCCGACACCACCTAATCGAAAGGACCTCGATATGGCGAACTACAGACCGTCCTACATGACCTATCTGGCTACCGAGTGCGCTCATGGCAACGCCTCGTCTGACCGCTGCAACCGCTGCAAGTACGAAGCGGTCATGCGACAGCAAAGCGTGATGGAAGCAGAGAAAGCCGCCGCAGAGCGGCGGCGCAAAGAGGAAGAGCAAGAACAGCGCGGGGCAACGGGGGCAGCCTGGCCTCCCGCTTACGTGGCCTACATGAAGGCCACCTATCCAGATGCGAAGCCCTACCAGTGGGCGCGCCTGAACCTCACCGACGACAAGGCTAAGGAACTCATCAATGCCTAACCGATCGACACCGCTCCCTGACTCTCGCGCCGTCGTGGCCGACATTGCCGTGGACATCGAGGCCGCCGCGATGCGCGCCCACGAGCAATTGAATGGTGCCCACCCCTACAGCATGAGTAGCCCGCAATTCAAGCTCGCAGGCCTGGCCCTCCAGATCGCCGCCCTGGCCAGGGCGATGCGCGACGAGATAGCCGCGTCCTACCCACCCCCGCCCCTGCCCACCGCTGAGAACCAGGCTCATGAGTGACTGGTCCGGGTCAAAGGTTCGCCGCATCGCTAACCAGGTGCTAGGCCGTTACGGATCCGTGTGCTGGCTATGCGGTAAGCCAATCGATCTAACCGCGTCCCGACGCTCGCCCCTCGGTCTGTCCGTTGACCACGTGATACCGAGGTCGAAAGGCGGCACCGACGACATCACCAACCTGCGACCAGCTCATCATCACTGCAATACAAGTCGCCAAGACCGTCCCGCTAGTGCGGTAAGGCCGCGCCGATCCTGGTCAGGATCGGGGGCCTGGTCAGGCATCACCGCGCCGACCTAATCCCGTTTTTGGAGTGCCCGCCAGGCAGT
>QWCW01000492.1_pt1 | contig 15918 bp, 10 predicted proteins | sample 1972691 | NCBI WGS metagenome assembly QWCW01 (sample SAMN09866698, study PRJNA288562) | Human oral metagenome isolate pre2_saliva, whole genome shotgun sequencing... | reverse complement strand
GAAAATGCAGGCATCAACAGCGCCGACGCCGGTCTTATCCTCGGTTTCGGCGGCATGGGGCTCTTCTGCACCGGGCGCATGCTCGGCAGTTGGATCATGCAATACATCCGCGCCGAACGCCTCCTTGCCGTTCTCGCCCTCGTGGCCGCCCACTGCACCATGCTCGTCGTGGCCTCGCCCGGCCGCGTGGGTTTCACGGCGCTGCTCATCGTCTATTTCTGCGAGAGCATCATGTTCCCCACCATCTTCGCCCTCGCGCTCCGCGGTTTGGGTCGTCGCACGAAAATCGCCTCGTCGCTCCTCATCATGGGCATCGTCGGCGGTGCCGTGGCTCCCGTGCTCATGGGCCTGATTGCCGACCACTCGTCCATGGCCTACGGCTTCATCGTGCCCCTCGTTTGCTTCTTCATCATCGCCGCCTACGGTGGTTTCGTGACACGTCGCAGCGCTCGCGCGAAGCACCGCAAATAAAAGCTGTTCCCTATCATGGCTCATAAGAAAAAGATGAATGCGGCCGCCCTCGCCGCCTATAAAGCCGAGAACGAAAACTTTCTCGCCAACCTGCGCGGGCGCGCCGGCATTCAAGAACTGCGCTGCGGCGTGCTCTACAAGGTGGTGCAAACCGCCCCCGCTCCGCCGGCCGATGCCGACGAGCGCACGTTGCGCCGCCACAATGCCACGCCCGCACCGCGCTCGGTGGTGACGGTGCACTACGAGGGTCGCCTCATCGATGGCCGCACCTTCGACTCCTCGCGCCGCGGCGCCGGCACACCGCCCGCCTTTCGCGTCAACGAACTCATCACCGGTTGGCAAGTGGCGCTCGTCAACATGCACATCGGCGACATTTGGGAACTCTACGTCCCGGCCTCAGCCGGATACGGCGAGCGCGGCGCCGGTCGCGACATCCCCGGGCACAGCACCCTCATCTTCCGCATCGAACTCTTAGACATCGCATAAAACTATTTCATGAACAATAGCATCGTCGTCAAAGGCGCACGCGTCAACAATCTCAAAAACATCGACATTGAGATCCCTCGCGAGCAATTTGTCGTCATCACCGGTCTTTCCGGCTCGGGAAAATCATCATTGGCCTTCGATACCCTCTATGCCGAAGGCCAGCGGCGCTATGTCGAAAGTCTTTCGGCCTACGCCCGCCAGTTTCTCGGCCGCATGAACAAGCCCGAGTGCGACTACATCAAAGGGCTGCCGCCGGCCATCGCTATTGAGCAGAAAGTCAAGACGAACAACCCGCGTTCCACCGTCGGCACGAGCACCGAGATCTACGAATATCTCCGCCTGCTCTTCGCCCGCGTAGGACACACCTACTCTCCCGTGAGCGGCGAGGAAGTGCGCCGCCACAGCGCCGACGACATTGTGGCCGCCGCCCTCCGCCACCCCGCCGGCACGCGCTTCACCGTGCTCGCTCCCCTGCGCTTGCTCCACGAGCGCACCTTCAAAGAGCAAATCGAAGTGCTGCTCCAGCAAGGCCTCTCGCGCTTGGATCTCGACGGCGACATGGTGCGCATGGACGAAGCCATCGAAAGCCCCGCTGCCGTGGCGCGCCACGAAGCGGCCTTGGCCGAAGGCCGACTCTTCCTCCTCCTCGACCGTCTGGCCGTCGACGGTTCGAAAGACGGCGTGACGCGCCTCAACGACTCGGTCGAAACGGCACTCTACGAGGGCGACGGCGAATGCCTGCTCCGCTTCTATCCCGAACGCAACCTCGAGCGCTTCTCCACCCGCTTCGAGGCCGACGGCATCAGTTTTGAAGAACCGAGCGACAACCTCTTCTCGTTCAACAACCCCGTGGGGGCCTGCCCGCGCTGCGAAGGTTTCGGGCGCGTGGTGGGCATCGACGAGCATCTCGTCGTCCCCAATCGCTCGCTCTCGGTCTACGACGGCGCCGTGATGTGCTGGCGCGGAGCGAAACTCAGCCAGTGGCAACAGGAATTCATCCGCCGCGCCGCCGCCCACGACTTCCCCATCTTCGAACCCTACTACAATCTCACGCCCGCCCAGCGCGATCTGCTCTGGCACGGCGGCCCCGGCATGGCCTGGGAGGAGGGCGACGTCGATGTCTGCATCGATGGTTTCTTCCAAGCCCTCGAACAAGGCGCCTACAAGATCCAAAACCGCGTCATGCTCGCGCGCTATCGCGGCAAGGCCGAGTGCCCCGTTTGTCACGACACGCGCCTGCGCCCCGAAGCCCTCTACGTGCGTGTGGGCGACCGCACCATCGCCGACCTCGTGCGCCTTTCGGTGGCCGATCTCGCCCAGTGGTTCGACGCACTCACCCTCTCAGAGCACGATGCCACCGTGGCGCAACGCCTGCTCATCGAAATCCGCAGCCGCCTGCGCTTCCTCAACGAAGTGGGACTCGGCTACCTCACCCTCGACCGCCTCAGCAACTCGCTCTCGGGCGGCGAAAGCCAACGCATCAACCTCGCCACCTCACTCGGCAGCAGCTTGGTGGGCAGTCTCTACATCCTCGACGAACCCTCCATCGGGCTGCACTCTCGCGACACCGATCGCCTCATTCGCGTCTTGCGCCAACTCCGCGACGTGGGCAACACCGTCATTGTGGTCGAACACGACGAGGACATCATCCGCGCTGCCGACCATCTCATCGACATCGGCCATTCCGACAAAACGGAGAGCCGCAGCCACACGCTCAACTTCCTCACCGGCGCCGAAGCCATTCCCGTACCCGCTTCGCGCCGTCGGTGGAATCGCTTCATCGACGTTGTCGGCGCTCGCGAAAACAACCTCCGCGGCATCGATGTGCGCTTCCCCCTCAACGTCCTCACCGTTGTGACAGGTGTGTCCGGATCAGGCAAATCCACCCTTGTCCGCGACATCTTCTACAAAGCCCTCCTCCGTCATCTCGACCAGTCGGGCGACCGTCCCGGCGAGCATGCCGACCTCACCGGCGACCTCGACGCCGTGCAAGCCGTCGACTTCATCGATCAAAACCCCATCGGCCGTTCCACACGCTCCAACCCCGTCACCTACGTCAAGGCCTTCGACGAAATTCGCAAACTCATGGCCGAACAACCCCTGGCGCGCCAAATGGAAATGGACGCCAAATTCTTCTCCTTCAACACCGACGGTGGCCGCTGCGAAGAGTGCAAAGGCGAAGGCACGGTGAAGGTGGAAATGCAGTTCATGGCCGACCTCGTTCTCGAATGCGAAACCTGCCACGGCCACCGCTTCAAGAACGAAGTCCTCGACGTGCGTTTTGAGGGACAAAACATTTACGACCTCCTCGAAATGACCGTCGACCAAGCCCTCGACTTCTTCGAAGCCCACGGCAAGAAGAAGATCGTCAAGCGCCTTCGTCCGCTCCGCGATGTGGGACTCGGCTACATCAAACTCGGGCAGTCGTCCTCCACCCTCTCGGGCGGCGAAAACCAGCGTGTGAAACTGGCCTACTACCTGGCGCAGGAGCGTGCCGTCCCCACGCTCTTCATCTTCGACGAACCCACCACGGGACTCCACCTCCACGACATCAACCGCCTCCTCTCGGCCTTCAACGCCTTGATTGAGCGCGGCCACACGTTGATTGTGATTGAACATAATCTTGATGTCGTAAAAACGGCCGACCACGTCATCGATCTCGGTCCCGAAGGTGGTTCGGGCGGTGGCGACCTCGTCTTTGCCGGCACACCCGAAGCCCTCGTCGCCTCCGGCCGCGGCTACACCGCGCGCTACCTCGCCGAGAAACTCGCACCGCAATAGTTTTCCACGAACGCTCTCCCACGTGTTCACGTTGGTAAACAACAATAGGCTAGATCTATGTCGATAGATCTAGCCTACTTTGTTTAAGCACCAATAAAGGACTCCGATTAATCAGTATGAGACGACCTATTAAGTCTTCTTTCTGCCAAACCAACCCCTTTGTCGAATCCGTTCCTCACATCATTCTTGATCTTCTCACCCTTCATATACTCTTGCCAACCACACAAATCAGTCGAATCAGGCCAGCCCTGTGATAGGATTCCGGCAATTTGATTGGCATAATATCTAATATCGTCTTTGATTTCCTCTGCTATCGAACTACCCTCTATTCGATTAGGCAGTTTACTCAGCCATTCCTCTAACATGGTACGAGTTTCTTCAATTAGTCCATCATTCAAAAGAAGCTCTCTTATTATATCGAGATACTCATAAGTCCTCTCATCAAAGACATAAGAGATCTTTTCAATAATCTCCTGGACTAGATTTTGATTCACCTTAGTTCCCTCTTTTTTAGCTAGAAAGACCAAAGCCTCACCGGCATCTTCGAGTAACGTATTTGATGTAGAAAACAACTTCTTTGTTATACTGTCTTCTACTACCGCCTGATCCCATATACCTCTATAAGATAAATGCATCATAAGAGTCAGCATAGGAAAATCATGTTTAAGGTACAACTCTATCACCTCCTTGAACGATTTCCATATCTCATTGTCTTTGGCTGGAAGCCCATCAACAAGGCTATAACGGTTCAAGTACGAGCACAGTTCTTTCACATCCTCACGGAAATCCTCACGGAAACTAAGAAAATGATCAAACTCTCCCTTGATGAATGTGTCCTCATTCTCTTCAAGAATATTTATGATCTTAGTCAAGAACGCAACATGTTGCTCCTCCGTAAAACGAGAATAGCCTACCTGAAGACGGAATAGTTTATTTATAATTTCGCTTACAAAATCAGAAAAGCAATCATTTATAAACTCAGTACTTAAAAATGAATTCAACTCAGAGGTGGCTATGGGCAACATCTCACTCTCCTCTCCGGGAAAAGTAAAGAAGGAGCGCAATTTTTCATCAGACAATGGGGGAATTGCTCGCCATTTCTTTACCTCTTCTGTCAAATAGGCAGTGTCTGCAGGCATTCTCTTCGTCCTATTCAACACCTTAATCCGATTGTAAGCAACTTGTTGTTCAGCTGAGTTCTCAGAAGATAACCCCTCCACAGCAATCTTACCTGCTTCTTCAATATATTCTATTTCATCTTGCCACAACGAAGGCATTCTAAAATCTTGACCTGGATGATACCCTCGCAACAATGGCTGCACTAAAGCTTTTTGCTGACAGCGTCTTAGCGACTCCCCACTCAGATTATCAAATAGCGTTGTTACTTGTTTCTCATCATACCATCGCGGATATTGCCGATAAACAACACAAAGTGCATCGAAAAGGCGTTCCATTCGATTTTGAGTCAACAAGACAGAAAGTCTCACTAAGACGGGCAACAAGCCCTTCAAGACTCTTTCCTGCAAAAAGCGTCCAGCTTCTGACTTCAAGCCGGCTTCACAAGCACCAATCAACTGATCAAAAAAGTCACAAGCCTCCTCACGGCTTATATGCAACAAGTTTCCTCGATTCAATGTCTCTATCGCTTGAGCATCAGAACACCTAACGATCCACTGCAACGCGTAACTGGGGTAATAACGTAATAAACGCTCTATCATAAACGTCTTGGTCTCGACTTCTGTCGAAAAACCTGTGGGCATACCAAAGGGAAGTCCTAATTTTTCATACAATCGAAAGAAACGAACCGCGCCATAAAAATCTCCTTCAAACCCTCCGCCTCCAAAATGCAAAGACTGACCAATACTCAACAGGTTAAATCCATGTGTCGTTTCAAGACGAGAGGGGTATCTCTCGGCTTCTACAATCATGTCTCTGCAATCCCTCATTATACTTTCCAAGTTTTTCAGATCAACAGAACGCGTCCAATCCATCCTCCACAAGAACAATTCTATGGTAGAACGAACCGAAAACAATAGTTCAGAAAACTCAGATGTCAAAATGTTTCTTTTCACCAGCTTCAATATGTTTTGAAGCAATAGCTCAGCCTCGCGCAACTGTCCCACTTCCATCAACAGACCAGCTTTCCATAAATTACCTTGATAATCAGATGAACGAGGAGTCCAACGAGCAACCAGTTGTTGAACTCTTTCATAGTCTAAAACAGAGATGGCAGATAAGCATTCGATATAAGTCAACTGCCCTTCCAACTCTAATCCGAGTTGAACAGATCGATCCTTGATACTATTTAGTAGCGCTTTATACTCCTCGTTAGCCCCTTTTAAACGATAAACATTGAGCAAGGAAAGTTTTAATACGAATAATTTCTCATAGGTAGCACTATCCATACCTTCTACAGGGTCAAATGGCAATTCTTTTATAGCCTCTATATACCACTCGATATCCGAAGCTCCCAATGCCGTTTCGATACGCCAATTCACCTCATATAAGAAGGCTATTTGCTTTACAACAACATTTGCGCATTGCTTATATAAGGACTCCCAAAAAGGTATTCTCTCCTTCGCATCAGAGAAATCTTTCATATAAGATGCCGGTAGTATGATCCACCCGGGGTAAGACTCACGTACCAGTCTCATCTCCTCAATAAAGACATCTATCTCGCCTTTCTCTCTATCAAGTGTTTTTATTCTTCCACACCACGATGTTTCAAAATTCTTCTCGATATAAGTCAAGAAAAAGTCTAGTGCTTCTGCAAAGCCTCTCACCCCTTTTATATCTGCAAGGTTGATAACATCAATTCCTAAATCTCGCCATAGATGAACATTTGAATCATGCATTTGGAGATTATACGTGATTTGGTAGACAGGAGTTACTTTCTTTCCCATCACATCTCGCAACCAACCTATCCAATTAAGGAAATTAGGGTCATCTCCGGAGAAACCAATAAGACATAAACAATTCTCTATCAGAGACTGACGCACCGTATTGACAAATTCAGGAAATAGATTTGGGTAAGTACGATAATCTTCTTCTGTTATAATGAACGGTCGTATATCAGGAAAACTTCCATGTAACTTGATCAACCTTGGTCGCGGTGTGTACAACAGCGTTGCCTTATTCGTGACCTTATGATAGTAGCGATTGGCTTCAATCGAGGCCCTCTCCAACAGCGTATCGTAGTTTGTGGTAAACACATCAGACCAGGGCAACTTCATCAAGTTAATATGCAGTTCTCCGGGGTTAACGCGCTCATCAGGCAAAGATTTTTGAATCATCGATTCAAGAGAAGGTCTTCCCATAGATGCCTCTACTTGGGAAGCCAATTTGAGTACACTTCGATACCTGACATCGCTATCTTTGGGTTTTTCTCGATACAACGCCTCGTAAAAATCATCGGCAAGTTCAAACCAATCCTTCATATAGGTGGCACTGTCCATTTCAGCATTCTTGCTAAAACCTGCACCAACCATACAAGAGGCCATACCCTTATGCAAATTCAGGCGGATTGTATCCAATTTCATTCTTAACGTAGAGTTTAACTCCTTGGCCAACTCAGCGAATCTTTCCTTATCCATTGGGATCAACTAATCTTTTTTCAGTCAACTTGGGACGACTAAGCGCAAAGGACGAATCACACACAAACGACGCCATACGCTTTTAGCCAATACAAATATAAAGATTTGCGTTGGCAAAAGCATTTTCTTTCAACGATAATATCATCCGAAGCATTTTTCTCTTCCATTACTTCTCCCTACTCGAAGTAGGAAAGGAAAAACACACATCACAATACATTTACGAGTTTTTGCATACCCCGTTTGAAGTTCCTATCTTTGCAATACATTCAAAACCAAAATACTTACAGATGGATTCGCAAAAACTCAATCTGTTCTTTATCCAAAACGCAAAGTACTTCACCTCGCTGCAAGCTGCTGATCTGCGCGAGCGCATGGCCACTTTGCACGACGAGTCGGTACTCCTCTGCACCTCGCAGCTCAAAGATCCGGTCGTCATGTTGCTTATTTCCTTCTTCGCCGGCGGATTGGGCATCGACCGATTCATCCTCGAAGACATCGGGATTGGCATCGGCAAACTGCTGACCTGCGGTTGTTGTGGCCTTTGGTGGTTGGTAGACTTGATCTACATTATGGATGCCACCCGCGACAAGAACTACCAAACCATGCTTACCGCCATCGCGCAACTCCAATAACGCTGAAAACAGCGTTGTCGCCCACTCACCCTCTTTCTGCCTGTACGCGAAGAAGAGCCGCACTGCGCCTATCCACTGCGCGCAGAGTACACGAATCCTCCCCCTTATCGAAGAGAACTCCTGCTTCTCCTCCACACCTCACCAACCCCCCATGCCCCACCGCAGCCGCCCCCTCATTCTCATCCTGCTCGCTCTCTTCCTCATTTGGCTTTGGGGCAACCTCTCCGGACTCCCTTGGGGCATCCCGTGTCTCTTCCGCCGCTTCACCGGACTCTCTTGCCCCGCCTGCGGCACGCAGCGCGCCCTTTTCTCCCTCCTGCACGGCGATCCGCTCACAGCGTGGCACTTCAACTACCTGCTGCCTTTCATCGCCCTGCTACTCTGCACCCTCGCTTTCCTCGCTTGGCGAAAAAGCCCCCTCTATCGCCCCCTCACCTCCCTGCCGGCTGTGATCGCCTATGCCTGCATTCTGATAGTGTGGCTCATCGTACGAAATCTATATGGGATTTGATGGAAATATCCCGACGAACCCTTCTTCTGAAAAACACCAATGAACTGATCTCCCCTCTCACTTTTCGCGAAATCCATTCACTACGCTCCACCTTACTCCCCTCCAAAGAAGTAAGAACAACGCATCGCCGGAGTCAAATTTTCCACGTCCTCCGGACTCATTTGCGTCCGAAATCGGCAGGAATTTCACCCCATTGGTCGGTTTCCCATTTCAAGATGGGATTGGTGACGCGGTGCGCCTTGAGCCAGGCTTCGGCGCGGGCAATCATTTCGTAGAGCTTTTCGGTGCGCGGGGTGCGCGCCAACTGCGTGCGACACTGTTTGCGGCGCACCCACGAAATGGCGGTGGCAGAATCGGAATAAATGGGCATTTTCGTGCCCTGCTTGTCGAGGAGGGCGAGGGCGTGGACGATGGCGAGAAATTCGCCGATGTTGTTCGTGCCGTGGACGGGGCCAAAATGAAAGATCTCGCGCGCTTCGGCGAGGAAGACGCCGCGGTATTCCATCGCACCGGGATTGCCGGAGCAGGCGGCGTCGACACAGAGCGTTTGGAAGCCCACTTTGGCCAAGACCTCGGGCGAGGGCATGTGGACGGGGCGGACACCGGGAGCCGCCGAGGTAGACGCTTGGGAGGCAGCGGCTTCGGAACGTGCGGCGGGACGATGGGGAGGGATGTGCTCCTCGGGGTCGTCGGCCGCGGCATACTCCGCTTCGTCGCGGGAGGCGAAGGCTTTGTAACGCGCACCGGGAAAACCCTCGACTTGTTCGCGACATTCGTCCCAAGAGGTGTAGACTCCGGGGATGCGGCCGCTCCAAACGACGTAGAACTTGGGTTTCTTGCTACTCATGGACAGGAGAAAGAACAGAAAGATGAGGAACGCTGCGCCGAAGGAGGGCGGAGCGCGAAAGAAAAAGGGCGATTTTGCCGGAACGGGTGTCCGACAAAATCGCCCTTGGGCGTGGTTCGCAGTAGCGATGCAGGCCACTCGTCGGTTTACATGCGCTCGGGCATTTCGATGCCGAGGAGTTCCATGCCGAGACGCACCACTTTGGCGACGTTGCGCGAGAGGACGAGGCGGAAATTACGCTTGGCGGCGTCTTCCTCGCGAAGGATTTGGAACTCGTGGTAGAACTGGTTGTAGTCCTTGACGAGTTCGTAGCAATAGTTGGCGATGGCCGAGGGAGAATAGTCCTGACCGGCGGCGCGAACGACAGCGGTGAAGTCGGCGATGCGCTGAATGATTTCTTCCTCCTTGACCGAAATCTCGGTGGCGGGATCGACGGCCGTCATTTCGAGGCCGGCTTCCTGCGCCTTGCGGAGAATGGAGCGGATGCGGGCGTAGGTGTACTGGATGAAGGGGCCGGTGTTGCCGTTGAAGTCGATGGACTCTTCGGGGTTGAAGACCATGTTCTTGCGGGCGTCGACTTTGAGCAGGAAGTACTTGAGTGCGCCGAGACCGACGATGCGGGCCACCTCTTGTTTTTCGGCTTCGGACATATCGCCGTTCTTGCCGGCTTCGTCCATGGTGCGGCGTGCCTGTTCGATCATGCCTTCGATGAGATCGTCGGCGTCGACCACCGTACCCTCACGGCTCTTCATCTTACCGTTGGGGAGTTCGACCATGCCGTAGGAGAAGTGCACGAGGCTCTTTCCCCACTCGAAACCGAGGCGATCGAGCAGGAGCGAGAGGACTTGGAAGTGGTAGTTCTGCTCGTTGCCGACCACATAGACCATTTTGTCGATGGGATAGTCGCGGAAACGGAGTTTGGCGGTACCGATGTCTTGGGTCATGTAGACGGAGGTGCCGTCCGAACGGAGGAGGAGCTTCTCATCGAGTCCGTCTTGCGTGAGATCGGCCCAAACGGAGCCGTCTTCGCGGCGATAGAAGAGGCCTTTTTCGAGTCCTTCCTCTACCTTTTCCTTGCCTTCGAGGTAGGTTTCCGATTCGTAGTAGATCTTGTCGAACGAAACGCCGAGTGCCTTGTAGGTTTCGTCGAAACCGGCATAGACCCACTCGTTCATTTTGCGCCAGAGCGCGCGCACTTCTTCGTCGCCCTGCTCCCACTTGCGGAGCATTTCGCGGGCTTCGACCATGAGCGGCGCTTCGTTCTTGGCGCGAGTTTCAGCTTCTTCGGGCGCTACGCCTTCGGCCTCGAGACGAGCTTTGAGTTCGGCCACTTCGGCGCGGTAGTGCTGATCGAACGCCACATAGTAGTCGCCGACGAGGTGGTCGCCTTTCTTACCGGTGGACTCGGGCGTGTCGCCGTTGCCGTATTTCTGCCAGGCGAGCATGGATTTGCAGATGTGGATTCCGCGGTCGTTGACGATGTTGGTCTTCACGACGCGGCTGCCGTTGGCTTCTGCGATTTTGGACACCGCCCATCCGAGCAGGTTGTTGCGAACGTGACCGAGGTGGAGGGGCTTGTTGGTGTTGGGCGAGGAGTATTCGACCATGGTGAGGGGGCTCTCTTCACCGGGCGTGGCGAGGCCGTAACGCTGATCGGCGTCGATGTTCTCGAGGAGTTCGATCCACTTTTTGGGCGCGATGGTGAGGTTGAGGAAACCCTTGACGATGTTGAACGTCGAGACGAGGTTGGTGTTTTCGACCAACCACAATGCGAGGTCTTCTCCGGTGTCTTCGGGCTTTCGCTTGGAGATGCGCAGGAAGGGGAAGGTGACCACGGTGAGGTGTCCCTCGAAGTCGGGGCGCGTTTTCTGAATTTGCACCTGTTCGGGGGTGATGTCGGCGCCGTAGCAGGCCTTGACGGCTTTGACGACGGCGTCGGTGAGCAATTGTTCGATGTTCATTGTATGTTGGACAGTGAGTTTTATATATGCGAAGAGAAGAGCAGCCTAACGGCGGGCGCGCCGAAAGGTGGCGATGACGGGATAATGGTCAGAAAGGTAGACCTTGTTGTCGACATGCGCTTCGACGGCTTCAAACTGGGGATCGGCGAGCAGATGATCGATGCGCACGTACATGGCATCGCGGTTGAAGGTGCGCGAAATGCCGTTGCCGGCGGCACGAAATGCGTCGTTGAATCCGAGATCGACAAGGCGATGACGGGCGGAAGAGATGGGCGTGTCGTTGAAGTCGCCGCAGATGAATTTGACTTGGTCGCGATGTTCTTTGACAAAGCGCGACAAGGTGTCGACCATTTCGGCACGAGCGGCGGCGGCGAGGGTGATTTTGTCGTAAAGTCGACGTTTCCACGCACCGGAATCGGGATTTTCGCCGGTTTTCGTCCATTGACTGAACTTTCCGCGCTCGTCATAGGTCAACGCGTTGGAACGAAGGTGGCAATTCACCACGATCCACGGTTTTTCGTCGGGCACTTTCAACCAAAAAGCCACAATAATATTGCCGCCTGAGCGAGAGATGAGTTGCGCGTCGGTGACGCGGTAGGTAGAGATGACGCCAAGACTTTCACTCCCGGCGTTGTAGCATTTGTAGTGGGGAATTTGCGTGTGCTTCAACCGCGCCACCAGTTGCTTGTTGTGCTCGAGCGAGCCCATTCCCTCTTGAAAAGCAATGATTTGCGCGCCGGAAGCAATCATATAGCGCGTCATTTCGGCGCGTCCGCTGTCGGTCTGTCCGAAACCGCGGGTGTTGTAGGTCATGACGCGAATTTCTCCTTCGGCCACTCCCGTAGAAGGCGAACCGAGCAGGTTGATCGGCGCGTAAGTGCGAATGCTGCCCGAAGCGACGAGCAGTCCGAAGAGCGGAATCCACACGCGGCGCGGGGCAAAAACGAGACAAAGCACACCCATCGCCAGCACACTGCCGAGCAACAAGGGGAAAAGCAACGCATAAGCGGCGGCGGCTCCGAAATGTCGGGGATCGATGTAAGGCGTCAGCGCGCACAACCAAAAAGCGACGACCGTAAACCACGACGCACCGGAGAGAAACGTGGAAACAAAACGTGCCCACGCTCCGCTTTCAGGGGTTCGAAAGTAGTGGAAAAGACGACGCAAGAAGAACATAGATTTCAGGAACGGCGCGTGTTGTTGAACAAATCTTTTTTCTCCTCTTCGGTGAGAGAAGCGTAGCCGGAACGGCGCACTTTATCGAGGATTTCATCGATGCGCTCTTGTTCTTTGCGTCGACGGAGGTTGTACTCCTGATCTGTTTCAGCGGCCGTGTTCGTACCGGTCGAGGAAGTTTGGAAGGAAGAGGTATTATTTTTGGCCTTACCGGAGAACAAGCTCCGAATCACCCCTTCGATGGTCGCTCCCGCCTGCTGAAAAGCACGACGTATGCGCTGCATCACGCCACCGCCGGCCGACGAAGAACCGCCGGAATAGTTGCGCGTGTAGGGATCGTAGTGTCCTCAGTGATGCGCCGCCATGATTTTTCGGCGCCAGCTCCGGAAATAAAGCCATCCGAAGAACATACCGCCGAGGTGGGCGAAGTGGGCGATGTTTCCATTCGAATAGAAGGCGGAGAAGACTTCGATCAGCGCATAGCCGACCACAAAATACTTCGCCTTCATGGGGATGGGCGGAAAGAGCAGCATGATGCGTTCCTCGGGAAAGGTCATGCCGAACGCCAAGAGCACGCCGTAGCAAGCCCCGCTCGCCCCAATCGTCACCCACGAATTAAGGTAGGTACTCATCGAGATGGTGTTCACACCGTCGGACACCATCGTATATTGGTGCAGTCCCTCAATATAATATTGTCCCAACTGCCACAATTCCTGACAAAGCGCAGCGCCGACTCCACAAATGAAATAGTAGATGAGGAAACGTCGCTGCCCCATCGTCTGCTCAATGATGCGCCCAAACATCCACAACGAAAACATGTTGAGCAGCACGTGCGACCACGATCCGTGCAAGAACATATAGGTCACCACCTGCCACAGACGAAAATCGGGCGCCAAAAAGAAGTGCAAACCGAAGAGATCGGCCAGCACGTCCCCTCCACGTTGCGCCACGAGTTGCTGCACCATGAAGAGAATAATGTTGATAAACAACAGGTTGCGCGTTACGCGCGGAATAGAATTGAGGAATCCGTTGGAAGACATGTAAGAGAATGTATATCCCCGCAAGTCACACACATTGAACTGTGTGCGACTCGCGGGAGAAATGAGAAAAAGAGAAAGTCATCGGTGCCGCGCGGCCGGCCGCAGGCGACCCTGCATCTCGAGAAACGGCGGTCACCGCCGGACAAACTCCCCGAGTTCAGGCCACCGACCCACTGCGCGCGACTCGTGACGCGATGGATCAGAATTCGAACTGCTCAATTTTGAGCGTACCGAGCGTTTCCAAACGACCGACGAAGTGCTTGAAATCATCGGTGGCTGCATGGGCAGCCAACGCCTCGGCCGAAGTCCACGTTTCGCAGAACATGAACACATCGGAACGCGTTCCGCTCTCGAAAACGTCATAAGAAACACAACCGGCGTGTGTGCGACTGGCAGCCACCAGCGCGAGCGCGGTTTCCAACGCTACAGCATATTGCTCCTCGTTGGCTTGGAAAAAACAATTGACGCGAATCATGATAAACGACTTATTTAGAAGTAGTAAGAAGCTTGGAGATTAAACGTATTGAGTCGATAGTCGGGCCTCTTCTCGCCGACACCCACTCCGACTTTGTTGAGGAACGTCTCGCCGGACTTGCCGACCGCCACGTTGTAGCCCAAACCCAATTCGAAGTTCTTGCCCAGCACCACACCGGCGCCGAAGTTCCAAGTCGTCGAAAGGTTTTCGCGCTTAAACAGAGGCGTTTCGCCGTTCTGGATATCCCAGTTGCTCACCGAGATATTCTTGCTGCCCATCGAGAACGAGAATTGCGGTCCCGTTGAAGCATAGACACCGACGCCTCCGAGTGTGAAACGATACTTCGCATTCACCGGAATGTCGAGCGAGCTGTAGTTTTGGCTAAAATCAGCCTTGCCATCTTGCGAAACAGAGAACTTGCGCTGATTGTACACCAACGCACCGTCGAGGTGCAAACCGAGAATCAAATCGAGATCCACCTTCGGGCCGATGAACCAACCGGCACCGCTGTCGCCGTTCACCAAGTTCGAGAAGGCTGCAGAATTCACCTTCGTCCAAGAGAGGTTGTAACCGCCCGTCAGACCGAGTTTGGGTCCCAGCGCACTGGCCGAGAGAGTCGTGGTCAGCATGACCGCGAGAGCCAAAAGCCATTTCTTCATAACTATAATTGTTTAGGGGTTTACATGTGAATCACCGCGCGTTCGAACCAGTAGATAAAGATACCGGCGAAATAACCGACTGCGGCCACCCAAGTAATATTTTTCAGATACCAGCCGAAGGAAATCTTCTCCAAGCCCATGGCCACGACCCCGGCGGCACTACCGATGATGAGCATCGAACCGCCCACACCGGCGCAGTAAGCCAACAGCTGCCAGAACACACCATCTTGTGCGAAGTCGCCGGCAGCCTCGATGGGATACATGTTCATGCAACCCGCCACGAGGGGCACGTTGTCGACAATTGAAGACGCCACGCCGATCACGCCGGTCACCAAATAGTGGTTACCGCCCGACACCTCGTTGAGCCACTGTCCGAAAGCCGGCAACACACCGGTTTCCTTGAGCGTGGCCACCGCCAGCAGGATGCCGAGGAAGAAGAGAATCGTAGTCATGTCGATCTTGCGCAAGATCGTAGCCACGCGCTGTTTGGTCGTGCTGTCGCGGTGTTTTTTCGTGCGGTAGAACACCTCCGTGAGCGTCCAAAGCAGCCCCAACACCAACAAGATGCCCAGATAAGGAGGCAGTTCGGTGAGGCTATGGAAAATGGGCACGAAGAGCAAACCGCCCACACCGAAGAAGAAGATCAAACGGCGCTCAAAGCCGGAGAACTGGTGCACATCGGCCACCGCTTTCTCCTCGCTCTGCTCCGCACTGCCGAGCGTGCCGTGCAGATGGTATTGCAACAACAAGGCCGGCACCACCATCGCCGCCAAACTGGCCAAGAAAATCTCTTTCATCACACCGCCGGCGGTGACAGAACCCTTGATCCAGAGCATAATCGTGGTCACATCGCCGATGGGCGAGAAGGCACCGCCCGCATTGGCGGCAATCACGATCAGACCGACGTAGTAAAGGCGATCTTCGCGACTGTAGACCAGTTTGCGCAACACCATGATCATCACAATCGTGGTCGTCAGATTGTCGAGCACGGCCGAAAGGAAGAAGGTGATGAACGCTATTTTCCACAGGAGCGAACGCTTGGTCTTGGAACGAAGGGCCTCGCGCACAAAGTTGAACCCGCCGTTGGTATCGATGATCTCCACCACCGTCATGGCCCCCATAAGGAAGAAGAGCGTCTCACTGATTTCACCGAGATGCTCGCGCAGGATGTGCGAGGTCACGAAATCCATCACGGCTTCGCCCGAAGTTTTCAACTCATTGGCATAAAACATCGGGACATATTCGGCGGCGCCGAGGGTGTAAAGCACCCAGCAGGCCACACACAT
>QWCW01001432.1_pt1 | contig 15981 bp, 15 predicted proteins | sample 1972691 | NCBI WGS metagenome assembly QWCW01 (sample SAMN09866698, study PRJNA288562) | Human oral metagenome isolate pre2_saliva, whole genome shotgun sequencing... | reverse complement strand
AATATCTACTGGGCCTGGGTTATAGCATAGAATTCATGGAGTGTGAGACAAAAGAAGAACAGGAAGTACGAAATTCAAATAGAGCAGAAAACAAAAAGGAGGTAAACACCTACAAATCAGTGTCGACCTCCTATTATGTTTTTAGGACATAATGCCCTCTGCTATATCCCTGACTTACAGGGAAAATAAAACAAGCCTACTGCACTTCCCAGATGTCGTTCGTCTCCAGCATCTCCATGAAATTGTGGTAAGGTTTCCTGCCCTTTACCTCTTCAATCTGCCGGTTTACCGCCTCATCGTAGGTAGGAGCCTGTACATCTCGAATGACGCCAAGGGCCACAGGGAATCCGTTTTCATTGCTCATCATGGCGAGTTTCAGCTGTAAAGTATTGTCCTGACAATGAGCATCATGTACGAGGATATCATCGCGAGTAATACCGTTCTCTCCGATTTTAACCACCTTCAATCCGAAGCCTTCTTGTACAAGTCCAAACTCTTGGTTGGGACCGAAGATCAATGGTTCGCCATGCTTGACGTAAATAGCATTCTCTTTACGACCTTGCGAGGTATAAACTGAGTTGTGACAACCATCATTGAAGATAACGCAGTTCTGCAAGATTTCGCATACAGCAGCACCCTTATGCTGATAAGCAGCCTTGAGAATGGCTATTGTCTCATTGTTGTCGCTAGCGACGCTACGTGCGAAGAAGTTGCCGCGAGCACCGAAACAGAGTTCAGCAGGGCGGAACGGATCTTCCGTTGTACCAAAGGGACTCGACTTAGAGACGAACCCGCGAGGACTAGTTGGTGAATACTGTCCCTTTGTTAAACCATAGATACGATTGTTCAAAAGAATCATATTCAGATCTATGTTACGACGCATCGCATGGATGAAGTGGTTACCACCGATGGCGAGAGCGTCACCATCACCTGATACCTGCCAGATCGTAAGGTTCGGATTCGTCACCTTTGCACCTGTAGAGATTGCTGCTGCACGACCGTGAATGGTCTGCATAGCGTATGTATTAGCATAATAAGGTAATCGGCTTGAGCATCCGATACCACTGATAACGGCTGTTTCATAAGGTGGGACACCTAACTCTGCCATTGCTTTCTGCAAATTGGCTAGGAAGAAATGGTCACCACAGCCAGGACACCAGCGTGGCTGTCCTTTCTTGAAGTCTTGTGCTGTATATTGATTCATGACTTTTTCATTTAATTCACAATTCATAATTATGATTACTTCTATTGGCGGAGTCTATCGTTACAAACAACTTATTCACTTGTAAACTCGTCAACTCTCCTACTCGAGTATCTTCGTATAGAAAGTACCTGTTTCTTCCTTTGGTAATGGAGCTTTAAGGAGCTTTTCAAAGGTTGTGACCAACTCAGTGACAACGAATGGTTGTCCCTTTACTTGGTTATACTGATAAGGAGCAAAATGGTTGATACGAATACGCAAGAGGGCTGCAAGCTGTCCAAGGTTTTGTTCAGCAACAACAACCTTCTTATAGCGACTAAGCACCTCTGCGGTGTTCTTTGGCAATGGGTTTATATACTTAAACTGTGCCAATGCAACCTTATGTCCCTTCCTGCGCAATTCTTCCATTGTAGAATAGAGGTGACCATACGTACTACCAAAGCCAACAATGAGCAAGTCGGCATCCTTCTCATCACCCAAAACCTTCAAATCAGGTACAGAGATACGAGCGACCTTTTCCCAACGGATATGATCCATCTTGTCATGGTTCTCTGGATCGGTAGAGATAGCACCTGTCTCGCCGTCCTTCTCCAAACCACCAAGGATGTGTGAATAACCTTCCGTACCAGGAATAGCCCAGTAACGTGCCAATGTCTCAGGGTCACGTTTGTATGGAGTATATTTATACTTCTGGTCTTCTGTAACGAAGTGAGGATGAATTTCTGGTAACTCTTCTATATTAGGAAGTTTCCAAGCAGATGAGCCGTTAGCAATGAATGCATCAGTAAGGAGCACCACTGGTGTCATGTGTTCCAACGCAATTTTACAAGCGTTGTAAGCAGCATCGAAGCAATCAGTAGGACTTGTAGCTGCAATAACTGGCATTGGGCTCTCACCATTACGACCATAAAGCACTTGCAAAAGGTCAGTCTGCTCGCTCTTAGTAGGCATACCCGTTGATGGACCACCACGCTGTACGTCAATAATAACCAATGGAAGCTCGTCGATAAGTGCAAGGTTCATTGCCTCACTCTTCAGACAGATACCCGGACCAGAGGTTGAAGTAGCCGCCAAGGCACCTGCAAAGGCGGCACCAATAGCCGATGCACAACCCGCAATTTCGTCTTCACACTGTACTGTTGTCACACCCATTGACTTATGCTTAGCCAACTCGTGTAAGATATCCGTTGCAGGAGTGATTGGATAAGAACCCAAGAAAAGACGTAATCCAGCACGTTCAGCAGCCGCCATCAATCCGTAAGCTGTAGCCTTATTACCTGTAATATCCATGTAACGTCCAGGTTCCTTCACTTTTGACTCAATACGATAGGTATTTGGAACAGAAGCATGTACATTATGACCATAATCATAGCCTGCACGTACCACCTTAATATTTGCTTCAGCAATGGCAGGTTTCTTCTTGAACTTTGTTTCAAGATAGTTATTCACCAATTCCAAATCACGATTAAAGAGCCAGCAAACAAGACCTAAGGCAAACATATTACGGCACTTCAGCATGGATTTATTGTCCATACCAGTATCAGCCAGACAATCTTTCACCATCTTTGTTATCGGACAAGCTACTACGCGATCAGGGTCAATACCCATCTCACCTAAATAGTCATCACTGCGGAATTCAGCCTTCTGAAGGTCACGCTGCCCGAAAGAATCGGTGTCAATAATGATTGTACTGTTAGGCTTGCAATGTTTGTACTGCATCTTTAATGCTGCAGCATTCATTGCCACGAGAACGTCACAGAGGTCACCAGGGGTGTAAACCTTAGCTGCACCGATATGAACCTGGAAACCACTAACACCAGTCAAGGAGCCTTGCGGGGCACGGATGTCTGCTGGATAGTCTGGGAACGTAGACACACCATTGCCGACAGAAGCCGAAACAGTGGTGAAAATGTTACCAGCAAGCTGCATTCCATCACCTGAGTCACCAGAAAAGTGTACTACAACACTGTCGAGTTCTTTCACTTCGATTTGTTCTTCCATAGATTATTTCTTGTTTATGTTAGTAAATCGTTTCTGTATTACTAATTGACCACATCAGTGATCGGTTTAACTTATAAGCGTCTAACCCATTAAAACATTGCATTCCTTAAGGTAAAACACGCTCATTGATTCTCTCTACATTGTCCTGCAAAGACTATTTCGTTGCCATTGATGCTTACTTGACATTTCGTCATCGTAGCACTAAGACTAATAGAGACATGTTGCTTCTGATTGATGGGTATCCATTTCATATACATGATTTGCATTAGATTCATCTCTAAAGACAAGTGCCTATTATGAGCCGAATGCCTCCTCATCAGACGTAAATTTTTCTACACTCTTTGCCGTACTGGCAAGTTATGTTAAAGAAACTGCAGAGAACTAATGTCGTTGCGAGTACTGCAAACATTCTCTTGTAGTTCTTTTTTCGTAACATAAATTCATTAAGATTCATCTGAAGAGGTATTATTGGAGAAGTTTAGAATTATCCTATATAACAGATGTTTACAGAAAGATTCTGACAAGTCAGCGGTTTTCTTCTCCCCATTGCTTCTCGATTTTGCCTTTCTTAGATTATCTTTTGTTTACGTTAGCGTATTCTGGGGACAAAAGTGCGAAATATTATTGAGATAACAAAATGTTTTGAGAAGAAAAAATATATTTTTATATCTTACGAGTAAAAAGCATCAGCAAAACAACACTGCAAATACTCTACAAGAGAAAAATATCTATAAAATTGATGGGTATTATGTAGATAATATTTATCAACTATCTATACCTTTCATTAAAACACATCATTCAACACCTAAATAACCACAAATTTACATCACCAGCACCCAACATTCAACTCTCACAATCCTCCATCACCAAATTATTTTCATGAAAAGAAATATTTTTCTTCATGAAAATAAATATTTCTTTTCACGTAAATAAATTCTTTTTTTCATGAAAATAATTCGGAAAAGACGACTTAATCCCTCAAAAAAGCAAATATAAAGACTCCTTTTTAACTCTCTTAACACGTTTTATTGATGGCTAATAAAAACCAAATAATTTCCTTCTTTAGATAATAAATGGTAGTTCTTCATAGTATCCTTCTTTAGTAGAGATTAGAAAATTATCAAACTCTCTTATCAGAAAGTTTGTATCCTATGCTGGCTTCATCATGGATTTTTGTATCTTTGCAGCATTACTAACCCTTTAATTCTAATCAATATGACAAAGTACGTAATTCAAGTGAAGAAGGACCCGCTGAAGAAATAAGAAGCGAAGGCTTATCCGCAGACCTCACCAACCACACCTATAAATCTGACTTCAATGATTTAAAAACAAATATTTAAAATCGTTGCTAATCAGTATTTAGCAAAGAGCAGGAATTGTCTTACAAGATAATTTCAAGAGGATGCACAGCAAGGTGGTTTTTACTACATTTTTAATATAGTAGAAATTAGTGTAAATAAGTTAGTAAATAGAGATTAACATTAAATTATAAGATAAAAAATGGACTGGATAAAAATAACTAATATCTATCGGAAGGAAAAAGAAAATATAATCAATGTAATAGCTATTCTATCATTAATAGGAATAGGAATAGAGATTTTCTTAATGGGACAATTAGGATTAGGACCAGTAGAAGCAACTTTAATAGTGGGAGTAATTACAACTTTTGCAAGCACTATAAATATGTCCGCAACTATAAAACAATCAAGTAAAAATACTTTTATCAATATTATAACAATTGCCCGAAAGGAATATATGACAGAACTCCGTAAAGCTGTTGAAGAGTTTTGTGTAACTGCTGAAAGAAACGATAATGATAAGTTGAAAGAATTGTCGTATAAATTAAAATTGTTGATGAATCCTGCTGATAAGGATAATGAGCTTTGGGATAGGAAAGCTATTGAAATGATTGATAAAATAGTCCAAGCAGAGAATAAAGCAGAAGAGATTGATAGGTTCATAACACTAATGCAATCATGGCTTACTCTTGAATACAATATAAATTATCGTTCGACAGCATTGTCAGATACATTGAGAGCGACGATAGCAAAGAACAGATAGAAGTTTGGTTTGCACGCGAACTACAAACAATATTAGGCTATGTGCGATGGGAGAATTTTCTTGTTGCCATACGACGAGCAGTAGATTCGTGTAAGACACAAGGAATCAATGTTGATGATCATTTTCGTGAGGTCACGAAAATGATAGAAATAGGCAAAGGAGCAAAACGAGAAGTATCCGACTTTATGCTTACTCGCTATGCCTGCTATCTTATCGCCCAAAACGGTGACCCAAAGAAAGAAGAAATTGCCTTTGCCCAAAGCTACTTTGCCGTACAAACACGAAAAGCTGAATTAATAGAAGAGCGACTGAATCTGCTATCTCGTTTAGAAACCCGTGATAAACTGAGAATGGCTGAAAAGCAATTATCGCAGAACATATATCAGCGAGGAGTTGATGACAAAGGCTTCGGCCGCATACGTTCTAAGGGTGACACGGCACTTTTTGGAGGACACACCACTGAAGATATGAAGAAACGATTGGGAGTGAAATCTAATAGACCGCTGGCAGACTTTCTACCCACCCTTACCATAGCTGCCAAGAACCTTGCCACAGAGATGACCAACTACAACGTAGAAAACAAAGACCTGCACGGAGAACTACCTATTACGAGCGAACACATACAGAACAACTATAGTGTGCGTAATATGTTAGGACAGCGTGGTATCAAGCCAGAAGACCTTCCACCCGCAGAAGATATTAAGAAACTGGAACGCAAGGTTGCACGAGACGAGAAAAAGATAGAACAAATCTCACAAAAACTACCGAAGAACAAAAATAGTGATTCATAATATACTTTAAGTCCGCAACGTTATTCCTTACGAGAAAAATTTATCTATTAGAATATCTCTTTGAGGGACTCTATCAGTTGATTTCAGGATTTTTTAGAGTTCTTTGAGGCTTGACTAAGTATGAAATCCCCAATCCAATGGGAAGTATGACAACAACAATGAAATACTGTTTTATTCAAGGAAGAACTCAAACTTGTATACTTTATTTATATGTAGGTTCAGAATATTCAGACATATCCAAGTGACTTGAGAACTTTGTTTCTCAAACACTTGGCTTTCTTAAAAGATTTTACGCTGTAGAATTAAGAGATAATATCAGAGTTTTATTGTAACTTTGCAATACTTTCCAAAAATGAAAGCTTACCAACAATAAAACAAGACATTGACAACGCCATTGTTTAGGCTATCCTCAAAAGGGAAAAGGGTTTGTAGAATAGCTTTCTTTTGATGAAGGAAACTGAACAAATAAAGAAACAGAAGAACAATGATATTACTGAGTTTCGATACGGAAGAGTTTGATGTACCTCGCGAACATGGGGTAGATTTCTCGCTTGAAGAAGGTATGAAGGTATCAGTAGAGGGTACGAATCGCATCCTCGACATACTGAAGGCGAATAACGTTTGCGCTACCTTCTTCTGCACGGGCAACTTTGCTGAACTGGCGCCAGAAGTCATGGAGCGTATTAAGAACGAAGGTCACGAGGTCGCTTGTCATGGTGTTGACCACTGGCAACCCAAGCCTGAGGACGTTTTCCGTTCTAAGGAAATCATCGAACGTGTAACAGGTGTGAAGGTTGCGGGCTATCGTCAGCCACGTATGTTCCCTGTATCAGATGAGGATATAGAGAAGGCTGACTACCTTTATAACTCTTCTTTGAACCCTGCTTTCATACCGGGGCGATACATGCACCTCACCACTCCACGCACATGGTTTATGCAAGGGAAGGTCATGCAGATACCTGCCAGCGTTAGTCCTCACCTGCGCATCCCGCTCTTTTGGCTGTCTATGCACAACTTCCCAGAGTGGTTCTATCTTCGTTTAGTTCGACAGGTATTGCGCCACGATAGCTATTTCGTGACTTATTTCCACCCATGGGAGTTCTATGATCTTAAGTCACATCCAGAGTTTAAGATGCCTTTCATCATCAAGAACCACAGTGGACACGAATTAGTACAGCGACTCGACCGCTTTATTAAAGCCATGAAAGCTGACAAGCAGGAGTTTATTACCTATATAGACTTTGTCAATCGACAGAAGAAATAAGTCGGTTTTCCTACGTCGATCAACCGACAGAAGATACCAAGAAGCTTCGAAGCAGCATCCCAACAGGTAGAATATAAGATATGATAAAACTTGCAACGGTCTCACCTTGTTACAACGAGGAAGAGGTTTTAGAACAATCAGCGACACAGCTCATCACCCTATTTGATGAACTCATCAGTCAGGGACAGATCTCCGCTGACTCGATAATTGTGTTTGTTAATGACGGAAGCCGTGACAGAACATGGGAGATTATCCAACGTCTCCATAAGCAACATCCACGTATAAAGGGTATCAACCTCGCTCATAATGTGGGTCACCAGAATGCTATTATGGCTGGTATGATGACAGCAAAGGACTGGGCTGATGCTGTTATCACACTTGATGCCGACCTGCAAGACGACTATAAGAAATGTATTCCACAGATGGTTGAAGCCTTTAATGAAGGCAATGAGATTGTCTATGGTGTAAAGGTTTCGCGCAAAGCCGACCCAATCTTGAAGCGTATGTCTGCACAGGCGTTCTATCATCTACAAGAAACAATGGGCGTGAACAGTATCTTTAACCATGCTGACTTCCGTCTGATGAGTCGTCAGTCCTTAGAGATACTCTCGCATTATAAGGAGCGCAACCTCTATTTACGTGGCCTCATCCCTTCTATTGGACTCAAATCTACAACGGTTGACGACCGCATCAGCGAACGTAAGGCTGGTACGTCTAAGTACACTTTGCGTAAGATGCTCAGCTTGGCATTGGACGGTATCACATCATTCTCCGTGAAACCAATCTACTATGTCATCTACCTTGGTATCGCTTTCTTGTTCGTCACGCTCTGCATTGGTATCTATGTCGTCCATGCTTTCCTCAATCATACAGAGGTAGCGGGCTGGGCTTCACTCATTCTTAGTATCTGGCTTGTGGGTGCTATGCTGATGATTTCTATCGGTGCAGTGGGAGTTTATATTGCCAAAATATATGAAGAGGTAAAGCAGCGTCCGCTTTATAACATCAGTCAAATACTCGATTAACAATCATTCTATATGGCACAACGTATAAAAGAGCTTTGGCAGCATTGGCAGAAAGACTTTTGGCGACTGTTTCGATTTGGCATAACAGGTACGCTGTGTTCGCTTATTCATTATGGTATTTACTGTCTGTGTCTGCTTTTCACGAACACAACCATTGCCTATACAGCTGGTTACGGAGTGGGACTTCTTTGTAACTACGGACTTACAACCTACTTTACTTTTAAGGGAAAACCAACAAAGAATAATGTTGCTGGCTTCGTTGGCAGTCACATACTCAATTATCTTTTAGAGATTGGACTGCTCCATCTCTTCCTTTGGATGGGTATAAACAAATGGCTTTCACCTATCCTTGTGATGGTGATAGTAGTACCTATCAACTTCGTTTTATTACGACTTGTATTCGTGAAAGGAAAGAAATAGTTTGGGTGATGGGTGTTGGATGATTGGTGTTAATGGTTAGCGGGATTGGTGCTAAGCAGTAACATAACAATAGAAAAGGGAAGAATAAACTTATCCCCAAGCTCTTTCTGACAAGAAAAGGGCTTGGGGATGATGCTTTATACCTTATCATATACCTCAAGAATCTGGGAGGCTACATCTTGATTTTCGAATCGTTTTACGTAGAGTTGGCTTTTGCTGACTATTTCCTTACGATTCTCTATCGCTGAAAGGATTGCAGCCGCATTGCCATCAACGTCATCTGGACCTACATAAAGACAACCAGGGCCACCTGCTTCCTCCAAACAGCTACCCGTAGCAGCTACTACCGGCAATCCACTTTGTATGGCTTCAATGATTGGAATACCAAAGCCTTCGTAACGAGAAGGATAAATGAAAGTCTCAGCCTGATTGTAAATAGCTGCAAGAAGATCGTTGGGTACACCTTGAAGGAAATGGATTCGCTCGCCAATTCCTAAGCGTTTGATTTCTGCATCAAGCTTCTTTTGATACTTAGTCTGCCGTCCTACGATGACAAGATGTAAGTCGGAAGGTAGCTTTGCCATAGTGCGAATACCCAAAAGAATATTCTTTCGCACTTCTATCGTTCCTACATTCAAGATGTAACGTTGTGGGAGTTGGTATTTACGGCGGACCTCTTCTATCAGTGATGGGCTGACCGACTGACTGAACTGCGTACTACAACTCTGATAAACAAGGTCAATCTTATCCTCTGGGAAGTCACCATAATATAAGATGTCACGCTTCGTACATTCACTAATAGCAATGATGCGCGTAGCTTCCTGCAATGTCTGATAGAACTTCCGCTTATAGAAGAAAACGTCAATAGCCGGATAGAACTCTGGATGACGTAGGAAGATAAGGTCGTGAATTGTGACAACCCCAGGAATACCAGCTGCAGCTAAGCCTGAAGGAAGTTCACCCGAAAGCCCATGATAGAGTTGTACTCCATCCCTTTTCAAGTCTTTTACTACCCCTTTCACACGCCACCAGTCACGCTGCAGACGGAAACAAAGGTGGTCAGGATAGCAAAACTGCACGTTATCTCGCAATTCAACCTGATTGCGAAGGTCGTCACATCCAGCATCAGGAGCATAGAGTCGTAAGTTTGTGTCAGGCATCAATGGAGCAAGGTCGTTGATGAGTGTACGCCCATAGCTACCTAATCCGGTACCATTTCTTACGATTCGCTTAGCATCATAACCTATTATCTTCTTCCTCATGGGCTTCAACCTTTTCTATTGGGGTGTAATCCTTCGTACATAACTCATAACAAAGCCATAACCAGAGAATGCTGATTGGCAACGCACGAAGGGCGTATGGCTTGATAAATTCCTGTCGGATGAACTTCGGGAAGAGGTCACTACTACCCATACCAGAGAGGAGGAAGACAAAGACCATCAATGCTATCGCCCACTTTCCACGCTTCCATGGAGCAGCCGTGTACCATATACAAACGCCTAACAAGGCTATCACGTATCCACTGGCTTCGCTACCGGTACTGAAAAGAATAACAAACAAGAGTACAGACGCAAGTATTGTCTCACGGAAGGCAAGGTTCTTATACTGTGAAAAACGCAGGTAAGGAAGAGCAAGGAGTGTCATTCCAGGCAGAATCAGCCATAGGTCTGAATAGTTCATACAGCCTGTTGTGCGACGAACAAGCCCTAACAGAGAGATATTCTGTTGTATTGAGCCAAGGTTTTCTGCATTCTTTTCCACCAAACAAGTAAACCATTCGTGGTATTGTTCTATGACATACGAAGGCGAACTGATAGCCATTGGCACACAGAAGAGTACAACTGACCATACGACAAGCCACATCAAGAAACGCAGCTTATGCCGAGAGAAGAGGAAGAAAGCCAATCCTACGATGCCATATAGCTTCACCAACGTTCCTAAGACGATGAAAAAAGCAGCCCAGCCGTCCTTCTCTTTCTCAATAAGAAAGAAAGAAGAGAGAATCATTGCAGCCACAGCAATATTGAACTGCTGCATAAAGAGGGCCGTTGGAAGTGTTATTCCACAGAACCAAAGTATGAATATCTTTTGTTGTTCACGTAGTCCTGAACGGACAATAACAACATATAGCCACGCTGTTAAGAACAATAACCACAGCAACATACCTGCCCAAAGCGGCAAAAGTGCAAAGGGTGCGATGACAAGTGAGAACACAGGGCCATAATGGTTCACATCAGAATACTCTGCAGGATAGGCCGCATAGAGTGAAGTTTGGTTCACTGTGTGCCAGTAAACACCACGAAAAATTAGGAAGTTATTGAAACTTCGATTGTACTTCAGCATTCCTGCGAGGGCAATGATAAACCATAAGCCCATCAAGAACCATCGGTTAGAGAGTAAAGGGTGGTGTAAGAGTTGCTTTATTCTATCTTTCATCACTTTTATTTCTTAGGAAACAGACAAGGGATATTCCTTTTCAACCATCGGTTTAACTTCTCCATCGGTGTTCGCTTCCAGCTATGAGCACAATAGTGGATGGCGTATGAAGCTGGTGTAGCCTCATACTTGTTACCTGCAAAGATTTCCGAACGGAACACCATCATATTGTCTTCGAGTGGTTGGTCCTTATCCAAGTACTTAAAGCCATACTTTTCCATTACTCGGGCATAGACAAATGGTGAGATTACCCCCTTACAAACTAATCTTGAACCTTCTGGATAAACAAACTCACGCTTTTCATAGTCATCCAAGACATCTTTCACAAATTGACAGCCAGCCTCAGAACCCATCACTGCAGCCTGAATCTGTATGCCTGAAACGAAACCATCCTTAATACGATTTCCCTTATCATCAATCATATCCATCGCACCAGTCATCTCTATCTGCTTTGGATGATATTCCAAGGAGGTGAAGAAGTTATAGTGAAGAAACTCATCAAACGATTTCAAGACCTTTACATCAGAGTCAAGATAGATGCCACCTTCGGTATATAGCGCATACATACGGATATAATCGGCAGCGAAAGCCCACTTACGTTGTTCGAAAGCTTCACGCACATAGACTGGTGCCTTTGACATATCAAAGTTCTCAGTGTTCCATAATTTTATCTCATAGTCAGGCAACACCTTCTTAGAAAAAAATCGTATCTTTGCCCATAAGATGGAAAAAAAAGAGATATCAGTTGTTATCAATACCTACAATGCAGAGAAATTCCTGCAGCGTGTACTCGATTCTGTTAAGGGCTTCGATGAGGTTGTTATCTGCGATATGGAGAGTACTGACCATACCATAGAGATTGCTCAACGTGCTGGATGTAAGGTTGTCACTTTCCCAAAAGAGAATCATACCTGCGTCGAACCAGCTCGAAACTTTGCCTTACAGAGTGCTAAAAGTCCCTGGCTACTCGTCGTTGATGCCGACGAATTGGTAACACCAGAACTGAGAACCTATCTATATCAGCATATCAATAAACCTAACTGTGCGAAAGGTCTTTATATTCCAAGGCAGAACCGATTTATGAACACTCCTAAGAAAGGTTTTTCAAAGGATTATCAGTTACGCTTCTTTATTCGTGAAGGAACCTTTTGGCCTCCACTAATACATGCCATTCCACAAGTACAGGGGAAAGTAGAGTACATTGACAAACATCTTTACAACGTACAATTGATTCACTTAGCAGAAAACTATCTGGCTGATATGCTAGAGAAATGTAACCGCTATACCACTAACGAAGTACTTAAAAAGCAGGATAAGAACTATGGAATTGGTGCATTGCTCTTCCGTCCTTTCTGGCGTTTCTTCAAATCCTACTTTATGAATGGAGAAATAAGAAATGGCGTCACCGGCTTTATTGATAGCGTGATGACAGGTTTTTATCAGTTTATTGTAGTGGCCAAGATAATTGAAGCTAAGATAAAGAAACAGACAGAAGATGAATAAAAATAAACAAAAAAGGTCATAAAGATAGAGGGTGTAAGCGTAAAAGCATACACCCTCTATTTGGTACGCTCGGCATGAGCATTGTCTAGTGGGTGTAAGTCCCGAGTAAGCCCTAATATCGGGAATTATATAGGCAAGGGTGTTCATCGTGAGTTAAATCTGAAGGAAGCCATCGGCAAACATCTGACCTAACGGACAGAAACTTCATATAAGGCAAATGACCGTGGATGAGATTGCCAACCAAATCAAAGTCCCATAGCTATTCGGAACGGTTGGTGGAGTTTCCTTGAGCGAAGCGAAAAAATGAAGTAGATATAAGGTGGAAAGACAATGCCCTTATCCGAGGAGGTCTCACGGACGTGAGGATTAGTTGTCTTTACGAAAGTCGCAGAGCAAAACTTGTCGTGAGAAGTCAGCGGAATCTCTGTCAACTGTGGCAGCCGCAACGAGGTGATCCCTACAGATGAAAGAATGGAAGAGCATTGAACTGGGTTATGAGAAATTCGATGTCACATCCATCAACATGAACAACTTAATAGAAGGAAGAACATACCTTTATGCTTTCAAACTTCCCATTAGTTTTGGTGGGATATTTCGTGTATAGGCAAGAACCACGCCCACGCCCACGCCCACGCCCACGCCCCCTCATATATCAATGTATAATGCTCCAAAAGACATCTCAATATATAAAATTATCTCACAAGCAGTAATGCTGCCACATTAAGGTACAACACTAACTTCTTGCAACTTTATGAATATAAATCATCATTATTCCTCCTATTCTGAATAGAGAATATTGCCGTTTTTTCCACAATATACTTGAATAGTTTTAAGTTCTTACAGAGCAATGTATATCGGATAAAATACTTTAAGCCTAACATTTTATAAGGAGAAGAAATATGAATACGCTGAATTTCAGACAAAGCTAACCTTAATAAATTCAATTTAAACTCACTACTATACGGAGCACGAACTAGATCTTTTGCTCCTTTCACCAAGATACGAACATAAGCAACATTAAAACGGGAGATATTATCCTGTAGGAAGTTCGCACTTTTTATCAATTCATAACGCTCGATACTCGCATTAAACCAATCTATATTATTTTGTTCCATATGATTATGAAGACAACTATAGACCGATTGTCTGTAATGATAAAGGGGAGTATGCAATAAGACAACTCTACTGGCATGAACCATCCATGCAAAAACGATTGCATAATCCTCATAAGCATGATAAGTACCAAAACGTTCCTTTGCTATATATCTTCGCATAATCATTGCCCACAGATAACTTTTTATCTTGTCTTGAAAAGATAGATAAAGAGCCTCTTCTCTATTCAGAACGTCTACAGAATGGTCTCCTTTACTTCGCATAACTGAATTCTGAGAATACTCTTGATAAAAATCGGATACAACAATATCTGCATCATATTCCTTTGCTGTTGTATACAAACGCTCCAACCAATCAGGCTCTACCCAGTCGTCACTATCAGCAAAAGCTAAAAACTCTCCTCTGGACATTTCAATCGCTTGATTACGAGCAGAAGCAACACCCCCATTGGCTTTATGGAAGACACGTATTCTTTTATCTTTTTGAGCATAACGATCGCAGATTTCTGCTGAACCATCCGTGCTACCATCGTCTATCAGCAGCAATTCCCAGTCATGATATGTCTGATTAATAATGGAATTAATCAGAATTTCTAAATATTTCTCAGCTTGGTAAATAGGAGTTATTATACTTATCATATCGTAATATTATCTCATCGTTAAACATTAAGGGTACTTTTACTTATCATTTGAAAAGGCAATGCAAGAACCTGCCAATAATTCTTCTTTTCACACGAAAAGAGAATTGTTCTCTATAACACAACGTCAGCCACTCTCCTATATGCCACTTATTGGCTTTCAAATCAGTGAAAATATCAATAACAATGGAATCATCTATGAATCGTCTAAGCCTTTTTTGCAGCCGTTCAACAATAGCCTCATCTTCACCAGAAGCCTTTGATCCTGAAAGAAATGAACGATACCAGCCCTCTATCTTTTCCCATAAAAGGACTTTATCCATGGAAGATGATGTATCATTTGATATTTCATATCTACTCTTACGAAACTCGAAACCAATCTTATTGGTATTGGCTATACCCTTTTCTTTCGCCACAATAAAGGCTGATATACGGTCGGAGTTCCATGCGTAATCCAATGGATAGTAGCCTCCGACAGCCCTTAAAGCCTCTGTACGATAGAGGAAATCACCAATAAACGTGTTGCGACGGCCATAGATACAAGCCCACATGAAAGCATAGACCGACTCGTATTCTGTTGCTTCTCGCTGCAATTCGATAGTCTTTCCATGCTCATCAATGAAGGCAACACGCGTGTGATAAAGGTCAAGACCCGGATATTTCTTCATTAAGTCAATGTAATCAGACAGACAATTGGGCATAAGTTTATCATCATCTCCCATATTGATAACATACTCTCCACACACATATTGTAGGCAATCATTCCAATTTTGTACCAGTCCTCTAGCTCCAAAGCCTTGCTTACGCTCATAATATCTTATCCTATCATCCTTGAATTGCTCCACAATCTGTTTTATATTATAAGGTGAGGCATCGTTGACTAAGATAAGTTCGAAGTCTTGATAGGTTTGGGAAAGAATGCTTTCTATACATTCTTTTAAGAATATTTCTTTATAACAAGGGACTATAATGCTGAACTTAGGCATATCTTAACAGGGAATATCAATATTCGTATTTAATGTAAAACCTTTGTGAAATAAACCAATCGAAGTAGGTTGCGGGCTGCCGTAAGTCGCTCAGCCTTCTTTTGATAGGTTGGTATAGCTTCTATCTGGTCAACGTTTGCACTATAATAAGTACTATCTGAAACGGACGTATCTAAGAGGTTCTTACCCATCTTGAAATACTTTGTATTACGGAAAGCAAAAGGAGCTAATGTCGCTAAGATATCATCATGACTTCCCCATCGATTAGTTAGCTTGTTATAAACCTCCTTGCGTAGGTAAGGTGGGAGATAGACATAGAGCGGAACGGAATGTTCATACCGCTTGTCGATTGTATCATAATTAAGGATAGAACGCACGTTATGGTCGCCCGTAATAACGAGTATCGTATTCTTTGCTGCTGTAGAGGCTTTGAAGCGATTGAGGAAGTCGTTCAGTGCTTTGTTATAATAGCGGAATCCAGTGAGATACTTATCCAAAACCTTACGATTATGCTCTGCAAAACACTTCTTACCATAGAAAGAA
>QWCW01000389.1_pt1 | contig 16005 bp, 13 predicted proteins | sample 1972691 | NCBI WGS metagenome assembly QWCW01 (sample SAMN09866698, study PRJNA288562) | Human oral metagenome isolate pre2_saliva, whole genome shotgun sequencing... | reverse complement strand
AAACATCACCTCACCATGGCGTTATCAGTATAACCCAGCGTCAGGTACTTATAGCACCGTAACTTATAAGTTCCCATCAAACTTCCGTCCAGAGCGTACGAACTCTTGGGAGGCAGGTTTGACATCACGTTTCTTCAATAATGCACTTACTTTGGATGTTACAGTTTATCAGTCTAACACCCGCAACCAGACCTTCCTTCGTCCTATCACAGGTAGTCAGGGATTCTCTTCTGAGTATGTACAGACCGGTAACGTAAGAAACCGTGGTATTGAGCTTGCATTGGGTTACAGCCATACATGGGGCAACTTCGCATGGAACACTAACTTCACCTACAGTGCTAACCGCAACAAGATTGTTGAGTTGCTCGACGATCCTAACGAGGTTATCAATAACGTATCACAGGTGAACCTTACCAACCCATCTTATCGTGGTTCAGTACTTCCAAAGGGTAACATTGGTTTCTCTAACGACTTCTCTTGGAAGGGCTTCAACTTCGGTTTCGTTGTTACAGCACGCTTTGGCGGTATCGTAATGTCACAGACACAGGCGTTGATGGATGCTTATGGTGTATCAAAGGCATCTGCTGATGCACGCGACAAGGGCGGTATCGCAGTCAACAATGGTTTGGTTTCAGCTGAAAACTATTATGCTGTAGTAGGTGGTGATAACCCAATCTGGTCAGAGTATATCTATAGTGCAACCAACGCACGTATCCAGGAGGCACACCTCGGTTACACCTTCCCACGTCGAATGTTGGGCGGTATGGAGCTTTCACTCGGTTTGACAGCTAACAACCTCCTCATGCTTTACAACAAGGCACCATTTGATCCAGAGGCAACAGCATCAACAGGTACCTACTATCAGGGCTTCGACTACCTTATGCAGCCAAGCCTTCGTACACTTGGTTTCAACGTGAAGCTGAAATTCTAAACAATTAACCACTCATTTAATTGATATATAAATGAAAAAGATTAATATATATAAAGCCATCACTGCCTGCACATTTGCAAGTGCAGTGTTAATCTCAATGCCATCTTGTACAGATGGTTTTCAGGAGGCAAACCGTCCAGGTACAGGTGCTTCTGCTGAAGACCTGAATCGTGACAACTATCTTACCTCTTCCTTCATCGTACAGATGGAGGACCAAGCTTTCCCTGAGCAGGAGAATACTTACCAGATGAACCAAGACCTTATCGGTAACTACTTGGGCCGTTACATGACTTACGCCAACAATGGTTTCGCTGAGAAGAACTTCGCTCGTCTGAATGCTCCTAATGGTTGGGTACGCTATCCTTTCAAGGATTCTATGCCAAAGACTGTTTCAGCTTTCAAGGAGATTGCACGTGTGACAAAGGGCGAAGGACCCGTTTATGCTTGGGCTTTGATTCTCCGTGCACAGTCGTTCATGCGTCTGACCGATATGTACGGACCACTTCCTATCGGTGCTGATGCAAACGATGGTAATGCTTACTCTTCACAGGAAGATGTTTACAAGAGCCTTATCGCTGACCTCAACAAGGCTACAGAGATTATCAAACCTCTCGTTACAGCAAACGCAAATGTTGCTATTTCAGAGGAGCATGACAAGGTTTATCAGGGTAAGTTGGCTAACTGGTTGAAGTATGCTAACTCTTTGAAGCTCCGTATTGCTATCCGCATCCGCTTTGTTGAGCCTACACTGGCTAAGCAGTTAGGTGAGCAGGCTGTGCAGGATGGTGTGATTACAAGCAATGAAGACAACTGCGCTATTGCTTATACACCAAACGGACAGTATAAGACCTCTGTAGAGTGGGGCGATAGCCGTGCTTGTGCCGACCTCGAGAGCTTCCTCACAGGTTATAATGACCCACGTCTGACGAAGTTCTTTACCCCAGTAGAGGGTGGTATTCGTCCGGTAATCGGTTGTCGTGCCGCTGCTAAGATTGGTAACAAGACTACCGCTGGTAAGGCTTACTCAGCTGCTAACATCAAGCAGGACAGCAAGGGCGTATGGCTCACCGCTTCAGAGATGGCTTTCTGTCGTGCTGAGGGTGCTTTGGCAGGATGGAGCAACATGGGTGGTACCGCAAAGAGCCTCTATGAGGAAGGTGTGAAACTCTCCTTCGAGCAGTGGGGTGCTGGTGATGCAACAACCTACTTGGCTGATAACACATCAACCGAGAAGAATTATGAGGACCCAATCAGTGACTATGGTGGGAATGTAAGTGCTGTTAGTACCATCACCATCAAGTGGGACGACTCAGCTACTGAAGAGCAGAAGATGGAGCGTCTGATTACACAGAAGTGGATTGCTATGTTCCCTAATGGACAGGAAGGCTGGTGTGATATCCGTCGTACAGGTTATCCAAAGGTGTTCCCTCTGGCACAGTCAACTGATTACAGCATCCAGGTTGCTAACCGTATCCCATTCGATATCGATGAGGCTACCAATAACAAAGCAAACTACCTCAAGGCTGTTCAGATGTTGAATGGTAATGACGACTATGCTACTAAGATGTGGTGGCAGCGTTAATAAGATAGCTATTATACAATAAACATTCGATTAAAAATGAAGAATTTAATAAAGATATTCTTACTCTCAGCCTGCGCTGCAACAGCTTTCACAGCTTGCAGCGACTGGACTGAAACTGAGGCAAAGGACGGTGCTGACCTCACACACTCAAATAAGTCAGAGGCTTACTATGCTCAACTTCGTAACTATAAGAAGACTGACCACTCGGTAGCTTTCGGTTGGTTTGGTAACTGGACGGGTACAGGCGTAACTTATGAGAACTCATTGGCAGGTCTCCCTGACAGTACTGACTTCGTTTCTCTCTGGGGAAACTGGAAGAACCCAACTGAGGCAATGTTGAAGGACCTTCGCTTTGTTCAGAAGACAAAGGGTACGAAGGTACTCATCAGTTGCCTTGTATTTGACATTGGTGACCAGATTACTCCAACCAATACCGACAAAAACCTCACTTGGAAAGAGTGGCGTCATAAGTTCTGGGGTTGGGGCAATGATGAGGCTTCACAGATTGCAGCTACTGAAAAGTATGCTAACGCTATCTGCGACACGATTGCAAAGTATGGTTATGATGGTTTCGACCTCGATGCTGAACCTTCATATGCTCAGCCTTTCCAGACCGATAAGGAACTTTGGCAGAACGCTAAGGTGATGGAGGCTTTCGTAAAGACAATGGGCAAGCGCATCGGTCCGAAGTCAGGTACTGATAAGATGTTCGTTATCGATGGTGAGCCTGACGCTATGGCTGCAGAGTATGGCGAATACTTTAACTACTTCATCCTGCAGGCGTATGGCAGTACAGGCAACAGTGGTTTGAACAGCCGTTTCGAAGCACAGGCTACTCACTTCCAGCAGTATCTCACACCTGAGCAGGTGGCAAAGAAGATTATCGTCTGCGAGAACTTTGAGAGCTATGCTGGTAAGGGTGGTGTTAACTTCCAGTTGGGCAACGGCACAACCATTCCTTCACTCTTGGGTATGGCTTACTGGAACCCTGTTTACAATGGTAAGACCTATCGTAAGGGTGGTGTTGGTACCTACCACATGGAATACGAATACAGCGTGTCTGGACAAGCCGGCAACTATCCATTCTTGCGTAAGGCTATTCAGATTATGAATCCATCAATCCAATAATCAAGACATTCAAATTATGAAATACAATATTTCAAAGCTTTTCATCGGAGGACTCGCTATTGCCTCCCTGACATTGATGGCTTCTTGTGAGAATGCAGAATACGCTCCACTCACAAACAAGGCTTTCATCTTACAGACCAATACCAATGGTAACTCAAGTGAGAAGATTACTATCGGTACGTCTGCTGTCACTTCTTCTGTGAACGTGCGTCTCTCTGACCTCGCTACACAGGACTATACCTTCGAGGTAGTTGCTGACACAACAGCTCTCGCTGAGTACAACCAGCGTAACGAAACCTCTTACAAGGCACTGCCTGCAAGTCTTTACAGCTTGTCATCAAACGAGGTGACCATTGAGGCTGGTAAGTCTATCTCTTCTGAGTTGACACTGACCATCAACCCACTCACACAGGCGTTGAAGGATAGTGGTCAGAAGTATGCTGTTGCCCTCCGTCTGAAGAGTAAGGATGGTAAGTATGACGTGCTGAACGCTGGTAGTACAATGGTTTACATCCTCGATCAGGTTGTTTATCAGGCTGTGCCAATCATCAACGCATCACACAACATCCACTTCACAATGCGTAATACCTATGACCTTTCACAGTGGACTGTAGAGATGAACGTGAACATGAGCAAGCTCGGTAAGGGACTCGGCGAACTTAACAACCAGACACTCTTCGGTGCATGGGGTAACGATGGTGGTGAGATTTATACTCGCTTCGGTGACGCTCCTATCGAGGGTAACCGCTTGCAGATTAAGACTCAGGGTACACAGATGAATAGTAAGCAGCTCTTTGAGGCTAACAAGTGGTACCACCTCGCATTCGTTTGCACAGGTACAAAGCTCTACCTCTATGTGAATGGTGTACTTGATAACTCAATGGACCTCCCTGGTAAGAATACTAATCTCAGCAACCGAATCAACTTCGGTAACACCGATTACTTGAGAGCTGACGTGAAGGTGAGCGAACTTCGTTTCTGGACAGTAGCACGCACACAGGCTCAGATTCTCAATAATATGTATGCTTGTGACCCATCAAGCACTGGCTTGGAAGGCTATTGGAAGTGTAACGAGGGTCAGGGTGATACCTTCAACGATGCAACAGGTCACGGCAACACCGGTAAGTGTGTGGCTGTTCCAACCTGGGAGCAGAACGTAAGAATCGATGGTAAATAAGTCAAAAGAAATCGCAAATATGAAAATAAACCTATTCAAGTCAGTGCTGGCAGCCTCTTTGGTTGCTGCCACACTGGCATCTTGTCAGAGCGAACCAGAAGTTGGTAGCACGCTCTATCCTACTGCAGAAGAGAACTACTCTGCAAAGGCTTACCTCTACACAGGTAGCAGCGATGGTAATAAGCTGACGCTCGCAGGTGTGAAGTCATCTACAGCCATTACCTTATCAGGCGATAGCGCATTGTTCTATGTGCGACTCTCTGCTCCAGCTGAGAAGGATGTTACGGTTACTTTGGCTGCTTCATCTGATGGTGTTACAGCACGCAGTGGTGAAGAGGTGATGAGCACAGAAGCTATCAGCCTTAGCAAGACAACCGTTTCAATCGCAAAGGGTCAGCAAGAGGCTACCGAGCCAGTTGTTGTTAAATTGGTGAATGGTGATGCGCTTAAGAACCTTACGATGTTGAAGAATGGTGTGACCTCTGTTGTCATCAAGAGTGTTGATGGGGCTGAAACAGCAAAGACAAACACTAAGATTGTAGTTGCAACCGACTTCACCTTTGATAACATCAACGCCTCTGGTACGCTTAACACAGCTAAGCAGATTGCATTGACCGATTATACAATGTCATCCCCTAACACTAATTCAGATGCAACAAAGTTGAACGATGGCAATAATAATAGCTACATATATTCATATGTATTTTACGAGCCTGAGTTCGTAATGGAATTCAAGAGCACAAAGACAGTGTCAGGTGTTGGTATCCTTTGCAACTACACAAGCTATGGTTATGGTGTTAAGAAGGTAGCTGTTTACACGAGCGAAGATGGTAAGACATGGGTTAATATGGGTACTGCTTCTGCTTCTGCAACCTACGATGACAATACGCCATTCCCAGTTGTCTTCAATAGTCCTGTAACCTGTAAGTATGTTAAGGTTAAGGTACTCGAAAGTTTCAGCACTGAAAAATATCCTCGCTATTTGATTGGCGAAATGTATGCTTACGAGTAGGACTTTTGTTGGTTGACAAGTTGACTGGTTGACGAGTTTACAAGTTATTTGTAAATGAGTTGACACTTCATAAAATAAATATAAAAAACAGAGTAACAAGCGTTTTGTTACTCTGTTTTTTTGTACCTATCCTAATTCATCATTATGATTACTTTTGTTTGCAGTATTTATTGCCACATATAACTTGTGAACTCGTCAACCCCAAACTTCTGAACTCAATAAAAGGGGTAATTCGTCATAGAACCTAAAAATATTTTCAAAAAGTATAGCCTCGAACTAAATAAAACGCCAACCTGACCTTAGTTTTAATACGCCTAACGCACATTAAATCCCTACTCTTTCATATACAACAATGGTGTTAACCCTTCGCACATGTTGTGCATACCATCCGCACATGTTGTGCATACCATCCGCACCACATGTGCAAAGCACCCGCACCAAACCGGTGGAATATCAACCCACACCCCACACGATTCGTTATAGCGCCTTACTTTCGTTTGCTGTGTTTATTGCTACATATAACTAGTCAACTCGTCAACCCCAGACTCGTCAACTAAACTTTCATGTATTAGTTTTTTACCCCTAACATTTTTTAGTATCTCATCACTTGACACTAAAGGATCTTATACCTATTTTTACGAGCGTTAAGAATAAAAACCTAGATTACTATCTTAATCTTTAACTGTACAATAGGATTATAAGGTAAAAACGTTTAATTGTTACAAATATAAATCACAGATAAACATTCACTAGCCTTCCTAACCCAAAAAGGCTAGTTCTAATGTATATCTGCTAACAATGTCACTTATGGATAAATTTTACAAACGACCAACCTGTGCGATCTTCACAACTTGTATTGAATTTCCTTTGCTAGCTGGCAGTGATGGACTTGGCAAAGATAGTCCACACCATGGCGGAGAGGATCAAAAAGCAAAGCCAAACCCTTTTGAATATAATGACAGAATTGAGGATGAAAAATGGAATGAAGAATTTTAAATAGACAAGCGAAGATGAAAAGGTATGATTTATTATCCCTTTGTGGTTTGATGACCATGATAGGGTTTGCAGCATGTAGTGATAATGAGAACAATGCACTTGTTTCAGAGGTTGATGGATATGTTAACAACCTCGTTGTTACAGTTGATAACAATCGAGGTGCAGGTCCGGATACGCGTCAGCTGATACTTGATGACGATAACAATGTCATTTCTAAGTGGGCTAAGAATGACAAACTCTTCGTTTATAATCTCTCAGATAATAATGGTAGCAAACAAACAACCTATAGTTTGATAGAAACGAATGGTGATGGTACCAAGCAAACTACCTATCGTGGAAAGGTGAAAAGTCATAACAAGGTGAAGAAAGGTGATATCTTTACTTTCTTCTATCCGGGTAGTGGCCTGGAAGAAGGTTCTATCGGACTGGTAAGTAATATCATAACTTCAGAAAGTAATCAAGGTGTGACGATTTCTTACCATGACTACTCATCAACAATAACAAACTTTGTGTCACTTGATTTAAAGAAACAGGATGGTACATTAGAGACCATTGACAAAAAGTTCGACTTTAATTGGGGTACTGATGTACTAAAGACAGTTCCTGTTGATAAGGAGGACATCAAGCTAAAACCAAATCTAAAGCGTAAGATAGCCATCTGGGGATTGAAGTTTAAGGTCACTGGCGACCCCAGTAGTAGCGGTGAGATTGCAGATGTTGATAGTGTGAAAATCAATGGGCTGCGCTCGTATGATGTTCTTGACCTCAGCAACGGAGAATTTGTCGGTACGAATGATGAGAAAGAATATGCAATTACGATTGCCAATAAAGACAAGACGAAATTACAACTTACTAATGGCTATGTATGGGTAGCACTGCTAGCTGAGAATGCTGAGACAAAGTTTACTATAACGCTCTACACGCAACAGGGTGCCTTTACAAAGACAGCTACCAAGAAGTTTGAGACCGATTATGACTATCGTACTGTCATCACGGTTGAGAAGGTTGTACCACAACCATACGTTGAAGTAAATAATGTGAAGTGGGCAACGGGTAACTTCATACATTATAATACTGGCTCAGCTGAGTATTGGGGTATCGCACCAGCACAATGGTGGATAAGCAGCTATGGTGAGAATCCAACGAGTGTTAATAAAGCCGATAATCAGGATATAAAATATGATGGATTAGGTTCGCAAAACTGGTATATTAAAGATCACATTGGTCGATTCACACAGACGGAGGAAGATGTAGACCTCTTCCAGTGGGGGGTCATTCAGGATGCACTGAAGTTTAATGGCGTTTATTACCTCCAAGGTACGAACTTCGACATGGCAGGTAAATACTATAAGAATAGAGGTGGATTGGTACATGTCAACGAGACGAGCAACAGAGCAGAAGCTACTCATGGTGACATCGTAAGGTATTACACCGAACATGGGCAAAAGCATTACCACTATCAGTATCCGACAGATGCAGATTATGAAGCTTTGTTTAAGGCAAAGTTTATTCTTCCTGCTTATTGTTACACCGATAAGGGTAATAAAATCTATGGAGCTTACTTCAGTGATACAAAGTTTAGTGGTACGGCACCAAAATTCCCAACGGGAAGAAAGATATGGAAATATCAAGATGTGACGGGACTTGTTCTGGCGAATCAAGGTTTGTTCCTCCCTATTGGTGGACGTCGTCCTATAAACAGTGCTTCTGTAGAGTTCCGCCATGTTGCCTATAACAGCGGATTCTATGGACAGTACTATACATCGCAAAGTACAACCTATTCCATTCCACATGGTGTCTTCTTTGGTGCTGCATTCAAAATGAATATCGCTGTGCCATCAAAAGACCAAGGAAGCAATATCCGCCCCGTATATGTTGGAGCAGAAAATAATGATGAGACGCAACCAATTGATGCCGCCAAGTTCGCAGCCTTCAGCAATATTATTGATGTCAACGGCCGTAAGCATTAACTGCAACTGATGGCTACGGAATAATCGATTTACTTCTTAACCACTATAAACAAGGTTCCCGCCATGCTGGATTCAATCCTGACATGGTGGGAATTATTGTTTGTGAATGGTTTGATTGATGTGATTTTAACTATAGATAACGCTCGCAGAAGATTAAATAAAAAGTTAAAAACAATGAAATATGAAATTGTTGTGACAATTTTTATTAACTTTGCACCGAAATTAAAGCAATAGGGATAAAAAGCGTATTATTTAGTTGGTATCTGTTATCAATTTTAAGCATTCAAGATAAAATCAATTTTTACAATAGTTATGATAAGAAATGTATTAACGACAGTAGAAGCTTTTGCAATAGACAAGAAGCAAGCCTATTTGAAACCATGGTGCTCAACATATAGCATCGAGGCTGAATCAATGATTTGTGCAAGTGTGACTGGTGACACAGTCAATAAGAATGTCAGTGAGGATTCAAATGATCCTTGGAACACAGGGCAGAGTGATTAATCGAAGCTGTTAGCATCGGTTACATTTATGAATTATTACAAATGCGGCTAAATTTGTTTTGGTCGTTTATGTGAAAAAAATAATTAACTTAAGAGTTTTAATAAGAATTAAAGATAAAAAGAATGAAAAAAAGAATTCTTTTGCCTGCTATTTGCATGGTAATATCACTTTTTGCGACATCTTGCTCTTCTGATGATAGCGAATATACAGCAGAGAAAGAGCCAATGGTAACGCTTACAGTTTCTGCAGGAACTGATGAGGACGCTCCTGAGTCAAGAGCTGTACTTTCTGAGGCTGATGCTTCAACTAGCCCATGGAAGTGGGAGACAGGTGACCAGCTTTTGGTTGTGTCAACCAATAGTGCGGGTAAGAAGGTGGCGAGCACCCTTAAATTAAAGTCAACAAAAAATAACGACCGCAGTGGTGAGTTTGAGGGAGAAGTACCAGCGAGTGGTTTGACAACTGGTACAAAGTATCGTTTCTTCTATATTGGTAAGACCGCCGATGGTAGTGCTGACAGAAAAATCAGCGACGACGAGGCTAATGCCGGTTTTATCAATATCGACCTTACAAGCCAGACGGGTAACCTTGCTGACTTAAAGCGTAACTGCGTATTGACAGGTGAGGCTAAGGTTAGCGTTTCTAATGGAAAGGCAACAGTGGCAGAAGGCGTTAAATTGTCAAACGTTTTTGCAGTAGCTCACTTTGCTATTACTGCAGCCGACAACACACCACTTACAAAGGTAGGTCTTCGTGGTAAGGGTGTCTATGCTTCAGCTAAGGTAGACTTAAGCACTGGCGCAGTAACAGGTGAATCAGAGATTGGTACAGAGATAGATCCAGAAACAAACATCTTCTTCCCTACAAATGATTTTTATGTAACCTTCGTTCCAGGTAGTGTTGCTCCATCTTTCGATGGTTATTATTCTGACTCATATACGAGTGTAGTTACCGCTACACCAGAGACACGCAATTACGATGCAGACAAATCGTTTGTTAAGTATGGAAATGCTAAGGCGAAGTTCTCTGTTAGTGACAACCAGCAAGTTGCTATTACAAATGGTAATATGCAGTATGTAATGCCTATAGCTACCTATACATACAATATGAGAGCCAAGACCCTTGAAGCTAACACGCTCGTTAGATGGAAGAATTCTGTTCCACTTAAGATTAAGGGAACTCACACAGTAAACCCAGGTTACTATCAATTAGCACCAGAGCAGTGGGAGATGGCAATGCCAAAATCTTCAAGAAAAAATGCAAATTATCAGATTGAAACTATAACAGTGGGGAGTCAGATATATGCTTCTCCTGAAAGGTATCGAATCTTCGATTTGCCATCATGGGGAACTCTCAACAATCCAACATTGCTCAATAATACATTTTATGCTACAAGTGATCAAGTAGTAAATCAGCAAGACTATGGTCATAAGTTGAGAGTTGGAAACAAAGATACACGTGTCATGACAGCAGAAGAGTGGAATTATCTTATGCCTAATAATAAAGTGATTGACAATAATCTTGCTGACACTAAGCGTGTTTGGAATATAAACGGACAAAAATCTGCTAAATGGGCAAGATGTCATATTAAAGCATTATATGAACAGCGTGCTGACGATCCTGTATGGTTGCGTGGTTGTCTTATCTTCCCTGATGATATGCCAATTTCAGAGGCTAAAGCATTGTTCAAAACTTTTGTTAAATTTGGTCGTCATTCAGAAACAGATAAAAACGAAACAACATTTGAATTGATTAGAAATAGTGGTGCAGTGTTTATTCCATACTCAGCTTGGAGACAGAGTGGTACAAGTCTGTTAAAACAATGGGGTAATCATGGTAATTATGCAACTTCTTCGCACTCTGGAAATAATATGGTTCATATAAAACTCACACCTTTACCTGCTGGTTCTAACTTTTATGCCACGACAGAACCAAATCAGGGTTGTGCGAGCCGTTTGGTACAGGATTATTAATTTCTTTATCCGGTAACGTTCGGATTATATAAATAAGAATCGGTCATTATGATTTCTTGCTGTTTTAAGGCAGTACGAGGTTGTAATGACCGATTTGCATTATAAAGACAGGGTAACCATAGTAGCTAATTTTTTAGTGGCACCAACCCCTCACAGATGCGGTTGGTGAACCAATCTTACAGAGGTCCTACAGATTCAGACTTATATGTGAAGTCATGATTTAATCTTTGAAGTCCCAGAACTTACTCACATATATTTCGTTTTTCATCACTTCTAATCTTTCCCATTTGCTTTTACTCGTGCAATATCCTTTAAATACAAAAAAAAAGTTGTAACTTTGCACCAAATATTATTTTTAGATTTATCGGGGCGATTGTATTCTATATTAAATGCCCATAGGACAACAAACAACAAATATGAAGAAATCAAGCTTTTGGTTTATGCCATTCATCCTTTTGATGGCAGTAATCTTTTTTTCAGGATGCTCTAAGGAAGTTAATTCAACTATTGATGACGACAATGCGCCTGCGGATGCACGCGGTAGTTTAATCTCATTCAAGTTAGACGCATCCGATTATGATAGCTCAAGCCCTACACGTGCTGCAAATACGAATAGCGACGAACGTGTCGTATCCTCTTCAACAGAGAAGCTTGGTAACGGCTTGGAAGCTCGAGTACAAGTGGTTGAGTCGTCAGCAACAAGACCTGCTACACGTGCAACAACCTCTAATGCGCCTGCAGGCAAATACACAATCCTCGCTTATAAGGATGGTGTGCAGAAAGCAAAGTGGGTTTTAAACTATAACGGCTCTACCTATACGATGGCTGAAGGCAATGCTGAACAATATCTGCCTGCAGGCACCTATAAATTCTATGCCTTCAGTGATAAAGTGTCGTTCGCAGATGGTAAGATTGTAAAGTCTCTTACGAATGCAAGTGAAAATGCTTTGTATTTTGAGGGTGATTTACCTATTCCAAACACAAAGAAGCACACCTTATCATTCACACTTAAGCCTGTCTTTGCGAAGTTGTACTTCAAGATAAAGGCTTTTAGTAATGCTGCCTTTAACAATGATATGAGCGGTACATTTAACTATGCTGCAGCCACTCTCCCTGCGACTGAGACTGTTGACCCAACTTCAGGTACTACTACTACAGCAAAGAATACTGCTGCAGGTTCTGTTCCTGTAACAAATTTCACTGCAAATGTTGGGTCATCAGATGGTAAATCATCTTCCATCGTAACGCAAACTGCTAACTATTTCTTCCCAGGTACTGATATTACTAAGTTGAACTTTAAGTTTAATAGTACAGCCGGTGGTACCATTTATGGCAAGGCTGTTAAAGGCAAACCACTAAATATTACAAATACTATTCCAAACCTTGAGGCAGGTAAGATTTACACAGTGTTTGTTACCATTTACTATTCAGCTGATTATCTGTTTAGCGATGGTTCAGTTGGTACATTGTTGAACAATAAGGGTAAGACCCCTGTTGGTTTGGTTCTGAGTGTTGGTGATAAATTAGCGATTGGAATCTCAAATGTTGGTAATTATGCATGGTCAACTCTTGGAAGTAAGGGTCGTGGCGGTGAAGCTACAAATAATTATTTTTATGGTGAGAATAATTCTGGTCTTGTGCAGGCAATTGCAAAGGCTGATGGTGAGCAAGAAACTTGGGATGGTAGTTATACACGAAAGCCAAGAAATCAAGTGAAAGCGCAAAATAATTCTGGTTTCCCTGCATTCGTTGCTGCAGCAAATTACAAAGCTCAAGTAAATGGAAAAAGATGGTTTCTTCCTGGTGCTGGTGATTGGGACAAAGCCTTAAAGTATTTTGGCATTGCTGATGCAGCGCAAGGATATAAAAAGAGCAGGCAGCAAAAGCACGCATGGTCTTCTTCTGGTTTAGGTTATCAATTAGCAGAGATTTTGTTCTATCAGGTAGATGGAGACGCATTTAACGATTGGTATTGGACTGCAAATGCGTGGAACTCTGCTAATGCAGCAGCAATAAGTGTACTTATTTATGATAATACAAACCCTGAGAAGGTGCATTTTGGTGGTGCTGAAAAGAATAATACAGCCCAAGTACGTGCATTCATTAAGTATTAATCTGTAAGTATTTACAAGAATAAATCCAAAAAGGAGCTAAACGCTGTCAAAGCGTTTAGCTCCTTTTTTATATTTAGCTTTAAGAGAAGTTCTTTAACTTGAGGAATGACAACTTACGTGTTTCTACCTTTATAATAAAGGTTCTCGAACTTCGATGAAAATATGTTTAGTGATACATCACAATATGCGCAACAAAGCAAATATAACAACATGAAAAAAGGATATATCAAAATCTTTTATTTGATATATCCTTTTCTCATACGTAATGTTATATTACCATTCTGCACTACCTCCGTTATACTCACCTGCAGAAGAATTAGTATAGTCTTCTTTCTTTAGTCCACTGGTCTTTTCTACAGTGTTGCTAGCACCTGCTAACAATGACTCATTCTGAACGTACATTATCTCCATTTTTGGAGCTAAGTACTTTTGTTTCTGAGCAATCTTCATATTTTACCTTATTTTATTCTCTAAATCCTATTTGTTTGCAAAGGTAATAAAAAAAAGTGAGATAAGCTTGGATTATATGATGTTTTAACTCATTCATAGATAAACTTCTCCTCTTAGTTCCCCAACCCTTATGGCAGACAGGATGGATGTATAGGTTGACAGGTTGACAGGTTAACAAGCAGACAAGTTAACAAGTTGCTTGTATTAAAGACAGAGTAACATAAGAACGACTTTAAATCAGAATTCATAATTATCAAACATTTGCTTGATAAAAAAACTGCATATTAAAGAAATCTGTTCTTTCTGTGGCTTCTGTCTTTTCAGCATAATGAATATCTGTACCTTCTGTCTGTCTTTAGACAGAAAAGCCATATCGACGTTCCATTATGGGATGAAGATATGGCATTGTTGTTTGTAGAAAAGGTTTTTATATTTTGTGTGTGCGGTAGATAAGGTAATCACCATCCGCAAAGATTGTTAATTCATTTGTCAGAGCTTCGTTCAGTGTACCCTGCCAAAGTTCGTTGAAGGGATAAGCGTCCCATTTAAGGCCGTTGCTCGACATCTCTTTACAGGTTGCATTGAAGATGCTAACTTGCTGTCCAGGGAAAGCGTCAAAGCGAGTAGTACCCGATGCCACAACAAAGTAACCATAGTCCGTTACCATCACTGGGTCGATACCTAACTGTCGATAGTAGTAGAGCATGAGCGAGATGTTGCCCAAGGTATGATCCTCCCGTTTACCCGTTGCTCCAAGGTAACAGAAGCGAGGACGCGTATGCGTTGATGCATCCATCTTCAGGTGAGAGCGAGCAAAGAGCGTTGCCTTCGTCAGGTCGTTAAACTCCTGCTCAGAGATAGGGTGATAGATGTGGGCATAACGCTGTTTCAGTGTGTCAGAGAGTGAGTCGCCATCTCCGACCACAGCCGTTGGTTCAATCTCATATTCAAGGAGGTCCTCTAGTGCACCATCACAGACAATGAGGTTCTTCGCCGTGCGAAGGATGCGAAGTGGAAGGAGGTGAGTGGGGAAGTCGCCAGCAGCAAGGATGACGGAATTAAAGCCTCCCCCAACCCCTCCGAAAGGAGGGGAGTGCCTAACGGAGTGCTCGTTGGGAATGTGTTGGTGTTGTTTGTCCTTATTATTCTCTTTATTATTGATAATCATTTCTCTTGCTATTCTTGTTCTTTTCTTTCTCTCTTTCGAGATACTTTATATTCTTTTATTTTATTGCAGTAACCTTATTTTATTCTTTCTCGCTTCTGAGATACTTTATATCTTATTATTCCTTTCGATAACTTCTCCTTCAGCCTATGAATCTATTTTGAAGAACTCAGAAGGAACCTTATTCCGTTAGGCACTCCCCTCCTTTCGGAGGGGTTGGGGGAGGCTCCTCCTCCACTTATAGTACCCTGCCACAGCGATAACGGCATAGAAGGCATATAGTCCGGCGGTGAAAGGGATTTCCTTATACACATACAGCCCAGCCAGTTCGATATCGACGACGAACCATATCCACCATTGTTCGATGTATTTCTTTGCCAACGCCCACATACCGATGAAGCTAAGCGCATTGCCGAAGCTGTCTAATACGGGTACGGTGGAGTTGGTGGCGTGGATGAGGATGAGGTAGAGCACACCCCAGATGACGAAGAAGACGAGGAGTGCGGGGAGTATCAGCCGACGCGGGAAGTGCGTGATGGGTACCTCCTTTTGTTCTTTCTTCCGTCCAAATTTCCAATACAAGAATCCATAGATGGCAGCTAATGTATAGTATATCTGCATTCCGAAGTCGGCGTATAGTCCTGCTTCGTAATAGACCACCATATAGATGAGGGGCATGATAATCCCCGTCAACCAAAGCCATATACTCGCTTTGTATTCTTGATAGATGTAAATTAGGCCAACGATGCAGCCCAGCATGTCTAGTGTCATAATGAATATGAAAGAAAAGCGACCAACAACAAACCATCAGCAATCCACCCACCAACCGGCCCCTCCCCCTTCCCCTCCCCCGAAGGGAGGGGCGTAGAATGCGTGATACCCCTACATGAGTTTACAAGTGGATAAGTTTACGTGTAAACAAGTTGTCCTGCTTGAGTGTTGAGTCTTTTTACAAGCAATCTACAAGCATACCCCTTGTGATTAACATGAGTTTACAAGTGGA
>QWCW01000952.1_pt1 | contig 16008 bp, 11 predicted proteins | sample 1972691 | NCBI WGS metagenome assembly QWCW01 (sample SAMN09866698, study PRJNA288562) | Human oral metagenome isolate pre2_saliva, whole genome shotgun sequencing... | reverse complement strand
TTCCAAGTCTTCTGTTTTAGATTGGATAGATTGGAGTATGACATCTTGATTAGCATCAGAGAATTCTGCATATCGCTTTCGTGCATCTTCGTAGCTGCTTAAAGCTTCCTGCGTAAGCTTCTTATAGTAAGCAACATCTTTTCGGGCTTTGTCAGTTCTGTAAGCTGTTATGAATTCTTTTAATTTCGTTCTTAAAGAGTCTGCTATAGTCTTACTGATTAGTGGGTCTTGGGAAGTTGTTGTGATAGTAATTACCCCATCTTTCGTGTCAACCTTGAGTGATATATCCTTGCGAATAGTTTCTGCCACATCTGCTTGCTCTTTGGTTAAGTGATATGGGGATACGGTATCTAATGTTATGGTTTTGTGCTTCTTACTTAATAGTCCTGTAATCCACGAAATCTTTTGATGGTTTGCAAGATAATCAAAGTAGGTGTATTGACTCCCATTACTGGTTGTAATGGGTATATTGAATAATTCTACTACAAACTTGTTATCCTCCATAAGGTCTGGATACAACATTGGTGTAATAGCATCTGTACTTTTTAGCTGAGACATATCAAGCCCTAAAGACGATGCAAGTGAACCGATTGTTCCAGAATTCCCTGAATTATTGATTTCTGGAGCTAACTTAGTGTCTGTTGTATAATAGCGAGGTTCATTCCAAATATATAGAATGGAGAGGAGCATTACTAAAGGTATTGTTATCAAGAAAAGAAGCTTTTCTTTTATGATACGCTTAACAATTAAGCGTAAGTCAATTGTAACAACTTTATTATTAGTCATTTTTCAGTATAATGAGAGTATGTTTTATCTAATAATATATTTATTCTCTTTTCTACTTCAGCAAGTTCGCTATCGTAGCAATAACGGCTGCGATGCTGGCTGCACTCGAGCCGACACTGAGGGTTTCAGCAAGGCTCATGCGGCTTTGTATCTTTGTAGGAACGATGATTTCACAACCAGGACGTACTTTGGCATTATGCCCTACCTTCGCTAACATGCCGTTCATGTAGAGGATGTAGGTGTTGCTCTTCTTTGCATCACTAGCAAAACCACCCGCCTGATCAATATAATAACTGACGTTCTTGCCTTCAACATAGCCGACAGAGTTAGGATACATCACTGCACCATTAATCTTAACCGTACCATTGTATTGTGGGATGATGATGCGGTCGCCTGCACGGAGAACGATGTCGGCGTCACTGCCAGGGTTAGCGATTGCTTTATCGAGTTCGATACCAACAGGATACACGTCAGGTGCTTGGAATTTCTCCAGTGGTTTTTTGTCGCCCTCTTTTGCAGTTTTTCCGTCACCTTCTTGTAACGCTTGTATCACACCAGCATCCTTTGTTTTCACAGCAAAGTTTATCAAGTGTAAGCGTTCTCCATGCGGATACGTTCGCTTGGCGTTGTACGACGCTCCAAGCGGGCACCTTTTATATAACCATTTTCTGTTGCGCCACCTGCTGCCTTATAGATATCGCTTAGGCGCATCCTTCTAGAGGTCAGTGTGTAGCTTCCACCAAAGACGACTTCGCCTTCGATACTAACATTCTGTTGGTCCGTTGTACCAGGACTCTTACGAACATACACCTCGTCGTATGGCTCAAGAACAAAACCTGGTGCACCTTCAATGACAAATCCATCGCGCAGAGCGAATGAATAGGTGCGTGCAATGATGGAATCAGGTGTCAGTGCTTGCGAGTTTGTGATACGGCGTGACACATCCACTCTTACGGTTGAGGCACTCTGTTTAAGACCACCTGCCTGTAAGATGAAGTCTTCTAACGACTCATTATCAGCATATTGATAAACACCAGGATAGAGAACTTCTCCATGAATGGTTATTGTTCGTTGTACCTGTGCGTCAGTGCGAGTAGGAATAAAGAGTATGTCTTCATTCTGTAACGGGATGTCAGCCACACGTCCTGTGAGGATACCTTCTACATCAACAGAGATAACCTCTAATGTTCGGTCAGCCTTCTTTCGATGTAATACCGCATGTGGGGCAAATGCCACCTCGGTCAGTCCGTCTGCTGCTTCAATCAATCCACGAACGCTATTGATACGTCCACCCACCTCATACATACCTGGACGGAACACGGCTCCCTTGATTTCAACCATGTTTTCATATCTTGGGATAACAGAATCGACGCTGACAGAGTCTTCGTCAGCTACACGGAAGTTGCGCATATCAAACTCGTTGACATTGAAGATGGAGTACTGACGACCCGTCTTTCTGCGTACACGTACCGAACGAGTATAGGCATCACCAGCAAATCCACCCGCATAACCGATGAGTGTGCCAAGACTTTCGCCTCGTTTCATCTCGTAGAACATCGGACGCTTTACCTTACCGCTGACCTGTGCCAGCATCTCGTAAGGTCCAACAACGATAACGTCATTATCTGCTAAGCGCACATTACCACTCAGATGTCCACGACGTAGGAAGTCATAAACGTCAACCGTACTGATAAGTGTGCCTCCTCTATATACTTTGATGTTACGGAGTGTTCCTAAATCACCTATACCACCCGCCATATAAAGTGCATTGAAGACTGTTGCAAAAGATGATAGCGTATAGGTTCCAGGTGTCTTAACCTCGCCTACAACGTTGACCATGATTGTATGTGTCTGACCTACAGAGAGCCGGATGTTAGAACTACTAAATCGCTTGCCAATCTTCTCACGGATACGATTGTTGGCTTGCCCTACGGTCAGTCCACTAACCTGAATAGGTCCAAAACCCTCTAAGGTGATGTAGCCATCAGGTGCAACCGTTGTCTGATATGATTTCTGTGAAGCCCCATAGATATCAATAAACACGGCATCACCAGGTCCGATGTGGTAGTTGCGTGGCAGTGCCATGTTCATGTTAGGTTCAAAAGAAAGACTCTTATTGTTAAAGATGTCACGTCCCCAAACCCTCTTGCGGTTACGGCTTAACTGCTTGAGAAGGTTCTTGTACATTGCGGCAGTATCTTGCGGCATCCAATCGTTCATCTCCGACTGCATCTTAAGAAACTCGCCATCATTCTCATTATAGGTATTCGTTAACGAACGATCCGGTGTGATACGTCCTTCTGAATATCTATCGCCCACCTGCTCATTGTCGTTATAGTCTTTGAGCGTCTCTTCGGCAATCTGTCGTTTGCTCTTTCCTGAGGTAGTATTAGGATTTGTCTGTCCGTTGTTCGTACGACTACGATCTGTCGTTGTCCCCTCTTTCACAGCGCCAAAAGCAGCATTACCCTTCTGCATCTTCTCGTATGAGTTTCTCACACGGCGTATCTGCGAGATATCTACACCACTCTGCATGAGTTTAGTGACAATCTGTGATTGTGGTGTACCTTTCTTATGTTCCTTCATCACGAAGTCCATTACTTGAGAATCCGTCATGGACGACTGTGCAAAGCTGTTCAAGGAACACAATGCGAGTAATATGAATAGAATGTATTTCTTCATTTTCGTGTTTAGAATTTCTTTCCTGTAAGAATTTTTAGAACTGTCTTAATGACGATGGTAAAGTCCAACCACAAGGTGCGATTCTCTAGATAATGGATGTCCATATCCATTCGTCTGAGCATCTTTTCCATTGTGTCAGTGTATCCATTATAGAGTGTGGCCTCTGAAGTGAGTCCTGGTCGCATTTGGTAGATGAGGTGATAACTGTCAGTTTGCTCCATAATCTTGTCAATGAAGTACTTGCGTTCAGGACGTGGTCCCACAAATGACATGTCACCACGCAGTACGTTCCAAAGTTGTGGCAGTTCATCTAGATGGTGTCCACGCAGGAACTGTTCTAGCCGGGTGGAGTTCGTGTTGTCACAATTTGCAACAAGTTGTGGCCCATTCTCCTCCACGACACTACTCATTGTACGAAACTTATAGATGGCAAAGGGACGTCCTTTATATCCGATACGTATCTGTCGGAAGAATATCGGACCATTGCTTTGATAAGTAATAAGAACACTGATAATGAGAAAAAGTGGCAAGCAGAGGATGAGTCCTAAGAGAGCTGCAACAATGTCGAAGGTACGCTTCAAACTTCGTTGAAACTTTCCCATGGTATCATGACTCTCAATTTCTCTCATTTGATTCTTCGTACTTTGATTCTGTATCTTTATTATAACTCGAATTTTGTCATTTTGTTGCAAAGGTAAGCTTTTTTCTTTATTTATTTGTTAGAAATACTTGTCTTTCCACTCTTCGTCGTACCTTTGCAATGAAAAGGGGACACGATTATGCGTAAAATTATTCACATTGATATGGATGCTTTCTTTGCTTCGGTTGAGCAACGAGATAATCCAGAACTCCGTGGTAAGCCGATTGCTGTTGGCTTCGACGGACCACGTGGCGTGGTATCTACAGCCAGCTACGAGGCACGTGTCTATGGCGTGCATTCGGCAATGTCAATGGCGCAGGCGAAACGGCGTTGTTCGCAGCTGATTGTTGTCCCTAGTCATTTCGATAAATATAAGGAAGTTTCACGACAAATTCATGCTGTTTTTCATGAATATACTGATTTGGTTGAGCCCATCTCATTGGATGAGGCTTTTCTTGATGTGACTGAAAACAAAATGGGAATAGAACTTGCCGTTGATGTGGCTAAGGAAATCAAACAGAAGATATTCGAACGTACTTCGCTAACAGCTTCTGCTGGTATTAGTTATAATAAACTATTAGCGAAGATTGCCTCAGATATGCGCAAACCGAATGGTATCTTCACAGTGCATCCCGACCGTGCGCTTGATTTTATTGGCAAGCTCCCAGTGGAGAAACTATGGGGCGTAGGTCCAAAGACAGCTGACCGAATGCATGAAATGGGGGTTTTCACAGGTGAACAACTCAGACAGATTTCGCATGAACACCTTGTGCAGGTGTTTGGCAAGATGGGGCATGTCTATTATGATTTCTCACGTGGGATTGACAATCGTCCGGTTGTCGTTGCACATGAACGTAAGTCAGTAGGGTGTGAACGCACGTTCCTTGAGGATTTACACATTGAGTCAAAGATTATCATCGAACTCTATCATATCACCCTCGAATTAGTTGAACGATTGGAGAGGACGGATTTCAGAGGTAGAACGCTTACGCTAAAACTCAAGTGGGATGCAACAACACAGATAACGCGCAGTATTACACAGGATGAAATCCTCCGAGCGAAAGACGATATCCTACCCCTTGCCAAGCAGTTGTTGAAAGATACGGACTATCACGACCGCCCCATCCGACTGATGGGACTGTCGGTTTCTTCGCCTGATAACACCGATGGGAATGCTGAACCCAAGCCGATGTGGATAGAGGGGTTGCTGCCTTTTAAAGAAGATTAAAGCGATGATAATTAGTTTTACGATAGGGAGATATGAGCAGTTTGCAGCTTATTGTACGTCATCAGATAAGGAATTTAAGATTGTTCGTTGATTTAGGCTTATATTATTGATTAAAACATTTCCAAGTATGGAAGAAAATTACTAAATTTGCACAAGATAGTACGTGTTTAACTATGTAAGGACATCATGCATCCTTTGTTCTCACTAATCATTGATCTTAAGAATTTATAGTATATGCAATATAATGTGACCTGTAGTAGATGTCATCGTTCATTTGCGATTTCGGCAGATGACGATGAAAAAATACGTTGTACATGTCCTTATTGTGGGCAGTCATTGCTTGTCAACCTTCCGTCTGTTGGCACTCCTATCACACCTTATGAGCAACAACCTATAGTAGCGCAGGAAGGGAGAAAGAGTCAAGGTTCAGGAATGAAGGTTTTTCTAACGGTACTGATTGTACTTCTTTTGGGCGGTGGAGCTGTCTTTGGCTACCTTTATTGGCAAAACCAGCAAGAGACAGAAGCTTTAGAGTTGCAGGCACAACGCAAGGCACATGCCGACTCTGTGATGCAGGTTCGTGCGCAGCAAGAAGCGCAAGAGGCTGAAGCACAACGGCAAGATGAAAAGCGCAAGAGCATCTGTAAGTTCTTAGAGTCGTTCTATCAGAAGGCTGTCCTGTCAGAAGATGCCGATGCTATGTTCTATAGTCGTTATCTCACCGACTATTGTAACCGAATGATTTTTGGAACGCAAGGCAGTGACGAAACAGATGTTGATTCATGGACAGTATGGTGGGGAGCCTTTGGAAACACGGCTTCAGAGCCTGATTTCCAGCAACTTCAGCGTAACCTCAGTGTCGTTCCAATAGATGATAATTGGTACAAGGTGAGATTATCACAAGATGGTGAAACAGAATATCGTCAGGTGAAGGTGCAATCGCAAGATGGGCATATCCTCATTGATGACGTACGATAAATCAACGAAAGGAAGAAAGAATGCAATTTCAAATAGCTTGCAAACATTGCCATCGCCCCTTTGTTATAGAATCGGAGGGTGGTAATACGCTAAAATGTAATTGCCCCTATTGTGGTGAAAGTATGATTGTTGCAACCCCACAGGTGGGTGCGACAACGGACAGTGGTGCTGAGACAACTGCCCCCGTGAATCATACACAAGCAAGAACAGATAACATGAACGAGCAAGTTGCTCCAATGAGGTATGAAAAGTCCTCGAAGAGTGGGGTTGGTAAGAAGGTTACAATCGTCTTTATCTCCCTATTGTTGCTCGTGATACTGCTATCATCCCTCTTATATATGATTTTCTCAGCAATGTCGAATTAAACAATAACACACTCAATTTTATGAAACAAACAAAGATAGTATGTTCTATTAGCGACCGCCGCTGTGACGTTGACTTCCTAAGAAAGCTTTTCTTCTCAGGAATGAATGTCGTTCGTATGAATACGGCACATGCAAGTCCTGAAGGTATTAAGGAGATTATTCGCAATACACGTGCTGTGTCTCAGCACTTGGCTTTACTGATTGATACCAAGGGACCAGAGGTGAGAACCACAGCTGTGGCGGAGCCTATCCATTATAAAGTAGGCGATATGGTTAAGATTTTCGGTCGTCCTGATGTGGATTCAACAAAGGACATCGTGAATGTTTCTTACCCTGACTTCGCACGTGATGTGAAGGTTGGCGATCATGTCCTCTTTGATGATGGCGCTTTAGATATGCAGGTTATCGAGAGTGTTGGTCCGATGTTAGTGGCGCAGGTGCAGAATGAAGGTGATCTTGGCTCACACAAGAGTGTGAATGTACCTGGTGAGCACATCGAACTACCAGCGCTTACAGAAAAAGATAAATCGAACATCTTGTTGGCGATAGAGGAAGATATTGACTTCATCGCTCACTCTTTTGTACGTTCAGCAGCTGATGTTCATGCCGTTCAGAAGATACTTGAGGTTACTGACATTGCGAATGCTATCTATAGCCACACCGATGCGTTGATGTTGAGTGGTGAGACAGCAAGCGGTAAGTATCCTGTTGAGGCTGTACAGACGATGGCACGTATTGCTGAGGCAGCAGAGCAGGATGCACATAAGCGTGGACATATCACTGTTCCGATGATTAATCAGAATGACCAGCGTGAGTTCTTGTCACGAAGTGCAATTGAGGCAACTGAGCAATTGGGTGTAAAGGGCATTATCACTGATAGCGAAACAGGTCAGACTGCTCGTAATCTTGCGGCTTTCCGTGGTCCACATCCAGTGTTGGCTATCTGCTACAAGGATAAGGTGCAGCGTTGGTTGAATCTTAGCTATGGTGTGATTGCTATTTATCAGCATCGCCAAAAGTCTAACGAGGAGATGTTTACGGCTGCATTGCGTATGCTCCGCCAGAAGGGGTATATAGAGTTAGAGGATAAGATCGCTTATCTTTCTGGTTCGTTCGGTGCTGGTGGTGGCACAAGCTTCCTTGAGATTAATAATGTGGGTGATGTCTTTGCACGTAAGTATCGCTTCCACCTTCCTGAAGAAGTTGACGAAGGTGAAGAGGAGGCTTAATCTCTCTTCTATTCAATCGGGAAAGCTTTCAATGTCTTGTTGATAGGGTGAAGGCTTTCCAAATGATTCTTCATCATGTTGCTGTTTAGGCTAATATACTGATACAGAAAAAGGAAAAATTGATTTTATAAATAGAAAAAGGTGTCCTGAATTACTTCTGGACACCTTTTTCGTTAAATTAGGAGGGCTAGGAGTACTAGGGACACTAGGGACACTAGGGTCACTAGGAAACCTAGGATTCACTAGCAATAACTAGCAGCAGCCCATCAACCTGCTAGTTCTATTCCTGGTGAACAGGAATTTTCTTAACGCGACGTTCATGTCTTCCGCCCTCAAAACTTGCTTTGAAGAAGGCGTCAAGAATCTTTTCAGCAGTCTTATTATCGATAAAACGGCTAGGGAGTACGAGAACGTTAGCATCATTATGTTGACGAATCAACTCAGCAACGTCCTTGTTCCATGCCAAACCTGCACGTACTCCTTGATGTTTATTAAGTGTGATAGCCATACCCTCACCGCTTCCACAGATAGCAATACCTGGATAAACCTCACCGTTCTCTATGGCTTCAGCCAGTGTGTGAGCGTAGTCAGGATAGTCACAGCTCAAATCACTATTACAGCCAAAATGCTTATACGGATACTTGTGTTCTTCCAAATATTGGATCACGAATTGCTTTAATGGATAGCCTGCGTGGTCGCAGGCAACTCCTACTGTCTTAATTTCCATAAGCTGTTTAGGTTTTATGAGCCCCTTCGTACGATATGGAACTAAGGGACATCTGGTTAAACGTTTATGCTAAAAATGCTTTTACTTGTTTGTAAACATTCTCTGGGTTGAAGCCTAACTTCTCATCGAGAACTTTGAAAGGTGCTGAGAAACCGAAGCTGTTGAGACCATATACCTTACCATTGGCACCCACCAAGCCTTCGAGTGTCACAGGAAGACCAGCGGTAAGACCGAAGATTTTTGCATCTCTTGGCAGTATCTGCTCCTGATATTCCTTGCTTTGGCGGCGGAAGAGACCCTCTGATGGTGCGCTAACGACGCGTACCTTCACACCGTCTTTGCGTAACAACCCAGCTCCTTCTACGCAGGTTGATACTTCAGAACCACTTGCCACGAGGATAACATCATACTGCTCGTCAGAGCCTGTCACGATGTAAGCACCCTTACGTGTCTGTTGGTAATCGGTTCCCTCTGGCAGACTCATCACGTTCTGACGTGATAAGATGAGTGCTGTTGGCGTGTCCATGTTCTCCATTGCCATCTGCCAACAAACTGTTGTGGCATCACTATCCGCAGGACGAAGTACACGTACAGAATCCTGTCCAGCATGGTTTTGCAACTTCTCCATCAAGCGGATTTGTGCTTCCTGCTCTACAGGCTCGTGCGTTGGACCATCCTCACCAACACGGAAGGCATCGTGGCTCCAAACAAATTTCACTGGAATACGCATGAGCGCAGCCATGCGAATAGCTGGTTTCATATAGTCAGAGAAAACGAAGAAGGTTCCCATTGCAGTGATGACACCACCATGAAGCATCATACCGATACACATACATGCCATTGCTAACTCGCTAACACCTGCCTGGAAGAAGGCACCGCTGAAGTCATCACGTGTGAAGGCATGTGTCTTGTTGAGGAAACCATCCGTCTTATCAGAGTTGCTGAGGTCGGCTGATGACACAATCATGTTAGGCACTTGCTCGGCAAGAACACCAAGACAAGCTGCAGAACCATTACGTGTTGGGATGTCGCGTTTCTGTACCAGACCGCTCCAATCAATCTTTGGAGCCTTGCCAGAGAACCATTCACGCATTTGTGCTGCCTTTTCAGGATTCTCTTTCTCCCATGCTGCTTCAGCTTCATGACGCTTAGCTACAATCTTCTTGAGTTCAGCTGCACGATCATCGTAGAACTTCTGTACCTCTGGGAAAATCTTGAATGGGTCGTTAACATCACCACCAAGATTCTTTATTGTATTGATATAGGCGTCACCACCCAATGGTGCGCCATGTGTTTTAATGCTATGTTCGTAGCTACTGCCATCAGCCTGCAGAGCTCCCTTTCCCATCACAGTCTCACCGATGATAAGGGTAGGGCGATGCTCTTCCTTGTTTGCAGCAACGAGTGCTTCGCGGATAGCATCAGGGTCGTTACCATCAATCTTCAATACGTTCCAGTTCCATGCACGATATTTCATGGCTGTGTCCTCAGACATAACGGCACCACACTCAGTAGAAAGCTGAATATCATTGGCATCGTAGAACATGATGAGGTTGTTAAGGCCCAAGTTGCCGGCTAAGCGACCTACTTCTGCACTGATACCTTCTTGGATGCCACCATCAGAGATGTAAGCATAAATCTTATGCTGCATCATTGTGCTACCAAGGCGTGCTTCGAGGAATTTCTCAGCTACAGCTGCACCAGCTGCATAGGCATGACCTTGACCGAGTGGACCTGAAGAGTTCTCGATTCCATGTGCGATATCTCTTTCAGGATGTCCTGGGGTGATTGAACCCCACTGACGAAATTGTTTTATATCATCAACCGTGAACTTTCTCTGGAGGGTTAATGCAGCATAAAGCATTGGTGACATGTGACCAGGATCGAGATAGAATCGGTCACGTCCTGCCCATTCAGGTTTTTCAGGGTCAAAGACGAGAAATTCAGAGAAAAGGATGTTAATAAAGTCCGCACCACCCATTGCACCACCAGGATGTCCTGATTTAGCTTTTTCAACCATAGACGCTGCGAGAATTCTAATGTTATCCGCTGCTCTGTTCATTAATTTCTTGTCATTCATAAATAGATAGGATTTTTAAATTATAATGCAAATATAAAGATAAATATGCATACATCAAAATATTGAACTTACTATTTTGATTAATTTACCCAAAAATAATGAGGGCGATGGGCTTGTATGGTTTTGTTCGGTTGTTGAGTGCTGTCGTGTTGATGGCTTGCACATGTGGTGCGGGTGCCTAGCACCATTGGTGCGGAGGCTTAGCACGAAACAGCGGTTTCGTGATGATGGATGCGTTATATGGCAGGGGATAATAAAGTAGGATTTGAAAAATTTTGGTGGACCTCCGTGTCTTCCGTTCTTCCGTGTGACCTGTCTGACAATATGATGTATCAAGAAGGTGAGCCAAAAGGTGAGGTCCTCTCGTTTGTCCCAACACCCTTCACCCTAGGGCTGTAAAGAGCCATATAAAAAGAGAGGATATATCAGAATGTTCGTTATGACGTTTTACATTCGATATACCCTCTTCAGTAATTGTAATCTTAGATTCTTACGATGTTAGCCTTCCTCGTCAACGTTAGAGTGAGGCCTCGTTGTATATTTCTTTGTTGATGCGATATAATGCTGCACCACGTTTACTCGTAATCTTATCAATAAGCTCTGTCTTCTCTATGAAATCGATTTGTTTGATGCGTTTACGGAAGTTACGCTTATCAATCTCAACACCTAAGATGGCTTCATGAACATTCTGAAGCTGGGTGAGTGTGAAGAGCTCTGGAAGAAGTTTGAAACCGAGTGGGTCCTTGTTGATGAGCTTACGGAGTTGTGCCAGTGCTATCTGTACCATCTCAATATGGTCACCATATAATTCAGGCAGCTCATTGATGTCAACCCATTGCAAGTCGTTTTCTTCTAACAACTTCTGATCGTAATCAGAGACGTTGATGAGGGCACAATAAGCAATTGAGATGACACGGTCACCAGGGTCACGATCGGTTTCACCGAAAGCACCTACCTGGCGCATGTAAATGTCATTGATGCCTGTACATTGAAACAATACTCTGTTCGCTGCTTCTTTCAAACTCTCGTCTTCTCTTACAAATCCGCCATAGAGTGATAACTTACCGCTGTATGGTTCAACTTTACGCTTACCGACGAGTAATTGCAATTTCTTGTTTTCAAAACCCAAGACGATGCAGTCAACTGAGACTAGGTGTTTGGGTTCCCCTTTGTAGTATGTATTCATGTTCATGATTTTGATTAGAGATGTAAAATCTTGATTGTTTTGGTTTTGCTGTAGTATTCTTTTTGTTAGGTAACTTAATCTAAATATCCTTTATGTATTTCTTTTTTGATAAGGGCTGAATCTCTATTGAAGAATCCAGCCCTCTACCAATAACATACTTTCTAAATAGAAAGATGCACCTTGTCAGATGCCATTATGTTCTTAGCAAACCTTGTGAGAACCTTCACTGATAACCACTGGATAAACTTCTGGGGCATGACCATACTTGGCTGTGAACTTCTCTGTTACGTCAGCAATGAACTTGTCATACAACTCGTCCTTAACGAGGTTGATGGTACAACCGCCGAAGCCACCACCCATGATACGACAACCTGTCACGCCATACTCCTTAGCAACATCGTTGAGGAAGTCAAGCTCTTCGCAGCTAACCTCATACTTCTTGCTAAGTCCGTGATGTGTTTCGTACATCATCTTTCCAACTGTCTCGTAGTCGCCTGCATTGAGTGCATCACACACAGCGAGGACACGCTCCTTCTCACCAAGAACGAAGTGTGCACGCTTGTAGTCCTCTGCACTTACCTTATCTTTGACAGCCTCTAACTCATCCCAATTAGCATCACGCAATGTCTCGTACTTCTTCTCTGGGAACTGCTCAGCGATAGCAGCTACAACATTCTCACAACTCTTGCGACGATCGTTATATGGGCTACCAACGAGTTCATGTTTAACCTTAGAGTTTACAAGAACAAGCTTGTAACCCTTTGGATCGAATGGGAAGTACTCGAATTCACGGCTACGGCAGTCGAGGCGCATCAGCTTGCCTTCTTGACCGAAGACGCTTGCAAACTGGTCCATGATACCACAGTTCACACCGATATACTTGTGTTCTGTAGCCTGACCTGCGAGGACGATGTCCCACTTTGAAATCTTATTATCAGCGAACAAGTCGTTCAATGCACATCCGAAGCAGCTTTCCATAGCAGCAGAAGAACTCATACCTGCACCGAGAGGAACGTCACCAGCAAAGGCAATGTTGAATCCCTTTACGTCAACGCCGAGCGCCTTAAACTCCTGAACCATACCATAGATGAATCGTGCCCATGTGGCGCGTGGACCCTCTGGGTCGTCAACCTTAAATTCTACACGGTCCTTGAGGTCGATTGAGTAGCACATTACTGTGTTTGTGCCGTTAGGACGAACCTCCGCCATGATGCCCTTGTCAACTGCACCTGGGAATACGAAACCACCATTATAATCGGTATGCTCACCAATGAGATTGATACGTCCTGGTGAGAAATAAATGTTTCCTGTCTTGCCATCGAAGTGCTTAATAAAACGACTTCTTACAAATTCAATGTCCATGTTAGTAATTCTTTAAATATGATTGTTAGTGTATATATAAGGTGTTATTTTAATTTAATGGCAAGCATAAAGCCTGCCATTATGAGGATACCATTTAAGCCTTCTTTGAAGGGTGTGAGCCAATCAACGCATAGAAGAGCATGTAAGCGAGCATTGCTACAATCAACCAGTAGCTCTGGATGTCGCCAACCTTGGTTGCCATGAGGTTCTGAATCAATGGCATTACACCACCACCCACAACCATGGTCATGAACAGACCTGACGCTGTAGCTGTATATTTACCAAGTCCCTCAGTTGCGAGGTTGAAGATAACACCCCACATTACTGATGTACAGATACCGCAAAGGATAATTAGCAACACCTTTGCAGGAACCTCTGCCTGAATCCATGTGCTCTCTGCAATGTTAGGAATTGTAAGGCTCATCTTGTCTGTTTCTGGCATAAAGATAGCCACAATCAGAAGTACAAGAGCCAAAACAGTTGTTACAGTAAGCTGTGTGCGTGAAGAGACCTTACCACTGATGAAGGCACTAACGAAGCGACCAACGAGCATCAACAACCAATAGACACCTGCGATAAGACCTGCAATAGCTGCGCTACCGAGTACGCCACCTTCTGCAACTGGCTCACTAAGGTAGAACAAAAGCTGTCCTGGAATACCCACTTCAATACCTACGTAAAAGAAGATGGCAATGATACCAAGTACCAACTGGCGATAACCCAAGGCACCCCTGATACCACCTACAACGTCAGACTTCTCAGTCTCTGGCTCAGTTAGCTGTGTAAACCAAACGATAACGAATGATGCTGCAAAGATAACTAACGCAATCAACAACAATGGAGTTACAACCTTGAGAGATGTGCTCTTAGTGATCTCTCCAATCATTGAACCTGCAATCATCGGAGTCAGTGTTGCTGCAAGTGAGTTTAATGATGCACCAGTCTGGATAAGCTGGTTACCACGGTTACCACCACCACCAAGAAGGTTCAACATTGGGTTTACTACGGTATTCAAGATACAAACACAGAAACCACAAACGAAGGCACCAAGCAGATAAACTGCGTATGTGCTGATTTCGTTTCCATCCATTCTACTTGAACCATATTGGATGGCAATGCCGACGAAGCCAAGTGCCAAAGCAACAAGAGCAGTCTTCTTGTAACCATACTTTGTAATCATCATACCTGCAGGAATACCCATGAAGAGGTAAGCTGCAAAGTTCATCATGTTACCCATCATACCTGCCCACTCATAGTGCTGCTTCCAGATTGTACCGAATGGGGCAGCCATATTGGTGACAAATGAGATCATCGCAAATAGGAACATCATGGTGATGATTGCTACCAAGGTTCCTTTCTTGTTAGTTTGATTTTCCATTGTTGTATTTCAGTTTTTATTTATAATTCTTATTAGCCGTAGTCGTTATTTCTCTACACCGAACTTATAAATGGTCTTCTGTGTATATTCCTTACATGGCTCCAGAATGACTGAAGGGAAGTAAGGATGGTTTGGACTATCAGGGAAGTGCTGTGCTTCGAAGCAGATGGCACTGCGACGTGGGAAGGTTGCACCATGCTGACCCTTGTAACCGTCCGCCCAGTTGTGGGTATATACCTGCACACCTGGCTCTGTGGTATATACTTCCATCGTTCTGCCACTGTTTGGCTCCTTGATGCGTGCGGCGAATGAGAGTTCGCCTTCTTCCTTCTTGTTCAACACGAAGCAGTGGTCATAACCCGCACCATGCTTAATCTGTTCATGGTCAGCATCAATCTCTTGACCTACCTTCTTAGGCTTACGGAAGTCAAATGGGGTGCCAGCGACTTTCAAAATTTCACCTGTTGGAATTGATGTCTCATCAATAGGGATGTAGAAGTCGGCATTGATCTCACACTCTAAATCGTCAATCGTTGGGGTTGGATTGGCAATACCTGCCAATGAGAAGAATCCATGACTGGTAAGATTGATGATTGTCTTCTTATTTGTCTTTGCAGAATATTTGATGATGAGTTCGTCATCATCAGAGAATGAATAGGCTACCCAAACTTCAACTTCGCCAGTATAACCTTCTTCACCATAAGATGATGTGTATTTCAAAACAACAGCATGGTCGTTAACCCGTACTGCATCCCATACTTTTGCATTGAAGCCTTCCTTACCTCCATGTAAAGAGTTAGGACCATTGTTAATAGCGAGTTTATATTCCTTTCCGTTCAACTGGAAGCGTCCTTTGGCAATACGATTGCCATAACGACCAATAAGGGTTGAAAGGTAAGGCTCAGGTGAACTGATTACCTCTTGTATATTATCATGTCCTTGAATGATATTTGCCAAGTTTCCGTCTTTATCAGGAACCATGATTGCAACAATAGCACCACCATAATTAGTGATTGCAACCTCATTGCCCTTGGCATTTCTAAGTACATAAAGATCGGTTTTCTTACCATCTATCGTAGTTTGGAAGTCTTCTTTCTTCAGCCCACACGCATAGTGTGGCTCTTCGGCTTTTCCCATGATGTTCTGTTTTTAGTTACTATAACAAGACTTGCAAAGTAAATAAAAATAAACGATAACAGCAAACTTAACTTTGAAAATAATGGTGTATAGTGTGTTAAAAACAATTAACATAACGGTTTTTTTAATCTAAATCGACCATTATGATTTTATGGAGATTTAATCTCTTATGATCGATTTGGATTAAAAATGTCTTTATTCTTTAAGATTAATCTAAGTCTTTTAAACGA
>QWCW01002365.1_pt1 | contig 16192 bp, 15 predicted proteins | sample 1972691 | NCBI WGS metagenome assembly QWCW01 (sample SAMN09866698, study PRJNA288562) | Human oral metagenome isolate pre2_saliva, whole genome shotgun sequencing... | reverse complement strand
ATTTCCGTTTGAATTCACCTTAATTAGGAATCCTGCTGGCACTTTGATAGGCTGCGAAGCAAAGTACTGAGAACCTTGATTGTATACAAGCGTATTAGAGCTACTTATAACACGGTCTATCCAATTTCCGTTGTATTGCAATGTTGTATCTCCACCATATAGAGTATTGGCGATATCCTGCAGAGTCTTTCCTTGAGCAGTAGCGGCATTTGCTCCTACTTTTCGCCATGATGCCACGTCAGATGTCCACGTAGACGAGAAACAAATATATTCTGTGTATTCGCTGGTTTCGCTGTCAATATATTTAATTGACATTCCTCCTCTTCGCATCTGCGTTGGCACAGCGTTAATAGCACCTTGTAAAGTATATGCTACTCCTCCGGTACTTGCACTAACATCATACTGCGATATTATTTTTGTCACTGCTGCTTGCGACATCACTTTTGTTGTGCTATCGCCAGCCTCCTGCGCAATAGGCACACCGCCACTTGCAGATATAGAAGTAATAGCTGTTGCGTTATCCTCAGCCTTCTTTTCTATCTGAGTAAGGGCATCGGACACCGCCTTCTGTGACATAGGCTTATCGGTAGCCTCGCCACGCTCCTGTACCACCTCGATAGTAGATTGAGGCTGACTTGCTCGTGTGGCAGCCGTCTTAGAGACCTCATAGACATCCTGCAAGTTCTTGCCGTCATTGGTTGTGGTTGCTGCTGTAATGGCTGCGGTGGTTGCTTTCTGTGACATTGCCTTATCCTCGCTCTGCCCTGTTTCCTGCACAAGCTCAATATTACTACCTCCTGCGAACTCTGACCTCAAATCAGTAACTCTGAACTTTTTTAATCTGCCATCTCTGCCAACAGCAGGGAGGGTGGTGAAATCCTCAATGTTATCCGATAATGGGAGTTCAGTGATGTCCTGCGACTGCCCTTTGATAGTTTCTATCACCTCGTGGACGATGCCACTCTTTTCTTCTTCTGTCATATCTTTATCGTTAAATGGTTATTCAAACTTTGGTTTGTTATCATCGACTTTTACATGAGCCGTTTTGAGATATTCACTGAGGAATGGTATTTTTTCAACAGCCTTTAATGTAAGGACGTAATAAATAAACCCTGCGATTTTCCACATAGTCGTACCTTCGACCATCATAAGTTGCCAGTTGCGAACTATATTTGTTCCATAGAACCATATTGCCACCCAACATAACAGCTTTACGACTCCGTAAGTTTCCTCCTTTGGTCCCATAAAGTTACCAGTGACAAACACGCATGATGTTACAAAGAAAAATAGACCACAGTGTACAAAGAATACACCTGCCTTTTTCCAACTCCAATCTTCACCATTGAGCTGTCCTGCGATGACACCAAACACAAAATTTACAAAGAATACAGTAAACATTGCGTACATTAAATCCTTGATTGGGAAGAAAAAGGTGAGCAAACCGCTCAACACAGTACAAATCACGTACTTAAACTGCTCTAAATAATTCATAACAGACACATTAAGACTCCAATAACTGAACCCACCAACCCAGCAGCTACGTCCTTAAAGTCGAACTGCTCTTTGCGAAGGTAATAATCAACACACTCTTTTGCCACCATTAGAAGCAACACGCCAACAATAGCAGGATACGCCCATGCTTCAACGTGTGCAAACAACTTACCAAGCACGAATGCTACGATAAGACCTGCAATGAGGTGTAAGTACTTGTCGCTACCAATGGCTGCGAGCCTTCCGAAAATCCTGTAAATACAATCTAAAAAACTTTTCATATTCAATTATATATTAGTTAATTACCAATCAAAATCAACAGTTCCAGTATAAAGAACACCAGCTCCAGGTGTTTCCTTAGTCTTAGTTGGGGTAAGCCATAACGGATTAACATATAAATAGCGACTCACCCAACCACCATCAAGTTTTCTAATCTCTCGATGATCACAGATATAAACTCCAACTTTGTCATTGCCATTAAACACTACCCATTCTTTGCCATATCCCATTTCAAAGAAAACATAACTGCGAGGTTGTTCGCAGTTAAAGATTACCATGTCAATAGGAGCACCATAGGGAATCTCTCTGTAAAAATCAGTAAGGCCTCGATGCAAACCTGGATTGTCAACATCCAAAACAACTCCGTTATCACCATCTTCTCCTTGATAGCCTGGTGCATATAATGGAATTTTATAGCAAACGATATCACGTCCACCACTTTTCACAGTTACGGTAGGCAACTGTACCTGTACGCCATCTGTTTCAATGTGACCGCCATGATGTACGTACATTATATCGTCTTTGACGACTGCGCAAATCTTCGCATAATGACCAAACTGTCCTTGACACCAAACATCCTTAGCATAGAAGCGTGGCAGGCGTTTACGAAAATTTCCTTCGACATACTTACGCATACCCAAATCACCCTCTATTGCCATAATAGCTTGTTTTCCTCTTTCCTCAAAATAGATACCACCAGTAGGTTCTCTATTGCTGTTAAGGCATCTAAGGACCTTAAATGTTCCGCTTGCTCCATCAAGCTCACCCCCGAACTTACTTTTACCCGTAACGGTGATATTCTGAAAAGTAGCCCCCTCAGCATCGATAGTCTGAGCCTTGATACCTTTAGCGACTATTGCCTTTGCATCAATAAAATTGGCATTCAGCTTTCCCCCTTCGGTGAAGAAAGGAACTTCTCCCGTTGTTGTTATTACCTTGAAACGGTCTGCCACGATGTCAAAGGTACTATTCTCTCCATCCAAGTGCATACCTACAGTTTCAAGACCATTTTTAAGACTTGTAATAGTAGCTGACACACTATTGGCAGTCTGCTTGATAGTTGAGATGCTATCTCCATGCTGCGATACCGTAGTACGCAAATCAGCTACTATATCGACATAAGAAGATGCTTCCATAATTATTTGTGCAGTACGAATGTCAACGACCTTATCGGCACTATCTCTCAATTCAATGATAACATAATCGGGGCGGTTCTGTGCCTTTGAATAGTCCGTTAACTTATAAGTACCACTATTCACCGCTCCATTTGTCATAGCGATAGATACACCGTTGTTCATACGTGCAGTGACATGGTATCCTTGTGCGCTGCCTGCTTCCGTTGTCACTTGCGCACCATTGACGTGCTCGATGATATACGAAAGAGTGATGTACAGTGAGTTATCACCCCCCACAACAGCTTTCTCGCTCTGTGGACGCAACCGATGATACTCTGCATCTTTTCCATTTTTCACATTATAAAGGGTGATACCCCCTCTTGCTTTTGTACCCATATATTATCCTTCTATTATACAGTCAAATGAAGCCATAGAATCAACTTCTGACGCTAATACTGTTATTCTTCTACCTACGCCCTTATGTGATGTATTCCACTCGGCATCCGTACTTTGACCGCTTATGCGTATCCATGACCATAATGTGCTTGTGATAGTGTCTGATATATCAACATTTCCCTTTCTGTATGTTGCCAATAACACTACACTGCCTTGTGAATCATATATTGCTCCACTTTCAATGGTTACTTCCAGACTATACACATCACTCTGTGACACCTGCTTTATCCACATCCTACTGCTTTCCGTTGGTGCTTCTATGGTAGTGTTACCTATTCCAACGTTACAAAGCCACAGAGAGCCGTTATAAGAAAATCTATCATAGTGTCCTGCTGTCGTACCGCTAACCCATTCTCCTCTATCACATACCAAAGATGAGCTTATCCCCGCACCTGCTGCGGATATAATCTTGAAATGGTCTGAACGCACTGTTGTCTCTTTAGGGCTAAACTCATTAATAATGTGTGAAGCGAGGTCGTAGTTATTGATACCTGCATAGTCCACACGTTTCCCCTCTGATACATAGATGATGTGAGCGTATTGCCTATCGGTGTCAGTCTGACTTCCTAATTGGATAATGTCATCCTCAGCCTTTGGAATATCATTCTCAGCCTTTGTATCATATCCGACACAAGTATATCGTGTGTCGTCAATAGAAAGCTCAAGCGTGCCGCGAATATCCGAAAGGTCTACGAAGTGGTATAATTTACCATTAATAGTTTCTGTTCCCTTGTTTACCACCAAACGCCAATAGTATCTATTAGCTGTTCTGTTTGACGTTCGAGAAATGAGGTTTGACGTCTTGCACATAGCTTGGTCACCAACTCTCCAATCATTGCTGATACGCTTATCGCCATCATCTGCAAGAAAGTAACATCTATAAGCAGATATACTATTTCCACCTGATGACACGCTATAAGAGAGTAGGGCATTATTTATCATCACCTGCTTATTTGCAGACTTAAAGAAAGTAGTCGAGTTAACGATAGGAACACCATTAGCACCAACTGGAATAACGCTATATATGTGTGCGCTTGCAGACGTAAATCCAACATCTCCAGTAGTAAAGGCAAGACGTTTATACTCCAACTCCGAGAAGGTGGCTTTCTGTCTTACATTCAGTTTATCTACCTCTGCTATTGATTTCCCATAATCGTCCTTGTAAACGCCAAAGCCAGCACCGTCCAATAGTCCCGAACGGAAATCATCACTCTTTACAGAGTTAGCCTTGATAAGCCGAGCAAACAAGTCGCCAAGTTCAGTTATTATTATTGACATCCTCCTTTAACTGCGAGATAGTACCCTTGACGGCTTGATTGCCAACGGTTATCTCCTGAATAATCGGGTAATCCAGCTTTGTAACCAACTTTATGACACGTGTCTTTAACTGATAGCCAAATCCATCGTCAAAGGTGACCTTCTGACCGATATAGAGTTTTGGATTCTTGTTTGCGAAAGCTACCGCATTAGATGAAAATGAGTAGTTATTGTTATCCTGCGTACGTCTTTTTATCTCCTTGATAGTTCGTGCTGCTAATTCTTCTTGTGCAAGCTTCGTTTCATGCTCACCCATTACAATGTTAAACAGCACGACCATATTACAAGTGAGGTCTGGGAGGGTATTTCCTCTTGGGTAAAGCCCCTCACTCTCATTGGTAGGGATAATGGTATCTCCGCTTTGATACTTGAGTATTTCGTAATCACCCTTTAATATGTCAATACCACTATCATTGTTCGGTCTATCTCATAGTCATACCAATAGTGAGTAATGATGTTTCCGCTTTCGTCCTTATCGTGAGTTATATTGATAGCGGTCTTGCCAGCTATCTTTGTGACAGACGGGAACGCCAATCGCATATACCAAATAGTATATGTCTTTTTGTTTCCTCTGCTGTCAAGTTCTATTGTGTTTGTCTGAGAGTTCTTGAGATAACGCACGTGCTTACGGACGTTATAAACATACAAATCAATATGCGGATAAACATCATCAAAGGAGAGTGCAAGCGTTTGCTTGATTTCTCCTGACGCTTCAAATGCTTCCTTTGTGATGACGTTCCCTTCTGTATCTACATAGATATACCCGTCAGGGTAAACAGACTTGTCAAGTCCTAATCGTAGGAGTGTGGCAACGTTACCAGTACCCACAACTTATGCTTCCACGATAAATGCCATTCACAAGCGTTATTCTTGCAGCCTTGAGCAATAGAAGATAATACGGAAAGTATATCATTCGATGATACGGAAAATGATACGGAACTATCTACATTACCGCAAAGGGTGAATGTAAACTTTTCGCTCTCTGTCGTTATATTGAGTGCTTCATTAATAGCCTTACAAGCGTATTCAAGTGCGTTTGTTGTTAATCCGTCAAATGACCACTCCTGCTGCTTGATAGGGTTCTTATCCGCATCTGTGGTATCATAGAGAAACGGCACACGTGAAAGCCACATCACAGGGTGCTGAAATTCGGGGGTGTACTTAAATCCTTTATCGTCCTCTGTCGGTGTGTATGCGTTAAGTAAGCGATACTTCAAGCCGTCATCAAAAGGTATAATATACGCACCTGCTGGCAATGTGAGTTTTACATCGCTCTGCCATGATAACCTTATAAGGTCACTTCTGCCTAATTCTTGCTCATGCTCTGCGCCTTCTGTCAGTGTCGCATCGAATATCTTATTGTTATGAATGTCGTATATTACCATAGTTACAAAGATACCGACAAAAAGAAAAGATAGGGTAGAGGATAAAAACAGAAAAGCCACAACGTTTTTGTTGTGGCAAATCTTTTATATGTGGCTAAATTACTTTGTAATTGCTTTCTGTGCTATTGGTGTCTATCTGCTCGGATAGAAGATGCATTATAACATCATTCATAGCTATGTATGCTTCATCTAATGAGTCTTCAAAGGCTTTGTCATAGCCTAATAGGGTTTCATGAACTTTGCCCAATGTGTTAAAGCACTCATCTAATTTCTTTTTGCAGTCGAACAGCTCTGCCGTTTCTTTGCATAGGGTTATTGTCTTAATCTCGGTCATAGTCTTAATTGTTTTGTAATTTATTGATTTTCAGCATGGTCGGTTTCCGCCTATGGCTATCTCTCTTTAAGAGTTCTGTTGTACTCTTTCACTTTATCGTTAAGTGTACGTAATCGCTTTATAAGTTTATCTATATTATCGGTTGATAATATTGTTGCAATTTCATTGCCCATCTCTTCGTCCTCGATTAACAGCACTACTTCTGCATCCATTTCATATGTGCCGTCTGAGTCGGTAATTTGCATTCTTGATGCTTGTATACTGAGTGTTACATCGTTTGATGTTTCAATCTCAACTCTTTTGTTAAATTCTAACTTGATCATGCCGTTCTAAATACTTTTGGATATTGATTTTCTTGATACTTCTTTCTAAGATAGTTTATAAGACTATCATAGTTCTTGATAAAGCCGTCATTGATGAGGTCAGCGATTTTCTTCTCAAGCTGATAGAGTTCTCTCTGTTTGTTCTCGTCACCATATTTGTTTCTTGCCATTTTCTCGTGACAGCCAAATACTATCCAGTTGAGAGCCTCTGCCACCTTTTGCATTGCCTTTGGCATAAAGTCAGCAGGAACAATCTTACCGATTGCAGAGCTTAAATCTCTGTAGGCATCGCCAGCATCGTTGCGGTACTTTATCATTTCGTCATAGACAAAGCGGATAACCTTTACTTCAAATGTTGGGTTTATCCACATGGCAAACTTGATAAATAGTATTGGGTTCATCCAAACCTTATCGGGTGTTCTGCCGTTTTTGCTCATTCTGCCTTTTACCTGCTTTATTAGGTCTGCCTCTGTAACTTGTTGATTTTCAGCATCACGCTTTTTTGCGTCATGGCTTTTTCTATTATTTTCGTCAATTACCAGAGCACTTATAAACTCTTTTGTAGTTGGGCTATTAAGAAATTTGTACATTTCTCTTTTCGTATGCCCATCAATAGTATTCCACTGCTTTAAAAGCTCGCTGCCGTCGAAAAATCCATCGCTTGTGCGTTGTGTAACTGAAAAATTCTCAATCTTACGTATCATTTCTTGATTACTTTTCATATCTTTGTATCGTTTTGTGTCGTTGCCCCTTTTTCGTGCAAAGATTTCGGGGGCGGTTATAAAACAAGGGCAAAAACTAAGAAGTCTTGATGTGGTGTTTAGACCTCGAAGTTAATGCCCTTTAAATATCTTCTCTACCACCAAACACCACTAAGGCGGTTACTACATTGCAAAAATATAGCTTTCTTATCTTCTATCTCTTTTATCTTTTGTGAGTAAAACGACAACGCTTCGATTGTTGTTTTTTCTCTGTTTTAGAAACGTCATCCACTATCTCATTAACCCATGCAGATAATTCTTGTAAATTCTTCATTGTCCCTTTGGTTTATAGGCAAGCACTTTGCCTAAGTTATACACTACTTGTTCTACCACCCATACAAGTGGCTCACCTTTCTCATCTGTACCATATTGATATATGATAGGCTCGCCATTTTCGTCTGTGATAATCTCACAATAGGCAGACTTTACTTCAACAAGTGCAGATGCTCTGTTTTTCGCATAGCCTACATAAAGTTGTAAGGCATCATACTGGATAGGGATAGCGTTGCCGTTATCATCTTCTACTTCGTAGCCGTCTTTGTCAAGCTGTACAAGTCGCTTGATAGTTGTCGGCTTTACCTCTCTAAACTCTTGCTTTTTCGTGCCTTTGATAATCTCGTCAAAGTAGCACTGCTTAATAATAAGGTTTAATGTCTTCATTATCTTAATATCCAAATTGCTTTGGTGTGCCTATTCTAAGGTTATGCACACGCTTTACAAGTTTACGACCTATATTATAACTATCACCACATATACAGCGACCTAAGAATTTATCCCATGTTAGGTTATTCATGCAGATTGTCTTTGTGTTGCCATTATCTAACAATATGGTATCACCACGCTTAATATCTGCTTTGTGTACTTCTTCAATGTCGCAATCAACGATAACAACATTGTTCTGATGCTTGTAGCTATATGTAATGTGATAGGTTCTCATAATCTTTGCTTTTTAGTGGGGTAGGTAAGTCCTACCCCGATGTTGATTTACGCTATTCTAACTAAGTTTGCCTTTTTGAAACAACGCCATTCGTCTTTTTCGCAATCAAAGTACACTTGACAAGTGTCTGCTGTCTTTTTCTCGCCCTTTGTCGCAGGTATTCTGTCGCTCATAAGAGTGCCGTAAGCCTCTCTCAGAGTGCCGTCTACTTTCTGAAAGTAGAACTTAACTATTCGCTTGCTAAGGGCTGCTTTCAACTTGATGTTTGCCCAAGCGCACTTTAACGCTTCTGATAATGTATAACCATTCTTGCGCACGAACTGCCAAGCAAGATTCATTACCTCTCTCATAGTGTTCTTTAATGTAGTACTCATAATCTTTATAGTTTAATAGTTTTATACTTTGTTTCTTAATCACAATGCAAAGGTAAATAATACTATTTACATAAACAAATAAAATGATAATAAAATTATTACTATTAACATAATTTAGTAAATAGTATTGTTTACATTATATATATAATAGTTATCTTTGCAATATGAGAATAAAAGAAATATTAAAAGAAAAGGGTATAACTCTTTCGCAACTTGCTGACACTATGGGCGTAAGCCGTCAAGCATTGAGTCGTCAAGTGGCAGGAAAGCTGCTTGTAGAAAAAGCAGAAGAAATTGCTACTGCTCTTAATGTGCCTATATGGCAGCTGTTCGCCTCGTCCGAAGAAGTACAAAAGGAAAATAATAACATTGTTTGTCCCCACTGCGGAAATCCTATTAAAGTAACCATAACAAAGAAATGAAGTTTAATCAGTACACATGGGACTTGTATAAACAAACTGATGTCGGCAAGAAAACTATTAGTTTATTTGAAAATGCTGCCCACAATGTATCTATATATGATATTGTCTCCAAATATAATCCCATGGAGGCAAGGTTTTCAGATAAAGACAGTATGGAAGATTGTTGTGAACTTCTATGGGAACTTGCAATCGAGAATATGTCACTGCCAACCAATATAGATGACGCACGAAATCTATATGAACAAATTATAGACGGAGAAATCCTGTATAAGGACGGGGATACATTTGTAGAAAAAGCAGACTACAAAACATATCTCATGGCTAATATGGATATATCTTTCATGTTGTTTTTCAAGGCTCCAGAGTATTTTTTTCCTAATATATTCCGATACCATTTCTTTGACCTTATAAAAGTATTTGATATATTCGATATAGAATTGCCATTACCACCTAAAAAGAGTAATTATAGGGCACGGTGTATGTATTATTGGGAACTATGCGAGATACTATATTCTTTTCGTAAAGAAAATGGACTATCTCCGTATGAGCTATGCGCTATGCTTTATGACTTTGGTCAAGGGCTTACAAAGAATATTCCAACAGAATTGCCGAAACCGTCTAAGGCTTGGTTTATTGGCGGTAAGATTATGCCAATAGAAGATTTGGATTTTACATTTTGGCAAGCTAATGAGGATACTATGCGAGGAGATATTCTCATACACTACGAAACCTCCCCTATATGTGCAATAACATGTATGTGGATAGCCCAAACAGATGGTGTTATAGACCCGTTCTTTTATTACTATGCTAACACATACATAGGAAGTAGAATAAAGCTACCACATGTAACTTTGCAGGAATTAAAGAACGATGAATACTTTTCTTCTCATCCACTTGTCCGGAAAAACTTTCAAGGAGTAAATGGATGGGAAATAAGTAATAGGGATTATCAAGAGTTTTTGCGAATAATACAGACAAAAAAGTACGATACAAGTAAATTACCAGTCTTATATGCACCTAAAATAGCTTGTACAAATATAAAATTAGAGAAAGATGTAGAAGAACATTTATTAATACCTTTACTTGATAGTATGGGTATGACAGACTACATGCGACAAGTTCCATTACGGGCTGGATGCGGTGAAAGAATATATCCTGATTTTGCGGTGCATTGTACAAAAACTGATAATGGCTACATTGCCAAAGTACTTATAGAAGCAAAACTTTCCATGCACAACAGAAAAGAAGTATATACAGCATTTCAACAAGCTAATTCTTACGCACATTTGTTAGAAGCAACGAATTTTAATATGAATGACCTAAATTTACTCGCAATCGTGCTGATAATTTTCGGTATATTGCAAATTATCCTTTTCTTCAAGTTATGGATAATGACAAATGATGTAGCTGCACTTAGGAGAAAATTTGCTCCACAAGTTGAAAATGTACAGAAACCGCGTGATTTACTCGGCATGCACGTCCGTATTCGTTCGAATGGAAAGCAAGTGCGTGTAGTTGCTCGGGAAAAGGGGCAATATAAATGTGTTGATGGCGCAACTAACGAGCCATGCGGTACATATTTCTATGAAGAATTGGAAGTATTAGGGTAGCCGTTAAAAGCTACCCTTTATTTATGTCCTATTGGTGGGGTTCGGTTCTATGAAAGCAAGTCCGAGTTTTGCAAAGGTACGTTCCGTGTTCCTTGCAAAGGTGCAACTCTTACCAGTGTATTTGAGGTGATAAACATCCGCCGACATACTGAATCCCATCTTGTGTGCGGTCATTGTTGGTGATATACTCTTTCATAGGGAAATATCCGTTAAGGGTATCGAGAAAGCCGTCACCCATTCTTATGCCCCATTCTGTAAAGGCATCCTTGCCGTTAATGATTAATTCTGCCATATTACATATCTTTAATATTCTTCTTAATGTCTGAAACGTCACTACTTAACATTTTCAGCGTTTTATTCATTGCAGACGTGTCATCGTGGATACCCTGCAACTCAAGATATGAGTTCGCTTGTATAGTTCTCAGTTCGTCTGCAATAGACTTCTGTTCTACCGCCATCATCTGAACTTCTCGCATAGATGTGTCCATCGTGCTTAATTTAGCCGTCAGAATATCCTTTATTTGGTCACGTGAGATATTCCCTGCCGTGGTAAGCGCAATAATGTTACTTGCCTGCTCAAAGGTGATAGATGTCACTCCATTAGCGGTTGCCGTCTGTGAGCTGTCACCCTCCTTTGTGATGTCAATACCCTTTGCCGCAAATCCATCTTGTAGCTGCTTTAACAGACTTTGTGCCACTGGGAGATAGTTATTCATGCCATCCACTATCTCGCCAGCGAGTTGAGCAGATGCCGCACCGAGTTCATTCTCGTTAATAGACTTCATTGCATAAGCCTTGTAAAGGTTGGATAGTTTATCCTCATACTGACTAAAGACATTCTTCATAAGGAGTTGTTTAACCATATCCTTAGAAATCTCCGCAAAGGTCTTTGATGCCGAGTTCTTGAACTCAGAAAGAGCATCTTTGCCGTCTTTGAGCCATGCCCATACGGCATCTGTCATATCAGACACCAAAGGAGAGTACATCTTAGACACGTACTCATGGATAGACTTATTAAACTCATCGTATTTCTCTCTAAGTTCAACGAGTTTTTCCAATGTCTCCTTTGCTTCGCCTTGTAGCTTATGTCCGTAGTTCTTTAAGACCTCGTTAGCGAGTTCCTTATCAATCATGCCATCTTCTCCGAATAGGTCTTTGCCGTACTTCTCTTTTACCCATTCTTTGAGGTCAGCTGTTTTCTGACCTCGCCAAAAAGACTTATGCTGTGTCTGAATGCGGAGGTTATCTTTCGCTGCAACTTGCCCATTCTTATAACTGATAGAACTCACTGCGGAGTCAATAGCCTTACCAACGATAGCACCCGCAAGACCCGCTACTGCCACACCTGCTGCCGTGGCTACTGTTGCCGTTACGGCTGTTGCCGACAGAGCACCGATGATAGATGAACCGAGAGCACCAAGGGCAACAGTTCCCGTACCGGCCGTAAACACGCCTGCCGCCACTGCTGCGATAGCCGTCACACCTGCTACGATTGGTATCATAGCCTTTCTAAGACCCGAAGATTTGTCGATATACTTCTCTTGCGCCTCATTGAGTTTCTTGTAATAAGACTCAGCAACTTGCCCATGTTCCTCGTAAGCATCTTGCAAACCTTTCAGACCACTGTCAGAGAACCAATTACTTTCCTCGTGGCGTGCTTTCATCACCGCAAGACGATAATCATTCACAGAGTCACGGAGTTTGTTTATCTCCGCTTGCTTTCGTGCTGCTTTCTCGTATAAGTCATCTTGGTTAGGAAGTACGCTACTAAGCGTTTGCATAAGCTGAATAGCTGCACTTATGATAGCTAATATCACGCTTGCCGACTCAATAGCTTTCATAGCGTTTGAGCCTGCCTTACCTATCGCAGTAACGCCATCGGATATAGTTTGGTAATAGGTCATCACAGAGCCAAAGAGAGAGAATATCTCTCCAGTCTGTCCTCCTATCTTACCGCCTAACTCGCCCATCTTATCAGCTACGCCTTGAATAGACTTTGTGAGGGTCTTGTGTGCGTTCTCAATCTTATGGGTGGTTTGTGCTACCTGCTGACCTTTTGCAGCAACATCCGCCTCTGCATCTGCTAATTCCCAATATTCAGACACCCATTTTTTAAGGTCTTTATTGTAGCCTATGCTCTTGACAATCTTCTCTCCGCCTTTTACTCTATCTCGTCTGCTCTCAGCTGCTTTTAACTCGTCCTGCTGCTTGATTAGCTCATCGGTGAGTTTCTTCATCATTCCGATAGGGTCACGACTGATAAGCTCGTCAATCATTCCGTTGATAGCATCGAAGTATGTCTTTACTCCTTCGGGGTTGAGTGCCTCTCCTGCTGCTTGCTTTACCTCGCTAAATCGTCCGATAAGGCTGTTTAGTGTGTCCGTTGATGCCCCTTTGAGGTCGTCAAAAGCCGCTACATAGTTAGGGTCTTTCTTTAGCTGTTCAAAAGCAAGTGCCATCTGTTCCTTGCCGTAGTTTGCCCTCGCTTCTGTCAGCGTGCGATATAAGGCGTTAACTCTTTCTCCATCACCACGTTTCTCAGCTTCTGAAATAGCTTTATTGATTTCTATTACATCCTTAGAGTATTTCTGCACAAGGTCTTTCTTCTTGTCAAAATAAGACTCATTAGCCTTGATAAGGCTATCTTCATAGGCTATCTCTGCATCTTTGAGTTTAGCAATTTCCTCGTCATACTTATGCCATGCTGCCTTTGTTTTCGTATCATAGTTCTTGTACTCTGCATCTGTATAGCGATCGTTAGATGAAGCATAGGAGTACTCGGAACTGTTGTAGAAGTTTTTGCCCTTATTACTTGGGTTTGCCTCCCACTTTTGCTTAGCTTGCTCGATACGTTGCTGCTTGATGTCCTCAAAAGCTCTGTCGATAGCCTCTTGTTCTTTCTTGCGGTTGAGTTCTATCTGTCGGAGTTTCTTCTCGTTGCCGTCTTTGAGGATGTTTATCTCTGCCTGCTCGGTTTCGTTTGCTAAGTCCTCCACCTTGCGCCTATTCTCAAGTTTCGCTTTTGTTTCAATCTCAAATGCTTTCTCGTTGGATTCATTCTGCTGCTTGGCTGCTTCTTCTGCGGCTTTTGCTGCTTTTTCACGTGCTTTCTGTGCCTTTTCACGTTCTTTCTGTGCTTTCTTAGCTGCTTTCTCGCGTTCTTTCTGTGCTTTGCCATCAGATTTATCTTGAATATCAAAGTTCTTTTCAGCCTTTTCAGAAGTAGCCAATGTATCATTGGCAGCTTTCATCTTCTTTTCGGCTTGGTCTTTCGTAAGCAACTCCGTAGAGGATGCCAAATCCTTTGCCGTCTTTCGGTTTTTCTTTGTCTCTTTTCTCGCATCCTTACGCCATTGCGCCATCGTCTTCCGTTCCGTCTTGACATTATCTTCAAGTAGAGTAATACGTTCCTTTATTTGCGCACGATTTAATGGTTCATTATTGCCAATTCGAAGATAGTTCTTCCCCGATTTATCCATTTCTCTTAAGCCGGAACGTAATTTAGCAAGTTCTTTCTGTGCCTGCGCCTTTGAAAGATTGACAACATTGGCATTGTACTTGGCTATCTGTGATTTACGATTTTCGTTGATATTAATTTTATACTCTTCCGTTGCAACAGAAGCCAGTCTATCTATAGCGCCACCCTCTGTACCATACCATGTTTGAGTTTTCTTTATATCATCATGATATTTATTCCAAAGCATAAGATACTCATCTTGGTCTTTGCCTTTTTTGTACCCACCTTGTGTTTGCCGACCTTTTATATCTCCATTATTTTGTAGGTATTTAAGTCGGTTTAATTCTGTTGCCCTTGTCTTACTTTCGTTGTAAGACTTTTGTCCTAACAACGCTGTTTTTCGTTCTATCTCTGAATTTTCCCTTTGTCTTGCCTCTGTAAGATGGTCTAAAAGTTCTCTTTCTGTCTTATACTTCCCAAATATGATTGGGTATTTTGTAATAAGGGTATTGAAGGCAATATTTTTGCTCTCAATAGATGAAGTCTCATCTTCAAGTGTTCCAATAAGTTTGTCTATTTCATCTTTTTCATCTTTGACAAGTTTTGAGTTTTCCTCAATCTTCTTGTTGTAATTATCCTGTGCCCTTTCCGCTGCTGTCATAGAGTCCCCAGCAAGGACAACTGCCGTTATCAAAGTTCCAAGTGCCACGGCTGCTAAAACATAAGGGTTGGCAAGTATTGTCTTATTCAATACTTCTTCCGCTACCGTCAAAGCTTTAGTTACAGTAGTATGCAACACTTGCGCCATTGTCATGCCATTGGTCATTTGAGTAGAAAGAACAAGTGCAGTCTTGTATGCCCCATAGGTTACTACGAGCCCAGCCAGCACCTTGCCTACCTGCTCATAATTCTCCACGAGTTTTGTGCCAATTTGCACGGCACTCATAACAACTCCCTCACCCTTAGAGCCTATCTCATTGAACATATTATCAAAGGACTCTTGGAGCATGGAAATCTGTCCATTGAGGGTCTTTGCGCCCTCTGATGCCATACCATAGAACTTACCACCTGCACTTGTGGCAGAGATAAAGGCATCCTGCACCATCTTTGAAGTGATAGCACCCTTTGACATCTCGTTTTTGAGTTCACCGATGGATTTACCCGTTTTGCGTGCGATTTCCTCAAGCGGGTTGAATCCTTGATTTACCATTTGCATGAGGTCCTGCCCCATCAACTTTCCTGCACTGCTCATCTGTGAGAAAGCCAGTGCAAGGGAGTTGAATTTACCCGTATCACCCATAGAAATGTCACCAATAGCCTTTAAGTAGTCGATAGACTTCTCAGCCTCGATACCAAACGATGTCATCATCTGCACTGCACCGACCATATCCTTTGTGTTCAGTGGAGAAGCAAGGGCATATTCCTTAATTTGCCCCATGATGTTGTTTAGACGTTCCTCATTACCTCCCAATAGGACTTTAAGGGACGTTTCCATGCTCTCGAACTCTGCACGGACGGATATAATTCTGCTTGCGAGTTCTTTTAACCCCATGCCGCCAAGAATCATGCCGCTCATCTGCTTGAGCTTACCAGTAAGCAGGTTCATGGTTTCTGCTGTTCCGCCACCTTCTTGTCGTAATAATGCGTATTCGTCACGGAGTTTCTTTACTGACAGCCTTGCCGTTGCCTGTTCTTGTGTGAGAGCAAATAACGATGCCTTTTCTTTATCAAGAGCCTTTTTGGCTGCTTTCCACTCTGCAAGTTTGGCATCAGATGTCAAAGGAGACGACTTAACAGACTCACGATAAGCATCGCCCAAACGCTTAACATCAGCGGCAACGTCCCTAACTACTCCTTTCTGTGCAATAATCTTCTCTGTAAAGTCATTGACACCCTGCGAAGCTGCAAATATCTTCTGTTTAAAGTCTGTT
>QWCW01000361.1_pt1 | contig 16213 bp, 19 predicted proteins | sample 1972691 | NCBI WGS metagenome assembly QWCW01 (sample SAMN09866698, study PRJNA288562) | Human oral metagenome isolate pre2_saliva, whole genome shotgun sequencing... | reverse complement strand
AAGCCATGGAGTGTTTCAAAAGATAATTCTTAAAGCGCTCAAATCATGGAACAAACCACGAAAAATATTAGTGTTGCGTAAGGTTGCTTCTACGGTACGCGACTCAGTGTTTGCGGACGTGCAAGCAACATTATCTTATTTTGGGATACTTAATTTGTGCAAGGTTAACATGAGTGCCTTTCGCATTGAATTACCGAACGGTGCCGAGTTGATTTTCAAAGGGATGGATAACCCAGAGAAAATTAAGTCCATCAAAGGCATTTCCGATGTGGTCATGGAAGAAGCGTCTGAGTTTACGCTTGATGATTACACACAGCTAACGTTGCGTTTAAGGGATAAAGTGCATAAACAGAAACAAATCTATTTGATGTTTAACCCAGTATCCAAAGCAAACTGGGTATATAATGCTTTTTTTGTGAGAGATCCTAAGAATACAGTGGTTTATCAAACGACGTATAAAGATAATCGTTTCTTGGACGACTTAACTAAAGAGAATATCGAGGAACTAGCCAACAGAAACGAAGCGTACTACAAGATTTACGCTTTAGGTGAGTTTGCGACACTTGATAAATTGGTATTCCCTAAGTATGAAAAACGATTGCTTAACAAAGGCGAGTTGGCGCACTTGCCAGCTTTTTTTGGTCTTGACTACGGTTTTATCAATGACCCATCAGCCTTGCTTCATGTAAGGATAGACGATGCTAACAAGCGCTTATACGCTGTTGAGGAGTTTGTAAAAAAAGGATTGACGAATGACAAGATAGCAGAAGCCATAAAAACGCTTGGATATGCTAAAGAGCAGATACGAGCAGATAGCGCTGAAAAGAAATCTAATCAAGAATTGCGAAATCTTGGTATTCCTAGGGTTGTTGATGTGCAGAAAGGTCCTGGGTCAGTCATACAAGGTATTCAGTATCTCTTACAGTACGATTGGATTGTTGATGAAAGATGCGTGAAGCTGATTGAAGAACTTGAAAATTACACTTGGAAGAAAGACAGAAAGACAAATGAGTACATCAATGAGCCAGTAGATAGCTATAACCACTGCATCGATGCGATTAGATACGCTTTGCAAGACAGAATATATAAATCAAACATCAAACTATTTAAAGGAGGCTTTTAAAATTGGCAAAAGTTTTTGTTAACAAAAGAAAGGTTATAACAACAACAAGTGATGTAATAACTGAGGAAGTCGTAACCGAGGCAGTTAGGTTACACATGAGTAAGTTAGTTAAAAACTACATTGAGAGCGAGGATATGTATCTCTCTCAGCATGAAGTTTTAAAAATGGCAAAAAAAGATAGCTGGAAACCTGATAATCGCTTGGTGTTTAATTACGCTAAGTACATTGTCGATACGTTTACAGGATATCAAATTGGTGTTCCAGTTAAAATCAAACATGAAGACGAGAACGTGAACGAGTTTGTCTCAAGTTTCCGTAAAATCAATGACATGGAAGACTCAGAGTTCGAGCTTGCAAAAATGTCAAGCGTGTTCGGACATGCTTTTATTTATGTGTATCAAGATGAATATAAACGAACTAGAGCGACATACAATAGTCCGATTAATATGTTTATCGTCCATGATAACAGTATTGAGGAAAGACCATTATTTGCCGTGAGATATACGTTTAATGAAAACAATCAAACAGGAGTCGGACAGGTTATCACAAACGACGAATTGATTGATGCTACATTTACAACTGGTGGGGTGGTAAGGTTTGGTGAACGTACTCAACACATTTACAACTCAATCCCAGTAGTTGAGTTGATTGAGAACGAAGAGCGACAATGTATTTTCGAGAGTGTGAAAACATTGATTAATGCTTTGAACAAGGCTGGAAGCGAGAAAGCCAATGACGTTGACTATTTCGCGGATGCTTACTTGAAAGTGCTAGGAGTAGAGCTACAGGAAGAAGATGCAAGCCAAATTAGAGAAAACAGAATTTTCAACCTTTGGAAGAATGGAGACGGGGCTCTTCCTGATGTTGGTTTCTTGGAAAAACCAAGTTCAGATACGACACAAGAAAATCTTATCAGCTTACTGAAAGAGTCTATCTTTGCTATTTCAATGGTTGCGAATATGTCTGAGTCTGAGTTTGGGAACTCGTCTGGAACGGCTCTAGCTTTTAAATTGCAGGCTATGGATAACCTTGCTCGGATGAAAGATAGAAAATTACAATCCGCATTTAACAGATTGTATAGAATCGTTTTTAGTGTTCCATTGACGACCGTATATGAGGACGCATGGACAGGGTTGACTTACACGTTTACTAGAAACGTACCTAGAAACATTCTAGAAGAAGCGCAGATTGTCGGACAGTTATCTGGTCAAGTATCAGAGGAAACCAAGTTATCTGTTTTATCTATCATTGATGATCCTCAAAAAGAAATCGAAAGAATGGAACGTGAAGAGGAAGCTATGGGCGACCTTGAAACACGTCTAGAAAAACAAAAAATCTACTCGGACGCTGAAATGGACGAAAGTCAGAAGGTTATAGCTGATGTTGAATAACAAATACTGGGAAGATAGATACCGAGCTGAGGAAAAAGCAAGAGAGCTAGCGGATAAGAGAGTAGCTTATCAATTGCAGGGAGTCTATCAACAACACGCTAACAACATTCAAAAAGAAATCGATAGTTTCTGGCAAAAGTATGCTGATAGCGAAGGCATCACAAAATTACAAGCTAAGCAACGAGCGGATAGTCTTGATATGATTAATGTCGAGTTTAAAGCTAAGCAGTTAGTTGAGCGCGCTAATCGTTTGAGGGAACGTGGGCAGAAAGTAACTAGCAAGGATTTTACAAGAGCGGAAAATGACTTGCTAAGATTGTATAACTTGAAGATGAAAACAAGCCGTTTAGAAGTGTTACAAGCGAATATTAAGCTTCATCAATATGATTTAGCTTTGAGTGAGTTTGAAATCATTGATAGACACTTGGTGGAATCAATCAGACGTGAAAATCTGTTTAGTGCTGGCGTTTTGAACATGACACTCGGAAGTTTTGAATCTTCAAAAATATCTGCTGACTCTATCGTGTATGCCAATTTCAATGGTGCGACGTGGTCGTCTAGAGTTTGGGAAAGACAAAACGAATTAAGAGATATTGTTAAGAAAGGCGTTGCGGATACCGTCCTGAGAGGTAAAGGAACAAACATTCTTATTAACAGCATTAAAAAAGAGTTTGATGTTTCCTATGGATATGCTAGACGTTTAGCAGTGACAGAATCAGCAAGGGTATATTCAGAGGCACAGAGTGCCAACTATGAGGCTAATGGTGTTGAATGGTATCAAGTCATGACCGAATTAAAAGCGTGTCCGATTTGCCAACCGTTCAACGGGAGAATCTTCAAAGTATCAGAGATGGTTCCAGCATTGAACGCACCACCATTTCACCCTAACTGTCGTTGCACGACGGTGCCACATTTTTTGATAGATTTAAAAAATGTGTAAAAAAGTTATTGAATTTGTCCAAACTTTGATGACATTAAAAGCCAAGGATAATAGTCCACTCTGGACTTAAAAAGGAGGTAGCCTAAATGGCAGAAGAAGAAAAAAACGATGTATTGGAAACTGAATTGGATAATGTCGACAATCCAGCAGAAGTTGAAGGTGCACCAAAAACATTCACGCAGAGCGAAGTTGATGAACTAATCAAAAAACGCTTGGCTAAGCAAGAAAAGTCATTCGATAAACGAATGCAAGAAAAACTTGATGAGGCTGAAAAGTTACGTCAAATGAATGAGACGCAAAAGGCTGAATATGAGCAAGAAAAACAAAAAGCCTATATTGCTGAACTCGAAGCAAAAATCAATCGAAGCGGACTTGAGCGTGAAGCTTCTAAAATGCTTTCTGAGGGTGGTATCGTGGCGGACGAGAAAATCCTAGGCATTGTCGTTAAAGATACAGCAGAAAGAACGCAAGAGGCTGTAGAGAGCTTTGTAGCTTTAGTGAATGATTTAGCCGATAAAAAAGTTGGCGAAAAACTAAAAGGTAAGACACCGAAGAAGATGGAAGACACTTCGGCTGGTGAGATTACCAAAGAACAATTTAACAAAATGGGTTATCAAAGCAGAAACGAATTACTGCAAAATAATCCAGAACTATATCATAAATTGAAAGGATAATGAATAAATGACACAAACTAAAATTGCACAATTAGTAAACCCTGAAGTTATGGCTGACATGGTTTCTGCCAAATTACCAAAAATGATTAAATTTACACCACTTGCTTACGTTGAGCGCGAGCTTGTTGGACAACCAGGAAACACTTTAACAGTTCCAAAATGGGAATATTCTGGCGATGCCAAAGACATCGAAGAAGGCGTAGCAATCGAGCCTGACCAATTAACTACTAAAAAGTCTACAATGACTATTAAAAAAGCTGGAAAAGGTATTGAATTAACAGACGAAGCAGTTCTTTCTGGTTTCGGAGACCCAATCGGACAAGCTACTCATCAAATCGCTTTAGCTATTGCGAATAAAGTAGATAATGACTTAGTTGAAGAAGCTAAGAAAGCTACTCAATTTGTTGCAGAAGCACCTACAACTGGTGATGCACTTGATAAAGCCTTGGCAGTATTCGCTGACGAAGAAGATGCACGCTATGTGGCTCTAATCAATCCAGAAGACGCTATTGCTTTACGTAAAGACACTGCTAAAGAGTGGGTTCGTGGTTCAGAAATCGGTGCTAACATCGTTGTATCTGGTACATTCGGTGAAGCACACGGCGTTCAAATTGTACGCTCTAAGAAAGTTGAAAAAGGTAAAGGTTTCCTTGTTAAAGTTTCTGCTGTTGAAACAGATACAGACGATGTTGCGAAATACGGAGCGTTCGTTATCAACTTAAAACGTGATGTGGCTATTGAAACAGACCGTGACATTTTAAAGAAAACTACTGTTATCACTGGTGATGAGCATTACGGCGTGTACTTATACGACCCAACAAAAGTGGTTAAATTTGGAGGAAATGTTTAATGGGAATGATGTTACGACGACATCATTCTAAAAAGCCTGCTGAAACTGAAGCTATTAACTATAGCGACTTAACAGTTAAAGAGTTGAAAGATATCGCTAGAGAACGCAATATCGAAGGTTATTCAACATTGAACAAAGAGGAACTTATCGCAGTATTGGAGGGATAACATGGCAAATATCGCTCAAGCAAAGATATTGCTAGGGATTGAGGATGAACTTCAAGATAAGTTACTAACAACCATAGCAACGTTGACAACTGCTAATTTTCTAGCATACGCAGGCGTGGATGATGTCCCTGAAGGCCTTGAGTACATTATTACTGAGGTCATTATTAAACGGTTTAACAGAATTGGTGCTGAGGGAATGAGTAGTCAATCCCTCGAAGGCGCCTCAATGAGGTTTGATGCTGATGATTTCAAAGAATATGACAGCGTGATTAAGCGAGTTTGCTCGAAAACATTCAATGCGGGGTTTAAGATGCTATGAGATATAACGAAAGAGTGGAGATTATCACTAAGAAACAAGAAGAGTATGATCCAGAGATTGGCGAATATACTTCTAATGAAGAAGAAAAATTTATCGTTCCAGTTCATGTAATGGACCTTGGAATTGATAAGCAAGTCGCTGTATTTGGAGAGTATAAACGTGGTTCAAAAGTGGTCTATTTCCAAAATGCACCTAAAATCTCATTCGATTATCTCAAGTATCGAAATGAACGCTATAAGAGTAGAGCAGATAAACAGTCTGGAAGAGTATTCTATTTAGAAAAGGATAACTCTATTGGCTAGTATGCAATTTGAATTGAAAGGTCTTGAAAAACTTCAAGCTAAGTTACAGAAAGTAGCTAAAATGGAAGAGGTTGAGCGTATCGTTGAAAAACACGGTTCAGAAATGCAGAAAAAAGCAGTTACCAACGCTTCTAAGTTTAGAGGTCATTATGAAGGTCGAGGCAAAAATAAACATTTTGTCAAACCAACAGGGGCGACTAAACGTTCTATTTCTGTCAACAGTAGCAAAGTCGGTAGGTTCAAATATAAAGTTGCACCAGGCACTAGTTACGCTGCTTATGTTGAGTTAGGGACTCGCAAAATGAGCGCACAACCGTTTATCAAACCAGCTTTTGACGAACAGAAAAAACTATTTAAAGACGATTTGGAGAGGTTGGTTAAATGAAATCAAGAGAGCAAGCAGTTTTTGACAGCGTATTTAAACGTTGTCTTTTTTTGGGTTATAAAACATACGATTACAAACCAGACGACGATGTTCCTTATCCGTTCGTGGAGTTTGAAGATACTACTTCTATATTAGTACCTAACAAAACGGACGTGAAAGGTACAGTCGAACTGGTATTATCGGTGTGGAGTACCCGTAAAAAACGTAAACAAGTATCAGATATGTGTTCGAGTATCCTAGCAGAATCGATGAAGATTAACGAGGCGGACGGCTACCATGTAGCCTTAAACATCTCGCAATCTACAATATCGATTTTCGATGACAACACGGCAATCGAACCACTGAAACGTGGTCGTGTTCGTCTAGTATTTACAATTTTATAAGGAAAGAGGTTAAATAAATGCCAGTTGCAAAAAAAGGTATTGACAGTATTTTATTATTTCGCTTATTAGGCGAAGCAAGCAAAGCAGACGGTGCTAAGTTAGCATTCCAAACTGAACACTCAACAGAAAAGAGCCGTGATACTAATTCGGTTAAAACTAAAGACGGTGTTTTACAATCAGTCGGTGGTATTGAAGTTTCAATTACTGCTACTACTATCATGGCGGAAGACGATGAGCTTGTTGCTAAATTAGAAACTGCTATGGACAAAGGCGAACTCGTTGAAGTTTGGGAAATCGAGAAAAACGCTAAAAAACAAGGTAACAAATTCGAGGCTGTGTATTATCAAGGTTACTTGACTTCATTCAAGAAAACTAAAAACGCAGAAGACTTAATCGAGTTGGAACTTGAATTCGCGGTAAATGGAACTGGGGTTAAAGGTTATGCAACTTTAAACACTAGTCAAGCAGAAGTGGTTCAATATGAATTTGCTGATACAACAAAAGGAACAGCTAGTCCAGCAAGTCCAGTAGCGGGAGTACCTGGGATCGGTGGTTAGAAATTAAGAGAGGTTCACGCCTCTCTTTTTTATTGTATTTTTTAAGAAAAAGGAGAAATAACAATGCAATTAAAAATCAATGATAAAACTTACAACATCAAATTCGGAGTGAAATTCGTTCGTGCGCTTGATAAAGCTTACCCAATCGAACAACAAGGTTTGAAATTCGGGATGGCGCTATCTGCTAAAATTCCAGAATTGTACGCTAAGAATATCGCATCATTAGCGGATATTATCTATTATGGAACGGTTACAGAAAGTCCTCGTCCTTCTTTGACTGATGTTGAAACATACGTTGAAGAATGCGAAGATTTAGAACAATTATTTGATGATGTACTTCAAGAATTGAGTGAGTCGAATGCGGGTAAGTCTTTGCTGTCGGAGATGAATCAAGGTCTCAAGAAGAAATAATTGAGAAACCATCTCTAGAAACGTTTGAGGAAATCATTATAAATTGTGTCCGATTTTTAAACATTACAGACATGAACGAGATTGGTCGCATGACAATGTACGAGTATGACTTGTTGATGACTGGAGTGTTGTTAAGAAAGCAAGATGAAGATGAACTCTTACATCGTTCTGCTTGGCTATCTAGACAAGTGGAAGCTACAAAATCGGACGGTAAAACTCCTTTGTATCGAAAATACAGTGATTTTTATAAGAAAAAAGATACTAATAAGCAAAAGTATCAACTCTCAGACAAAGAGAAAGAACTTTTACTGAGAGCTAATACGTAATGAAAGGAGGTATATAATGGCAGAAACTTATTCAGTCGAAGCGGTATTGACTGCTGTCGATAAAGGGATGAGTTCTACTTTGAACGGTTTGCAGAAAGCAATCAACGGACTTCAAAAATCGTCAACCGCATTTGATAATATTTCAAATAAGAGCGGTTCGATGTTCAAATCAATGCTTGGTGCTAATCTTGTCAGCTCAGCGATTACATCCGCTTTTGGAAGTATTAAAAATACTATGGGCGAAATGGTCGGAGAGTTGAATAGCTCTAAAAAGGCGTGGGATACGTTTGACGGAAACCTCAGCAAGCTAGGTTGGGGGAAAGACCAAATCAATCAAGCTAAAGAGGCTATGCAAGATTATGCGACTAAAACTATTTATTCAGCATCAGACATGGCAAGTACATTCTCTCAAATGGCGGCGATTGGTCGAAATGATAGTGGCGAACTTGTAAAAGCTATGGGTGGTCTTGCAGCATCCGCAGAGAACCCTAAACAAGCGATGACTTCACTATCTCAACAAATGGTCCAAGCTCTAGCGAAACCTAAAATTACTTGGCAGGACTTCCGTATCATGATGGAACAAGCTCCAGCAGGTATGAGCGCAGTTGCTAAAGAAATGGGAATGTCGCTAAATGATTTGATTCTCAAAATTCAAGCTGGAGAAGTTAAAACTGATGATTTCGCTGAGGCGTTTAAACGTGCTGGGGCATCCATGCAAGATATGGCTACACAATACAAGACGATTGACCAAGCGATGGACGGTTTGAAAGAGTCACTATCAAACAAACTAAAGCCCGCTTTTGATACATTATCTAAAGCAGGAATCAAGGCTTTAGAAGCGATTATGAATCAGATTGATAAGGTTGATTTCAATAAGTTAGCAACAAATCTAGAAGGCTTTTTAAGCAAGATTGACTTTGAAGCAGTTATCGGAAAAATAACCTCATTCGTGGGTTCAGCAGTTGCTAAAATAAAGGAATTTTGGCAAAGTTTCACAAATACGAGCGCAATCTCTGATTTTAAACAGGCATTGAGCGAAGTTTGGGAAGCTGTCAAGAAAGTATTTTCATCACTTTCTGGTGGCGATATTGCTTCTTTTGGTGAAAAAATCGGTAAGGTATTATCAGTAGCTTCTGAAGCGATAAAAGCTTTTGCTAAAGTGGTTCAGAGTCTAAGCCCTGAACAAATTCAAGCAATTGCCAAAGCTTTTATTGGTTTTAAGGTGGCTCAAAGGGCAATAAAACCCGTGGCAAGCGCCTTAATAGGACTCAGTAAGGGTGTAGGCGCAGTTAAAGCCGTTTTTGGTGGTTTAGCAAGCTTTACAAGAGTGGCAAAAGCTTTAGGTGGCATTGCTAAAGGTTCTCAAGCCGCTAGTTCAGCCTTAACATTCTTGTCTGGAAGTTCAAAACTTGCTAAGGGTGCAATGATTGGATTGAATATCTTTAGTAAGGTAGGCGGTTGGATTGGTTCAGCAGTTTCAGCAATCGTTGCTTTCCTCGGACCAGTAGGCTTAGTGATTGCCGCGGTCGTGGCAATTGGTGTGGCGTTCGTTATTCTTTGGAATAAATGTGAGGGCTTCAGGAACTTCTTTATTGGATTATGGGACGGTATTGTCAAAGTTGCCTCAGACGCTTGGAAAGGTATTCAAAATGCTTGGAATGGCGTTGGCGAATGGTTTTCTAATCTATGGAACGGCGTTAAAGAAACGGCTTCAAATCTTTGGAATGGTTTCTTAGAAACAGCTAAACCAGTCATTGAAGCTATTAAGAACGCATGGAATAGCATTACAGAGTTCTTTTCTGGGCTTTGGAACGGCATTACACAGTTTGCGTCGAATGTTTGGAATAGCTTCTTAGAAGGCGCACAACCAATCGTGGAAGCGTTGATGAATGTTTGGAACGCTTTGACAGAGTTCTTCTCAACGCTATGGGACGGTATTGTTTCAATCGCAAAAACGGTTTGGAATGGTATTGTCGAAGTTGTTAAAACGGTGGTCGAAGTGATTAAAGGCGTTTGGAACGGCATTACAGAGTTCTTCACTAATCTTTGGAACGGTGTTGTAGAGGTTTCTACGAATGTATGGAATGGATTCGTTGAATTTATAACGCCTGTCATTGAAGTAATCAAAGGTTTGTGGAATGGATTCGCAGAATTCATGTCTGGTATTTGGAATGGCATTGTAGAGGTTGCTACAAACGTTTGGAATACACTTACATCTGTTGTTGAAGCGGTTTGGAATGCTATTCAACAAGTCATCACAACCGCTATCCAAGTTATCCAAAATGTGATTACAACATACATGCAAATTGTTCAAAATGTATGGAATGCAATTTGGAATGTATTTACTACAATCGTCCAGACTGTATGGACTGTTATTTCAACGATTATTTCAACTGTATTGAACGTGATAGCAGGCATCATCAAAGCGGTTACGGCTGTTATTAAAGGCGATTGGAGCGGTGCTTGGGAAGCGATTAAAGGAATAGCTCAGACTGTTTGGGAAGGTATTAAAACAGTTATATCGACTGTCATTAATGCAATTAAAGACATCATTAGTACCGTTTTGGGAGCTATTAAAGATACTGTAACAACAATCTGGGATGGTATTAAAGAATTTATTAGCGGTGCAATCAACGCGATTAAAGAGACGGTAGTAAATGTTGCTAACGCTATGAAAGACGGTTTCTTGGGAGCATTAGATTTACTTAAAAGCGGAGTTTCTAGCGCAATTGATGCAGTTACTGGATTCTTTGATAGATTATGGAACATCGACTTATCAGGAGCTGGACGAGCTATCATGGATGGATTCCTTGGTGGTTTGAAAGCGGCTTGGAGCGCGGTTACAGACTTCATCGGAGGCGTAGCTAACTGGATTGCAACACACAAAGGGCCTATCTCTTATGACCGCAGATTGCTGATTCCAGCAGGGGAAGCTATTATGGGCGGTTTCAATAGAGCTTTAATGGGTGGCTTTGAAGATGTCAAAGGTAATGTGTCTGGAATGGCGGGCGGTATCCGTTCAATGTTTGATGATGCTGGTTCTAGAGTTTCAGCGATGTCAAATGCTTTACAGGGCGATTTCTCTAACAACGTATCTGGTACATTATCAGCAACGTATGAAGTCAACCAGACGAAAGAGCCTGCTGTTATCAACCTTGCGCTTGGTTCTAATGATTTCAGAGCCTTTGTTTCAGATATTTCAAATATCCAAAGTAAAGAAGAAAGGATAAGATTGAAGGCTTCAAGCCTTTAATGGTGGTTTAAATGTATACTTTTAATGACACAACAAAAGGCACACCAACATTTAATTCTGGTTTAGAAGTTCAATTTGGTGGAGTAAGCCTCAATCAAGAAATGAATAACGAGGACGGAACGTTTTTTGTGGCGAATACCACAGGACGGGACGTCCTTGATTTTCATCACGAAACAGCGAATATAAAAGGTCGAGACGGTCAATATCTCTATGGTGCTACTTATAAAGAGCGCGAGATAGAAATACAGGTTAGACTAACTGGATATACTGATTTAGGCATGCGAAAACAGTATGAGCGTTTAAACCGCTTATTGTTTTCCCGTCAAGCTAAAAAATTAGAGTTTGGCGACGATGGAGAGAGATATTACAAAGCTATCTTTTCAAAAGTTAAGAAGCCAGAACTAGAAGATGCGAATGATACAGTTATCAAGTTGCATTTTATTTGTTATGACCCGTTTAAATATACTGAACCTAAAAGTACAGGAAGCAACAAAGTTACTTATAACGGTGATTTTCCTGTAGAGCCTATTTTGTACCTTACAACTAAAGAAAGTTCTGAAATTCGCATATTACACCTTGAAACTCAAAAATATATCAGATTGAAAGCTACTTACGTTCAAGATTCAAGTCTGGTTATTAATTGTGAGACTAGAGAAATCACGTTAAACGGAAGAAACGAGTTGAAAAACTTTGATATGGTTAACAGTCGATATTTTAAACTTCAAAAAGGCGTGAATACATTCCAAGTTGAGGGCGCTACATTGAATGATATCCAGTATAAAGAGGTGTTTGCATGATTTATTTATTCAATCAAACAGAGGAACTGATTGATGTAATCGATGAAGCGAGCCTTGCGGATTTTACACATACGATTGAATTGAATCAATTTGATAGAGCGATCTTTGAAATCCCTGTAGATTACAAGCCTAACATTATCAAAGAAGCCCAGTTTTTTGGTTTTCAATCAAGAGACGGGGCTTTTTGTTTGTTTAGAATTTCTGAAAAGTCCTATGATATTGGATTGTCTATACAAGGTATAGACAGGGCAGAAAGTGACTTACATTCATTCATTATCGAGAATAAGCGCCCTAAGGGAACCGCTGAACAAGTATTGAGTGGAATTTTAGAAGGAACAGGCTATCAATTAGGGAATGTAGACGGCTTGACTAGAACAGGAAAATTGAGCTTCTACTATATTTCAGTTCGTCAAGCCCTCGTTAAAATAATTGAGTCATACGCTTGCGAGTTTAAAGTCAGATATACCTTTGTAGAAAATAAGATAATCGGACGATACATTGACCTGAACCAACGCTTCGGACGTGTTACAGGTCATCAATTCGAGTATGGCACTAACATTCTGAATGTTACATACGAAGAATCGTCTGATGACGTTGTAACTGCTCTTATCGGTCGTGGTAAAGGCGAACAAAGCACGGATGATAATGGAGAATCTACTGGCGGTTATGGTCGAAGAATCCAGTTTAAAGATGTTGTTTGGACGGTTGCAAATGGAGACCCCGTTGACAAACCAGCGGGACAGAATTATGTAACGAATGAAACTGCTAGAAATATCTATGGATTACATCAAGATGGCGTTATTAAGCATCGTTTTGGCGTATATACCAACGAGGATATTGAAGATCCTGTCGAGTTATTAAAAGCTACTTACAAAGAGTTACAACGATTATCCGTTCCAATCGTTACATTTAAAGCTAATCTCCTAGATTTAGCAAACGCGATTGAGCAGGATATTTGGATTGGTGACAGCGTTGGAATCGTAAGAGACCAAATAGGGATTGCTTTTGAAGCTAGAATCCATAAATTAGTCATCGATAAATTGGATAATAACCGTTCAGTTGCGGAGTTGGGCGATTATCAGACATTACAAGCTAAAGACCGTGCAACACGTCAACAAGCTATCAAAGACGCAGTGAGTGGATTTAGTGAATCGTTATTTCATGAAGCTATTGCGAATGAAGTTGAAAGACGGAATAAGGAGATTGACGAAAAGGTTCGTATTATACAACTTGAGATTGATAACGTTATAAAAGAATACCAAAACAAAGCTCAAGATTTCAGCGCTAAAATCCATGAAGAGGTGGAGAAAGAGCGTCCTGAGTTCTTGAAGCGTATTCGTGAAGAGTTGATGAGTGGTGCGGACTCAATTGCTGAATTAAGTAAGAAATTAGAGCAGGTAAGCGAGACCGCAAGAATCAATGCTGGTCTAATTGGTGGTGATGGAACAGCTAAGTATAACAAGAACCGCCTCAATGGTAGCACGGCTAAGAAGATTGCTTTAGGTACTGATTATGTCGAAGTTGGACATAACGGTGAAGGCTTTGAATTAGGTAAGCAGTACGTCATTAGCTGGTCAGCAACATGTACGACTTATGGAAAGACGGATGTGACTGTAATTGTGAACAAAACGCCGTTCTATGGTGGACATGTTCATTTCGCACCTACTACTAATACGGTTATGCCAGAGATTGATAAAGACTTGACTCAGAAAGAGGAACAGGTTTTAGCGGTTTACAACGGTGCTTATCGCCTAACATTCACAGGGGACTGGTACCAAAACGTGACACAGTCAGTTATGATTGATAACCGAACAAATCGGGTTGATTTAGAACCAGTCTATAAGACGATTGCGGATGGGCAAAATTCGATATATGACGGAAGTTGGAACGAGAGTCCAACATTTATTTTTGATGGAGGTATAGCATGACAGAAACAATACCAATTAGAGTACAGCATAAACGAATGACAGCGAGTGATTGGACAAATAGCTCTCTTATCTTGCTTGATGGTGAGTTAGGTGTTGAAAGTGATACTGGAAAAGTTAAGGTCGGAAATGGCCGTGACAGATTTGCATCACTTCAATACTTAACAGGTCCAAAAGGAGACCGTGGAGAGCGTGGCGAAACGGGCCCAAAAGGCGCGGATGGTGTCATGCGATTTGAGGAACTGACAAGCCAACAAAGAGAATCGTTAAAAGGCGCTCCTGGTCCAATGGGGCCAGCAGGACCTAGAGGAGCAGACGGTGCGCCTGGGCAAAAAGGTGACACTGGTCCTCGTGGAGAACAAGGACCTATCGGTTTAACTGGTCCTAAAGGGGCAGACGGTGCAAGAGGTGTTCAAGGACCAGCAGGACCAACAGGACCTAGAGGAGCAGACGGCGCTCCAGGCCAAAATATTATTAATCAAAACGGGGGTCAACCTCTAAAATATTGGTTTGGTTCTAAATCTCAGTATGATGCACTTTCTACTAAAGATAGCACTACTATCTATGATGTATACGAGTAGGAGGTAGTATGGCTAGAGAAGGAATTTATGTAGGTAACAAGGAAGTTACTCATCGTTATATTGGCACAAAGCTTGTTTGGGTGAAAATAAGGCTGTTATTTAGTGGTGACGTATCAATAAATTATGATAGTCATAATAAACAAATAACACTGAATAAGGATTTTTCACAAAAAAATATAAGAACTGTTGAGATAAACGGGAAAGAAATTTCGGTTTCTAAAATCGAAAACAAACAAGGGAAAACTTATGTAACTTTCACTGAGTCCCTAGAAGAATTTGAACGAAAAACAGGATTTAACCGGTATAGAAGTTTCTATGGTTCGATTCCTATTAAGATTTACGGAGGTTAAAAATGGACATTACTATTCAAAACGTCCGTGCGCCTGCTCTAGAGCATAACGGGCGATATTACAAGGTGTTTCAACCTCAATCACGAGATGAACTGTTGAAGCTTCATCACATGGGATGCGCTGGAGATACAGTGTTAACAGATATCCAAATCGAACAAGGGGATTTTCCAACCAGTTTCGTTGAACCAACTATTACCCAACGTACCCTGTCAGGGCTATTTAAGGATATGCGTTCTATCGAACTGGAATTGAGAGACCAAAATAGCACTCTTTGGAGCAAAATCCAGAAAAGCAACCAAGGAGCATTGACTCAGTTCTTCGATACGAATGTTAAGAGTGCTATTGCGCAAACTGCCAATGAGATTAGGCAGGAAGTGCGAAACGCTTCTAACAGCGCTAGAGTACAGGTTACTCCAGAGGGCGTGGTTATTGGCTCTACTACATTAACTGGTGAACAGTTAGCCGCTACCATTTCAACAAGCCCTAGAGGGATTGACTTTATCGCTCCTAAAATCAAAGTCAAGTCCGACATGCTCGTGGACGGTGCAATAACCGCTAGTAAGATAGCTGCAGGGTCCGTTACTGCTAATGCATTGGACGTTGGCTCAGTTACGGCTGACAAAGTTAAATTCGATACTGCGTTTATTCAACGGTTAGTTTCACAACAAGCGTTTGTCGATGAGTTGTTTGCGAAACAAGCAACAATTACAAAGATACAGAACGTTGATTTCACAGGGAATCACATTAAAGGCGGACGCATTACATCTTTAAATGGAGATACTCAGTTTGATTTACAAACAGGCTGGCTTGAGATGAACGGCCACGGCGTTGGCATCAAAAATCAATTCCCTAATAGGCCTTTACAATATTTAGTTTTCGGCTCTGGAAACATCAACGGCGTTGAAGGTTCATACACAGCTTTATTAAGTAATAGAAATAGGTTCGTAACTATGGACCATACATCAGCAGGCCTTCAAATCTGGAATGGACGAAGCGGAAGTAATGTTCAAAGTGCCGTGAATATGTATGGGCAAAAAATCACATTTAACATAAGTGCACAACCAGGTTTGAAAGAAGTGTCTATTGACACGAACACTCATACGCTTGCTGGCGTTGACGAAATTGTTATTCAAGGTGTTCGATTATCATATATCTTAAATGATATTTACGATAATTTCAGAAATCTAGGAGCAGTGGCTGGAAATTACAGTCGAGGTTATTACACAAAATGGAAATAAGAGAGAGGCGAAACATGAATACTCAAGATAAAGTTATTAACGATTTAGCGATTCAATTAGCGAATAAAACGATTGAGTGCGCTAATTACAAGGCTTTATATGAAGAAGCCCAAGCAGAAATCCAACAATTACAAGAAGATAAAGAAAAGGAAGAATGATATATGACATTTAAAGTTATCAACAAATATTTACAAGAAAATAACCGCACTTTCGTTGCGATTCGTCAAGAAAATCCTTATAC
>QWCW01000425.1_pt1 | contig 16273 bp, 32 predicted proteins | sample 1972691 | NCBI WGS metagenome assembly QWCW01 (sample SAMN09866698, study PRJNA288562) | Human oral metagenome isolate pre2_saliva, whole genome shotgun sequencing... | reverse complement strand
ACGAAGAAATGCATGCTGCTATTGAACGATTCAAAGAACAAGGCTTGTCCTTAGAAGAAGCTCAATTGGCTGCATTTAAAGAAAAATATGCAAAATAAGAAGATTTTAAAAAAAACACTAGCTACTAGCTAGTGTTTTTTTCTATGCGATTGATTATACTAGATTTCCATTGAATAAAACTGATATAATAATTGTAATTTAGCAGATAAGATATCGTAATTTAACGATTTGTTTATATTGATTTTGTGGAGAAAATTATGAAACTAAACATTACTAATGTAGGGAAGATTGGCTCTGCAACATTTGAATTTAACGGTATAACAGTTATTGCTGGCAATAATAATACCGGTAAGAGTACCGTAGGAAAAAGTTTATTTTCTTTATTCCATCGATTTTTAAATATTAATGATGCAGTTAAAAGACATCGTTATAATGCATTAATAAAAAGAATTAAAAATTTAGATTTAAAATATGGAGATGTAGATGATTGGTGGAAGTCTACTGACGAGTTAATTAATAAATATAATTTAAAAGATATTCGTAAGTTTCTTGAGGATGGATTGGATATATCTGATGCTCGTAATACTCTTGATTCTATAATTATGTTTGATGGTCCAGATAAAGAAGAGTTTTATGAAGAACTGTTATCTGGTTTATATGAAGTTAAATCTATTAGTAATAATCGTCTGAAAGAGGAGTTAGTAACACTATTTTTTAATAATATATTTGCGTCACAAATTAATAATGTACAAGCGAACGTGGACAATGCTAAGCTGGAACTAAAAATTAAAAATAAGCCGTTACGTGTTGTTTTTAAAGATAATCAGTGTATCTTAGCAGAAGATAGTGTTACGCTGACTAATAAAGCCATATATATAGATGACCCATATGCCACTGATATAGATTTTAAATATATGCTTTATAATCAAAGTGTAGGTCGAGATTATATTAATAATATTTTAGCTGGACTATTACATACTAATAATTCTGATGATGTGGTAGATAAAATTATAGCAAGTGATAAATATAAGGCTATAGAGTGTATTATTGATCGAGTTATAAAAGGGAATCTTATCGAAAATAAAAGAGGAATATTCACTTTACAAAATGAGGATTTTCCAGATGGGCTTAGTGTAAGTAATATTTCTACAGGGGTAAAATCATTTTTAATTATAAAAAAACTGATTACAGATAATATTATTAGTGAAAAGGATGTACTGATTTTTGATGAGCCGGAAATACACTTACATCCTGAATGGCAAATTCTATATGCTGAGTTATTGGTTCTGATTCAAAAGTATTTCGATTTAACTATACTTTTAACAACTCATAGTCCGTTTTTCTTGAGAGCGATAGAGGTTTATTCTAGGAAATATAAAATTGAAGATAAATGCACATATTATGTAGCTAGTGTTAAAAATAAATATAGTGTGTTTGAGCGAATCAATGATACGGCTGAAGTATACGATAAGATGGCAGATGCTTTCTCTGTATTAAATAAAATTAATGATGATATTGATGAATTTAGTAAGTGTGAGGATATCTAATCATGTGTATATCTGTATTGCAGGATTATTTATTATCTAATGAACATCATATAAAATCAATTTCAGATATTTCTGTTGATGACTCCAATAGTAACTATGTATGTTGCGAAAGTTCTATTCAAACTTATAGCTTTGATGATGTGATAAACGAAGTCTGTAAGAATGCAAATATAGACCCTATTTCCAGTGTTGATGCAATTTCTTTTTGTGATGGATGGTTAAACCTTATTGAATTTAAACATAGTTCTTGTACAGGCAAAGATACAAAATCCAAAATTAAGCGTAAATTTAATGATACAGTACGATATTTTGAACGGATAGTATTAGATAAACGATTTTTTGATCAGACTAATATACAGATTCGCATTATATTAGTTTTTAACCCTGATAATAATGTGGGGTATAATAAGTTAAATAATATGATGAATCAATATGCAAATCGACCACCAGCTGACAAGGACAAATTAAAAACTCTAAGCGATTATTGTAATATATTAGAACTATGTAATGAGTTTGTAATTTTATATTCAGATGAATTTATAGGTGAGATTAATAAATATATTTCAATAGAATAGAGGAAATTGGAATTGATATAATGCATCTGTTGATACTCTTATATAATGACTATAACTAGTTTTGTACGTATTATATTAGTTATGTCAAAATAGAATGGGTAGTAAGTTTATTGATTTTATATAATAGATTATTCTAGGAAAGGTTATATTTATATATGACTTTTCCTAGCTAGACTTTTATATATACATCATGTATAATATTTGTATTGCAATATTGGATCATGGCAGTTCTCGGGCCCGTGCAATGGGGGGCCTGTGAATCGTGTCAGGACTGAGAGGTAGCAGCACTAAGCGGTAACCTTCATGTGCCACGGGGACCCCGGGGGCTGTCGTGATCGAATATTGCAAGGCGGCCTTTGGGGCCGCTTTTTTTATCTACTTGTTGTAGCTGAATAAGGTACTAGTTATACTAAAAGAGGACGTGAAAGGACGCCCTCTTTTTTGCGTAATATGGTATAATAAAGTATTGTTAAATATATGCGTAAAACCCTGTTTTTTAATGCGTTTTTCTCTAAAACGGCATAAAAACGGCAAAAACTATTATCCAAAAATATTTGCCACTTTATCAGCGGCATTTTTTCGCATTTCGTCCGTGTAGTGAATATAATTGTTTATTACCGTATCCACGGTATCGCCCAATAGACTGGCAACGGTTTTTATATCTACATTATTTGCCAAAAGCGTACATGCGTAAGTATGCCGAAATGAATGCATAGTTTTATTTTGAACGTATTGTTTTAATACTTGATTGGCTAGTGTAGATTTATTATTTTTAAAATCAAATAACCGTTCTTTGCTAGATACTTTTTTAAAATTAGATAATATATCTGTTAAAACTGGCGGTATTGGAATAGTACGAACGCCATTTGTTGATTTTGTGTTGGCGTATCCGTATTTTCCGTTAATTAGCGCCGTCCATTGCTTATTAATTGTCATTGTTTGATTTACTAAATCAATATCAGACCAGTTTATGCCTATGATTTCGCCATAACGCGCCCCTGTATAACGTGCAACAGAAAATAGCACATAATACATATAATGTTTATCTTGCATGTTTTCTAATAATGATAATTCGTTTTCGGTAAAAACTGATAGTTTTTTATTATCCTTTTTCTTTAGGGTTTTAAGCCGCATGCAAGGGTTTGTGTGGATAATGGCGTATGGTGATATGGCGTAATTGAATAACAATTTTAAAACGGCGGTGCATAGATTAATTGAACTGATTGAGTAGCTTGTATTATTAAATTCGCGCGTAATATCTAGCGTTGTTATTTCTGTTATTTTCTTATTTTTTAACGCATCAACTACATTTAATGCGTTTTTGTACGCGATTAAAGTATTGGCCGTTAAATTCAACTGTTCGTTTAAATATATATTGAAAAATTGCATTAAGGTTAAATCTTTTAGACTATCATCTATTGAAAAGGTGATAGTCTTTTTTAATTCATCAATGATCGTTTGTGCGTGAATTTTAGCAGCCTTTTGCGTTTCAAAACCCTGTTTAGATTTCTGGCGCCAGCGGTTGCCGTCTTTGTACGAAACGATGCATTGAAACCCTTTATCTTTCTTTCTTATGGTTATATTGCATTGCATCGTCTAATTCCTCTATTGAATATTTGGCTATGTAATGCGCGGCAATAAATAAAGCTAATACTATAATCGCTAATATATATCTATGTTCTTGCCACGGCACAAGGCCCAAAGCCAAGCCAATAATTAAATAAAAAACACTTTGATAAAAAGCTACATTAATTGCATCTTTCTTTTTCATGTTGAACCCCTTTATTTAACAATAAATGCGCAAAAGTATTCGCATCTATTTCAAGTTTTGCGCGTGTGGTGCTATCTAAGCCGCCGTATAAATCGTATTCACCATGAAGCAATGCATGCCCTAATTCATGCGCAAGTGCTTCGCGCTGCTGGCGCCTACTTAACCGGCTATTTATAATAATAGCCTTTTTAATCTCCGGTTTAATCAGTACACCGCTAACACCTACAGGCATACGTTTATAAAATACTTTAATGTTTAACTTGCTTGCAATGTTGCGTGGTTCATTTGAACCGCACGAATTAATTAAGTCTAAAACCATATTTAACATGCTAACAATTCCCCTTGAATATATTAATCGTCTAATACTGCTTTTAATACTTTTTGCAATTTCTTTTTTTGTTTTTCCGTCAATTCACGATCGCCATAATAACATATCAAAGTGCTATCTGTAATTTTCTTTAAATCAATTTTTCTCTCAATGTTTTTGATTTCAGGCGTTCCCTCTACGCCCTCTGTAAAATAAGAGGTTGGCACGTTGAAATAGTCCGCCAAAATTTTAAGTGTTTTTAAATTGGGCGTAGAATTTTGAGTTTTCCAACGTGAAATAGTACTTTGAGCAATACCGGTTTCTTTTGAAACTTGATACATAGAAACTCCTGTTTTCCGCATAGCATCGCTAAATCTTTGGTAAAACATGTTTAACCTCCGCAAATTATAAATAAATATTTATAAAATTTACGAAATGTTTAGTGGACTGCTTGCGTAAACGCACGTATAATAAAGCCATAAGGTAGTTGCGAAAACGCAAGCAATCTTATAAACAATCGCGTTGTAGCAAGTGTGGTAGTGAGATATTATTACTTGCTATAACGCAAGTATAACATTAAAAAAAGGTGGTGTAAATGATTAAAACGGTAACAAAAAACATTTTCAAACTTATGGATAGTAAAGGCGTAACTGCCTATAAATTATCCAAAGCAACGGGAATTTCTGAAAGTGTTATTTCCCGTTGGAAAAGCGGCGAACAATCGCCAAGCATTAGCAGCCTTGTAAAGGTTGCGCATTTCTTTGATTGTGGTTTATCGGAATTGATGAAAGGAACCAAATTATGAAAATAACGTATACCGTAGATGAAACGGCCGAAGTTTTAGGCATCTCTAAATCATCGGTATACAACTTGCGCAATGCTGGTACAATTCACCAGCTAACAAAATTACCGGGCGTTTTATTTTCCGTCAAAGAAATTCAAAATATAGCCGGATTAGAAACCGAAATAAATGCGGTTAATTACCGGGCGTTAAAAGCAGAAAATGAAGCATTGACGAAAGAAAACGCAAAACTAAAAAATGGCATAAAAAAAATAACTAACGATATGTTAGCTATTACGGGGGAATTATGATGATTGGATTTATGCAAGCGGTTGGCTTTATCCTGTTACTCGGAACACCGGGCAGTTTAGAACTTGACAATATAACGTTATATGAAGCGTTATTGCAAGGATTGTTAGGTGTAGCGTTGTTATATGGCGGCGCTTATATAGAGCAAATAAAAAAGGCCCAATAGTGGCGGCAACCACTAAAGGGCAGATGCGAAAAGTGAGTTTAAGAAAGCATCTTAACCATATCATACATGATAGTTGGTTAAGGTGGCAAGGTGAAGTATGAGAAAACAAGAACTTTTAAACCTGTTAGAACGTTTTGATGCGCTATTAAATGAAGTCGAACAGGAGAAACCCAATATTTATATGGCTTTAGAATTAACGGTTAAATCAGGTTTTCTGTATCACCATTATATATATGTGTGTGATCGAGAAACTAGAAAAGATTTTCTATGTTACATAAAAGGGTTTAACAAAATAATAGGCAAAAACGAAGTAGAAACATTTAACGATGTATTAGAAGTGTTAGAAAGGGAAGAAAATGAGTAGTATCTACGAATTAAACAAAGATTACGCAGAACTATCCGCAATGCTTGAAGCAGCAGAAACGGAAGAAGAAATTCAAGCAATTCAAGATACATTAGAAATGATTAATGTATCTATTGAAGAAAAACTAGAAAACACAGGTAAATTTATTAAAAATACGGAAAGCGATATTGCTGGTATTAAGGCGGAAATCGACCGTTTAACTGCAATGAAGAAAACAAAAGAAAACTTTGTTGAACGGCTAAAAAATAACGTCGAATTCGCACTAAAAGAAAAAGGCCTTGAAACGCTAACAGTTGGTACCTTTAAAGCTGGTTATAGAAAATCTGAAAGCGTGGAAATCATAAATCTTGATTTAATTCCAGCAGATTTTACAAAAGTTGAAATTAAAGCCGATAAAACTGCCATTAAAAAGGCCATTAAATCTGGCGAAGTGGTGGACGGTGCGGAAATTAAAGTAAACCAAAATTTCTATATTAAATAGGCAAGGTGAAACATGGAATTTAGAACGTTAAAAGCAAACGAAATAGATTGCCGTATCCAATCATTAAATGAAAAGAACGGCAGCGTAGGCGCGGTGGTACTGTTATACAAAGACGCCCGCGTTGATATGCGCCTACTTGATGAAGTTGTAGGTGCTATGAATTGGAAACGTGAACATACGATCATTGGCGATAGATTATATTGCACGGTTTCAATTTATAACGAACAGACCGGCGAATGGGTTGGTAAATCCGACGTTGGCACAGAAAGTAACACCGAAAAGGAAAAGGGCCAAGCATCTGATAGCTTCAAGCGTGCATGCTTTAACTGGGGCATTGGTCGAGAATTATATTCAGCACCATTCACCTATATCAACCTACAAAGCGGTGAATGGCAAAAAGGCAAGGACGGACGACCTAAATCATACGCAAAATTCACGGTTAAAGAAATCGACTATGACGAAAATCGAAATATCAATAAATTAATCATAGTTGATAGTAAAGGAAGCGTGCGCTATACAATGGGCGGAAACGCGGCACCTGTTCAAGCAACAAAACCAAAAGAAAAGCACGTTACCGGATACGATGAATTTCTAAAAATACAAAAAGAAAAAAATGTACCGCCTGTAGAAATTACAAAATTTGTTGCAGCCGAATTCAAAAAGCCACGCGTTGGCATGTTAGATGAATTTGAAATGGTGGCGGCGTTAAAGTGGATAAAAAGCTACGGTCAAGACAATGTAAAAAAAGGTTTTACATTATACGATAATGCAGACCAAGAACTTGAACACGAAGATGCCGGAGACCGCATTTAATGAAATGGGTTACAAAGGGTATTAACTTAATTAAGTCTATAGGCTGGAACGTATTAATTCCAGCCCCTATAGATGAAATGTTAAGTAAGTTAGATCCTAACATTGAGTATATCGTTGAAATCAAACGAAAGGTAAAACGCCGTTCATTAAATGCCAACGCGTATGCATGGGTGTTGTGCGATAAGATAGCGCGGGAACTTTCAAAAAATGGCTATATCTCAAAAAACGATGTGTATAAGCGTGTTATTCAAGAAGCTGGTACATTTACATATCTGCCAATAAAAAACGATGCCACAGGGCGATTTATTGAAATTTGGCACGGCCACGGGTTAGGCTGGTACGCCGAAGATGCCGGCCCAGCCAAAACAGAAGGTTATACAATCGTTCGCGCCTACCATGGTAGCAGCGTTTACACGGTAGACGAAATGCGGCGATTGATTGATGCATTAGTTGATGAGTGCAAACAATTAAACATACCTTTAGAAAATAATGATTATATCAACTCATTAATAAATGAATGGGGGAACAATGAACAAGCGAAAGAAACTTGATAACGTTCTATATGCCCGTACTAGAAAATGGGCGTATGAACGCGATGAGGGTTTATGTGTGCTATGTGGTGCAATGGCAACCGAAGTACATCATATTGAATTTAGGTCGCATGGCGGACTTTCTAATCTTAGCAACTTAGCTTGTTTGTGTAGAGATTGCCATACAAAAGCACATGGCAGCGATGCAAAACAGATTAGAGAAATATTAAAAGAAAGGAATAAGGGTATTAAATGGCAGAACGAAGAATGATGTCTAAAAAAATTATTGATACAGATAACTTTTTAGATATGCCACAAAGTACACAATGCCTTTATTTCCACTTGTTACTAAGGGCAGATGATGACGGCTTTATTCAATCACCGAAAAGCATTATGCGCATTACTGGGTGTAAAGATGATGATTTGAAATTGCTTGTTGCTAAAGGTTTTGTGATTGGTTTTGAAACTGGTGTTATTGTTATTAGACATTGGCGGATACATAACTATGTACAAAGTGATAGATACTCAAAATCTGAATTACCGGAAGCAAAATGCGTAGAGTTAAAAAACAAGGTGTATGAAGTGGTTGAACCGCCTATGAACACAGATAATACCTGCATGGATACAAAATGTATACAAAATGGATACAATCTGGATACACAGATAAGAATAGATAAGATAAGAGAAGAAGAGAATAGAATAGAAACAATATGTCATGTTTCACATGACGATGTGGATAAATCTCACTTTGAAATTATCGAATATCTTAATCTTAAAACCGGTTCAAAATTCAAGCCTACAACTAAACCATATGTACAAGCGATACGATCACGATTAAAAGAAGGTTATACTGTTGACGATTTTAAAACCGTGATTGATAAGAAATGCCGTGAATGGCAAGGTACAAAACTAGAAAAGTACCTAACACCGAAAACTCTATTTGCGCCAAGCCATTTTGATACATACTTGAACAGTAATGAAACAGCAACTATGACGGATACAGAAAGAAAGGTTGCAGAATTACACGCGCTAATTGATGCGGTAGAAAGGGGAACAGATGAAACCGAACGCGAAGATATATGCAGCTACGGGCCAGTTATTGATATATCCGAATATTGATGTAAAGAAAACAGAAATGTACGCCTACATGTTACAGGATATTAACCCGGTAACGCTGGCGGAAGCAATCAAGCAATGCATTAATACATGTGAATTCGTTCCAGCCGTTGCCACTATTCGCAAGAAAGCGGAAGAAATTTCCGGATATGTAAACGGAAAAGAAGAACGGTTGATAGCGCAAGATGCATGGGGAATCGTACGAAAGAAAGCCAGCCAAGTAGGGTATGAAAATGGCCTTAATGAGTTGGAAGGTATAACAAAGTTAGCAGCTAAAACTGTATGGCATTTCTTTGACCCAAGAAATTGCCAAAGCTACAACGAAAGCGCCGCGATGAGCCAATTCTGTAAAGCGTACGAACAACTGGCAGCACGCGAACAAAAGAATATGGAAATTGCGGAAGGTATTAAACATAACGGCTTATTAATGGAAGCACGGAAGCGCGCAGAACTTAATATGCCGAAACAAACAGAAGTTAAGATGCTGGATAACGGCCATTTGATTGAGGTTAAAAAGTACGAGCCTATAGACCTTAAAAGAGCCGTTGAAAAAGCGAATATTTCTGACGAAGGGAAGGCGTTAATTCTGGGGGTGTTGAAGTGAATAATAAATTCAAACGAATTTAACGCTTGATGAATTGTTTACACCTCAAAAAAATCGTTTAAATGCGTTGTATGGAAGTTTTAAACAGTCAACGATAATTCATAAGGGAGAAATAGTAAAAGGGGGAAATTGAGCGGATTTGCCCGGTAGAATTAAAAAATAGAAAGGGAATTATATTATGAATAGTGTTCAATTATTGGGAAATCTTGCGCGTGATCCAGAAGTACGTTATACGCAATCTGGTCGAGCGGTTGCAACTTTCACAGTTGCGGCTAGCAATACATATATTGACTCAGCAACAAATGAAACGAAAGAACAAACGGCGTTCGTAAATTGCGTTGCATGGGGTAAGCTTGGCGAAGCAGTAGGAACCTACAGAAAAGGAAACCGCCTATTTGTGGAAGGTCGAATTCAAACAAGAAGCTACGAAACACAGGACGGGCAAAAGAAATATGTTACGGAAGTAATTGCTGGTTTCGTTGGAGTGTCCGCTTTAAATGATGCGGCAACAGAAAGTAATTTTGATAGTTTTGCAGATGATAAGGGGAACGATGAAAATATTCCGTTCTAGTGTGTGAAAATGTTAGTAAAAAACGAGAATGAATGGTGCTGGGTAATCGATGGACATGTAGGGTATCCAGAGAAAAGTATAGTAGATTGTGTGAATGATTTTGCTAAAACGTATCCAGAAGAAGAAGTCCCAAAGATTAGAGTTGGAAATCCTTATTATTATGTTCCTACTGTTAATGCTGAACGAGTTATTGAAGAGATTGTGTGTGGCGATCTTGACGATGAAATAGAGGAATGGTCGGAAGATTATTTGCTTGATGTGAAGAAAGAACATATACAGGAATTGGAAAATGAATTAACAAAAGTATTTCGTGAATGGGAAAAACGACATGGATATGAGAATAGAGAGTTTGTAGTATTTGAAACTATAAATCCTTTTGAAAATAAGGAGATAAAAGCATGAAAAATGTTGCATTGTTGGCGTATGTAGTACTTGCGCTATTAGTAAAAGTTTTAGGATTAGCGTTCCTTGTTTCAATGGTGCTATGGTTATTAGGTTTATTTGGCATTACTGGTAATACGGTATTGGGTTTATTTGTATCAACGCTTGCTTTAGCGCTGATTACCGGTGCGTTAATGGAAATGATTAAAAAAGGCGCGCTATGAAGATATTAGATGCGTGTTGTGGTTCCAAAATGTTTTGGTTTGATAGAGAACATAAAGAAACAGTTTACATGGATAACCGAATGGAAAATACAACACTATGCGACGGTAGGAAGTTAATTGTAAAACCGGATATAGTTGCAGATTTTAGAAAAATGCCTTTTGAAAACGAAACATTTTATTTGGTTGTTTTTGATCCGCCGCATCTGGTGAGCGCTGGTGATACGTCATTTCTAAAACTGAAATACGGGAAATTAGGGCCAGACTGGAAAAAGGATATAAAACAGGGCCTTGCGGAATGTTGGCGGGTACTCAAACAAAACGGAACGTTAATTTTTAAATGGAATGAAGAACAAGTAACCTTGCCAAAAGTACGCCAGTTATTGCCAGATAAACCGATTTTAGGCCAACGGCGCGGAAAAACAATTTGGTTGGTATTTTTTAAAGGTGGAAACAGGAAATGAAAGCACCATGCAAAGGTTGTAAGTTTAGGGCGATAGGCTGCCATAGTACATGCGCGGCCTATATAAAATACAGTTTGAGCCGAAAAGAAGAATTAGAAACCCGTAATATCCGGCATTGTGTGCACGGGTATATCAAGACAAATAACAACCGCATCAAGCGGAGTAAAGGTAAATATTAGGAAGGTGAAAATGCATATATGGGGGTTATTTGACGATGGCAATGGCTGTTATCGTCAAGCGGTAGATGAATATAACATGAATATTGGGGGGCAGCACACAATAACATCAATAGGAATTGGTGATGCGTGTATCAATCAAGATTTAGCAATCAATACGTTACACAATCCCAAAGCACTATGGGAAACACTAGATGGACTGGATAGACCTGATGTTATTCTAGCTAGTCCGCCATGTGAAAGTTGGAGCGTAGCAAGTGCGATGAAAGGCGGTAATGCGTGCTGGAAACAAGAAAAGGATATGACTATAAACCTATTCGGTGAGTACGAACAAGGAAGTAAATTCACAATCAGAAATCACATTGATTATGAAAACTACCAATTCAAGTATGACAAGTCATTCCTAACACGCATCAATGGTGAGATGTGTATCTATAACACGTTAAAAATCATTGAGCGTTACCAACCTAAAGTATTTGTGATTGAAAACCCAGCATATGGGCGGATATGGGAATACATAGCAAATGTAATAGGGTTCGATATTCCATATGAAAACCTAACATATTACAACAACTATGATTATCCAATCAAGAAACCCACCAAGTTTGGTAGTAATATCAATTTGAAATTATTGAAAGATGATATAAAGAACGCCATTAAATTCAATAAGCTAAATATAACTGGTGTTAATAGATATAACACAAGGTCACATATTCCGTTGAATTTAGTAAAAGATATTTTAAAACGATGTGAACAATATATAGAGAGGTAAATATGTACAAATTACAAGAAAAAGCAATCAATGCAGCAAGAACAGTATTATTTAATGAATTTGGTTATAACGCTAATGAATTAGCACTTATGGATATGTATGTAGTGTGGTTTTGTAAAACATTACAAAATTGGAAAGCGTTGGTAAGCGGTGTACATATCAAAGAATATATCGAAGTTACATATAACGGGGATAAGCAAGAAACATATATTGATGTATACAATAAAGCTTTTAATACATGCATGAAAGATGATGCTGAACCAGTTGAGGGGTGATGCGGTGTATGGTTGAAATCGTATTTAGAGGTAGACCAATCACAAAGAAAAACCACGGGCAATTAATCAGAAGAAACGGCAAGCCTTGCATGATACCTTCAAAGGCTTATAGGGAATATGAAGAAAGTTGCCTATGGCAACTGGCTGGAAAGAAAATTAATATGCCAGGCGTTGTAATAGTTGAATGCATGTATTATATGCCTGATAAAAAATCATTCCCCGATTTAATCGGGTTATTGCAAGCAACAAGCGATATTTTAACAAAAGCCCGTGTAATCGATGATGATAAGTGGATATGCTCCTATGGGAATAGCCGCATAGCTGGGTATGATAAGACGAACCCTAGGGCGGAAATAAGAATATCCCAGGGGCATAGTGAAGCGTTGGATGCGTTAAGGAAATAAGGGGCGGTGAAATATCCGTCCTATCATAAGAGGTTAATATGAATATTTTTAGAGATTTTACGGAAAAACCAACAACCGAAATAATGGATGGTATATGTTGCGCTTTAACCATAATACATGGTGATGATGTGTATAAACCGATAATTAGAAGAGAATACAATTGTCTAGTTGCTGAATATCATATAAATGGTGTTGGCGTTGATATCATGATTAGTATTCTTGAACTAAGAGAAAGAAAAATATCATTAGAGGAATACGCAAGAATTATACGAAGAAAAGCGCTTAATGGATATGTTGATCGCGTTGAAAGTGAGCGTAAAGAAGAGTGGAATAATGCGTTAAATTTATGGAAAGAAACACAAGGTGATAACAAATGTTAGGCTATAGCGGATATGTTTTTGGTTCCGATTATTTAATCGATGTACATAAAAGTAAAAAGAGTGCTATGGAATTCCTGAAACAATTAGCCTATGAAAGCGGTGATGATATATTCACGATAGGTAAGGCCATGAAAGCAGGAAATGACATAGTACTAACGAAATCGGAAGTGTACAAATACAGTAGAAAAGGGAAGTACTGGTTTAAATTATGAACAAAAAAGAATTCACAGACTATTTATTTAAAATTATGTACGAATTAGGGTATCGAACGGCCGAAGTTACAAAAGGTGGAGTATCTTTTTACAAATGCGACACGATTATGACTGTATCGACACCGAGAGTACCGACAAAACTCACATGTTTCGCTGATAAATGGCAATGTATTGATATTGCTGAATATCTAGGTATTGTTGATTGGAGCAAAGTAAAGGTTGACACACCTATATTGGTTAAACAGTGTGAACAAGATGAATGGGGAAAACGACATTTTGCATATTTTAAAGATGGGGAAGTATATGCTTGGTTATATGGTAAAACGTCTTGGAGTGCTGATTATGAGGCCGATACATCCTATTGGCGTTTGGCAAAACTAGCAGATAAAGGGGGATTATAAGATGCCTATTATTAATCCGATGTATTTGTACTTAATCGAAGTGTTGCATAACATTGATATACTTAACCAGGGCTTATTCTTTGTGTTGTCAATATTGCTTGTGTGTTTCGGTGGCTTATGTTGTTTAGCAAAAGAGGTTAAACAAGAAACGCTTAAACATAAGCGGTTAATTATATGTGTAGGTAGCATATGGGTAGTATCGTTAATGGTGGCGGTGCTGGTTCCTACTAAAGATGCAATGTATAAAATGCTCATTGCTCATTATGTAACAACTGATAACCTACAAGCGGTTAATGAATTGGTAAAAGGTAATATCCAAGATTACTTGAACATGTTAGAGAATACAATTCGCAACTTGCGATAAGGGGGATATATGACCGATAAGGAATACAGGGAAGTAGGGAAATCGTACTTGGAACCAATCAAGAGCGTATCCATACGAATTAATTCGCTAAAAGAGGACCTAAACAACACAATGAATGATATTGTTAGTATAGGCGCAATTGATTATTCAAAGGAACGCCTAAGCGGTGGCGGAACACCTACAGGCATAGAACGGTGCATAATTAGGCTAGAGAATAAACGCGAAGCCGTACAGGCGGAAATACGGCAGTTAATTGAAGAACGTGAAAACGCATATGACGTGATTAAACATTGCACACGAGGGCAAGAGCAAATATTATTGTTACGTGAATACATCGACGGGAAAGATGCAAAATATGCGAAATCGTTTATTGATCGTACAACGCCCCGCAATTGCATACTGTAAACAAATACCGATATAGTGAAAACCTTCATACTATAAATAACTTTGCTGTTGTTAAATTTCATTTGTTTTTTCGTGGTTGAATACTTGTATCGTTTCAAAAGTTTCATAAGAGCGCATGAGAACTATCGGTATTTGTTTAGAATATGCAATAAAATAGAATAAAACAAAAATAAAATGGTGTGTATCCACGGCGATATGCCCCATTTCTTGTATAAAAGTAACATTTGATTATTGAAAACTGAACGCGCTGCATCTGTTTGATACTAGTTATGGAACGTTTGCCCCGTGTTTGGTTTTGAGTAATTAAAAAAGCCGCTATTATCTAGCGGCTAACATTTGGCGTATTTGGTTATTCATTTCTTTCTGATATTCGTCTATAGTATCGAATATTGTTTCGCGTAGGTTAAATGCAGCGAACGCATCATATATTGAGTTAGTACGGCGGCGTAGTAATTCGCATTTTTCAGCTAGATAACGAAGCATCATAACAATGTTGCTTAAATCATCATATCCTAGTGTTTGAATTATGCCGTCATTATTGTATTTGATACCAGTATATGCGGCTTGTAATGTTTCGATATTGTTTAGTTCGTTGTATTTGATCGCGTTTTTAATTTCTTGAATAGTCATTTGCATTGTTGTATTCTCCTTTTGTTTAAATAGTTGGCGGTAGTGGTTATCTACCGCCTTTATTTGTTATTCGTAAATGTGGCAAGCAATAACTTCGTTTGTGTTATTGTCGATTAGTTGCCATTCAAAACCAAAACTCATTGTACTAATGAAATTGGAAGCATCTGTTTTGTTTTCGAAGTTCCATGTTTGAGTTGTGTTTAAGTCTTTAAGTGTTAGCATTTTAATTTCTCCTTTTCGCTTAATTGCGTTTTCCGATGTATCTTATGGATTCATTATACTTGCGTTTTCGCAAGTAGTCAATAGGGAAATTAAAAATTTTTCAAAAAAAAGTTTGTAAAGGTGGTGAAAAGCTAGTGAATATCATATGTACAAAGTCAAAATGTCTTAACAATAAGAAGGGCCAATGCACGGCCAAAGAAATATACTATGACGGTTTATGTCAAACATATTGCACTAGCAAACACGCAGCCAAGCAAGTAGCCGGCATATGTGCGCGATCACACGGGCGCATGAAAGCAAAAGACAATAACATTCTGAAATAAGGGGGTGAAACAATGGCGGATAGAAAAACATATACAAAACTAACCTACACAGACTGGGAAGCAGAAGAAAAAATATTGCTTATCGAAGGTTGGGCGCGTAACGGCTTAACAAATGAACAGATAGCCGAAAATATGCAGATATCGGTTGTTACCCTTTGGGAATGGCGAAAGAAATCAACTAAAATTTCTAATGCCCTAAAAATAGGAAAAGAAGAAGCGGACTTGAATGTTGAAAATGCACTATATAAAGAAGCGTTAAAGGGAAATACTACCGCAATTATATTCTGGCTTAAAAATCGCAAGTCTAAAGAATGGCGCGATAAGATACAACAGGAAATTACAACAGAAAGCGCCGTTAAGTTGGTTATTGATAACAATGAACTGAGTGATACAGATGAGTAAAACAAATCTGTTTCGCGATGTGATACGGCCAACACCTAAGCAAAAAGAATTCTTGCGGGCAGTAAAGCAAAATATATATACGCTATATGGCGGCGCTGCTGGTGGTGGTAAATCATATATACTCCGTTGGGGTTTAGTGTGGCTTTTAATTGACTGGTTCATTCAAACAGGAATTAAAGGCATACGCGTTGGGTTATTTTGTGAAGATTATCCAAGTTTAGATGATCGTCAAATATCCAAAATCAAAATGGAATTTCCGGAATGGTTAGGAAGTTATAAAGAAAGTAACCATGAATTCACATTAAA
>QWCW01000357.1_pt1 | contig 16300 bp, 15 predicted proteins | sample 1972691 | NCBI WGS metagenome assembly QWCW01 (sample SAMN09866698, study PRJNA288562) | Human oral metagenome isolate pre2_saliva, whole genome shotgun sequencing... | reverse complement strand
TAGTAATTTTATCTAAAAAGAAAGAGAATAAGTAATTCAACTTACATTAAGAGGTGATTAAATCACCTCTTTTTTAATTTTGTGAAAAATTTTTAAAAAATATGCAAAAAACTATTTACAAACAGAAAAACGTATGGTATAATGATAATGTAAGTTAATTAAGGAGGGATATTTTATGAATAAGATTATAAATACTATTAAGAACCATAAGAAGTTAGCAATTGCATTATTATTACTAGTTATTATTTCAATTGTTGGTACAGTTATTGTATTAAATAAGCCTAAGACTGTTGAACAGACTAAGGTTGAAGAGACTAAGCAAGAAGTAAAAGACGAAAAGAAAACTTCCACTAAGGAAGATAAGAAGTCTGATGATAAGAAAAAGGACGACAAAAAGTCGGATGAGAAGAAGACTGAAGTTAAGCCTGAAGCTACTACAACACCATCTAACGATGCAACTGTAGAAGAAACACAGAATACAACTTCTAACAATGTTTCTAATAATACATCTACAACAACTAATAATACTATTTCTAATTCCACATCTAACAATACTGCAGCTCCATGTGTTCCTACATACACAACAGTAACACATCCTGCAGTAGGTCATTATGAACAGCGTGAAATTATGCCTGCTTATGACAAACCTATTTATGCAGAAAAAATAGTAGGTGGTCATACAGGTCGAGTATATAATACACTAGCAGAATTTGCTAGTCAAGACGAAGATGGTAATTATTCTCTTCAACAAGTACAAGTTGGTACAGAACATGTTCCTGCAGTATATGATAATGTATGGGTAGAGGACCAGCCAGCTTATACAACAACAGAAGCTTCTGGTTGCTAATTAAACAGTATTGAATATAAATAAAAAGAACTAGATTAATTTCTAGTTCTTCTTTTTGTTTTTAATTACTATAACTGAAACACCAACAATTGAAATCGCCACCAATACACCAGCAATCATCAATAACTGTTTTTCTTGCTTTTCTTTTTGTTCTTTTGCTTGTGTTTCTTGTTCTAACTTTTCTGCTTGTTTAGTTTCCCATTGTTTATCTTTTTCTACCTGCTCTGTAATTGTGTTCTTTAACAAGTTTTTCATATCTTCTTCTGTTTCAATATTGTTAAATACAATTCCTTTTTCAGCATGTCCTGGAACTATAAATGGAATATACAAGTTACTTGTTCCTTCAGAAATTTTGTCTGCTAATTCTTTTGAATGTAATAGCTCTTGAGAATGTTTAATTACTTCTTTTACATATTCATCTTTCTTACTAGAAATTTGATTAAATAAATCTTCACTTGTACCACTAATCGATAAGTATCTTGTTTTGAATGTGTCTTCGTTAAAGTTCTTTCTATCAATAGTTGTATCTAAGTAATTCAGCATCTTATTCATGAAATCTACACCATGTTCTGGGTCAACTTCATTTACTGCTAATTGATAACCTGCGTATTGTGCAGAGTATGAATTTTCATCCTGTCCAATAAATGCTGTTGGTGTATATTTTACCACTTTTCCTTCTGTTAATGTATCGGTATATGAGTCTGCTAATTCTGTGTCAATATATTGGCATGAACCACAAGCTCCATCATAATACCAATCAATTACCATTTTATCTTTTATTTCTTCTTCAGAAATAATCTTTCCTGTATCTGTTGAAACATAGAACGATGTTTTAAGAGATGGTTCCTCAATGGATTGTTCTTGTACAGGTTTAGAACAACCAACTAAACAAGCAGCCATCAATACTGTTGTAAATAACTTCTTCATTATTTTTATTTATAAGTCCTTTCTTATACTATTATTATATCACTTTTTGATTATGTATTTTGTATGGTGATTTAGTGCTTTTCTAGGTGATTATTATAGCTAATGATATGATTAATATAAATAGTTTTAATATGCACAGGAATGCACATGATGTTAGTCAGAATGCGATATATTATATAAAGAAAGGAAAATAATTAAAAATATGGCAAGAGGAGTATTAGCAGTAAATTCAAAAGGTAACATTACATTATGTACAGCGCAAAATCCAGGACATGGAAATTGTAATCACATAATTCATAAACAACCAGATGAAACAGACAATCAATTTTACGAGAGAGTAGATAAAGTAAATGAAGTTTTAGCAGCAGTAGAAGAACCATTAAGTGAATATAGAAACATTAATTCAACGAAGATGTTAAATCTACCAGATTTTGATAGATTAGAAATCTCAAAAGAGTTTGTTGATGAAAATCATGATATTTTAGCAAAACATCCAAACTCTGCAATTAGAGCATTGGTTGCCCATTATGGTTACAACCTGGAAGAATTGTCTAATGATTCAGCTAATCATGTAAGACGTACAATGGCTAGAGATGGTCACTATACAGATAAATTCTTACATGATACAGATACTTATACAAGAGAAGAGGCGATTAAGTATCTTAAGAGAAGTGGTAAATTGGACAAAAATGAGATTAGAAATTTAAGAGAAAAAAGTAAAGAAAGAAAAAATATCAAGGACTCAGTATGGAAGTTTAATAGTCTTGTAGATAATCTATATTCAATTAATAGACTTTCAGATGAAAATTTTAATAAATTACGCAATGTTTCTGATATGGGAAGTGAGATTATGCATGAAATTAATAATAATAAAGATAAGACAGAATTCATGAATAAAACAACATCTTTTTATAATATGTTACGTTACAGTGAAAATATTACACCTCAAGAAAAAGCTCATATTAGAGACAATTGTATTGCGACATTAAAAACATATACCGAAACATGTAAATCAAATTATAAAGGTGAATATTATAGTTATAATGAAGAGTGTCCTCGTGCTGTTTACTCGTTATATGTGCAAGGACATAGTTATCTTGATAACGAAAAACGATACAAAATTTATAATGACATTCCAGAAGAGTATTTAGATATTCTTAAGTCAGAGGACTATATGATTAGGAATGGTAGATATGATTTTGTAGAAGCCCCTAAACAAAATTAAGACTAGAGTAAAATCTAGTCTTTTTCTTTATTTTGATAAGATGCGAGAGCGATTTTGATAGTGCTACTGTACCACTTTTACAGCCGTAAAAAGGTGAAAAAAGAAGAAGCTGTATAATCTATCACTTTTAATCAAAACAACTGCTAGAATGCTTCTAGCATCACTTATACATAATAAAAAAGGAAGAGATATATTTTCTCTTCCTTTTAATTTTCAGTAGTTTCTTGATTGTTTTGACTCTTTTCATTTGTTCCGAATTCAAAATTCTTTCCAAAATCAAGCATCTTCTTAGTATCTATATTTTGAATTTCACCACGAGAAACTTGAATAGAATCTCTTAGTGTATCTCTATACTCATCAATCTTCTTAGAATTTTCTTTTAAGAAATTATTTCTTTCTGTTTCATTTTCAATAGTTGTTGCATGAGTATCAATATTCTTTTGAGCTTTATTAACTTCACTGTCAATAAAGTTTCTCTTACCCTTAAATACACCATTCTTAACAACATTGTCATTTAATGAAGATAACATATCTTTTCTTCTATTAATATCCTCAGAATGTTTTTGAACATCTTCTGGGGACATATCATGTACTTCATCTTTTAAATCTTTCATAAAGTAAGATAAACCAGAAGCACTCATCTCTTTCATTCTTGATTCCTCAATAGATAAATCATTTTCGAGATATTGTTTGTTTTCTTCACTTCCATAACTATCGTTATTGATTTGATTGTTCTTATTTAAATTGTTTAAGAACTCTTTATTTTCAGCGTTTCTATTAGCCTCATTCATATCTCTATTAGTTTTCTCAATTAGAGATGTTGCTTGGTTATTTAATCGTCTAGCGGTTCTTACACCAGATGCAATTAAACCGCTACCTCTACTTGCCTGCATAGCAACACCTTCAGTAATACCGGAAGTGATACCTTGTCCAGTAACTGCTCCAGCAATTCCACCAGCAACAGCGGCTTTTCCGTAGTCTCCAACTTTATCTTTAATCTTATCTAATCTGTCACCTAAAGCGTTACTTAATTGTGTTCCACCTAAGTCTACTTTACCTAATAGGTCTACTACTTCTTTTCTATAACTGATAAATGTTAATGCTAATACCATAGAGACTATTAGTAACAATGTTCCATTTAGATTTGCAAATGCTGCACTATAAATATTTGTCATTACAATAACTAATATACCTACAGCAAAATATTTCATTAATGCAGATAAGAATCCTTGTAACCAACCTAAGAAAATCTTCTTACCTTTACCTGGATGAATACTAAATAAGATAAATACTGGTGATAACATTATGGTAATCATTGAGATAAACTTGAATGATAAACCACTCAATGTTACAGGTAAGAATACTAGTGCCGTAAATAGTGCAGATAGTACGCCAAATAATCCAATAAAATCTCTACCATTACCAACCATAGCATTCCACATGTCTTCGTTTTTAGCAAGTGTTGCCATAACATATGACTGACCTGTAACGATACGAGAGTCTTTTGATTCATATTGTTGTGTTAACGCAGATGTTTCACCGAAGTTACCAATAGTCGCGTTAGCCAAATAAGCCGCGGCAATATTACATACTTTAGCATTACCGTTACCATCTGTAAATTTAGGTGTTGTACCTGAATAACTAGATTGAATTTTACTTAATGCAGATTCTACAGAAAACATACTTACACAATAGTCTTCTGGTTTTCCTGCAAGATTTTCAGGAGGAACAACACTATATCCATCAGGAGCATTCATTGTATATAATTCATTAAATGTTCTACCAAACTGTTGTTCAGACCATCTATCAATAGCAATACCTTTTATAATATTACATGATAAGCTATTCACAGCAAACTGATTTTTAAGATTAGGGTCATCTGTATCTCCATAAGCTGTACAGAACTGTTCTTTCTGTTGTTCTTGTAGTTTTTCACCACTGTCTAAACAACTTCCACCAGTCATTACGTTAAATATACATGAACTAATTATGTTTACTCCTTGTTGTGGTATTTTTGCAATTTTAACTGGTGCAACCATAATTACTAAACCAACAAAGAATGACATTAATGCCCATAATAATCCGCCTAATCCTTTTCTTAGTTCACCTTTCCACAATGCATTATATAATAACCATAATGCTACAGAGATGAATGCGAAGATAGACATTGGCATAAACACACCTCGTGTTAACTGTCCAATAATTCCTCCATTACCACCTTCTGTTCCACCACCAATTTTAATTAAATCAATGTAACATGATTTTCCTGAACCATCACATATTAATGAATTATCAAAGAATATTTGAATAATGTCTGCTGTGATTTTTGCTAAAAATTTAGTGATTCCTAAGAATGTTGATTGAATGGTTGTTGAGAAACCGCCAAGAACACACATTGGATTTTGTCCAGTTTGCTTAACTCTATTAATAGCTTCTTGATTTGGTGTTGTTTCAGCTTCAAGAATATCTATTACAGATGTTCTATTCGCTCTAAACCAGTCATTATCATTTCTGTCGCCATTAACAATAGCATAATTTACTGATTGTTCAAACAATTCAACACCAGTGTATTTTCTATTAACAACGTCTTTTAATGGACTCTGTGCAGCTTGTAATGAAATTGCATCAGCATTTTTTGTTTTACCCATGTTTGCTGAACCTGTACTACTACACATGTTTGCCCATGCTGCACTTTGAACTGTAGAAAGAGATATGATACATGTTATGAAAGCTATAATTGAAAATAAAATCGTTTTACCTCTTTTTAGAAACATAATATATCGTCCCCTTTCTTATTGATATTTGCTTAATTCGTTTTTTAAATATTCTATCTGTTCTTGTAATTTTTTAATATCATCTAAATATCTTGCACAATTAGAACATTCATTCACTACAGGAGGATTTCCCCATCCATTTTGTGCAACTTCTAAAATTGATACATAAAATCTTTTTCTTGACTCAACTGACATGTGATTATCATCGATAGTTGGTTGATAATCAAATAATATAAATCTTATATAATCAGCCAAAGATAATGATAATCTTGCAGCTCTCCATCTAACAAAATTTGCTTCATTAAATGTAATATTACCAGATAATCGATAAATACGTTTTTCTTGTTTTGTTGATTTTAACAACATTAAACGATTTTCAATTTCTTCTAATTCTTTCTTTAGTCTATCTATCTCTTCTGTATCTATATCGCTTTTAACAATATCATCCAGTTGGTCTATACTGTTAATTAATCTAATTTTTTGCTTTTGTAAAGTTTTAGATTCAGAATCGCTGTTGTCTAGATTCTTTAATCCTTGTTCTGCAAACTCTCTCCATTGTTCTATATCGAGTTGAAGTAAGATTTTCTTTCTTATATAACTTGAGATACTTGGTAGTTTTCCTAACTCTCTAATTCTTTCTCTATCTTGTATTAACCTCTGTTTTTCATTTTCAGATAATGTAATTGCAATTTGTTGGTCTAATGCTATTTTCTTAGGCTCGATAGGTTTAAATTTAGGTTGATTTTGGAAAAGCTTCATCAGATTCTCTTGTCCTAAGCCGGCTAATATACTTTGTTTATTTTCTAACTTTAGAGCGTCTATATCTTCTTGTGTAATTACTTTCATTATCAATCACCTACACCTTGCATGTTGTTAATGCTTTTGCTAATGCATCTTTATCTGCTTGTGTTAAGTTTAATTTATATTTATTTACAATCTCAATATAAATCTTCGCATAATCACAATGTGCCTCTTCTTTTTCTGGCATCCATTCACTAGGCGTCTTAGCACCCTTTGCTCTATTTTGTTTTGCACTTGTTACTACTAAAACAGAATTTAAATCATTTGCGAAAATTTCTTTTTGTTCTTCGCTCCACTCTTGTGCACCCATCTTAGCAGCTGCTTTTAATGGCACTGTATGGTCTACGTCTAAATCACCAGGATTTGTAAATGTTTCACCTGAATAAGGGTCTACCCATGTTCCAGATTTAATTGAGCATGCTTTATTAATATTTGTTGTCTCTTTTTTGTTTTTGTCTAAAAGTACAACATCTTTACCTTGATTATATAGTGCTTGTTCTCTTGTGTTCCAGCATGTATTACCATTTTGTGCAGACCAATGTTTCCATTCTTTTCTGTTGTATCTTGCAGATTCATTGTATTTATCAACAATATTAATTGAGTTCAACATCTTTTCAGCCGCTTCTTTAGACATCCCTGTTGCAGACATATTTTGTAAACTAGAATTATAAGCAGATTCAACATTTAATCCTAAATCTTTATTTATTTCAGAAGGTGTTTTCTGTTGTTCATAAACTAAATGTGTATCATAGTTGTTATTAATATCATCGGCTTGTTCTTGAGACTCAATGTAGTTTCCAACTTTTAATCCTAAGTTACATTTTAACTCACCTGATGTTAATGAGTCATTGATACATTTACTCCATTCAGCGCCTTTTGCTCTACCATAATGAATAAAGTCACTAACATTTTTTATATTATTTAATTGAATAAAACCAACAATCATACCAAACACAATCAATAACATAATTGCGCTTGTGATAAATCTTTTTAACATTCCTTTCATACTATAGTTTTTCTACCTTTCCGTTTAGTGATGGAATAGGGTCTCCTACATCACCAATACCTATGTTAAAACCAGATAAACCTAATAATGCTAAATTAGTTGTCTGACTAAAATCGTTAATTTTTAATTTACCGCCAGGAAACTCTTCTTGTAATAGTGTTAACTGGTCACCATTTGTCCATCTTAGTGTAAAATCATTATTAGAATAATTTAATTTAATATATGCAATAAATTCTTTTAATTGTTCATAACTCTGTGCTTCAACAGTTAAACGATAAGAGCCAATTAACCATGGTAAACTATCTTCTTCTAAATCTAATTCAACCATGTGTCGTTCTTGTTCTTTCTTAACAATTGCAGTTGATACTCTTTGTTGTGAGTTACCTAAGTTGTTTAACTCATCTTTTAAGTCTTGTTCTTTTTTCTCTAACTTTTGTTTCATTTTTAATGTTGGAATCATTTGGAATCTCGCATTCACGGTAAATGGCAAAATTATATCTCTATTATAAAATGGTGGAACAGCAGATGGAAATGCTAAGTCTTTAGGGAATTTACTGAAACTTAATGTTGCTCTATATCCAGTGAAATCTACACCACTATGATTTTGAGTAATTTTAACGTATCTAGGAAACTCCTCAACTTCCGCACCTGTTTCATAAACAATATCATAATAACCAAGTCTGTTTTGATAGTCTGTTTCAAGATAAGGTGTTGGCATCGCTGGGTATAATCTACGTTTAATTGATAACAATAATTCTTCAGAAGATGGTCTCTTTGCAGCAAAGATTCCTCCAGTTAGTTGAGTGAAAATTGTCTCCTCAATCTGTTTTAAATTATCTGTTTCTTGTTTAGATATTTCTAGTTCTTTAAAGAATAACGCTTTCTTAACTGTTGAATATAGAGAATGGAATAAATCACTAAAACCAAATTCTAATGGGTTTTTAATTGCATCTTCTACAGATAATCTATTTGTCAATTTAATACCAAGCATAATTTTTCTTTGGTAATATCCTTCGTTTTCCAATTCTGCAGTTTGCTTTCTGATGTAATTTTCAAATCTTCTTCTAGAGCTACTGTCATTATTAATAGCATAAAAGATATTTGTTGTATTTTTTCTCCAAGGTTCTGGGTCTATTTCTTGATTAGAAATCAGTAGATGACAATCCATAATTTTGTTTCCATTTCTTGCTAATTCACCCAATGTATTGATTGTTTCTATAAAGAAATTTGCTCTACCTTGCATATCTAAAAACAAATAAGGGTGTTCAGCAATAATATAATATGCCCACGTCTCATCTTTTGTTATTACAATATTGTCTACTATTCCAATTGCAGGAATACTAAAATCTTTCTTTTCCATATTGTTGTTCCTTTCTTGATTATGTTATATATCAAAAAACTTGCTTATATAAGCAAGTTATGTTATCTATATCTGCAATCAAAAACATTTTCTTTCCATCGAATATCTATGTTTTTCTTTTTAGTTAAATGCGTCGGTTGTAATAAACCTTGTTGTGTTTGAACTGATTCTGTACTCTCCATAATAAACATATTTAGATTGATATTTGTAAAGAAATGACTATTAATTGTTGGTGTATGAATTACATCTGTATATGTAACATATAAATCTGTTACGTATTTATACAACTTTCTAAAAATGTTTCTACTTCCTAAAATATAAATAGGTCTATTGTCATCTTTCTTTCTATCTAAACATGATGGAATATCATAATCAGCGATAACTCTAAGTTCATTTATTTTATTTAAATCTAATTTATTTGAGTTATTATGATAATATTCATCATCCATAATAACGATAGCGTCTTTTGTTAATTGTTCAATTAACGTTATCTGTGCTTTCGGTAAAAAATATTTTTCAGATTCACCAATCATATACATCGTATCTACAAGAATAATCATACCAACTTTATAATGATTAATTTTGTTATATTTTGCAATACCTTTTTGAATCGCTTTTTCAACACGCTCTTTTTGTTTTTTATCTGAATGATGAACTAATCCATTTGTACTTGTTTGTAACAACCATAAGAAATGAAAAATCTGTTTTTGAATTTCAAAATTGTATTTATTTCTTATTTCTAAAATTTTATTTGGAGATGCTACTGTTATATCACTCCATGTTTTATATACTTCGATATTTCCATCGAATTCATAGAACGTTCCATCACCATTAAAGATGTATGGTCGTCCTTTCCAATCTTTTCTTGTCATGATTCTATTACACCTTACTTTCTATATGACCACTGACCTTAACTTCTGAAACGTCCATTGTTATATGTTGAATATTTAATTCTTCATGGAGATACTGCTTTAACTCATCTAATTGTTGTTTGTTTAGGTGAATAGTGAGCATATATCTTGTTCCATTAATATAATCTCCTTCAAAAACTGTAAAGGAAATATTTTTAATTGTTAAATAATCTACTATTTTTTCTGTTTTGTCTTTTCTTTCATATAAATGAGCAAGATATACTGTTTTACTAATTTTAGACATAATTATATCAGTTAATGTAATAGAGAAACCTTTACCACATACAAACGCAATAATTGCGTAAATTGTATTGTCTGATGTAATTGATTTTAATAGGAATGCATATATTAATGCATCAATACATGTAATGATATACTGTGTTGTTTTGTTACCTTTAATCAATAAAATATTTTTAACGTTGCCCATCGTTGAAGACAAAAGAGTAAGAGAAAATAATAGAATGTAATTAACCATTATCTTCTCCTAATATCTTATTAATGATAGATTTATAAGAATCTGCAAATTCAGGATTATCTAATACATCATTTAATTTACCATCTTCATACGCTGTTAAGATGACATCTGAACGCAGAGGAATAATTCCTGCAATATCATCTTCATTATACGCTTTTTCAATCAACATTGCACTCTTATCAGAAATATTATAAACACGATTAATAATTACATAAGATTTACCATTATACTTAGATAATTCTTGATTGATTAATGTTGCACAAATAGCTAAGCTTGTTGTTGTTGGTTCTGTAACTACAACAAATGTGTCTGCCATCTTGTATGTAACCTGTTCAGTAATATCACTAACATTTCCAGCATTAGTATCAATTAAAACAATGTCATATAAATTACTTAAAACATTTAAAATATCTTCATACAACTGAGGTGTTAAATATTCAATATTCTTAGCACTCTTAGGAGCGAATAAGAAATCAATTCCAGTTGGTGAATGCCACATCGTATTAATCACTACATCTTCTGTAACAGTGTCTTCTTCTAAAATATTTAATACTGTTTTTGCATCTCTTGGTGCACTATTTAAGAAATATTGTTGGCCGCCTGTAATGTCAAGGTCTACAATACACACACTCTTGTTAGGATAAAATTTCTTAATTCCAGATGCGATAAGAAGCGTATTAGTTGATTTACCTACACCGCCTTTTGATGATGTAATTGTAATGATTTTCGCATTACCTCTTGATATTGCTTCATTACTGTTTTCTATTTCTTTGTTAGTATTTATATCTTCTTCATAGTCATCGTCCTCATCACTATTAATAGTAATAAAATTATCAATGGCGTTGTATACATTTTTCTTTACTTCATTATCAATAATGTCTGAACCAACGAAGTCTCTTAATGATTTTTCTAATTCATCCATCATGTCATTTCCATAATTAATGAAGTAGAAAGGACAATTATCTGTTCCATTTATTTTTTGAGCTTCTTCAATTTTATATCTCATCTCATCTTCGTAATCTTTATCATTTCCGATGAGAAGAACGTTCATAACAGCAGCATCACTAATTCTCGCAACAAAATCAACGAAATCGTCTTCATTATCATGGAACAGTAATGAAGAAACTATAAGACAACATGTATTCTCATCAAACTGTTCGTTGTCAATGTCATCATCAACCTGTTTGATATTTTCATAAAATTTTTGAAAGTCTAACAAATCTGGACTATAGTTACTAAACACATTATATAACTCTTTTTGTCCGATAAATATCATTTTAGATTGTGTCATAAAACTTTCTCCTTTCGCTTTTTTACATAAATATTATACAACTTTAAGGCCAGTAGAAGAAACTGAAAGAATTTTCCCTCAGTTTCGTTTACATATTATATATCACTAATTCAGTTCCGGCGTTGTCGTGAACTTGTCTCTACTCTAAAGAGTGAGACCTTCTGACTGATGACTTCTCCTTGTTTAAAGGTGTCCGTTCAACCGCTCTAAGTGAGTCAGTCGTCTGTAAGTGTTCTCTAACTTCTCTTACAAAATCAGCGTATCCTTCGGGACGTTCCTGCCCTAGTTCTATTTTTATTTCTAATTCGTTTAACGCATTTAATCCATGTTGTAATATGTTCTTAGCCGCATTCACATCTCTGTCATGGTGTGTTCCACAATCTGGACAAGTCCAACTCCTTACAGCTAAGGAGTTTACAACGTCTTTATGATACGCACCACAACATGAACATACTGTGCTTGTAGGCGTAAACTGGTTAACTTCATAATAGTATTTTCCTCGTTCTGCAAGCTTATATTTTAGAAAGCCTCTAAACATGCCGAAACCATTGTCATTTGTTGCTTTACCTAAATTTAGTGTCTGCGCTATATTTTTGATGTTCATACCTTCAACTGCTACTAAGTCAAATTCTTCAGCTAACAAGTAGGATAATTTATGAGCAAAATCTTTTCTCTGATTAGAAATTTTCTTATGAATTTTGTTGACTCGCTTTAATTGTTTGTACCATGACTTAGAATGCAAACTTTTACGACTTAACTTCTGTTGCTCCAAAGCTAACTTCTCTTGGTTTTCGTAGAAGTGCTTTAGATACTTAAGTTGGTCGCCGAAATTCGTAATTCCAAATCCATTAGATGCATAGTCAATTCCTATTGCAGAATTAACTTCATTCTTCAATTCAATCTTCTGTTCAAATTCAAAAAGAATTGAGATGTAGTAGTGACCGTCAACATCACATGAAACTGTTGCTGACTTTAACTTCCAGTCTTCTTTAGGTAGTCTATGAACTGTCGCTTTCACCTGTCCTATCTTAGGAAGTTTAATTTTATTGTTCTGAATAGCGATTGTGCTATTTTGATTATTAGTGGTGTAAGTTTTCTTAGGTTGTCTCTTAGATTTAAATTTAGGGAAACCTAATTTCTCACCTGTACGCTCACCTTTTAGAGATTTGAAGAATTGGCTCTTTGTTTGATTAAACTGTTGTTGAACGTTACATAAAGCCAACGAGTCAACTTCTTTTAAGAAAGGATAGTCGTTCTTAAGACTGGTAGGTGTCGGTATTTCAACGTTTTCGTGATTATCAAAGTTTTCTTTGAACACGCCAAGCATCTGGTTCCACACAAACCTAGAACAACCAAAATTCTTTTCGAAAAATATAATTTGTTCTTGAGTCGGTTTAAGTTTATATTTAATTGCTCTGTTCAAAGTGACTACCTCCTTTCTTTAAATATTATACAATACGCGTCTGTAAACAAGAATGTTTGTAGTAATTAATTAAGCACTTTCATATCGTCGGAGTCGTCTTAAATATTTCTTTCCATTCTTCATCACTTTTAATTTGAATGATTCCATGTCTTCCAAAAACATCGCACATTAGACATTCACCAACACCAAGTGTTTCAACTGCCTTAGCCCATTGTTGATACTCTGATATTCTCATCTTTTGACATGTTAATAAATTATCTTTAGCATCCTGACTTCCGAAAGCAAATCTCATCTGAATTCCTGCATCTAAATCTGTTCCATCGTTAAAATCTAAATGAGATGTTGCCTGTGTTAATAAGATACATGCCATATTTTTAGAACGTCCTTTTAGTAACACTTCTTCAATAAGTCCTCTACTTGATGGTAATGACACAACTGACCATGCCTCGTCTATCATAAGAAATTTTGGAATATTGACAGGCATACTAAACATAATATCTCTAATTAGTCTATTTAATAATGAAACAATAACAAGAGATATTTTTTCTTCAGATGAACATTTATCTAACTCTTTACTTGGGTCAGGGAATGTTAATCCAGACATGTTAATTACCGTAATACCATCTTTAATATTCAAAACTTTCTTTTGAATCTGTCTATCATAAACTAAAATTTGTGCGATAGGAGATGCAAACATTAAATCTAATATTGTCGCAACAGAACGAACGTCTTCTCTTTCATGTCTCTCCAATTTACTTATTAATCTCTTCATATTAGGAGCAGGTGCTTTACATAAGTCACGAATTAAATTAGAAATAATGTTAATCTGTGCATCTGTTAAACTCTTACCCATTAAATCTTTAATAACATCAAGAGTCAACTGTGCATTATAATCATGATTGGATGTAAAACATGTTGGGTCTAACATTCCTATAGTGTCTCTATCTAAAGATAGTTTTCCTGTTCGCTCATCAGGTTTAACGGAAATATCCCATATATTTACTTTATTGATAATATCATTATTATATAAAGCCATCAATTTTCTAAAGTCACCTTTAGGGTCAAGTATTACACCAACTTTATTCATAATACTATTTTGAGCTGCTAATAACATACCTAAGAATGTTTTTCCTCGTCCAGGTGCACCTGTAATTAATGTGTTGGGCGGCTTATTTATATAAGCGGCATAATTTGTATCAAAGAAAACAGGCATCTTAGGAGAAAATTTAGTTGAACCTATATACATAGATAATCCATAAATATTATTACTCATATACATTTTCCTCCTCTATCATTTTTCTTAACTTTTCGAAATCCTTTTCTCTTGACACAACATATACATGATTAATTTTTGTTTTTGTTAATTGTCTTCTTCCGTGTCCATCATAATATCTCTTTGGACTAAAAATATATTTTACAAAACACTTAGCCCATGAAATAAATGTTTTACCACCGAAATATGGTCCTGAGAATAACGCTGCTCCACCAACAACCGGTCCTAAATATAAAATAACCATAGGTGGATTAAAAATTCTAAATATAATCATTAAAGGAAGTGCCCAAATAATAAATAATCCAAATAAGAATAAAATAAATTTTACCTGAATAGGTTTATTAAATGAGAAATCTGATAATGAATAAATCAACATCTCATCCGTAAACAGTTTCGTTGCATTTTTAACTTGTATTCTTCTCATTTGAACCTCCTTCTATCTTATATATCTAAAATAATTCAGCAAAAGAATTATAAGCTTTAATTTGATTAATAGTACTTAAGATTAGTTTCTGATTTTTAACTTTCAAAATATCATATTTTAAATTATCTCTTATAAGACAATAATCATGTGTTACTAAATTAATCGTTCCATTACTAAATTCTTTGTGAATAAATTTAATTCCTTTGTTTGTTAAAAAATCTTTTAATTGTTCGATTGTTTCTATTGTTGTTAACATATTTTCTTTCCTTTTCTAATGTATGTAGAATTAATTCTCGTGCTAAATTTTCCTAAAACTGATAGATTATATAGCTTCTTCTTTTTTCACCTTTTTACGGCTGTAAAAGTGGTACAGTAGCACTATTAAAAACGTTCTCGCCTAATCATTTAATGATATTTTTGTTGAAGAAATTATCTAGTTTATCGTTTAACTTAGTTTCCTTTTTGAGGAACTCTTCTTCTCTATCAAAGAAATCTAAATCCTTTCTTAAGTAATCTAATCGTTCACCTTCACTATATAAATCAATTAATATCTTACTATCATTTCTTACTAATCTGTTTTCTTCATCTATCATTGCAATTCTATTATAAGCGTTTCCTACATATTTAATTTTATAAACTTGATTATCTCTTATTTCATAAATATTATAACCTTTTTCTTTATTATATTTTATATCACTTATTTTCATATCTTTTAAATCTTTAATAATGATTCCACTATCTTTTGAAGATGAGTATAACCACATATTATTAATTATAATTTTTTCTTGTAGAGAGTCATATCTGTTTGTATAATCTATTATTGTATTTTTTAAATCATTTTTTCTTTTATCTTCTTCTCTACATTGATTATGAAATTTTAAATATTCTATTCTTGCGTCTGTATATTCTTGTTCTAATTTATCTAATTTGAAATGATATTCTTTTTCAAGTTCTAACAATTCACTAGTCTTCAATTCTCTAATTTGTTGTTTAATACTATTTAATTCATCGTCTTTAGATTTGTCTCTATCTAATGCACCATGAAAACCTACATACGTTGGTAACAGACAATTATTTTTGTTAAAAATAAAACGATTTTTGTTTTTCTTGTCTCGATAATCAATAAAGTAAAATAAATATTGTCCTTCTTTGTGGAAGTAATTTTGAGATAATTGTTTTCTTGTCTTCCATTCATCAGTGTTTATATAATCATCCAATGACAAATTATATTTTTTATAGTCCTCATCTAGCACCTTGTAGCGCTCTCTAGTGCATTTTAAATCCTTCATTAATGTTTTAATGAACTCAAAATTTGGAGTGCACAGAGACACACCAATGTCATCTAGATGTGTTTTATATATATTCTTAACAAACTCTTTAGCGTCATTAAAAGAATTAAAGAAAATATTCTTATAAGCATTAATGTTTTCTGATTTGTTTTCTATTCTTTTAATCGTTCCCTTTTCTGTAATGTAGTATCTCATATAAAATATATCAAAAAAGAGTAGTTTTTATCCTACTCTTTTACTTTCTCTTAATACCGCTTTTACCACGATTTGTTAA